>ERZ773165.1339-NODE-1339-length-15036-cov-20.393699_pt1 | contig 15036 bp, 16 predicted proteins | sample MGYA00581003_ERZ773165 | MGnify/ENA primary metagenome ERZ773165 (study PRJEB29015, sample SAMEA2737817) | human gut metagenome | biome: human gut; feature: human-associated habitat; material: faeces | place: China | collected 2012 ... | reverse complement strand
CCCCATTTCCTAAACAGTATACCATACTGTCTAACAAATGGGGTGCAGTTCATTTTTGTGCGGCAGCTTTTTTGCTGCTTTTTGTAAGAAAATCCGGTTGAAAAGCCGCAAAAAAATGGTTAAATAAAGAAAGGATATTTCCGCAAAGAGAGGTACACCATGGAACAACAGAACACACGCCTGCGCAATGCGGGCTTTGCGACCTTTTTCTTCAGCGGCATCTGCGCCATCAGCGCAGGTGTGGTGGTCAGCCTGCTGCAGGAGCGCTACGGCTTTGCCTACGGCATGACCGGTACACTGCTCTCCCTGATGAGCGTGGGCAACCTGCTGGCGGGGCTGCTGATGGGCATGCTGCCCAGTGCGCTGGGCATGAAACGCAGTGTGCTGCTGCTGACCATCGGCTATGCGGTGGGCTACGCCGTCATGGGGCTGACCGGCGCAGTGGCGCTGCTGGCAGCGGCCTTTTTTGTGGTGGGCATCGCTAAGGGCAGCGTGATCAATACCTGTACCATTCTGGTCAGTGATCATTCCGCCGACCGCACCCGGGGCATGAACCTGATGCACAGCTGCTACGCCTGCGGCGCACTGCTGTGTCCCTTCCTCATCGCGGCAGCAGCCCGGATAAGCACCGAGCTGGCGGTCTTTCTGCTGGCGGCCATGGGTCTTTTGCTCTGGCTGGTATACGTCTTTACCCCGCTGCGCGGCGGCAGGAGCAAAAGCAGTGCCGAGAAGGAAGCCATCGACTGGAGCTTTCTGCGCTCTGCCCGCTTCTGGCTGCTGACCGGGCTGCTGTTCTTCCAGAACGCCGCCGAGCAGAGCGTTAACGGCTGGATGGTGACCTACTTCAAAGGCAGCGGCATCATTGCGGGCACGCTGGCGGCCTACACCGTCACTGTGATGTGGGGCGCTACGCTGGTGGGACGGCTGCTCATCGCCTTTGTGTTCCCCTTAAAAAATCCCCGCAAGGCCATGGTGGGCATGAGCGTGCTGTGCACCGTGTTCTATGTGCTGCTGGTCATGGCGCACACGCAGGGCGCAGCCATTGTGTTGCTGTTCGCCTTTGCCATCTCCATGTCCGGGCTGAACCCAACCGCCGTGGCCAGCGCAGGCCGCATGACCAGCGTGACCAGCATGGGCATCATGCTGCCGGTAGCCTCCAGCGGTGCCATCCTGATGCCGTGGGTCATCGGCATCGTGGCCGAGCGTGCGGGGCTTGCCGCCGGTATGGCTTCCAACATCGTGCCTTGCGTGGGTCTGGTGGTCTTTACCCTGCTGGTGGCAAAGCTGCCGGAGGAATGATGTGCCGCTGCGCGGCAATGCTGGGAGCGGGGACGATTTAGAAGATGCTCCGCAGGGGAAGTTCCAGCTTGCCTTTAGCGCGCAGGGACGCTCCGCTGGGCCAGAGGCAGGGAGGGGTGTTCCGACTCCCCTCTCCCTACCTCTGGACTCCACCCACCCCGCAACGGGTCAAGGGCTGCACGCCCTTAACAATCCTAAAGAAGAAGTCGAAGCACAAAAAAGCTAGCGCTGCGCCAGTCGGCGCTATCGCTTTAACGCTTTTTTCGCTTCTCCATTTATAGCCCTCTCAGGCGCTCCCAAAGGGAGAGCCAAGGTCTAAGGCTCGTTGCTGAAGTTTTAAGTGCAATGAGAAAGTTCCCGGCAGTGCTCTTGGCTCTCCCTTTGGGAGAGCTGGCATCGAGCAAAGCGAGATGACTGAGAGGGCGAGCCCGCTGAAATTCTGCAAAAAACTTTTCCCGCAGCGCCGCGCTTTCGCAGAAAGCGGCGCTGCAAATGCCGTTCCCTTTTACGACCCCACCGTGAAAATGGGGTTCAGGAAAGTCCGCAGACTTTCCTGAACCCCGAAATTATAAATAATGATTCCGCTGATAATATCCAAAGCGCAGCGGAGGGCATTTCAAATCGTTTTGCGTTATCCCTCGATGCCTCTTGCTTTGGCGCTGAACTCGCAGCCGCAGTAGTCCTGCCGGTACAGGCCGTACTGCTCCGAAAGCTGCAGGCTGCGCAGGTAGCCGTTGTGCTTTTTGAAGTCCGAGGGCAGGTGCTTTACTCCGAACTCTGTCTCCAATTCCTGCCCGATGGCGTTGATGCGCACGGCGTCCTTGTGGGGGCTGATGGACAGGGTGGTGGTGAACCAGTCGAAGCCGTTGTCCCGGGCGTACTGCGCCGCGCGGCGCATCCGCAGCCGGTAGCAGACGGTGCAGCGGCTGCCGCGCTCCGGCTCGTTTTCCAGCCCGGCTACGGCGGTGTAGAACTGCTGCGGGTCGTAACTGTCCTCCACCACGGTTACCCCCAGCGGGTGGGCGGCTGCTACAAACTTTTGCAGCTCCTCGCCCCGGCGGTAATACTCTGCCGCCGGCCATGTGTTGGGGTTATAGTACAGCACCGTGATCTCAAAATACCGGCACAGCTGTTCCAGCACGGCACTGGAACAGGGGCCGCAGCAGGCGTGGAGCAAAAGCCGCGGGCGGGTATCGCCAAGCCCCGCCAGCACGGCGTCCATCTGCTGGGCATAGTTGCGTTGTGTTGCCATTGGTATCATCCTTTGCTATAATGGTCTTGCCTACATTATAGCATATTTTACGATGAAATACAGGAGGTTCCCCCATGACGGAAGAAAAAATCGCCCGCATCAATGCGCTGGCCAAAAAGAGCAAGACCACCGGCCTGACCGAGGCCGAAAAAGCCGAGCAGCAGGCGCTGCGGCAGGAGTATCTGGCCGACATCAAGGCCAGCCTGCGCAGCCAGCTGGAGCGCACGTCCATTCAGGAGCCGGACGGCACCATCCACAAGGTGACCCGCCGCACCGACCTGACCGGGGAGCGCAGCTGAGAGCGGAAGAATCGTTTGATTTCGGGGTACAGAAACGCCTGCGGGCGTTTCTGTACCCCGTTTTTGCAGGCGGTGCCGCAGGGCTTCCCCGCACGCATTTCTGCCCGCTTGCATAGGATGGCGCACAGCGGAAAAGGGGAGATGACGGCATGAAGCAGACAAAGCGGTTTGCGGTGGTGGGCAGCGATGCCCGGCAGGCGGCGGCAGGGCGTGCACTGGCGCGGGCAGGGTATACGGTGGGCGGCGTGCAGCAGCTGCCGCAGGCAGACTACATCCTGCTGCCGCTCCCGCTGGAACAGTCCGGTCTGCCGCTGGCGCAGCTGCTGGGTGCGGCAAAACCCGGCGCGCTGGCGCTGGGCGGCAAGGTGACGGACGGTGCAAGGACCATTGCCCGGGCGGCAGGGGTGGAACTGGTGGACTACTTTGCCCGCCCGGAGCTGACCGTGTATAACGCCATCCCCACCGCCGAGGGCTGCATCGGCATTTTGCTGGAACGGCGCAGCCGTACCCTGTGGGGCGCGGCGGTGCTGGTGCTGGGTTTTGGCCCGGTGGGGCGGGCGCTGGCGGTGCGTCTGGCGGCGCTGGGTGCGCGGGTGACCGTGGCGGCACGCCGCCCGGTGCAGCGAGCGATGGCGGAGGAGCTTGGGCTGCGGGCGGTGCCGCTGACAGAGCTTGCCGCAGCAGCTGCCGCCTTTGATACGGTGGTGAACACCATCCCCGCGCCGGTGCTGACGGCGCAAGTGCTGGCAGCGCTGCCGAAGGGGTGCCTGATCGTGGATCTGGCGTCAAAGCCCGGCGGCACGGACTTTGCTGCCGCCCGGCGGCTGGGGCACACGGCACTGCACGCGCTGAGCCTGCCGACAGTCTGGGCGCCGGAAACGGCAGGAGAGGCGCTGGCACGCACGGTGCAAGCCATTTTGCAGGAGCGGGAGGGAAGGGTATGACCACAGAGAAAAAGGGCTGTCTTGCCTTTGCGGTGTGCGGCAGCTTTTGCACGTTGGAGGACGCCTTGGGTGCGGCGCAGGCGCTGACGGCACAGGGCTGGACGCTGCTGCCCGTTATGAGCTTTGCCGCACAGCTGGATACCCGGTTTGGCACGGGGGAAAGCTGGCGGCAGCGGTTGCAGGCCGTTACCGGGCAACCGGTGCTGGACACCTTGCAGGCGGTGGAGCCGCTGGGACCCCGGCGGCTGGCACAGGCACTGGTGGTCGCCCCCTGCACCGGCGCAACGCTGGCGCGGCTGGCGGCGGGGCTTTCGGATACGCCGGTGACCCTTGCAGCCAAAAGCCTGCTGCGGGTGGGCAGCCCGGTGGTGCTGGCAGTTTCCACCAACGATGGTCTTGGTGCTTCCGGGGAAAATATGGCACGGCTATGCCAGCGCAAGCACTATTACTTTGTGCCCTACGGGCAGGACGACCCCTTTGCCAAGCCCCAGAGCCTGAAGGCGGACCTTGCCCTGCTGCCCGCCGCCGTGGACGCCGCTTTGCGGGGCGAGCAGCTGCAGCCGGTGCTGCTGGGGCAAAGGAATGCGTAAATCTCTTTTCAGCGGGGAAAAAATGTGGTATACTCCAAATGATGCCTTACTGACATAAAACGGATAAGCGGAGTATACCAGATGAAAAAATTTACCGCAGCACTGTGCACTGTGCTGCTTTTGATAGGTGCTGTACTGGTGCCCGGCGCGGCAGCAGCCGGCCCGGCGCTGGCCAATACCCGGGCATACTGCATCGTGGATGCGGATACCGGCCTTGTGCTGGCGCAGCAGAATATGGACGAGGAGCTGCACCCGGCCTCCATTACCAAGGTGATGACCCTTGGCCTTGCCTGCGAAAAGGCGCAGGGAGACTGGGACGACGTAAAGCTGACCGTGACCCACGAGGATGTCTACTCGCTGGCAGGCACGGATTCCAGCCACATCGCCCTGCTGGAAGGGGAAGAGGTTCCCTTGGTGGATGCGCTGTACGCCACCCAGATGGCAAGCGCCAACGATGGTGCCAACCTGCTGGCGGAGTATTTCGGCGGCGGCACCATTGCGGACGGCGTGGCGGCTATGAATGCACAGGTGGAGGAGCTTGGCCTTGCCCACACCCACTTTTCAAACCCCCACGGCATCAGCGATGAGGACCACTACACCAGCTGCTATGATATGGCGCAGATCCTGCGCTGGGCGCTGCAGCAGCCCGGGTTTGAGGAGGTGTTCACCCGCAACCAGATGTACACCATGCAGTCCACCAACATTCAGCCGGTGACCCGTTACTTCTCCCAGCAGGATAAGATCCGCATCGGCTCCAGCCGCTACCACATCGACAGCGTGCTGGGCTCTAAGCTGGGCTACACCAACACCGCCCGGTACAGCTATGCCTGTCTGGCGGAGCAGGATGGGGTACGGCTGATCTGCGTGACCATGCAAAGCCAGTTGAGCACCGATAAATATAACGATATGCGCACCCTGCTGGACTACGCCTTTGCCACCTATAAAAACTACACCCAGCTGCCCGGCGGCACGGTCACCGCACAGCTGGCAGTGGCGGGCGGCGGGCAGAGCCTTGGCACCGTTACTGTGGCCGACCCCGGGGTGAAGCTGCTGCTGGCCGAGGGCTTATCCGCACAGGATGTGACCGTGGACTTGGAGCTGCCGGAGCAGTATCTGCTGGGCGCAGAGCCCGCCGTGTATGCGGTGTACACCCTGAACGGCGGCACAAAGCAGGAGAGCGCCAGCGTGCGGGTAAAGGCCGAGATCACCGGTCTGGCGGAGCTGCTGGAGCAGAGCACCGGCACAACGCTGGAAGCCGCCAGAGACGTGGAGCCGGGCAGCAGCGCATGGCTGCTGGCGGGCATCTCAGTGGGCTGCACCGTGGGCGCGGCGGTGGTCACAGTGCTGGTGCTGCGGGTGTATGCACGCCTGAAAAAGCGCCGCAAAACGGCAAAGCGCCGCAACAAAGCGTAAAAGCCTGTTTTAAACCAGACTTTTCCAGATAAAGAAAAAACTTTCAGAAAAAAAGAGAGGTACAATATCATGGGTAAGTTTATTTTTACGCAGACCGAGATCCCCGGCGTGGTGGTCATTGAGCCGCAGGTGTTCGGCGACGACCGCGGTTATTTTATGGAGACCTACCAGAAGGATCAGTTTGCAGAGGCTGGCATCGACAAGGAATTCGTGCAGGACAACCAGAGCCGCTCCACCCGGGGCGTGCTGCGTGGGCTGCACTTCCAGAAGAACCACACGCAGGGCAAGCTGGTGCGCGTGACCAAGGGCGAAGTGTATGACGTAGCCGTGGACTGCCGTCCCCACAGCGCTACCTTTGGCAAGTGGGTGGGCGTGACCCTTTCCGAGGACAACAAGAAGATGTTCTATATCCCGGAGGGCTTTGCCCACGGTTTTCTGGTGCTGAGCGATGTGGCAGAGTTCTGCTATAAGTGCACCGATGTGTACGACCCCACCAGCGAGGGCGGCATCCCCTACGATGATCCCACCGTCAACGTGCAGTGGCCGGATTGCGGCTGCGAGCACAAGACCAGCGCAAAGGACAAGCTGCACGAGCCCTTTGCCGCCCAGAAGTTCGAGTATTTTGAAAAGTGGTGATCGCCCGTGGCAAAACTCAAAGCAATGTGGAACGGCTTCTGGCGCTACCGCTATCTGCTGTGGAACCTTGTAAGCCGTGATTTCAAGCTGAAGTACCGCCGCAGCGTGCTGGGCGTGGTGTGGAGCGTGCTGAACCCGCTGCTGATGTGCCTTGTGTACTGGGCGGTGTTCAGCAGCCTGATGGATATGCGGGGCAGCGGCATCGACAACTTTGCCGTCTTTCTGATGTGCGGTCAGCTGCTGTTCAACTTCTTCAACGAGGCTACCTCCACCAGCATGAGCAGCGTGCTCAGCGCCGCCCCGCTGCTGAAAAAGGTGTATATCCCCAAGTATATCTTCCCGCTGGAAAAGTGCTGCTTTGCCATGGTGAACTGCATCTTCAGCTTTGTGGCACTGCTGCTGGTCATGATCTTTACCGGTGCGCCTTTCCACCTGACCATTTTCGAGGCGCTGTACCCGCTGGTGACCTTGTTCTTCTTCAGTCTGGGCGTCAGTATGTTCTTGGCGGCGGCTACGGTGTTCTTCCGGGATATCATGCACATCTGGAGCGTGTTCGTCACCGCGCTGCTGTATTTCTCCGCCATCTTCTACGACCCCACCCAGATGACCTTTTCCATCGGCGGCTTCAATATGCAGCAGATCATCAAGCTGAACCCCATGTACTGGTATATCACGGGCTTCCGCCGCACGGTGATGTGGGGCATCCCGCTGGATTGGAATATGTTCCTTGTCTGCGGTGTATGCGCGGTAGTGTCCATGGTAGTGGGGCTGCAGGTGTTCCGCAAAACACAGGATCGCTTTGTGCTGCACATTTAAGGAGGGTGAACAATGGAACCGATCATCAAAGTGGACAATGTTTCCATGTGCTTCAACCTTTCCAAGGAAAAGCATGAGAGCCTGAAGGAATATTTTCTGGCCATGGTGCAGGGGCGGCTGCAATACGACGAGTTCTACGCCCTGAAGGACGTCAGTCTGGACATTATGCCCGGCGATTTTTACGGCCTTGTGGGCTTGAACGGCTCGGGCAAATCCACCCTGCTCAAGACCATTGCCGGGGTGTACAAGCCCAGCAAGGGCAAGGTGACCGTAAACGGCACCATCGCCCCGCTCATTGAGCTGGGCGCGGGCTTTGATATGGATCTGACCGCCCGCGAGAATATCTACCTCAACGGCACGGTGCTGGGCTTCTCGCCCAAGTATCTGGACGAAAAATTTGACGAGATCGTGGAATTCAGCGAGCTGGAAAACTTTCTGGATGTGCCGCTGAAAAACTACTCCTCCGGCATGGTGGCGCGCATCGGCTTTGCCATTGCCACTATCACCAAGCCCGATATCCTCATCGCGGACGAGGTGCTGTCGGTGGGCGATTTCCTGTTCCAGCAAAAGTGCGAAAAGCGGATGCAGGAACTGATGGCGGGCGGCACCACGGTCATTCTGGTGTCCCACTCCATCGAGCAGATCGAGCGGATGTGCACCAAGGTGGCATGGCTGAGCCACGGCCACCTGAAAATGAACGGGGACACCCAGACAGTCTGCGCCGCCTACAAGGCGACCCAGCGCGGCGAGGTCTGATATGAATGTACGGTTGAAACGCGCCAAGGAGCTGGTCGGCTACGCCGTGCAGCTGACAAAGGACGAGGGTCTGCCCACCATGATCAAACGCGGCGCGGGCTTTGTGAAGCGCCGCTGCTTTGGCAAGCGTGCGCGCTACCTGCCTGCCCAAAAGGTGCTGGAAGCCCAGCGCGCAGAGATGGCGGGCAAAACGGCGGCAGACTGCGGTCTGCCCACCATCTCGGTGCTGACCCCGCTGTATAACACCCCGGAAAAATACCTGCGGGAATTTCTGGATTCCTTTGTGGGGCAGACCGCGCCCAACGGGCAGCTCTGCCTTGCCGATGCTTCGGACGCTGCGCACGGGGATGTGGAGCGGATCGTAAAGGAATATCAGCAAAAGAATCAACAGATCGTATACAAAAAGATCGAAAATAAGGGCATTGCCGCCAACACCAACGCCGCCGCGCAGCTGGCAACAGGGGAGTATCTGGCGCTGGCTGACCACGACGACATTCTGGCACCCCATGCCCTGTACACCATGGGCAAGGCCATCTTGCAGCTGCGGCAGCGCGGCGAACCGGACGGTTTTCTGTACAGCGATGAAGCCCTGTTCACCAAGAGCATCCGACGCCCCATGGTGGCGCACTTCAAGCCGGACTACGCCCCGGATTACCTGCTGTGCTGCAACTACATCTGCCATCTGGCGGTGTTTCAAAAAGCGCTGTGGGAGCAGCTGGGCGGCGAACGCCCGGAATGCGACGGCAGTCAGGATCATGATCTGTTCCTGCGCCTGCTGGAAAAGACCGGCGGTGCTGCCCATGTGCCGCAGGTGCTCTACTACTGGCGGGTGCACGCGGGGTCTACCTCCGGCGGTGCAGATGCCAAGCCTTATGTTGCGGCAGCAGCCAAAAAGGCGCTGACAGACCACCTGACCCGCACCGGGCGCACCGGCACGGTGGAGGACGGCCTGTTCCCCAGCACCTACCGGGTGAAGTGGGACATTGTGGGCGAACCCAAGGTGAGCATCCTTATCCCCAACAAGGACCACACCGAGGATCTGGAAAAATGCCTGCACAGCATCTGGACAAAGACCGAATGGGAGCACTTTGAGGTGATCGTGGTGGAGAACAACTCCACCGACCCCGCCACCTTTGCCTACTATAAAAAGGCGCAGCAGCGCTACGACGGTCTGCGGGTGGTCACCTACCCGAAAAAGGGCTTCAACTTTTCCGGCATCAACAACTTTGGCCGCAAGTACGCCACCGGCGAGTATCTGCTGCTGCTGAACAACGACGTGGAGGTGCGCAGCGGCGAATGGCTCACTGAACTTCTGCGCCAATGCGCCCACCCCGGCGGGGCGGCAGTGTGCGGTGCAATGCTCTGGTACCCGGACGAGACCATCCAGCACGCGGGCGTCATTACCGGGCTGGGGGGCTACGCGGGGCACAGCCACAAGTACAAAAAGGCCGGCGGCAGCGGGTATATGTTCCGCACCGCCACGGTGCAGGATTTTTCCGCCGTCACCGGTGCCTGCCTGCTGGTAAAGACCAGCGTGTGGGATGAGGTAAAGGGGCTGGACGAAGCCTTTGCGGTGGCCTTCAACGATGTGGACTTCTGTCTGCGGGTGCGGGATGCGGGCTATCGCATTGCGTGGACGCCCTACGCCCAGCTGACCCATTACGAGAGCAAGAGCCGCGGCGGGGACGAGAAAGACCCGGTAAAGGCACGGCGCTTTGCCGCCGAGCAGCAGCGCCTGTACGAGGTGCACGGCAAGGCGAACATCCTGCACGACCCCTACTACAACCCCAACCTGACCATGGACCGGGAGGATTTTTCCGAAAGCGATGATCTGCGCGGGCTGAAAGAGGGACGCATCACGGTGCAGTGGAGGGAATAACAGCATGAACATCAAAGGCCATTTCGAGACCATCACCCGGCACAAGCTGCTGGTGATGAAATACTGCTTTGAATGCGGGTTGTATGAGCAGGGCCTTGCCCACGACCTGAGCAAGTACAGCCCCACCGAGTTCATCCCCGGGTGCATCTACTATCAGGGCGACCACAGCCCCAATGAGGCCGAGCGCGCAGCCAAGGGCTACACCTCGGCGTGGCTGCACCACAAGGGGCGCAACAAGCATCATCTGGAATACTGGATCGATTACAGCACCACCAAGACCGGCCTGACCGGCATGAAGATCCCCCTGCGCTACGTCTGCGAGATGGTGTGCGACCGGGTGGCGGCAAGCCAGATCTATCTGGGCGATAAGTACACCGATGCCTCCGCGTGGGAGTACTACCAGCGCAGCAAGGATCACTACCTGATGCACCCGGAGACCCGGGCACTGCTGGAAAAGCTGCTGTGCATGGTGCGGGACCTGGGGCGGGAGCGCACCTTTGCCTACATGAAATTCCTGCTTGGCTGCGAAAACGATTACTGAACCAGAAAGGCTGTTGCACAGACTGTGCGGCAGCCTTTTTGCGTGCAGAAAAGCCCGCGTAGTGTGCCCGGTGAAAAGGCAATTCTGGAAAATCCGCAGATTTTCCAGAATTGCGAATAAAAAATAAATTTTCCACTGAATATGGCTGGAGCGCACGCGGAAGCTATTTTAAAATGTTCCTGCTTTTGCACGCTTTGCCGAAACTTTCCGGCAAAGTTTGGCGTATCTGCCCATTGACAGCGCGCCGCAGCAGAGGGAAAGATGAAACTGGGGAGCGACGCGCTCCCATAAGAAGAAAGCGAGGAACCACAGATGAAACTTTGGAAACGATGGACGGCAGCGGTCCTTGCAGCTGCAATGGCGCTGCTGCTTCTGGCAGCCTGTGGGCCCTCCGGCCCTTCCGCGCCGGATGCGCCGGACAAGCCCGGCAGCAGTGAGACCGGTAAAGACCCCACCGACCCCGGAACGGGAGAACCCGGTAAAGACCCCGCAGACGAAAAGACCGAGGAACAAAAGAAGGCCGCAGTGGTGGACGCACTGAATATGGTGCGCAAGGACTACGGCAATAACACCCCGCTGACCATGGATGCCGAGGTCTGCGCCATGGCTGAAAAAATGGCAAAATTGCAGCTGGACTGGCTGCTTGGCAAGTACGGCAGCGACCCGAATGGCGAGCGGTATACGAAGGACTGGAACGACATCAGCAAGCTGACGGTAAAGTACAAAAAGCTGGTGGGCGTAGGCGGCTACGGCGGGGATCCCACAGAGAGCGTGATCCGCGGCTGGGCAAAGGACGCCGGCAAATGGAAACCGGCACTGGTCACGAGCACGGAAGCTACCCTTGTGGGCGTGGGCGTTGTGCAGAACACCGACCCTGCGACGAGGGATAAATACCCCATTATGGTGGTTGTGATGACCTACTGAATATGCGCAAACGCCGCTGACGAAAAGTCGGCGGCGTTTTTTGTGGTTTGCCGGACAACGCAAAAACACCCCGGCCGGGCGGTTTTACCGCTTGGCCGGGGTGCTGTTTTGCAAGAAATAATTACTGCTCGTTTTCGTAGATCTTGATATAGCGCGGGGCGCTTTTATCCTGCCAGAACAGCAGAATGGCGGTCAGGGCGACAGCCAGTGTGGTGAGGACGGCGAGCAGAGCTTTGAGAACTTTCATGGTTTGGTGCCTCCTTGTGAAGTTCGGGAGCGGAGCGGGGGACGTTCCGCCTGTCATATTAGGTATAGTATAGCATATTCCCGCAGTAAAGGCAAACGGCAGAAGGGGGAGATTTAAGGCAAAATGCTGCTGCCCTGCGCCCTCATCAGTCACCTGCGGTGACAGCTGTTCCCCTCTTTGTCACCTGCGGTGACATTTCTCCCCGGCGCGGGGAGAATCTGTCCCTTCCGGGGGAAGCCTTTAGAGGAAAATTGATTTCCGTAGGGGAGAACAAAAAGAAAAATACGGTGGTTAGTTAAAACTAATCGGCGAAAACGAATAAGAAAGTTCAGGAAAATTCATCATTTGAGCCGTGATGTCGTTGACTTCCCGCGCCAAAATGATACAATAAGTGTGTTAAGCAGCTGCTGTCCCTGTACCAGTGCGCCTGCATGGGCGTGGGGATGGCAATTCAAGCAGAATGGGGGATTTGAAATCCATGTTGAACAAGCTGAAACGTGCGGCGCTTGGCGCGCATACGCCGCATGACAAGGCAACTGCTGCAAGCAAACCTATCCCGATGCCTCTGCCCGCGCAGGTACGCATCCTTATGAGCCAGCACATTGGCGCACCCGCCAAGGCACTGGTGAAAAAAGGCGATGAAGTGTTCGTCGGCACCAAGATCGGTGAGGCGGGCGGCTTTGTCTCCGCAAACATCCACTCCAGCGTTTCCGGTACGGTGGCTGCAGTGGAGGCTTTCCGTCTGTCCAATGGCCGTATGTGCGATTCTGTTGTCATCAAGACTGATGGCAAGCAGACCGTAGACCCGGCCGTCAAGGCACCGGAAGTCACCGATAAGGCAAGCTTCCTTGCTGCCGTGCGCGAGTGCGGTCTGGTCGGTCTGGGCGGCGCAGGCTTCCCCACCGATGTGAAGCTGCAGCCCAAGCAGTCGGTGGATACTTTACTGATCAACGCCTCCGAGTGCGAGGTGTGGCTGACCAGCGATACGCAGGAGATGCTGGAGTGCAGCGATGATATCATCCGCGGCATCAAGGCTGTGCTGAAGTACACCGGCATTCCCAAGTGCATCATTGGTATTGAGAACAACAAGCCCGAGTGCATCGACCTGCTGTGCAAAAAGACCAAGGACGACAGCGCTATCGAGGTCAAGCCCCTGCCCAGTGTCTACGGCACCGGCGCAGAGCTGATCCTGATCGAGAAGTGTCTCGGCCGCGAGGTGCCCCACGGCGGTCTGCCCGCCGATGCAGGCGCCATCGTGATGAACGTGACCAGCGTTTCCACGCTGGGCAAGTATCTGGCTACCGGTATGCCGGTGGTCCAGCGTACCATCACCGTGGACGGCGATGCCTGCGCAAAGCCCCAGAATGTTGTTGTGCCCGTGGGCACCGCTTATCAGGACATTCTGGACTATGTGGGCGTCAAGGGCGAGCTGGGCAAGGTGGTTGCCGGCGGTGCCATGATGGGCCCCGCTGTGGAGAACCTTTCCTACCCCACCACCAAGACCACTTCCGGTCTGATCCTGCTGAGCAAGGCAGCTGCACAGCCCGCACAGGTCAACCCCTGCATCCGCTGCGGCCGCTGCGTGGAATACTGTCCCATGGGTCTGGAGCCCGTGGAGGTCAATCAGGCCTACGCCGCCCGCGATGTGCAGGAGCTGGGCAAGCTGCACGCTGACTACTGCTTCAACTGCGGCAGCTGCTCCTTTGTCTGCCCGGCAAAGCGCCCGGTTACCCAGATGATGAGTCTGGCCAAGGCCTTCTATCTTGGCGAAATCAAAAAAGGAGGCAATAAGTAATGGATACGAAGCTTATTGTTTCGGCTTCCCCGCACGTCCGCAGTGACGAGACCACCCAGAGCCTGATGGCTAACGTGATCGTTGCACTGTGCCCCTGCGTGGTTGCCTCTGCGATCATTTTCGGCGTGCGCGCCCTGCTGGTCACCGCCGTTTCCGTGGTGGCCTGTGTGGCCTTTGAGTGGCTGTACTGCAAGCTGCTGAAGCGTGCAAACCCCATCAGCGACCTGTCCGCTGTGGTCACCGGCATCATTCTGGCCATGAACGTGCCCGTGGGGATGCCCATCGGTCAGCTGATCATCGGCGATCTGGTGGCTATCATCGTTGTCAAGCAGCTGTTTGGCGGCATTGGCATGAACTTTGCAAACCCCGCTCTGGTGGGCCGTATCGTGCTGTTTGTCAGCTTTGCCGGTTCCATGAATAAGTGGGTGTTCCCGGATGCAGCGGTGGATCAGCTGTCCAAGGCTACCCCGCTGGCTGTGGCAGATCCCTCCAAGCTGAGCCTGCTGGATCTGTTCATGGGCATCCACGGCGGTGTGCTGGGCGAGACCTGCGCACTGGCTATCGTGCTGGGCCTGATTTATCTGGTGGCTACCAAGACCATCAGCATCGCCATCCCTGCCTCCTACGTTGGCAGCGTGTTCGTGTTCTACCTGATTGCTACCAGGGATCTGCACAGCGCACTGGTTGCCGTGCTGAGCGGCGGCCTGCTGTTCGGCGCTGTGTTCATGGCTACCGATTACGTTACCAGCCCCTTTACCCTGAAGGGTAAGCTGGTGTACGGCGTTTGCCTTGGCATCGTTACCTTTGCTATCCGCTACTGGGGCAGCTACACCGAGGGCGTGTCCTTCGCACTGCTGTTCATGAACCTGTGGGTCCCGTACATCAATGATCTGACCCGTCAGACCCCGTATGGCTATGTGAAGCCTGCAAAGAAAGCGAAGGAGGGTGCTGGCAAATGAGTAAGACTGCAAATTCCAGCTGGGAAACCACCGGTAAGCCGATCGTTGTGCTGACCGTCATCTCTCTGATCGTCAGCCTGCTGCTGGCTCTGGTGAACGGCATGACCGCACCGGTCATCGCCGAGAACACCCGCCGCACCACGCTGGCTGCTTATGTCAGCGTGATGCCCTCTGTTTCGGACGCAGCTACGCTGGAGGAAGTTACCGACTACACCACCGCCAATGTTACCGGCGTGGTAAAGGCTCCGGATGGCGGCATTGCCATCAAGGCCGAAGAAAAGGGCTTTGACGGCGGCATCCTGACCGTCATCATGGGCTTCGACGCCAACGGCGCCGAGACCGGCATCTGGGTAGACGCTTCTACCCAGACCAAGGGCATCGGCTCCAATGTGTCCACCGATGACTTCCTGGCACAGTTCAACGGCATGGACGGCACCAAGAACATTGTGATGAATCAGGATTTCGATGCGTACAGTGGCGCAACCATTTCGTCCACCGCTCTGTTTGCTGCCATCAATGATTGTATCAACTGCTTCAACGAGCTGGCATAAAAGGAGGTTGGTAAGAAATGGCACAAGAAAATAAGTCCAAGGTAAGCATCCTTACCAACGGCATCATCAAAGAAAACCCTGTTCTGCGTCTGGTTCTGGGCACCTGCTCCATTCTGGCCGTTACCACGGCAGTTT
>ERZ773165.1338-NODE-1338-length-15039-cov-4.915577_pt1 | contig 15039 bp, 14 predicted proteins | sample MGYA00581003_ERZ773165 | MGnify/ENA primary metagenome ERZ773165 (study PRJEB29015, sample SAMEA2737817) | human gut metagenome | biome: human gut; feature: human-associated habitat; material: faeces | place: China | collected 2012 ... | reverse complement strand
CAATTTATTATAGCATACTGAATTTTAATAAGCAATATATAATATATAAATTATTTATTATAAAAGAAAAGGCAGTCAAATGACTGCCTTTAATCCCTCCGTCGCACTTCGTGCGCCACCGTCTCCCCTGTCGGGTCGATCAGTGCTTCTGCACTAAAGTGCAGAGGTCTCCACCGGAGACCCGCACCCTTTACAAGGGAGGCAATTATTTTGTTTTGATTGTTTTAACCTTTGACCAAGAGGAATAAACTTTCTTACCGTTCACTGTTTTATATGTGCGGATACGGACATAGTATTTCTTCTTAGCCTTAAGTTTTTTAATAGTTACTTTCGTTGTCTTTTGTTTTTTAACGGTTATGGTTTTCTTATTCTTCTTAAATTTCTTGTCGGTTGCAGCTTGAACTTGATAACCTTTTACACCGCTTACCTTTTTCCACTCAACAGATACTGCCTTTTTAGCCGCTTTCACCTTTTTAAATTTAGCTGATTTTGGCTTTAAAACAGGTTTAGGCGCAGTTGTAGGGGCGGTTGTAGGTTGGGTAGGCGCAGAAATTTTTGGTATAACCGTTTGAGGAGTAATTACTGCTCCGCAAATTGAACAGTGAGAACCGCTTGTCAAGCCTGAGCTTACAACAGTTGGCGCAACCTCATAGTCAATTACAACATTATGCCCATAAGCAGGTATAATTTCTTTGTATTGTGTACCGCAAATTTGGCAAACGTAAGAATTATATCCGTTTTGAGTACAAGTAGGATTTACTGTGCTCACCAATTTTCCCTTATGCTCAACACAAGTAAATGTGCCTTGCGGTTTAAACGTTGTTGTAAAGGTATATTCTATAGGAGAATTCTCATTCACAACAGCTATATAGTATGTACCCTCATATAAATAAATTGTTTCATTTAATGTTGAATTAAGAGAAACGGTCAAAGGCTTAAATCCGTCGTACGGCTCAAATTCCGAATTATATAATATCAATGTGCAATTTGAGCCTAAAGGTGCAAATGCTTTTGATGATAAGGTCACGCTGAATTGAGATAGACCACTGCCTTTAGGTATTTCAATTTTATATGCGTCTCTTTCATCTGTTGTAAGAATCGGGTTGCCGACATAGTTATAGCAAGCATACTTAGCGCCTAAAAATCCGTTATAGGTTTTATTTAGTTCTATATTCTTAGCAGTCGGAGCGTCATAATAAAAATCATTCTTTGTTTCTTTTATTGTTTCATTTGCAGGGCTGTAATCGATTGAAAATGTATAATTTCCTGAGAAATTATCATTTGTTGCATTATTAAGACGGTCGATTTCGACATAATATTTTCCTGCAAAAAGCGCTACTATTTGATTCTTATTAGGAACACTTGAGCCAAGGCTGATTTGAAGATAAGATTTTTTATAAAATTCCTTATAAACCGGCTTGAGAGTATCTATTTTGTTATAATCTTCATCATAGATATTGATATTCCACTCTTGGCTTTCGCCCTCAAAATCAAAAATCAAATAGCCCGATTTATCCATTTCAATTTTATATGTATCGCTGCCGTTTGACTTAACCTTTTGATTATATCCGAGAGTCAACTGTTCAAGTGAATGACTGCTGCTATATCCACAGCCATCACGTTGGCACTCAACACGGTAAAAGCCATCTTCCGTTAAAGTAGGCTCAACTCTTTCAACAATCTTTGTATCGTGTCCTAATTCTTCAATATCTTTTTTGTCATAATAATTATTGCAACGGGTGCAGGTATATCTTGTTACACCCTTTTCTGTGCAAGTTGGTTGAGTGAGTACCTTTGATACGTAATTATGACCTAATGCGGCTATATCATCTTTATCATAACTGTCACCACAACGGGAACAGGTGTATCTTGTTGTACCCTTTTCTGCGCAGGTCGGTTGCTTAATTACTTTTGAAACATAATTATGACCTAATGCGGCTATATCGTCTTTATCATAATAGTCTCCGCAACGGGAACAGGTGTATCTTGTTGCACCCTTTTCTGTGCACGTTGGTTGAGTAAGTACCCTTGATACATAATTATGAGTACCTCCCATTGCATCAACTTCCACATCGTATGTATTGCCACAATAAGAACAGGTATATCTTGTTGTGCCCTTTGCTGTACAGGTTGGTTGTTTAATTACTTTTGAAACATAATTATGTCCTAAATCCCCCAAGGCTTCGATGTTTTCTTCATCGTAACTATAGCCACAACGAGAGCAAGTATATCTTGTTACACCTTTTTTCGCGCAAGTTGGTTGAGTAAGTATCTTTGATTCATAATTGTGTTCCATACTATAATCATTACAGTAAATTTCTATAAATTCATTTCCGTTTGAATTAGCATATTTATTAGCAGTTGAATTAGCAAAGCCATAAATTTTTACACTTTTATTTACAATATGAGAACCAAATTCGCAGTCAGGAGTTAGAACGATAATACTTGTTAATCCTGTGCAATCTTCAAATGCATAATCACCAATACTTGTTACGCTATCAGGTACTGTTACACTTGTTAAACTTGTGCAACCGAAAAATGCATATCCGCCGATACTTGTTACACTATTTCCGATTGTTACACTTGTTAAACTTGCGCAACCGAAAAATGCAGAATAGCCAATAGTGGTTAAACTGTTTGGTATTATTACACTTGTTAAACTTGTGCAACCACGAAATGTATAAATTCCAATACTTGTTACACTATTCGGTATTGTTACACTTGTTAAACTTGTACAACCATGAAAGGCATTATCGCCAATACTTGTTACACTATTTGGTATTGCATATTCACTATCTGCTTTACCGGCAGGATATGTAATCAACTCTGACTTATCTTTATTAAACAAAACTCCGTCAGTTGAAGAATAGTTCATATTATCATTTGAAACTTCAATTGATAATAAACTTGTGCAACCGTAAAATGTCAAATCACCAATGCTTGTTACACTGCTTGGTATTGTTATATTCGCTAAACTCGTACAATGAGAAAATGCATAATTGCCTATGCTCGTTACACTGTCAGGTATTGTTACACTTGTTAAATTTGTACAACGATTAAATGTATTATTACCAATACTTGTTACTCCGTTTGGTATATTATATGTTGTTCTTTCATTTCCAACAGGATATTGTACAAGTTTTGTTTTATCCTTATTAAACAAAACACCGCCTTCAGAAGAATAATTTTTATTATTATCTAAAACTTCAATTGATTTTAAACTTGTGCAATAATAAAATACATCCCCACCAATACTTGTTACGCTATCAGGTATTGTTACACTTGTTAAACTTGTACAACCTCTAAATGCAGAATTACCGATACTTGTTACACTATTTGGTATTGTTATGCTTGTTAAACTTGTGCAATTATAAAATACAGAATCACCAATGCTTGTTACGCTATTTGGTATTGTTACACTTGTTAAGCTTGTGCAACCATCAAAAGCACAGCCACCAATACTTGTTACACTGTTTTCAATAATTGCCGATTTAATATTAGAATTACTATCAAACGGGCTACTATTACCCAATGAATAATCAGCCATATCGCCTGTACCGCTGATTGTAAGTTCACCTGTTGAGGTATCAAGCGAATATGTAACATTATCACCGCAACTACCTGTTTCAACAGCAGCATATGCGGTCAAATTCAATCCCGATGTTATGGTTAAAAGCATAGCAAGGGATAAAAGCAAACTTATAATCTTTTTCATTTTCATCCTCCAATAAAAATAAATGTTAATAAAATATTAACACATATATTTAACTATTACAATTACAAAACGATTACAAAAAATAAAGGCAGTCAAATGACTGCCTTTCAGACTGTCGATAAAGAGGCTAAAGCGCGCCGCGTTATAATTGTCATAGAGTTATATCGTATGGCAAAGGTTACTCTTGCTAAAACAAAATCAAAAAACAGCGTTTATAGAAAAGTGGATTGAACATTGTGTTCAATCCACTTTTGGCGCTTTTTGTCTTTTGCTCGGGGGCAGTACCCTCGTACAGCTCCCACTCGCAAAATACAAAATTTATCTCACTTTCTCAAAGTCTACCAGCGTGTAGAAATTTATAATTTGACTTTTTCTACACGCAGAAAGGCAGTCAAATGACTGCCTTTAATCCCTTCGAGTGCAAGAAGTTGCACCCACCTCCTATTTACAAGGGAGGTGATTATTCTGTTTTACCTTTTAGCTGGTGGACAAATTTTTGAAGTTCCGTCATATTAAAAGTATATCTGCCCATATCGGTATTAGGGATATAATACCTGGAGCAAACTTCACTGCCGAGCGGTGCAAAAGACTGCTTAAGCGAATTATACATATAATCTGCCGACTGCCTTGCATTTGAGCCGCTTGCTATAACTGCGCCTACCCTTTTCGGCTTTTTTACCGGCGGGTTTGCGCCACGCTTAAAGCGAGCGTTATAATAACGCTGAAATCTATCCAAAATAGCTTTAGTTGGAGCCGGGAAAAAGTTATTATAAACAGGAGTGAAGAAAGCGATATAATCGGCATCTTCAAAATCTTCAAAAAAGACATCCAAATCTTTATTTGAGCATCCTTCGTGATATTCACACCACTTACAATCGGTACACGGTGCGGGAGAAAGCTTATAACTGTCATAAACTTTGATTTCACAATCAAGGAAATATTTACTGACTTGGTTAATAAGTTCCCGGCAGATACCGTCTTGCCGCGGCGAACCCATAATTATCAATAATTTTTTCATTATTCTGCCACAGTGTATTCAATAGAATTAGCTTCACACCAATCTTTTACTTTATCAATCACAAATTTATTTTCAAATTCATCAAAGCCTTCGCTGATTGAAGAATAAGCATTAAAATACTTCCAAAAAGTATCAATATATTCATTACCTGAAAGTTTTTCAAGCACAGCGCTTACTTTTTTATTATCAAGAAATTTGATATATGCCCTGATAACTTCTTCATTTGAAATGGTTAAAAACGGAATAAAACCGTTAGCCATTAAATCTTCAGTATCGGCACATTCAAGTTCTGCACTTGAATGAATTTGCGAGTCAATTCTTGAATACCAATATTCTCCGCTTGAGCCCCATACAAAGCGAAGCGTCATTTCATCGAGTAATAATTTCATTAAAAGTACCTCGTCATAACTGTTATCTATTTATTATATGCAAAAAACAGTTAAAACTACTTCTCAATCGAATTCATCAAACCACCGTTTTTAATAATATTTTGAATAAAAGGTGGGAAAGGCTGAGCCTTATATGTTTTGCCGGTTGTGCAATTAGTGATAACACCGCTGTCAAAGTCAACTTCAACTTCATCACCGGCTTTAATATCCTTAGCGGCTTCGTCACATTCAAGAATTGCGAGGCCGATATTTATAGCATTTCTATAAAAAATGCGGGCAAAAGTTGAAGCGATTACGCAGGAAATACCTGACGCTTTAATAGCAATCGGTGCATGTTCCCTTGAAGAGCCGCAGCCGAAATTAGCTTCGGCAACCATAATATCGCCCGGCTTAACATTTTTCACAAAATCAGCATCAATATCTTCCATACAATGAGATGCAAGCCAAGCTTCGTCACTCTTGTTAAGATAACGAGCAGGAATGATAACATCGGTATCAACATTATCACCGAATTTATGTACTGTACCCTTTGCTTTCATATTCCTACCTCCTATATTTCTCTTGGGTCTGCAATGTAGCCTTTAAGTGCAGATGCAGCAGCTACCGCAGGTGATGCAAGATAAATTTTAGAATCAACATGGCCCATTCTGCCTACAAAGTTACGATTTGATGTGGAAACTGCAACTTCGCCCGAAGCCAAAATACCCATATGGCCGCCAAGGCAAGGGCCGCAAGTTGGGGTTGAAACAATAGCACCTGCTTCAACAAAAGCCTCAGCTATGCCTTCTTTAATACACTGAAGGTAAACGCTTTGAGTAGCAGGAATAACGATACAGCGAACACCGTCGGCAATCTTATTGCCCTTAATAATTTGAGCCGCTGTGCGCATATCTTCAATTCTGCCGTTTGTGCAAGAGCCGATAACTACTTGGTCAATTTTAACATCTGCAAGTTCATCAACTGTTTTGGTATTTTCAGGAAGATGAGGGCAGGCAACAGTAGGTGCAAGTTTAGAAAGGTCAATTTCAACTACGCTGTCATACTGTGCGTCATCATCTGCTTCATAAATTTCATAAGGGCGTTCACTTCTGCCTTTTACATATTCAAGTGTAACATCATCAACAGGGAAAATTCCGTTTTTAGCACCGCATTCAATAGCCATATTTGAAATGCAAAGCCTATCATCCATTGAAAGTTCCTTAATTCCGTCACCTGTAAATTCAAGTGACTTATAAAGTGCGCCGTCAACACCGATTTGACCGATAAGATGAAGTACAACATCCTTACCGCTGATACAAGGTGCTTTTTTACCTGTAATTACAACCTTAATAGCAGACGGAACTTTAAACCAAGCCTTGCCTGTTACCATACCTGCTGCCATATCGGTTGAGCCGACACCGGTTGAAAACGCACCGAGCGCACCGTATGTGCAAGTATGTGAGTCAGCACCGATAATGCAGTCACCGCAGGTAACTACACCCTGTTCAGGCAAAAGTGCATGTTCAATACCCATATTTCCAACATCATAATAATGAGTAATATCATACTTTTTAGCAAATTCCCTAACCTGCTTGCAGTTTTGTGCAGATTGAATATCCTTATTAGGAGTAAAATGGTCCATAACAAGTGAAATTTTAGTTTTATCAAAAACGGAATTTTTACCGAATTTTGTCATTTCGTTAATAGCAACCGGGGAAGTAACATCATTACCAAGAACCATATCAAGCTTCGCTTCAATAAGCTGGCCGGCAACAACACTTTCAAGCCCTGCGTGTTTAGCCAAGATTTTTTGAGTCATTGTCATACTCATAGCTATCACCCTTTTCGTCAATAAATTAAAATATAATGTATATAAATATCGAACTTATATATCATCGGTAAATGAGCCTTCTCCTCTTTCAAGTGAAGTTATACCTGTTCTTGCAAGTTCAACTATTGTAAATTCATTTTCAAGTTCTTCAACAAACATATCAATTGTACTGCCAAGGCCAGTAAATTCAAATGTAATTGTAGTCATTGATACATCAAGAACACGCGCACCCCAGCGTGCATTGAATGCAAGAAGTGCATTTTTCTGCTCAATACCTTGTGCGTGAACTTTAACAAGCAACAATTCTGAAGAAACGGAATTATCAGGCTTAAGTTCAGAAACTTTTTTAACTATTTCAAGTTTTAAAAGCTGTGCTTTAATTTGCCTTACATTTTCAGGCTCTGTTTGAGTTTCAATTGTCATACGGGAAAACTTTTCATCTTCGGTTTCACTAACTGTAAGAGATGAAATATTATAACTTCTTCTTGAAAAAAGGCTGGCAACTCTTTGAAGTACGCCGCTTTCGTTATCAACAAGAACTGACAATACCAATTTTTCTTTCATTATAAGTCGCCTCCTTAATTAAATTTTTCGATAATATCGGTATGTGCTCCTCCAGGAGGAATCATAGGAAGGACATTTGAATCAGGGCTGATTCTGCAATCTACAAGAACAGGGCCTTGATATTCAAAAGCTTCTTTAAGAACTGAATCAATATCATCATTTGTATTGATGCGAAGTGCCTTAACGCCAAAACCCTCTGCAACTTTTACAAAATCGGTTGCTCTGTGCGGGTCGGTATCGGCAAATCTGTTTTCATAGAAAAGTTTTTGCCACTGGCGAACCATACCAAGCACTGTGTTATTCATAATAAACATTTTAACAGGAATGTTATATGAACACATAGTGGCAAGTTCAGATAAATTCATATGGAAGCCGCCGTCACCTGCAAACATTACAACGGTTTTATCAGGACATCCCATTTGGCCGCCCATGGCAGCACCCATTGAATAGCCCATAGTACCGAGTCCGCCTGACGAAAGAAGTGTTCTCGGCTTTTCAAATTTATAAAATTGAGCTGCCCAAAGCTGATGCTGACCTACATCTGTAACGATAATAGTATCGTCATCGGTAACATCATCAATTTTTTCAATAAGCTTTTGCGGATTTACATAATCACCGATTTGAAGCTGTTCAAAAGGACGGCGGAAAGTTTCAATCTCTTTTCTCCACTCGCTGTGGTCAAGCTGCTCAATCTCCCTTGTAAGAATAGGAAGTACATCGGCAAGGTCACCGCGAAGATGATAATTCGAAACAATGTTTTTATCCATTTCGGCTGAGTCAATATCAATATGTAAAATTTCTGCATTTGGTGCAAATTTCTTTCTGTTTCCTGCAACACGGTCTGAAAAACGAGCACCGCAGGTAATAAGCACATCACAATCATGTGCAGCCTTATTACATTCATAATGGCCGTGCATACCGATAAGGCCGAGATGAAGCGGATTATCGTGCGGAAAAGCACCAAGGCCCATAAGACTTGAAGCAACCGGTGTGTCAATCTTTTCAGCGAAAGTAACCAAATCTTCGCCAACATCAGAAAGAATAGCACCGCCGCCGACATAGATAAGTGGCTTTTTAGCACTTCTGATAAGTTCAACTGCTCTTTTAACAGCACTGTCTTTCGGTGCTTTAGCCTTTTCAGGCTGAACCTTCGGCATAGGAGTATACTCACACTCGGCAGATGTAATATCCTTAGGAATATCAATAAGAACCGGGCCTTTTCTTCCGCTTTGTGCAATAAAGAATGCACGGCGAATAGTATCAGCCAATTTTTCTACATTTTCAACCTGAAAGTTATGCTTTGTAATAGGCATTGTGATACCGCAAATATCAACTTCCTGGAATGAATCCCTGCCGAGACCTGAAGTTGCATAGTTACAAGTAATTGCAACAACCGGAACAGAATCCATATATGCAGTTGCAATACCTGTTACAAGGTTTGTTGCACCCGGGCCTGATGTCGCAAAGCAAACGCCAACCTTGCCTGTTGCCCTTGCATATCCGTCAGCTGCGTGTGACGCACCCTGCTCGTGGGCAGTCAAAATATGCTTGAATGTGTCACCGTATTTATATAATTCATCGAAAATATTGAGAATCGTTCCGCCGGGATAGCCAAAAATTGTATCTACACCCTGTTCTTTTAAAACTTCAAGAACGATTTGAGAGCCGTTAAGCTTCATATTTCCTCTCTCCTTTTGTTATAAAATTAACATTTAAAAAATATTAAAGATATAATATATTATTTGGCAAATAAAGTCAAGGAATAAAATCAACATAATTTACACTTGTAAAAAGAAAATTTTTGTTATATACTTGATAGGAATTAAAAAAGACAAAGGAGAACTATTATGAAGCTTGGTATTGTTGGCTTACCGAATGTCGGCAAAAGCACATTATTTAACGCTATAACTAACGCAGGGGCTCAAAGTGCCAACTATCCGTTTTGCACTATTGAACCAAATGTCGGTATGGTAAGTGTACCTGATGAAAGACTTGACAAGCTTGCTGAAATGTACCACCCTGATAAATTCACACCTGCAACAATAGAATTTGTGGATATTGCAGGTCTTGTTAAGGGTGCGTCACAAGGCGAAGGATTAGGAAATAAATTTTTATCACATATCAGAGAAGTTGACGCAATCATCCATGTTGTACGCTGCTTTGAAAATGATGATATTACACATGTTGACGGAAGTGTTAACCCTGCGAGAGATATTGAAACCATCAACCTTGAGCTTGTACTTTCCGACCTTGATATTTTAACAAGAAGAATTGATTCACGAAAAAAAGCAATGAAAGGCGATAAAAAGCTTGCAGGCGAAGTTGAATTTCTTGAAAGACTTGCAGGTGAAATGGAAAACGGAAAAACCGCAAGAAGTGTTGAAATAAGCGAAGATGAGCAGGAATATTTAAAGGATGTTTCGCTTTTAACGATTAAACCTGTTATTTACGCTTGCAATATGGGCGAAAATGACTTTATAGACGGAATTGAAAATAACAAATACTACAAGCAAGTTGAAGAAATAGCAAAAGAAGAAGGTGCTGAAACTCTTCCTATCTGCGCAGAAATGGAAGCAGAAATAGCACAGCTTGATGATGAAGAAAAAGCTATGTTCCTTGCAGATATGGGGCTTGAAAAAAGCGGACTTGACAGGCTTATTAAAAAAAGTTACTCACTTTTAGGCTTGATTTCGTATCTCACTGCCGGCAAACCGGAAGTAAGAGCATGGACAATTAAGAAAGGCACTAAAGCACCGCAGGCAGCAGGCAAAATTCATACTGACTTTGAGCGCGGTTTCATTAGAGCAGAAGTTGTTTCATTTGATGACTTAATGGCTTGTGGAAATATGACAGCTGCAAAAGAAAAAGGTTTAGTCAGAAGTGAAGGCAAAGAATATGTTATGAAAGACGGAGATATTGTACTTTTCCGTTTCAATGTATAATTCATAATAATTTAAGCTCGAATTTTGTCACAATCATCAAAATTCGAGCTTTTTTTATAACATTTAGTCGATTTGTTTAAAAGTTTTCATAATTTATTTGCGATTTTTGTTGACTATTTTTAAATAATTTGATATTATTTTATCTAAGGTGGGAGAGAACTATGTCAGAACCCAGCAAAAATAATATAAATGACACACTTCTTTCAAATGTACAATCAGGTGACAGTAAGAATACAGAGGCTTTAATCAGCGAGTACCGAAGCGTAGTTGAAGCGATTGCAAGCAAATACACTAACTCACCGCTTGAATATGAAGATATTATTCAGGAGGGTATGATTGGCTTATTAGCTTCAATCAAAACTTTTGACGAAAGCAAAGGCGCAAAGTTTAAAACCTATGCACAAACCTGCATAAATAATTCCATTCAAACAGCACTTAGGAAATTCAACAGGCAAAAGGATATTCCGCAAGGCGCGGTGATTGAATATGCCGAAGAAGAAATTCCCGAGGAAAACGGAAGTATAAGTGCAGAAGACTACTATATCACCGGTGAAAGCGTTTCAATGTTGGCTAATATCCTTAAAGAGAACCTTTCTGAATATGAAAACGAAGTCTTAAGGTTACATATTGTCGGTTGCAACTATAATGAAATTGCGAAAAGATTAAACAAAACACCTAAATCGGTAGACAATGCATTACAAAGAATAAAGAAAAAATTGTCAACCGTAAACTTGAAAACCGACAAATATAATTAAGAGGTGTAAGAAATGTACGAGGACAAAACTTTAGTCTGCAAAGATTGCGGAAACGAATTTGTTTTCACAGCAGGCGAGCAGGAATTTTATGCAGAAAAAGGCTTCACTAACGAGCCACAGAGATGCAAAGAATGCCGTGACAAAAGAAAGCACGCACCGCGTGAATATCACGATGCTGTATGTGCTTCTTGCGGCAAGGAATGTAAAGTTCCTTTTGCACCAAGCGGTGACCGCCCTGTTTACTGCAGTGAATGTTTCGCTAAAATGCAGGAAGAGTAATTCCAAAACAAGTAAGATTTTATTATCAAGAAACAGAGTCGGTATGTACCGGCTCTGTTTTTATATAGTTTATTTAATTTTTTGAAAAAAGTTCTTGACATTACACTTGTTTTATGGTAATATACACAAGCACGAAACGCAGAGGTATCGAAGTGGTCATAACGAGGCGGTCTTGAAAACCGTTTGTCCGAAAGGGCGCGTGGGTTCGAATCCCACCCTCTGCGCCAAAAGAACTACACATAATGTGTAGTTCTTTTTTTATGTTTTTTATTGGCATAAAATAATTTTGTCAAAAAATGTAACCTTTCCCCTATCTCAGCCGTTACTAAAGTGAAAGGACCTTTCAAGAAAGATGCGAGGTGACATAATGACTGAATATAAATTTAACGAATGTGTAAGAACACAAAGCAAGCGGCTGTATTTGATTGCGTTGTCATTTACAAAAAATCAAGCAGACGCCGAGGACATACTGCAAAATGTATATTTAAAGCTTTGGAACTGTAAAAAAGAATTTGAATCAGACGAACATATAGCGAAATGGCTTACAAAAGTATGTGTGAACGAGAGTAAAGATTTATTAAGGTTACATTTCAGAAAAAGAAACGTACCTCTTGAAGACGCAGTTAATCTCTCCCACATTGACGATACACAAGACATAGATTTAATAAAAGCTGTTATGTCATTGCCAAAAAATCAAAGAACTGTTATACATCTGTTTTATTTTGAAGATTTGCAAATAAACGAAATAGCAACGCTTTTAAATATTAAAGAATCGGCTGTAAAAACAAGACTTTCACGAGCTAGGCAAAAGCTTAAGGCTAAATTAGGAGATGACGATTATGAGGAATAATGAATACAAAAAAGCTTTTAATCAACTCAATGTTTCTTATAAAACAATTGATAATTTATATGATATTACTGCACAAAGCAAGCACAAAGCAATTACTCTTCCAAAAAAAATAATTGCAATGGTAATGGCATTTGTTTTGGTTGTAGGCGGAGGCTTTGGTATAAGCTATTCTGTAAGTGATAAAGCGAGTATGGGCATATATATAGCAAATGCGAACGAGGTTGCAAATATAAAAAAAGCAACGCCGCAAGATTTTACCTATCAAATTTATATTTCCGAAGGCAATAAAATTGCTATGAACAAGTGGCAAAAAGACAAGCAAAAGCTTTTGGATGATGCAGAAAGATTAGGCAACGATAATTACACTGCATCTGTAAACTCAAGTTCAAGCAATGCCGCAAATGAAAAATCAGGCAAAAAATATGATTTTTACACCTTATCCAGCGGTAACTTTACGGTTAATACAGGTAAAATTGAAGATGTAAAAAAATTAACACTTGAAAATAAGAATAAATATGCCGAGCTTTCCGTAGCTGTATTTGACGATGATATGGGAAATTGGTATACAGATGCACGAAAAGTTGAAATAAGCGGAGATAAACTCAAAAAATCGTATGACAGCGGTATATGTTCATTCTCAAACGGTAAGTTCAAAAAAGAAGTTAATTTCGGCAACAGCTTTACTTGGAATTTAACATATTTGCCTTCTTACATCAGCAAGACAAGTGATTTTAATTTCAGCGATTTAAACGATACGATTACTGCAGTTATTGAATATAAAGACGGTTCGGTTATTAAGCGTGGATTCAATATTGAATTTGATAAAGACGGTGTAGGAAGTATAAGAGAAGTTGAAATTAAATAATTACGGGAGAACGCAGTTTCCCCTATGGTAATCTTTTTAATAAACAATAAAAGCACGGTGGTTAGATAATTTCTAACTACCGTGCTTTTATTTTAAGTATGTATCAAATTATGCTTGAGCAGGAGCCCCTACCGGACAAGTAGCTTCGCAAGCACCACATTCAATGCAAACATCTGCATCAATTTCGAACTTGCCGTCTCCCTCTGAAATTGCGCCTACCGGGCATTCAGCAGCACAAGCGCCACATGAAATACAATCATCTGAAATAGCGTATGCCATCATTACACCTCCTACACCATATTGTAAATTTAATATAACAGTATTGCGTACAAAAATCAAGTAAAATAGCAATAATAATTTATTAAATTTTGTTAACTTTCTGTTTGTTATCCCTAACTATTCTTACTTCTTCGCGATTTACGATAACAGGTAAACCGTCAGGTGTATTATCAAGCTGTATTTTAAGTTTACCGGTTAAAATTGCAGAATCAACAACGGTTCCCCTACCGTGCCTGCAATCAACAACAGTGCCGACTTTTGGTGTGATTTTATGTAAATATTCGTAAGAATTTTGCTCATATTTAAGGCAACACATAAGTCTTCCGCAAGTACCGCTTATTTTACCCGGCGCAAGAGAAAGCCCCTGGTCTTTAGCCATTTTAATGGTAACGGAATGAAAACCGTCAAGAAAAGTTGAACAGCAAAACGGCCTGCCGCATATACCGAGACCGCCAAGCATTTTACTCTCATCTCTTACACCGATTTGGCGAAGTTCAATTCTGGTATGAAGTGTGGAAGCCAAATCCTTAACAAGCTCCCTGAAATCAATTCTACCGTCTGCCGTGAAATAAAATATAACTTTTGAGCAATCAAATGAATACTCAGCATTTGTTAAATTCATTTCAAGATTATGCTTTTGAATTTTTTGGTTACATATTTCAAAAGCTTCTTTTTCTTTTCTTTTATTTTCTTCAACTTTTTTTCTGTCTTCGTCTGTTGCTATGCGAATAACAGGCTTAAGCGGGCTTACAACTTCATCATCCTCAACAAGCTTAACTCCTGTTGAAGCCTTACCGAATTCAAGCCCATTGGCAGTTTCAACAATGATTTCCTGCCCGTTTTTTATATCAAAACCCTTTGGGTCAAAATAATACATTTTGCCTGTGTCGCTGAAACGAACACCAACAACTTTAGTCATATTTATCCTCCGTTATCTGCCGATTGCACTGTTAAGTGAATAGCAGAATTTTGTAATTAACAAAGCATTATTAGCATTGCTTAATGCCATTGATTTCACTTCTTCGCAAGTTTCCATAAGCTTAATTAAATTTTGCCTTGAAACAGATGTTTTAAGAAGTGACGCACTCTTTTCCTGCCCTGAAATACATTCACTTTCATTTTGGGCAAAAAGTGCATCTCTAAAAATATTTTTAAGTAAATCGCAGGCAAATACAACGCCCTGCCTATCCTTTTGAAACGCAGAGCATAATGTTAACACTTCATATTCATTTGATGATACAAGTGCTGTGCAAATCTTATTGCAAATATCAACAAGTTCACCTGTTTTACTGTCCTGCAAGCTTAAAAGTGCCTTACCGATGTTACCGTTAAATGTTTCAACTGTTTTTTTAGCGGTTTCGTAATCAACATCATCAGTATGAGAAGTAATATACTCGGTTGCCCTTTCAATATCTACACCCTCAAGAGTAACACAGACACTGCGCGATAAAACAGTTGAAAGAAGAGCACTTTTAGAATTAGTTGTTAAAATAAAAACAACATATTTAGGTGGCTCTTCCAATATTTTAAGAAGTGCATTTTGCGCATTTTGGTTCATACAATGCGCATTAGC
>ERZ773165.1332-NODE-1332-length-15061-cov-117.348994_pt1 | contig 15061 bp, 8 predicted proteins | sample MGYA00581003_ERZ773165 | MGnify/ENA primary metagenome ERZ773165 (study PRJEB29015, sample SAMEA2737817) | human gut metagenome | biome: human gut; feature: human-associated habitat; material: faeces | place: China | collected 2012 ... | reverse complement strand
CCTCCTTTTATCAAGAGCCTCAGATTTCGAAAGATTTCTGAGGCTTTTTTGTTTTTCCCACAGTTCTGCTTTCTTATCGCCCAGCTTTTTCCCACAGCTCCTCACAGTTCCTTTTACCTTTTTACCCTTTTACTTTTTTACCTTTATTCTATGTACAAAATGTTAATGAATTGTGGATTTTACATTTATAAAATCAGCAAAATAACGTACTAAAATGTTTCTTTCCACCAAAAAGTTGCGAAAATTCCCCCCCATAGTCATTTTTTTTATTACTTTTGCAACCAGAAAATGCGAACTATCATGTAAACGGTTAATTTTTATAATTACCTATTTATATAGTAAAAGCGAAAAAAAATAGACTTAACTAAACTCTTTTAATTGATGGTGAAACGATTAATTTTAGCTTTAGTGTTACTCATATTTGTATCGCTAGCTAATTATGCGCAAAACACGGGAGTCAAGTCCAACCTCTTATATTGGGCTACAACAACTCCTAATCTCGGTGTCGAGACTGCCTTAGGCAAGAAGCATACCGCTCAGGTATTCTTTGGCTTCAATCCTTGGAAACAGTCCGGTGGCGACCAGTCAAGCCTTCGTCATTGGCTTTTGCAACCAGAATACCGTTACTGGTTCTGTCAGAGCTTCAATGGCTGGTTCTTGGGTGTTCATGCCATGGGCGGACAGTTTAATGCAGGAGGAGTGAAGTTACCCCTTGGCATTTTCAAATCACTACGCGACCATCGCTATGAAGGATGGTATGTAGGTGGTGGTGTGACCGCTGGTTATCAATGGCCTCTTTCCAAGCACTGGAACCTGGAAACCTCTGTAGGTTTCGGATATGATTATATCCAGTACGACAAGTTCAAGTGCGGTGCCTGTGGCGAGAAGGAGAAGTCATCTCATGACAACTACGTGGGTCCTACCAAGGCAGCCATTTCTCTTATTTATATGTTGTAACTCATTAAATATAATCTATGAGTATGAAAAATTTTAAGAACTACATATTATTATTCAGCTCTCTTTTGATGGCTATGCCTCTTGCAGCCCAGGATTGCAAGAGTCTCAAGTTGGCTGCTGAAAAGATACAGGTATCTCATGTAGAGATGTCGCATCACAATGACCTGATTACGGTTATGATGGATCTGAATCTCGATTCCCTGGATCTCCCTACTAACAACCAGCTTGTGTATACTCCGATTATCAAGCATAAGGGAGAGTTGCTCAAGATGCCTGAGATTGTAATCAACGGCAGAAGACAGCAGATCATGTTTGACCGAGGGGTTGGAAAGAATCAGTTGCAGCTTTCTCCTAAGGCTTTCGTGGTGAAGCGAGACAACAAGAAGCAGCAGACCGTGAAGTATCTGGCATCCGTTCCTCTGTCTTCCAAGGTAAGGAACTACGATCTCGAAATTCACGAGGACCTCTGCGGTTGTGGTGATTTGCAGGATGGTACTGATTTTACCATCACTCGTCGTCGCCAGCCGGTAGCTTCTTTCGTCCGTCCAGAGGTAGAAGCGGTCAAGGTCCGTCATCTTGATAAGCGTGCTTATATCGATTTCCCGGTAGACCGCATAGAGTTGCATCCAGATTATCGCCGTAATCCTGCACAGTTAGATAGCATCATCCGCACCATCAATGCATTGAAGGAAGATAAGAATCTCGATGTGAGCGGCATCAATATTCATGGTTATGCATCACCTGAGAGTCCTTACACCCATAATGATTATCTGGCAAAGAACCGTGCCAAGACGCTGACCGAATATGTCCGCCGAATGGTGAAGTTGCCAAACAATCTCTTCACGGTTTCTTCTACTCCAGAGGATTGGGATGGTCTGATAGCTTATATTAAAGGTAGCAACCTGGAGCATAAGAATGCCATTCTGGCGATTATTGCCGATAAGAGTCTGAATCCGGATGCCCGCGAGTTGAAGATTAAAAAGCAGTATCCTTCAGAGTATCGCTTTATGCTCGATACCTGGTATCCTGCCCTCCGCCATTCCGACTACCACATTACTTATAAGGTGAAACCTTTCGATGTGGAAGAGGCAAAGGAGATTATCAAGACCAAGCCACAGCAGTTGAGCCAGGAGGAGATGTTCATGGTAGCCCAGACTTACGAGCCAGGCAGCAAGGAGTTTAATGATGTGATGGAGATTGCCGTCCGCATGTTCCCAGAGAACGAGACAGCGAATCTGAATGCAGCCATAACCCGCTTGAATGCCGGTGATGCAGACAATGCGAAACAATATCTCGACAAGGCAGGAAACAGTGCCGATGCCCAGAATGCCCGAGGTGTCTATGAGATGCTGAAGGGCAACGAGAAGCAAGCTCGTTATTATCTGGAGCAGGCTGCCAAGGCTGGTGTTGCTTCTGCAAAAGAAAATTTACAGAATCTATAAAGTTACACATACTGTCTGTTTAGGTTAATATAGCTGTTCCTTAGAGTCAGGGCACTGCCCTGACCTGGGACAGTCTCCTGAACCAGGCATATTTTTTCTAAGTACAAATATAGAAAGAAACTCAAATATAACGTATTAGATGAATTGTAAACCAAATATATAATAATGTAATATAATTAGATTTTTAAGAGCGGTTATAAATAAAGAAATAAAATATTAATAACAACAATAATAACGAATAAGATGAAGAAAACTTTATTATTTTCCGTTGCATTGGCAGGGCTGATGCTCGGTTCTTGTTCAAGTAGCGATGAACTGAATGGTGGTGGTAACAACACTGGTTTCAATGAGAATGGTGATGGTTATGTTGCTGTTGCCATCAATCTTCCAACACAGAACCCTGGAACTTCACGTGCCAATGATGATTTCAAAGATGGCGCTGCTGAAGAGTATGAAGTAAAAGATGCTAAGCTTTTGCTTTTTAATGGTGCGGATGAAGCTAGTGCAACCTTTGTACAGGCGTATCCTCTCACATTAACTTCTGCTACTCCTGGAGCAGAAAATAAGCAAATTACTACCCGTTATCAGCAGACTGTTAAGATTAGTAGTTCGGGGCTTACTAATAATATTTATGCTTTGGTAGTTTTGAATGATAATGGCCTGAACTATACTGTCGGTGATAAAATGTCTAAAATCCTGACAGTTAATTCTTCTGACCTCAAAAACACAGGCTTTTTGATGACTAATGCTCCATTATCAACAAAGGTAGGTGCTAATCCATTTGATGGCAAAGTAAATACTTTAGTACCTGTTACGTCTGATAATATTCAGAAGACTCCGGAATCTGCAGCTTCACATGCTGTAGAAATCTCTGTAGAGCGTGCTTTAGCTAAGGTTGAAATGCTAACAGCTATGACGCCAGAACAGACATCTGAATATACTGGTGCAGTTGAAGAAGCGGGTGTAAAGAATGGAAGTAAGAAAATTTACTATACTGTTACCGGTTGGGAGTTGGCAAATACCAACAAACAGACTTATTTTACTCGCAACTGGACAAATGATTGGGCTTCATATGAAGCTGCTGGTGCAACATCTAAATACCGATTTATTGGCACAACGAGTTTGAACGATGATACAGCGATCCCTGCTTCAGAGTTGTATCGTACCTATTGGGCTATTGACCCTAATTATGATGCATTTACAGCTGGTGCCTTAGAAAACTCTCAAGCTACTTCCACCGATCGGACAACGATTAAGTATTGCTTAGAGAATACATTTAATGTTGCAAATCAGAAGATTAAAAGTACTACTTGTGCTATTGTTGGTGTTCAGTTATTTACAGCAGATAATGACGCAGCACCTACCAAGTATACTCCTATGACAGATTTTTATACTGTCGATTCTGATCCTACTGTTGTATATGATAAAACGACTATCGAGAAATTGATTCTTGCCCGATATGTTGCTCAAAACGCTTCGGATTTGAAAACTCATATTTCTGGTACAGTCAGTGCACAGGATTTGTTGACAGTATCAGAAACTTCTTCTGATGCGGGTGTTGTCTCTTATACCGTAACAGCTAAAGCTGATAGCCGTTGGACGACTACACCTACGACAGAACAGTTAGAAAATTGGAAGAGTAGAGTGGAAGTTAAAGATTTAGAGCACGTTAAGAGTGGTATTAATTACTATTATGTTCCAATTCGTCATTTTGATAATACTGAGACACCTTGGTCTGCCGATGGTAAAACTAAATCTTATCCAAATGATGATGGTAAGGCAGAACAAAACTGGCTAGGTCGATATGGTGTGCTTCGTAATAACTGGTATGAAATCAGTGTTTCCGGCTTAAAGGGATTTGGACATGCTACAATACCTGATTTGAGTAATATTCCGGATGATGATGATAATTTGAAGGAGTATGTATCTGTCAAGATCAACGTCCTTTCTTGGGCTAAGCGTACACAAGGTGCAACTCTCGGTGAGTAATATAAAACGATAAATATAGAAAACTATAATTGATTAGCGATATGATAGCGCAGAAGATAAATAAATGGTTAAAGGGTGTCATGGCAGCTGCCATGACCCTGACCGTCGCAACCTCATGTCACGATATGTGGCACCAGGATTACAGCGATTGTCCTAATGGTGTATATGTGAAGTTTAAGTATGATTATAACCTCCAGCGTGCCGACATGTTCAACGACCATGTTGGACAGGTAACGCTGTATGTATTCGACGAGAACGGAAACTATATAACCCAACAGACCGAGACGAATTCTGCGCTATCATCGCCTCTCAAAGACCCAAATTATGTGATGCACGTCGAGAACCTACAGCCAGGTAAATATCAGTTCCTTGCCCTTGCCGGACAGAATGCTTACGCCGACCAGTTAACTTCAGGCCGCGCCAAGTTCGTTCGTACCGCTCCATCGGCTATAGGAGATAAGATGCAGAAACTGGAAGTGAATCTCGATCATGAAAATAGGGGAGAGTATGATGAGGTTGTCAACAACAGCCTTCCTCTCGATACCCTCTGGCATGGTAAACTGCTGGAGGCAGTAGAGGTATCATCCTCAAAACCTTCTTATGCAACCATCCCTCTGGTGCGTGATACCAAGAAGATCAATGTTGCGCTTCGTGACCTTGACTCTCCACAGGATATGGATGTCAACGACTACACGATGACCATCGAAGACCATAATGCCCGCATCCTTTGGGATAACTCTCTCGATGAGAGCCGTAAACTCATTTATACCCCTCATGCTACCTGGAACACGGTAGATGAGGACGAGCAGGGCAAGATAGCCCATGCCGACTTTATGACTTCCCGCATTCTGAAGCACGAAGATTACAACCTGGATGGCCGACTCTTGATTAAGAATAAGGAGACCGGAAATACAGTAGTCAATGTAGACCTGCCAGACCTCTTGAGTCGTCTTCGCACCAGCGAGGAGTACAGTTACAGTGCACAGGAATTCCTAGACCGTGCCTACGATTACAAACTTCAGTTCTTTATCCAGGGTGGCAAGCTCAAGTATTGCTACATCACCATCAGCGTGAATGTACTGAGTTGGAGTAAGCGCATCCAGTTCGAAGAACTCGAAAAATAAGTTCTACCAGGTTTCATGGTAAGCCGATAAAAATAAAGATAGTGTATGTTTAAGATGAAAACGATAATCCTCTCATTGCTAACCCTTTTGCTGGTGATGTCGTTCGCATCCTGTGCGAGCGACACTACTAGCGATTTGCCTGTTGAGAATGACAATAGCAAGGTGTTTTTGTCAGTTTCAATAAACGTAGCTGGTGAGGAATCAGAAACAACAAGAGCTGAAGATTATATTTTTGAACCAACACCTTTTGGAGGAGAAGATGGTAATGGCGATCATAAAGGCGAAACTTATGAGCGAACAGTAAATAATATGTCAATGTTGTTCTTCCATTCTGAGAAGGAAGATTTGACAGATGGCGATGTTACTATAGATAATGTAATCTATTTTCCAACTGTAACTCCTGATGGCAAACGTACTATAGCAGTTGAAGTTGATCCGAAGTTTTTGAAAGATACCAGTCTTCGTTTCCTGGTCATCGCTAATGTTGGTGATTTGTCAGATTATCGTGGTCGTAAGTTATCAGCAGTGCGAGATCAGTTGATTACTGATGTTTTTAAGCGCACCGATGATGCTACCTTTACCAAAAAAGGAGAATTAGCTGGCTATTCTACCTTCGTGATGTCTTCCCGTGGACAGAGCTCTTTAACCATAAAGTCTGGTAGTGGAACAAAAAGTGACCCTTACCTTATCAATCATGAGATAGAGCGTTTGGCTGCAAGAATAGATATTATGCCTCATGTGCAGCGTTATAAGTTAGATGATAAGACCCACCATTGCAAATATTGCTATAATGTCACTCAGGGTTCTGACGTAATTGGTGGCTTTGTACTTGAGTACGTTCGTCCTTATAATGTATTAACCTCGAAGGAATATGTCTTTAGACGTACAGCTACGGATGCATCATTGGCTAATTTAAAGTATCTTGGACTGGAAGAAGCTGATGGAAATAAGCAGAACACTAATTATGTGGTGGATCCTACCTCTCTAAATAAGAGCGAGGCTACTTTTAAATATCCTAAGAATACAGATGAGTATTGGGCAAACGCTTCTTATGAGTCTTTTTATCAGACTCGTGATGCCGGAAAGACCCATACGCATTCTACCAATCCTAGGGCTAGGGCTGAAAATCCGTACGATCCAGAGACGGCTTATTATATTCTCGATTACGTAAAAGAGAACACCTCTTTTGATAATAATGAGAAATATGCTACAGGTCTTGTCTTTAAGGGTAAGTATTATGAGGCAGAAGACTGGGATGCAGCAAAAAAAGAGCCAATAGCTGGGCATGAATCGAAAGGTAAAGATAAGGCTTACACCTACGTCATTCGCCATAGCGACCCAACGGGAAATGGTACAACTAATGATATAATGCATTATGGCATAGTCCGCAATAACATCTATCGGGTTCGTATTGACGGAATTACTGGAAAGGGACCGGATGGAATGAAGGTAACCCTCAACGTGAGAAAATGGGCAACCTATACTCACGATGAGACTACAATGTAAAAACGAAACAAACAGATAAACAGAAAGTATAGTTTGAACTTAAACTTTCAGAGAAAATGAAAACGATTAGAACGATACATACGGCATTGATTCTGATGGTGCTAGCCTTAATCTCGGCTTGCTCCACAGATAGTGCTGACCCTATATTGGGAGGCAGTGGAGGCGATAACCAAGGCGACAAGGTTACCGTCCACATGACTCTTTCTACAGCTCCTTCTTCCGGAACCAGAGCTAGTTTGTCATGGAAAGATGGCGTAGATGCAGAAAACATGAAGAGCTGGGTAGTAGCCTTTGTGAAAGACAACAAGGTTGTTTCTTTTGCAGAGAATACGGATGTATCGGCTAATAATCGCATTAAAGATGAAGTCACAATCAAGGATCTTCCTAAAGAGAATGCCACCTATCAGGTTTATTCTTTCGCCAATCTTACTGCTACAGAACTAGGTATATCCAAAGGTGTAGAAGTTCATTTCGACAACATGCAATGGAAGATGAACGGCAATGGCTTCAATGTGAATGCCACAGACTGCAAAGGTATTCCTATGAGCAATAAGCAGGAAGTAACGGTAAATGCTTCTGGTAAGCCAAGCATCACTGAACTTTGGGTAGTAAGAATGCTGGCAAAGGTTACACTTCGGTTTAAGAATCCAAGTGCTACTCCTTTGGAAATCAATGATATTACGTTGAGTGATGTTACTTCAAATCCTTCTGCTACTGCCAATACAGATGGTAACATCATGTTGTTGCCAAAGCATTCAGATGTATCAGGAACCTCTGGCGCTACTGGTTCATCTAACCTAACTGGTGCAGATAAGGATCAGGTTAAATGTATTCCGAATCTGGTAAGGCAGGCTGCAACGGAGAATTATACTTATAAGCTGACTAAGACAATACCAGCGAAGGTAGATAAATACGAAACAGAGAATGAGATTTCGTTCTATGTGAATGAAAGCGCAGCGGGCAATACTTCCAAGTATTTTATCATTAATCTGAATACATCAGCAGGAGTCAAGCGTTATGCCTTGTTCAAGGATTGGACAACGATAGCTCGAAACGACCATCACATTCTACCAATCTCTTTAGATGATTACAAGTTGAAGTTTGATGTTAAGTCCTTTACAGCAATCGGTCTCTATCCATCCATAACAGATAACGGAACCACCCTTTCCTACACCTGTTATTACCCGGAAGAGGAATTCCATATCCAGCCAAAGGTTGTAAAGGGTGATGACACCGATGTGTCTGGAACCATTGATTATACCAAAGTAAAATGGGAGTTAATCCCCGAAGATGGTATGGAAGATGCCACTGCTGCCGAAACGAATGCCAAGCTGGTTTTTAAAACCCTTCCAAAATGGGATACAACCACCGGCTATTTCGAAGGTATCTTCAATGATGATGCTGCCGATAAGCAGAGTGCCCTCTATAAGGTAACCGTTCCTGTGCCAGGTGCCTCAGGAAAGGAACTTATATATAAGATACTTTTCACCAAGGATTTAAGAAGCTATGCTGCTCGTAAATATACGAGACAGAGTTATAGATATAAATAGAATAATATACTAATATTAAAAAACATTGAAGCTTATGTTTAAGTCTAAGATTTTTAATAGTGTAATGAGATATATGTTGGTAGCAATGCTTGCATTGCTGCCAAATGCTATATGGGCAGAGAATGTCTTTTTAAATGATGTACATAAGGTTAACATTAACTTATGTGACATCATGTGGAAGAATAATGCGTTTGCATACGATTATGCTTTGATTTATTTTAAAGATAAAGATGGCAATCAAGTTTCTTTAGATAATTTTGGCTTAGCTCGATGGGGAAAAAATTCTGATTCTGATTTTGATTACAATATTTCTAATGAAGGAGTTAAGAAAGTTGGAAATTATTATGTGTTTTCACAGAATGATTATAATTGGGGTGATAAAGAAAAACTTTTTAATTTCACTTTTTCTAATGACAAATTAGACTTATCTGGGTATCAAATTATCTTTAAGGCTTCAAATAGTAATGATTTTGAGTCAGATAAAGAAACTGCGGATATAACCATAACTTATCAGCTTTATTCTCAGAGAGATATTGATGCTGTAACTTTCACCAAGGCAACTGATCCTACTTTGCTGAAATCTGCTTATGCTTTAAAAGAAGGAAACAAATGTATCTTCAGTGGTGCTTCTGTATATGATGAAATAAAAAAGATTTTAGAAGTTTCGTCTAAAGAAGATATTAAGGACTTCTATATACGTTGGACTATAAAACATACAGATAACACCAAAGTAGATAATCTTATTGTCTCTTCAGAAAAAATAAAGAAGCGTAATGATTTTGACTATATTTACTTTAATAATACAGGTTCCTCAATTCAAGCAAAAGACTTGGATGTTACCTTAGAGTTGCCTAGTAGTGAGTCTTGGGATAACATAAAATTATCTTTTGTTATTTCCAAAAATGTCTCTGAATTGACTGCTAAATATGGTGTTGTTGAGAAGGAGCCAACTTTGGATGCATTGTATAATATTACGTTGGAAACAAAGTATAGCATGCCTTTCAAACATTATGTAGGCCATGCTAATACTGCATTAGATAATGGCAAGCAGCAGACTGCAGAATGGGAGTACTATGTCTATGTGAAAGATGCTAATGAGCAAGTAGAGTTAGTGCTGCCATTCGACAAATATGAAAATGGAATAGGATCGGGAACGCCACTTGAGCCACGAGGTTATTTCAGATGGTATGATTTTAAAACAGATAAAGCTAATGATAATTTAAGTCCAGTTACAGGGACCGGAGCATCAACTCTTCTGAATCATATAAAATCAGAGGGTAAAGACTATGGCCTGTTTGCTTTCAATATTCCTCAAGACCCTGTTAGTAAGAATGTTGGTGTTACATATACTGCACCTGCAGGAGCTTCGTCTGAAGGATGGGTTGGTGAAGATATTGCCTGTGATGTGAGCCGTTATATTGATGGTTTGGATGCTACAAAAACTTATCTTGTACATGAGCCAACGCTCTCTATCAGATACATTTTTCATATCCGTTCTGCCAAGCAGTTAGCTGATGATATTATGAATACGGCTATTGGTAAAAATCATCAAAGAGAAGGTTATAGAACTTATGAGGATGGTAAGTATATAACAGTTGGTATGAAGGATGCAAGTTCTACTTTGACACTTCGACTGGATTTGACAGATGCTACGAAATATTATTTCCATCCATTAGCAAATGGTGTATATAAGCAAGATGGAGCTTCTTTTGGTTTCACTAATCGGGTATATTATGTAGATGAAAAGTACAAACTCGTAGAATCCAACTTCGATAAAAATAAATTATGCAAGGCAACTAAGATTGAATGGTGGGCGTATGATAAGACCAAAACTTATTGTCGTAATCTGGGGACAGAGACTAATCGTTTCTTTGATTTGTCGATGGGAAATCTCAATGGCAGTTGGATGCCTGCATCTATGACAGGGTCTGATAAGAATTTTTCATTTAACTATGGAGATCCTGTATTCATAGTTGCATATGCAATGGATGATGACGGAAACCGTTGCCCTATTGCCAACTTTGATGTTCGATTCATGAATAATCATCCGATGACTAAAGAGGAGATCGTTAAAAATGGATTGAATAACAGACTTATTAGTTATCTTGACGAGCACTATAAAATGGCTACTAAGCCTATTACATTTGATGACGATGATGTAGAACAGACTTTGGCTGCTCCTACAAGTCCGGATGACAACCAGGACCGATTGCCATCTAAATGGGATCGCCGTGCTTATAGTTTCGTATATCGTGATTTGATCGACTATGATGCTACTAATTATAATGGTCTGAAGGCTATCGGTCATTCTCCACTTCATGGAGATTATTGCTTGTATAAATCTGCCAATGTTAATGGTATTTCCGGTAATGGTGAGTCACTTAAAGATGGATATCTTTGGTGGCAAAGTGGAATATTACATGATAAGACTTATGAGATAACCAATGGTTCTCAGTATGGCCACTTCCTCTATGTGGATGCATCAGACGAAAGTAGAAAAATCGCCGCTGCAGATTTCACGGCAGATCTCTGTACAGGACAGCAACTTATCTTCACAGCGGGTGTTGCTGACATGACTAAAGCGGATACTAAGCCACAGATTATGTTTAAACTATTTGGTGTTAAAAGAAATGTCAATGATGATATTGTTGAAAAACACCTGATACATAGTTTTGCGTCTGGTGATTTTAAGACTAATGTAGAAGACTTGAAACCGGCAACTTGGTACCAGGTATATGGTAAGATTACTTTGCAAAAAGAGTCAAATGTAGAGCAGTATTCAGATTTCCGACTGGAGATTGATAATTACTGTAGCAATACTGATGGTGCCGACTATGCTGTAGATGATATCCGTATGTATCTTGCGCCGGCTAAGGTTCAGGTGATTCAGGAAAAGCCGGTATGTAACGGTGCTACAACTGGAACCATCAAACTGAAGATACGTGCTATCCACGAGACCTTGAATGCGATTTTGGGACATAAAGATACAAAGATCTATTTCAGATTTGTGGGTGAAGATGGTAATCCTGTAAATACGGATTATTCTTATACCTTGAAGGATAGAACGACCGGTAAAACAAGTACAGTTCCTGGCACAGAATATGGTACTGTTGATGTATACGATTCAGAGGAAAAATGTAAGAACTTTGATATCGATGGAACAAATATGATTGAGCAAGATAGTGAAGGTGAAACCTATATTGTTATCAGCAATAAAGACTATCCCCTTGAAGTGGGGAAGAAGTATTACGTATCTGTATCTACTGGCAATCCTGCTGAAGGCAAGGCTAATTGGGGCACACCTGCTGAAGTCTGCTCTGTATATAGTAACTGGTTTGAAATGATTAGCCAGACTCCTATCATTACAGATGTCAAAGGTAATGTCGTAACGGATTATAAAATTCCTTGCGATCAAGCTGGCAACTATGATGTGAAAATCAAGGGACAGTTGACTACAACCGATCCTAATAGTGGCGGTAAGATAACATTGGATAATGTGGAGTTCTTCTGGTATATTAATGATCCTGCAGTAGCTTCCAACAAGCTGAACGAAACAGCCAGCAACACAATCACTATCAGCAAGGAAAAGCTTCCTTTGGGTGAAACACATAAAATCTTTATGTTGCCAAAAGGAACTGAGAATTCAGATGGTTATATTCCATACGAAATCAATGGTAAGACCTATCTGTTGTGTTCTGCTGCAACACCCGTCCAATTGCGTGTCATGAAGGATGGACCGCAGCTTAACTTCGGATTCAACGATGTGGATTATCCATTCAAGGCTTCTGATTATGAGGCATCGCTTCGCATCGGTTTGCCACAGCTGAAGAAGTTGAAGAATACAGGGTTCCTGGAGATTCCTCTTCATAGTGCTACTATGGGTGATGGAAATGCTATCACTTCGCCACTTACCTTCGTCGATGATAGTGGCACTTCTGCAGTTACTTCAGATAAGGTAATGGTAGCATACACGAATGACCCGTTATGGACAACTGCCATGCTGAATACCCAGGTTGCCACATTGCAGAGTACAGAGTTGCCGGCTATAGATAAAACGACTCAGGCTACCCTCAATATCAAGTTCTCTGACGCTGCCGTAGAGAATTTCCATGAGGGATATTACTACGAGCTCAGATTTGCCTTCGAACAGAGAACAGCTTCTGAGGGAACTACCAACTGCCCTGGTGAGTCTTATCTCAAGTTGAAGATCGTTCCGGAGTTCGTAACCTGGACACCAACAGCCGATGGCGGTATGAATGCCAACTGGAACAATGATGCCAACTGGCATCGCTCATCTTCTACAGAATTGTATGATGATAAGTATACAGATTATCTGGCTTATGGAAGCAGTATGTCGGGTACGCCAACTTCTGCAAAGGATATTCCTACTCAGAACAGCTATGTGCCAATGAAGTTTACCAAGGTAACCATCGGCAATCTGAATGGTTTGCCATTCCCTGACCTCGGTAATATCGTTTACCGTAGCACCAATCAGATAGCTACCAAACTGACCAATGGCAAGGGTAATGAAGCTACGAAGTATATCCAGTATGATATCATGGCGTTCTGGAATGAGGCAGATGCCAATAAGGGATTGGATACAGAAGGTAATCTGAAGTGCGAGAAGTTCTATGGCAATACCTGTCATCAGATTTACTTCAAACCTCAGGGCGAGCTTCGCGATCAGTGCTATCTGGTATATGACAAGGCTTGGGTAGAGAAAGAGCTGGTGCCTAACAAGTGGTACACCATGGCTTCGCCTCTGCAGTATATCTACGCCGGTGATATGTATGTGCCAGCAAAGGATGGACGACAGGAAACCAAGGCGTTTACGGATATCACGTTTGATACGAATGTATATAGCCGGAGCAAGTATCCGGTTTATCAGAGAGCTTGGATGAAGAGTGATGTGAAGGAAATCACACCTAAGTGTGATTATCCTGCATCTCATTACCCAAGTGTAGCTGCTCCAGAAAATGTTGATATGAATCTCGGCTACTGGAGCCATGTATATAATAAGGTGGACGAGAGCTATGCCGCAGATGGAACCTTCGGTGGCTTCTCTATCAAGGCGGGTAATAAACTCTTGCCAAAGAGACCTACAGATGGTACTACATTGCCAAAGGCGCTCCTCCGTTTGCCAAAGGCTGATACCGAATATCAGTACTTCGATTATGATGGATCAACGACTTCTGGTGGTAAATCAGTAACTGTTGGTAAGAACAATGGCCATGGCAAGTTTCTCGTAGCTTACAGTAATGAAGAGAAGACATTCGCAGAGAAGACCCAGGCCTTGGCAACAGATAACGCCAGTGGATTCTATCTCGTGGCTAATCCATATACCTGCTCTATCTCTATGGCTAAGTTCTTCGAGGCTAATACTGGTTTGCAAAAGGCAATATGGATGGTAGAGAATGGCGAGGTGAAGGCGATTTCCAATGCAGAATTGGATAAGCAGAACTACGCTATCCAGCCTACCCAGTCGTTCTTTGTCAAGAAGAAAGAAGGCGAAACGGTAGAAAAGGTAAGGTTCACTTCTGCGATGTATGTTGACCGCACTATCACTCCTGGCCTTCTGATGGCATCAGACTATGTCAAGAGCATTGAAGCAACGACAGAGAATTCCAACGGCCAGATTTCAAAGACACGCATCGCTTTGCGTCCGGAGGCTTCTGCCGACTATGATGACCAGGAGGATGTGGATCTCTTGTATGATCAGAACCTCAAGGATGTTCCGCAGGTTTATACCGTTGCCGGAAACGAGGCGGTAGCTGTGAATGCTGTTCCTGAGTTGTCCTGGATTCCGCTCGGTATCGTGAGCCAGCAGGCAGAAGAGGTTTCACTTACCCTGAAGGGTGTGAACAAGCTCGATGCTCCGGTTTATCTCTATGATGCTGCATCGGCAAGCTTTACAGAAGTTCATGATGGCGAGGCTGTGAAGGTGAAGGCGGGTGACCACGGAAGATACTTCCTCACCCAGACCCGTACCTCAACCGGCATCGACCGCATGGAGACTGAAGAGCAGAGTGCACCGGTGAAGGTTTACTCACCAGCTGCAGGCATGATCGTTGTTTCTGCTCTGGGTAGTGAGAAACTCGACAGGGTTCAGGTATTTACATTGGATGGCAAAATGGTTCACAGTTATCAGTTGCCTGGTAAGCAGAGAATGATTCTCCGTGTTCCATCCGGCATTTACATCGTGAAGGCATCTACCCAGTCCTGTGCTCAGGCTAAAGGTCAGAAGATTTCAGTAAGATAGTATATTCTAGTTTTTAAATATCAATACTTATTTTTTGATAATCCTTTTATACCCACATTATCGATACCTTACTATATATAGGGGCATCTTTGTTTCTTTGGTAGAGACGAAGGTGTCCCTATCATTTTTATTATTTTTTTTAACACGCATAATTTGCTAGTTTCCAACAATTATCTTATATTTGCAAAGAGTTTCTGTGTCTCTTATGTAGAGATTCAGATGAACGACATCAAA
>ERZ773165.1326-NODE-1326-length-15121-cov-4.305257_pt1 | contig 15121 bp, 12 predicted proteins | sample MGYA00581003_ERZ773165 | MGnify/ENA primary metagenome ERZ773165 (study PRJEB29015, sample SAMEA2737817) | human gut metagenome | biome: human gut; feature: human-associated habitat; material: faeces | place: China | collected 2012 ... | reverse complement strand
TCAAATCCATATTATCTATAAGATAAAAAATGTACTAATCGGGGGAGCGAGCCGTTAAGGCAGCTTCCCTTATTTCAGCAAATCCATATAAAATGATGACAATATTGTGAAAGTGAATATTTCGTATATGGTCAAAGAAAGGTAACTTTTGCAGTTTATGTAAAAAAAACAACCATTTATGCCATTTTTCATTTTATAAATAAAATCCATGCTACCATTATGCTAACAAAAATAATAGCAGCATGGGTTTTGTTTTTTATTGTTGTGATTCAAATAACACACATTTTTGTATCAATAACACAACAAATAAAATCCGTGAGCACCAAAAGAACAGGAGAACGAAAAATGAGCTTAAAATATGGGGAAATCATAAAACAGATGTCTCTGGAAGAAAAAGCACTGATGATGTCCGGTAAAAATACATGGGAGACCGTAGATTTTGAGAAGTACGGAATCCCATCCATGGCAATGTCCGACGGACCTCATGGGTTAAGACGTCAGGCCGGTGCAGGAGACCACCTTGGATTAAATGCCAGCCTTCCGGCAACCTGTTTCCCGACCGCAGCTACGATCGCAAACAGCTGGGATGAAAAATTGGGGGAGGAGATCGGTACTGCACTTGCAGAGGAAGCGGTGACCATGGATGTCAATGTCATCTTAGGACCGGGACTCAACATTAAGAGAAGCCCGCTCTGTGGACGTAACTTTGAGTATTTTTCCGAAGATCCGTATCATGCAGGAAAAATGGCAGCCGCTTATGTAAAAGGTATCCAGAGCAAGGGAATCTCAGCATGTCCAAAGCATTTTGCGGCAAACAGCCAGGAACTCCGTCGTATGGCAAGCGACTCTGTTGTTGATGAGCGTACATTCCGGGAAATCTATACCACCGGATTTGAAATCGCAGTCAAAGAGGGAAAATCCAAATCCATCATGTCTTCTTATAATGAAGTAAACGGTGTCTATGCAAATGAGAATCGTCATATGTTACAGGAAATCTTAGTCGATGAGTGGGGATTTGACGGCTATGTCGTATCTGACTGGGGCGGAAGCAATGACCATGCACTCGGCGTTATGAACGGAAGCCATCTTGAGATGCCAGGTACCGGAAAATCTGGTATGCGTGATATTGTCCGCGCGGTAAAAGACGGCACATTACCGGAAGAAGTATTGGATCAGCGTTTAGATGAGCTGTTAAATGTTGTTTTTGCAACCCATCAGGCAACTGTTGATGGAAAAGGCAAAAAATTTGATGTTGAAGGACACCATGCATTAGCAAGAAAAGCAGCCGAAGAAAGTGTTGTTTTACTGAAAAACAGTAACAACATCCTGCCATTAAAACCGGGAACAAAAGTAGCAGTGATCGGTGATTTTGCAAAGACTCCACGTTATCAGGGTGCAGGTTCTTCTCTTGTAAATCCGACCAAACAGCCGGAATCCATCTTAGATGTGATTGGGGACAGTGGACTTGTAATGACCGCTTATGAACAGGGATATATCCGCAACCGCAAACCGAATGCAGCACTTGCAAAATCAGCAGTGGAAGCAGCAAAGAATGCAGACGTTGTTCTTGTTTTTGCAGGATTAGATGAGATCAGCGAGTCCGAAGGACTTGACCGTACCCATATGCATATGCCACAGGCACAGAACGAACTGATCGATGAGATCACAGCAGTAAACTCCAATGTAGTGGTAGTTCTTTCCGCAGGTTCTTCCATTGAGATGCCGTGGTTTGACTATGTAAAAGGTATCGTTCACGGATATTTAGGTGGTCAGGCAGGTGCATCTGCAATGATGAACGTCCTCACCGGAAAGGTATGCCCATCCGGAAAATTAAATGAGACTTATCCACTTCACTATGAAGATACTCCTGCATTCCACTACTATCCAAGCAAGGAGCGCAGCAGCGAGTACCGCGAGGCTCTCTATGTGGGATATCGTTATTATACAACGGTCGGCAAAAAAGTCCGTTTCCCATTTGGTTATGGATTGAGTTATACAACTTTTGCATACAGCAATTTCTCCGTTGACAAAGACGGCGTGACCTTCACGATCAAAAACACTGGAGATGTGGAAGGAACAGAAATTGCGCAGCTTTATGTCGGAAAACAGTCCGAGACAATTTTCCGTCCGGTCCGTGAGTTAAAAGGTTTTGCGAGAGTGACATTAGCTCCGGGAGAGGAAAAGTCCGTACATATCGCATTTGAGGACAAGACCTTCCGTTTCTATGACACAAGAACCAATACATGGGAAGTAGAATCCGGTAATTATCAGATCATGGTAGGAACGGATGCAGATACCATGGTATTAGAAGGCAGCTTGGAAATTGCCGGAACTGTGGCAGACGGTGGTTACAGCAAAGAGATTTTACCGGAATATTTCAGCGGTAAGATTGAGAACGTGGATGACATCGAGTACAGAGAACTTTACGGAAGAGAAATCCCGGATGGAAGCTGGAGCGGTGAGATCCAGATGAACGATGCAGTATGCCAGCTTTATTACGGAAAAGGTATCTTTGGCAAACTGTTCTACGGAGTGCTCCGCATTTTGTTAAAAATCAGCGAGTGGCAGGGTAAACCGAACTTAAATGTTCTGTTCAACTACAATATGCCAATCCGTGGATATGCAAAAATGACAGGTGGTTTTGTCACAATGGAGATGGCGAGAGCCTTAACAGAGATGGCAAATGGACACCGGATCAAAGGAACGGCACATCTGATCAAAGCGGCAGTGAAGAGAGATTAATGTAGAGGAACAAAAAATAAATTTTACACAAAACACACGTAAGGTGGCTATGGATTTTACATAGCTGCCTTATTTTTTTATGTATGGAAACAAATAAGATAAAAGTAAAATTGGAAGCGCCGATGGTGCAGGCGCGGTATCAGTATGCAATTGATGTGATGTTAACAAGACTTCGCATGATTGATGCAGATCTGACCGAGAAAAATGAACGCCCATTAATCAGAAATTTGTGTAGCAGAATTAAAACTGCCGAGAGTATTGTGAAAAAGTTGGAAAGAAAGGAACGTGAAGTCACTTTCGAAACAGCAGTCAATACTTTAAATGATATTGCCGGAGTCCGTGTGGTGTGTTATTTTGCGGACGATATTTATCAGATTGCGGACGCAGTGCGCAGACAGAAAGACTTTACCATTGTCAAAGAAAAAAATTATATCAGGAAGCCGAAAAAAAGCGGCTATCAAAGCCTTCATCTGATCGTGGAAGTGCCGGTAACTTATCTGGATAAGACAACCGCAGTGAGAGTTGAGATACAGATCCGTTCAGTCGCCATGGACTACTGGGCAGAATTAGATTCCCAGATGTGTTACAAAAAGGACGCCGGGCAGTTAGAAGCGGTAGAGAAGGCAACAAAGCAGTACGCAGACGTCATTGCGGGTGTGGATAAGAAGATGCTGGAACTTCGTAAGAAGATACAGAAAATGTGAAAGCATCCGGTAATCCCAAACGGCAGACATACATAAAATGAAACGATATCAGCAAAGCAGATCAGAAAAGAGGAGTAAAAAATGAATCAGGAAAAGACAAAGGTATGGGCACACCGCGGAGCCAGCGGTTATGCTCCGGAAAATACATTAGATGCATTCCGGAAAGCAGTTGAGATGGGAGCAGATGGAATCGAACTTGACGTGCAGATGACAAAAGATGGAGAACTCGTCGTTATCCATGATGAGACGATCGATCGTGTCAGCAATGGAAAAGGCTGGGTAAAAGATTACACCTATGAAGAACTGAAAAAATTTAATTTTAACAAAACGCATCTGGAATACACAAAGGAAGAGATACCAACACTTGAGCAGGTATATCTGTTGATAAAACCGACAAATCTTACCATTAATGTGGAAATCAAAACAGGAATTGTTTTCTATCCGGGGATTGAAGAGCGGGTACTGGAGCTTACAGAGCGTCTTGGAATGAAGGAGCGTGTCATTTATTCTTCGTTTAATCATTATACGATCCGGAAAATCAAAGAGTTAGACCCGCAGGCTAAGACGGGCATGCTCTATGAAGATGGAATCATTGATGCAGTGGATTATGCATGTGATGTTGTAAAGGCAGACGCACTTCACCCGGCCGGATATAACGTTTTTTATCCGGGATTTTTAGAGCGTTGTAGAGAGCGGAAAAGACTGCTTCATGTATGGACAATCAATGAAGAAAAACATATGAGAATGCTGTGTGAGGCAGGCGTGGATGCGCTGATCACAAACTACCCGGATATAGCAAAGAAAATCAGGGACGAATACCGTTTTGGAGAACTGCAGCCTGAACTGGTTCAAAGAATCCTTCAGAGTTGAGACAGTGAGAGATACCTATGATAGAAAAAAGAGCAGAGAACATCATGATACCAGAAGAAGCGAATTATCAGCGAACCATGAAACGTGATGTGGAACCATATCTGAGAAGCTATGAAAAAGACGGTTACATAGAAAGCTATGACAGCACAGCAATTTATTACCGCACATACCGGATTCCGCAGGCAAAAGCTGCTATTGTCATCAGCCACGGATTCTGTGAATTTGCAGAGAAATATAAGGAAGTCATCTATTATTTCCTGAAAAACGGATATTCCGTTTACGTCCCGGAACACAGGGGACACGGATATTCTGACCGGATTGTTGTGGATGGCGAAAAAGTTCATATCGAGGATTATGAGCAATATGTGCAGGATCTGCATTTTTTTGTGAAAAATGTGGTAGAACCCACAGAAAAACGAAAAATCTTATTCTGTCATTCCATGGGTGGAGCCATTGGGGTGCGGTATCTCGAAGAGTTCCCACTGACCTTCGATGCGGCAATCCTTTCAGCACCAATGCTTGGAATGAATACTGGAAAATATCCGAAGTGGCTCGCAAAAGTTACCGCAGATTTTTTCTGCGCGATCGGAAAGGGAACGAAATATGCTGCCGGACAGAGTGGCTTTTCAGACAAACCATCCTTTGAAACAAGCAGCTGCGTTTCCAGAGAACGATACATGTATATCTACAATATGCGCCTGCGGAATATCAATTACCAGACTTACGGTGGAACCTATGCCTGGGTAAAAGCAGGATTTAAAGTAATCCGCAAGCTGCGGAAAAGAAAAAACATTAACAGTATAAAAATTCCGCTTATAATCTTTGAAGCGGAAAAAGACGACATGGTTGACAATTGTGGAATTGAAAAATTTGCTAAAAAAGTCAAGACCGCACAGCTGGTAAGAATGAAGGATTCCAAACATGAAATCTTTAACGCAGGCGAGGCGGTGCGTGACAGTTACTATAGACAAATATTTTTATTTTTAAATCATGTGTATACGGCACAGGAAAGAATGAATGAGGAAAACGAATATGAAACAAAAACTGACAAAACTCGAAAAATACTGGGTACTGTATGATGTGGGAAACTCTGCATTTACGCTGTTAGTGTCCACGATCATTCCGATTTATTTTAAAAACATGGCACAGAATATGGGCGTTTCCGCATCGGATTCTACTGCATATCTCAGCTATGCGATCTCAATCTCTACGATCATTGTTGCAATTTTAGGACCGATCCTCGGCGCAGTCGCAGACAACAAAAATCATAAAAAGCCGTTATTTACATTTTTCATGATGATAGGTGTTCTTGGATGTGCAGCGTTGTCCATTCCGAAGACGTGGCTGATGTTTTTGATTATTTTTGTGATCGCAAAAGTAGGATTTTCCGGCAGCCTGATTTTTTATGATTCCATGATGGTCGATGTAACCACCGACGAACGCATGGATGAGGTATCGTCCCATGGGTATGCGTGGGGCTATATCGGAAGCTGCGTACCATTTGTCATTAGTTTATTGCTGGTGTTAGGCGGTGATAAAGTTGGCATCAGCACACCGGCAGCCATGACAGCCGCATTTTTCTTAAATGCAGCATGGTGGGGACTTGTGACAATCCCACTTCTGAAAAATTACGAACAGAAATATTATGTGGAAAATCAAGGCTCCATGGTAAAGGAGTCTTTTGCCAGACTTGGAAGAAGCGTGGCGGAATTGAAAGATAACAAAAAAGTTGCCCTCTTTCTGCTCGCATTTTTCTTCTATATAGATGGTGTATACACGATTATCGAGATGGCAACTTCTTACGGAAAAGACGTTGGGATCAGTGACGCTAATCTGCTGCTGGCATTGCTTCTGACGCAGGTTGTGGCATTCCCATGTGCGATTCTTTTCGGAAAAATGACACAGAAATTTGAGACAGGAAAACTAATTTCTGTCTGCATCATTGCATATTTTGCAGTCGCAGTTTACGCCCTGCAGTTAGACGCAGCATGGAAGTTTTGGATGATGGCAACTTTTGTAGGGGTATTTCAGGGTGCGATCCAGGCGCTGTCCCGTTCCTACTATGCAAAGATCATCCCAAAGGAAAAATCGTCTGAGTATTTCGGAATCTTTGATATATTCGGAAAGGGTGCATCTTTTATGGGAACTATGTTAATGGGAATCAGCACACAGATTTTTGATACTTCCAAAGCAGGAGTGGTAGTGATCGCAGCCATGTTTGTGGTCGGATTCGTTTTCTTTCAGGTGCAGCGCAGGACAGAGGAGGATCAAAATGGTTTACCATCATTTTACAGACGTTTTACAAAGGGAGATATTTAGATTTTACATGCTGGCTTTAAAGTAGTCATTGTCAATGAGACAGAGACAAAAAAACAAAGATGGGAAACGCAAGATCCCATAAAGATTTGGAGGAAAATCAAAATGAAAAAGAAAGTAATCAGTTTATTCGTAACAGGAATGTTAGCAGTCAGCATGATCGCAGGATGTGGTTCTGATAATACAGCAGACACCAGTACATCCGCAGATACCACAGCAGATGCTTCTACAGATGCAGCAGCAGACACAACAGCAGAGGAAGCACCGGTAGCTACAACAGACTTTGATGCAAGTGAATATGTCAATGTATTATCCCGCGAGGATGGATCCGGTACAAGAGGTGCATTCATCGAATTATTTGGAATCGAAGAAAAAGACGCAGACGGAAATAAAGTGGACAACACAACAGAGGAAGCGATCATCACAAACAGCACATCCGTAATGCTTACATCTGTAGCAAGTGATGAGTATGCGATCGGTTATGTTTCCCTTGGTTCTTTAGATGACACTGTAAAAGCAGTCAGCATTGACGGAGCAGAAGCAACAGTAGAGAATATCAAAAATGGTACATACACGATTGCAAGACCATTTAACATTGCAACAAAAGGTGAAGTAAGCGACATCGCACAGGATTTCATCAACTACATTATGAGTGCAGAAGGTCAGGCAGTCATCACAGAGAACGGATATATCGGTTCTGATGATGCGGCAGCATTCGAATCCAACGGAGCAACAGGTAAAGTGACAGTCAGCGGTTCTTCTTCTGTAACACCAGTTATGGAAAAATTAAAAGAAGCTTACACAGCCGTAAACTCCGGTGCAGAGATCGAGATTCAGGAGAGTGATTCCACAACAGGTATGACAGACGCAGCAGCAGGTACAAGTGATATCGGTATGGCTTCCCGTGAATTAAAAGATTCTGAGACAGAGCAGGGACTTACCGCAACAACAATCGCTATGGATGGTATCGCAGTGGTCGTAAATCTTGACAACCCAACAGCAAACCTTACATCCGATCAGGTAAAAGGTGTCTATGTTGGAGATGTTACAAGCTGGGATGAACTTGCAGAGTAAGTAATCAATGAAAATATCTGGTATGAAAAAAACATCAGAGATAAGAAATTAAAAAATTACTGACAGAAGGGTCGGATGGAAAACTCCTCCGGCCTTTTTTCGGAAATCAGGATATTTACAATTTGTAAAGCATTACATAATGATATGAAGCCTGCACTGTCAGGCATTCCTCAGATTTTGGAGAACATAAATATATGAATATCAATAAATTAAAAGAAATTGTAATGAAATATGTATTTCTGTTTACCGCCATTATTTCCATTGTAGCAGTTGTACTGATCTGCGTGTTCCTGTTCGCAAATGGGGTTCCGGCAATGAAAGAGATTGGATTTGCCAACTTCCTCGGAGGAACAAAATGGAAACCCGGCAACGGCTTATATGGTATCTTCCCGATGATCCTGGGAAGTATCTATGTAACAGGCGGAGCCTTGATCATCGGAGTACCGATCGGAATTCTGATGTCTATCTTCATGGCACGTTTCTGTCCGGACAGATTACATAAGGTATTAAAACCGATCGTTGATCTGCTGGCTGGAATCCCTTCTATTGTTTATGGATTCTTCGGACTGGTCGTTATGGTTCCGTTTGTCAGGGAGCATTTCAAAGGCAATGGACAGAGCATTTTGACAGCAGCCTTGTTACTTGGAATGATGATATTACCTACAATTATCAGCGTGTCCGAGTCATCCATCCGTGCAGTGGAGGAGAGCTATTATGAGGGAGCGCTCGCACTGGGAGCCACACATGAGAGAAGTGTCTTTACGGTTGTTGTTCCGGCAGCAAAATCAGGTGTGTTTGCAGCAGTTGTGCTCGGCGTAGGACGTGCGCTCGGTGAGACAATGGCAGTCATGATGGTAGTCGGCAATCAGGCGAGAGTGCCGGACAGTATTTTCAAAGGTGTGCGTACACTCACAACGAATATCGTACTCGAGATGGGATATGCCACGGATCTTCACAGGGAAGCATTAATTGCTACAGGCGTAGTTTTGTTTGTGTTTATTCTTATTATTAACATATCGTTTTCTATTTTGAAACGTAGAGGAAAGGAGTAGAGGCAGTATGGAAAAAAATATCACTCCGATCAATCAACTGTCGTGGAAAGACAGATTGAAATCTTATAAAAAACATCCGGGATCTTTTATTTTACTGCTTCTGGTGGGAGCCTCTGCAGTGATCACCGTGACAGTGCTTGTTTATCTGGTGGGTTACATTTTGATCCACGGAGTTCCATATTTAAGACCAAGCCTGTTTTCACTGACTTACAATTCCGATAACGTGTCAATGATGCCGGCGATCATCAACACCATCACAATGGTATTGCTCGCACTGCTTTTTTCTGTTCCGTTTGGAATCGGAGCAGCAATTTATCTTGTCGAATATGCAAAAAAAGGAAATAAACTCGTTGAGCTGGTGCGTATTACAGCAGAGACATTGACCGGTATCCCATCCATTATCTATGGACTGTTCGGTATGTTGTTTTTCGTGACAGCGTTGCATTGGGGATATTCCATGTTAGCTGGCGCGGCAACACTTGCGATCATGGTTCTCCCGGTCATTATGAGAACGACGGAGGAAGCGCTTTTGTGTGTGCCGGATATGTACCGTGAGGGAAGCTTCGGACTCGGCGCAGGAAAGCTCCGAACCATTTTTAAAATCGTACTTCCAACGGCGATTCCGGGTATTTTGTCCGGTATCATCCTTGCGATCGGACGTATCGTAGGAGAGACAGCGGCACTGATCTATACGGCAGGAACCGTTGCGGAGGCAGCAGGTGTCATGGATTCCGGACGAACCCTTGCGATTCATATGTATTCGCTGTCAAGAGAGGGACTTCATACAAATGAAGCATACGCAACAGCAGTCGTTCTTCTGATCGTGGTGCTTCTCATCAACGGATTATCGTCCCTGATCGCAAGGAAACTGGAAGCTGCAACAAAGTAAAAACGGAAAAGGTATCAAAGTAGAGGAAACAATATGAGTGAAAAATTTAAAATTTCAAACCTTGATTTATATTATGGTGATTTTCATGCGTTGAAAGATATCAATATGAGTATCCATGCCAACGAGATCACAGCTTTCATCGGACCATCCGGCTGTGGAAAATCGACCTTTTTAAAAAGTCTGAACAGAATGAATGATCTGGTGGAAGGATGTAAGATCACAGGAAATGTCCTGTTAGATGGCGAGGACATCTATAAAGGTATGGATGTCAATCTTTTACGAAAAAGAGTCGGCATGGTATTCCAGAAGCCAAATCCGTTCCCGATGAGTATTTACGACAATATTGCGTATGGACCGAGAACTCATGGTATCCGCTCCAAAGCAAAATTAGATGAGATCGTGGAAAAATCCCTGCGTGATGCGGCAATCTGGGACGAAGTGAAAGACCGTCTGAAAAAAAGCGCACTTGGCATGTCCGGTGGACAGCAGCAGAGATTATGTATCGCAAGGGCACTGGCAGTGGAACCGGAAGTCATCCTAATGGACGAACCGACTTCCGCGCTTGATCCGATCTCCACATCCAAGATCGAGGATCTTGTCATTGAACTGAAAAAACAGTACACCATCGTCATGGTCACACACAATATGCAGCAGGCTGTGCGTGTTTCGGATAAAACCGTATTCTTCTTATTAGGAGAGGTGATCGAGGCTGGCGAGACAGAAAAATTATTCTCAATTCCACAGGATAAACGTACCGAGGACTATATCACAGGACGTTTTGGTTGACATAAATAAAAAGGAGAGAATGATATGAGAAATCGATTTGACAGACAGTTATTAGAATTAAATAATGAATTGATTCAGATGGGAAGCCTGATTGAGCAGGCAATCGAGATGGGGATATCCGCACTGGTAAAGCAGGATGTAGAAAAAGCAGAGCAGGCGATCAAATTTGACGTGGAAGTAGACGAACAGGAGAAAACGATCGAATCTCTCTGCATGAAACTGCTGCTTCAACAGCAGCCGGTAGCAAAAGACTTAAGATTAATTTCCGCAGCATTAAAAATGATCACGGACATGGAGCGTATCGGCGATCATGCAGCGGATATTTCGGAGATGACCATTTTGATGGCAGATTCCGATTATGAAAAAAGTGCCATTAATATGGAAGTGATCAAAGAGATGGCAAAAGAGACAACCGATATGGTTATCAAGAGTGTGGATGCTTTTGTCAACAAAGATCTCGAACTGGCACGCTGGGTCATCAACCGTGATGATGTGGTGGACGATCTTTTTGACAGTTTCCGGAAAGAACTCATCCAAAAAATCAATGAGAATGTAAAAAATGGTGAGATGGCAACGGATATGCTGATGGTCGCAAAATATTTTGAGCGTATCGGCGATCATGCAACCAACATTGCAGAATGGGTGATCTATTCTATCACCGGAAAACACGAAGACGAATAAATTTTAAGAAAACTTTTCCCTTACAGACATAAAAAAGGTATGCTAAAAGACTCCTGATTGCAATTTTACATAGATTTTACATAAAACCGCCATAAGATTTACATGTAGTTTCTAATATGGAATCGAAATGTAAACAATAACCTAGTATATGTCTATGTAAGGGAGAGATTATGAATATTTTTGGAATTCTGACAATGATCGGCGGTCTGGCAATGTTCCTGTACGGAATGAGTGTTATGGGTGGCGGTCTTGAAAAAATGTCCGGCGGAAAATTGGAGCGTATCTTAGAGAGCCTGACCTCGAATCCGTTTAAAGCGGTATTGCTCGGAGCCGGCGTGACAGCTGTGATCCAGTCATCCTCAGCTACAACGGTCATGGTTGTCGGTTTCGTAAATTCAGGCATCATGAAACTGTCGCAGGCGATCGGAATCATCATGGGTGCAAACATTGGAACGACAGTTACCTCATGGCTTTTGAGCCTGACCGGGATCGAGAGTTCCAATTTCCTGATCAGCATGTTAAAACCGTCCTCTTTTTCACCGGTTCTCGCACTGATCGGTATTATTATGTATATGTCCGGCAAGGACAAAAAGAAAGATATCGGTGAAATCTTACTTGGATTTGCAATCTTAATGTTTGGTATGGAGACAATGAGCGACGCTGTAAAGCCGCTTGCGGATGTGCCGGAGTTTACCGATATTTTGACGATGTTCAACAATCCGGTATTTGGCGTGTTAGCAGGAGCGCTGCTCACCGCAGTCATTCAGAGTTCTTCGGCTTCTGTTGGTATCCTGCAGGCATTGTCTGTCACAGGAGCATTTACTTATGGTTCGGTTATTCCGATTATCTTAGGACAGAATATCGGAACCTGTGTTACAGCGATGATCTCAGCAATCGGTGCAAACCGGGGCGCAAAGAGAACCGCATTCGTGCATTTATATTTCAACATTATCGGAACCTTATTATTCCTTACAGTATTTTATATTGGAAATGCAATCTTTCGTTTTGAATTTGTCGGGGAGACGGTAGGAGTTGCAGGGATCGCGCTGATCCACAGTATTTTTAATGTCTTTACAACTGTAGTATTATTTCCGTTTATCCGTGGGCTGGAAAAACTGGCTTACCTTACAATCCCGGAATCTGACGAGGAAAAATCTGCCAAAGAAGATGTGTTTGCCATTTTAGATGAGCGTTTTGTGAGCAGTCCTGCATTTGCAATCGAGCAATGTAAAACTTTAGTAAACCAGATGGCAGAGATCACAAAAAACAGTTTTATCGAGGCAATGGAATGTATCAAAGAGCCTTCGGATCAGAAATTTGCGGAAGTGATCGCAAAAGAAAACCGCGTAGATGTGTATGATGATAAAATCAGCGCCTATCTGACGAAATTAAACAGTGGGGATCTTTCTTATACGGACAGTCTGAGGGTGACTTCGCTTTTACATTGTCTTACTGATTTCGAGAGAATTTCCGATCATGCGGTAAATGTGGTAGAATGTGTACAGCAGATGCAGAAAGAGGATGCAAAGTTTTCTAAGAAGGCGGAGGATGAGATGAACATTTACTCCAAAGCCGTGCGGGATATCTTGGAGAGAACGACCGGAGCGTTTATCAATACGGATATTCCACTTGCGCGTTCCGTGGAACCGTTAGAGGAAGTTATTGACGGTCTGAATAAAACGGTAAAAAAACATCATATGAAGCGTCTGCGCAAGGGAAAATGCACGATCGGACTTGGACTGGTACTCTCGGATCTTGCCATGAACTACGAGCGTGTTGCCGATCACTGCTCCAATATCGCAGTATATATGATGCAGTTGAATGATACCGGTCTGGAGGAACACAGTTTTACAGAGCAGATGGATGAAAAAGAGAGTGCAGAATTTACAAAACTGGAAAATGAATTTGAACAAAAATATGAGATAGATTAAATCCGGGAAGAAATTCGCAGCACAATTATTGTGTTGCGAATTTTTTGTGAATCAGGGAAAGACTTATAGAAAAAACAAAGCAGGCTGTATTATAATCTATTTATAGAGCGAACAGTGGGAGGAAATGATTATGGCAACAATCTATATTGTAGAAGATGATGTAAATATCCGCGAGATCGAGCGCTATGCGTTAAAAAACAGCGGATATCAGGTAGAAGAATTTGAGTGTGGGGCAGACCTTTTCAAGCGGTTAGAGAGCAAAGTCCCGGCTCTGATCTTGTTAGATATCATGCTTCCCAATGAGGATGGACTTGATATATTGACAAAGATCCGTGCAGACAAAAACACAGCAAAAGTCCCGATCATTATGGTGACAGCAAAGACATCCGAGCTTGACAAAGTAAAAGGGTTAGATCTTGGAGCGGACGATTACATTTCCAAGCCGTTTGGTGTCATGGAGCTGATCTCCCGCGTCAAGGCATTATTGCGCAGAACCACGAATGCGCAGGAAGAATCACAGATCTCCTACGGAAATATTCTGGTGGATAACGATAAACACGCCGTTTACGTGGATGGAAACCTGTGCGAGCTCACCTACAAAGAATTTGAACTTTTCAAATACCTTGTCATCAACAAGGGAATCGTGCTGTCGCGGGATAAGATCATGAACCAGGTGTGGGGCTTTGACTATGAGGGTGAGAGCCGGACAGTCGATATGCATATCAAGACGCTGAGACAGAAACTTGGAGAGGCGGGAAGCCATATCAAGACAGTGCGCAATGTTGGTTACATGGTGGAGTGACGTCCGTTAAGGAGCAGGAAAAAGGCAGGACAGACGTAAGACGGTGATAGGATGAAAAAGAAAATCAACAGCAAATTTATGCTGATTTCAGCAATTGCAATTATTGTCATGGCAATCTGCGCCATGGTACTTTTTTATGATATATTGAAAAAACAGATTTTTGACGATCTGAAGGCAAATGCCCATGTGATCTCCATGATGAAACCGGAGGATCTGCCGGATGAGATCAACTATAATCTGAATAAAGATGGGCTGCGTATCACGCTGATCAATGAGGATGGAACCGTCATCTATGACAGCATGGAAGACGAGTCGAAGATGGAAAATCACAGGGAACGTCCGGAGATCGCTTCTGCATTGGCAGCCGGAGAGGGGCGTGCGATGCGGAAATCGACTACGTCCGCAAAACATACTTTTTATTATGCAATGAGAACAGATGACGGAAAAGTTCTGCGTATTGGAAAAGACAGTAACAGCATCTACAGTCTGATCATCAAGATGGTATATCTCACGTTGTCTGTGGGATTCTGCGTATTTGTACTGTGCACAGTCCTTGCACACAGGCTTACCAAACGTCTTGTGGCACCGATTGAAAAGATGGCGGACAATATTGTACTGCTGGAAGAAAATGATGTTTATGACGAGATGAAGCCGTTTGTTGCGACTATCAAGCAGCAGCATGTGGATATTTTAAAACATTCCCAGATGCGTCAGGAATTTACTGCAAATGTTTCACACGAATTAAAGACACCGCTCACTGCGATTTCCGGTTATGCAGAACTCATTGCAAGTGGAATGACAAGTGGGGAGGACACCATTCATTTTGCCACGGAAATCCATAAGAGCGCAGAGCGTCTGCAATATCTGATCAATGATATCATCAAGCTTTCCGAGTTAGACAGCGACGACACAAAGATCGAGTTTGAGACGTTAGACCTCCATGAGATGGCGTTAAACTGTCAGGCAATGATGGAGATCCCGGCGGAAAAGAACGAGGTGACGGTGGAAGTACAGGGAGATTCCGCTGAGATCAGGGGAAACAGAAACCTGATCGACGAACTGATCTACAATCTGTGCAGCAATGCGGTGCGTTACAATAAAAAGGGTGGGAAAGTGACGATCATGACGGGCACGGAGAATGGACACCCGACGCTGACCGTGAAAGACACAGGGATCGGTATCCCAAAAGAAGCGCAGAAGCGAGTCTTTGAACGTTTCTACCGCGTGGACAAGAGCCGTTCGAAATCGACCGGCGGCACAGGACTGGGGCTTGC
>ERZ773165.1317-NODE-1317-length-15220-cov-3.377514_pt1 | contig 15220 bp, 10 predicted proteins | sample MGYA00581003_ERZ773165 | MGnify/ENA primary metagenome ERZ773165 (study PRJEB29015, sample SAMEA2737817) | human gut metagenome | biome: human gut; feature: human-associated habitat; material: faeces | place: China | collected 2012 ... | reverse complement strand
AACTCCCCGGGCGGTATGGTGACAGCGGGTATGGCGATTTACGATACAATGCAGTACATCAAGTGTGATGTGTCCACCATCTGTATCGGACTTGCAGCAAGCATGGGTGCATTTTTGCTTGCGGGCGGTGCAAAGGGCAAAAGACTTGCTCTCCCGAATTCTGAAATTATGATTCATCAGCCTTCAGGCGGTGCCAAAGGACAGGAAACAGAAATCAGAATCGTTGCAGAAAATATTTTAAAGACTAGAAATCGGTTGAATGAAATTCTGGCAGCCAATACTGGCAAGTCAGTAGAAGAAATATCTCGTGATACAGAGCGTGATAACTATATGACAGCACAGGAAGCTGTAGCTTATGGTCTTATTGACAGCGTAGTTGAAAAGAGATAGTTTTAAATGACGGGACTGTTGCTTTTCGCAACAGTCCTTTTATAAATTACATTATTATTGTTGGAGGATTTCATGGCAGGCAGAGGTATAGATGAAAAGTTGAGATGTTCATTTTGCAATAAGACACAGGATCAGGTAAAAAAGCTGATATCCGGTCCGAACGGAATTTACATTTGTGACCAGTGTGTAAGTATTTGCAGTGATATTCTTGATGAAGAATTTGAAGAAGAAGAAGATGACGGCAATCCGGCAGAAGATATGGAAATTAATCTGTTAAAGCCAAAAGAAATAAAAGAATTTTTAGATGACTATGTTATCGGACAGGACGAGGCAAAGAAAGTACTGGCTGTAGCGGTTTATAATCATTACAAGAGAATTTTATCAGGGAAAGACGTTGATGTAGAATTACAGAAAAGTAATATTTTAATGCTGGGTCCGACAGGTTCCGGTAAGACATTTCTTGCTCAGAATCTGGCAAGACTTTTAAATGTGCCGTTTGCAATTGCAGATGCAACCACACTGACAGAGGCGGGGTATGTCGGTGAAGATGTAGAAAATATTTTATTAAAGCTGATTCAGGCAGCAGATTATGATATCGAAAAAGCACAATATGGTATTATTTATATTGATGAAATAGATAAGATTACAAAGAAATCAGAAAATGTATCCATTACAAGAGATGTATCGGGCGAAGGTGTACAGCAGGCACTTCTTAAAATTTTAGAGGGTACGGTGGCTTCCGTTCCGCCACAGGGAGGAAGAAAACACCCACAGCAGGAACTGATTCCAATTGATACAACCAATATTTTATTTATCTGCGGTGGTGCATTTGACGGTCTTGAAAAGATTATTGAATCCCGTATGGATAAGAGTTCTATCGGATTTAATGCAGATGTCCATGAAAAGATTGAAGCAGAAGTCGGTGAGATGTTCCATAAGGTACTTCCGCAGGATCTGATTAAATTCGGACTGATTCCTGAATTTGTAGGCCGTGTGCCGGTGGTTGTTGCATTGGATTCCTTAGATGAAGCTGCACTGGTAAGAATTTTAAAGGAACCGAAAAATGCGATTTTAAAGCAGTATCAGGCATTGTTCTCTTTAGATGAGGTAGAACTGGAATTTACAGACGAAGCGGTTGAAGAAGTCGCTAAAAAGAGTTTTGAAAGAAAGACGGGTGCCCGTGGCCTTCGTTCTATCTTAGAGGCAGTTATGAATGAAGTGATGTACGAAATTCCGTCAGATGATACGATTGCAAAATGTGTAATTACAAAGGATGCCGTAGATGGAACAGCAAAGCCTTTGATTGAGTACCGCTCAGAAAATGTTGCAATGTAAAAAACTAAAAGGTTAGGTTTATATGGAAATGAAAAATATAAATTTGCCATTGATTGCATTAAGAGGTATGACCGTGTTGCCGGACATGGTCATACATTTTGATATAAGCAGAAAAAAATCAATTCATGCAGTAGAAAAGGCAATGGAAAAAGACCAGAAAATCTTTCTGGCAACACAGGTTGACCCGGAAGTTTCTGACCCGGAATACGAAGATTTATATCATGTAGGTACACTGGTAAAGATTAAACAGCTCATAAAGCTGCCAAACAGCGTAGTGCGTGTTCTGGTAGAAGGTGTGAAGAAGGGTACGCTTGAAGGTGTTACGCAGGCGGATGGAATGCTTGTGGCAGAGGTTGCAGTAAATGAGCAGCCGCCGCAGGAATTAGACCCGACACTCAATAAAGCCATGCTTACGGGGTTAAGAGAACTGATTCGTCAGTACGCACTTGCCAATCCAAGGATGAGCCGTGACATTTTAAAGCAATGGCTGGGTATGAACAGTGCCAGAAAGCTGCTGGAACGGTTTACAATCGACTATCCGATGGAGTACAGGGAACGCCAGCATATGCTGGAACTGGATTCTTTGGAAGAAATGTATGAATATGCGGGCAAACTCTTGATCGAAGATACGAATGTCAGCAGAATTAAAGAAGAGCTTTCTGAAAAAGTCAAAGAAAAAGTAGATAAACACCAGAAAGAGTATATTTTAAGAGAGCAGTTAAAAGTCTTAAATGAAGAATTAGACGGCGAAGATGACGGTTCTGAAATTGAAGAATTTTGTGCTGCAGTAAAAGAACTGGAAGCAGCTGCGGAAATTAAAGAAAAAATCCGCAAGGAAATCAAGCGTTATAAAATATTAAGCCAGGGGTCAGCAGAAGCGAACGTGGAGCGCGGTTATATCGAAACGCTGCTTGAAATGCCGTGGGATAAGATGTCAGAGGATAACCGTGATTTAGATGCTGCAGCACAGGTGTTGGATGAAGATCATTATGGCATGAAAAAAATCAAAGAGCGTATTTTAGAATCGCTCGCAGTCCGTAATATTACAAGCAAGGGTGATGCACCGATTCTTTGTCTTGTAGGACCTCCGGGAACGGGAAAAACTTCAATTGCGCGTTCTGTGGCAAAAGCACTGAATAAAAAATATGTGCGTATCTGTCTGGGTGGTGTACGTGATGAAGCAGAAATCCGCGGACACAGAAAGACTTATGTCGGTGCAATGCCGGGCAGAATTATTACGGCATTTAAAGCGGCAGGCGTGAAAAATCCGCTTATGCTGTTAGATGAAATTGATAAAATCAGCAGTGATTATAAGGGCGATACGGCTTCAGCGCTGTTGGAGGTATTAGACAGCGAGCAGAACAGCCATTTCGTCGATCACTATATTGAACTGCCGACAGACCTTTCACAGGTGCTTTTTATTGCAACGGCAAATGATTTATCAACTGTCAGCAAACCGCTTTTAGACCGAATGGAGATTATCGAGGTCAGCTCATATACCAAAAATGAAAAGCTGCACATTGCAAAAGAACATTTAGTGCCAAAGCAGCTTGAGAAAAACGGACTGATGGCAAAACAGCTGAAATTTTCCGATAAGGCGCTTGAAAGCATGATTGACGGATATACAAGGGAAGCCGGTGTGCGAAGCTTAGAGCGTGAAATCGCAAAGGTATGCCGCAAGGCAGTGCGCCAGCTCTATCACGGCAACGGAGAATTGAATGAAGAAGTAAAGAGTATCCGCATTACAGATAAGAATTTAAAGGATTTCTTAGGAAAAGTAAAATTTAAGCCGGAGAATATCCATAAAAAGAATGAAGTCGGTATTGTGCGTGGGCTGGCATGGACAAGTGTCGGCGGGGATACGTTAGAAATTGAAGTCAATACAATGCCGGGTAAGGGTGAACTGATTCTCACCGGACAAATGGGTGATGTCATGCAGGAATCCGCACGGATTGCGCTGACTTATGTGCGCTCCATTACATCAGGCAGGAAGTATAAGGTCGAACAGGAATATTTTGATACACACAGTATTCATTTACATATTCCGGAAGGCGCAGTGCCAAAGGATGGTCCGTCAGCCGGTGTAACAATGACAACGGCGATGCTTTCTGCAGTGACAGGAATTCCGGTTCATGCCGATGTTGCAATGACCGGGGAAGTGACACTCCGCGGCAGAGTGCTTCCGATTGGCGGATTAAAGGAAAAACTGCTCGCGGCAAAGACGGCAGGCATGAAAAAAGTCCTTGTTCCGTCCGAAAACAGAAGTGACGTGGAAGAATTTGATGAAGAAATTACAGGCGGCATGGAGATTGTTTTTGTTTCGGAAATGAAACAGGTACTTGAGCATGCACTGGTTCCCGGGAATCAGGATAAATAGTGAAAATGTATGGCATGAGATGTCAGCAGAATGGAGAGTTGTATGGTTATCAAAAAAGTAAATCTGGATATTGTCATTGGTGTTACAAGCGCAATTCCACAAACTGAACTGCCGGAGGTGGCATTTGCGGGAAAATCCAACGTGGGAAAATCTTCACTCATTAATGCGTTGATGAACCGTAAGTCTTATGCCAGAACATCTTCACAGCCGGGTAAGACACAGACAATCAATTATTATAATATCAATGATGCAATGTTTCTGGTGGATTTACCGGGCTACGGCTATGCCAATGCCAATCAGCAGGTAAAAGCAAAATGGGGTAAAATGGTAGAAAAGTATCTGAAAGTGTCCAAACAGCTTCGTCAGGTCTTTCTGCTGATTGATATCCGTCATGACCCGTCAGCCAACGATAAAATGATGTATGACTGGATTGTTGCAAATGGATACCACCCGGTTATTATTGCAACAAAGCTGGATAAATTAAAGCGCAGCCAGATTCCAAAGCATGTTAAAGCTGTCCGCACAGGACTTGGACTTGAAAAAGATGATATATTAATTCCTGTTTCATCACAGACGAAGCAGGGAATCCCGGAGCTGTGGGAAACGATTGAGCAGTATCTATAGATTGGGTTTTCTATATGCCCCTGCTTCAACGTTAGCACTTGACTTCAGTATGGGCATATAGAAAACCCCGAGAGGGAAGCGGAAGCCCGGCAGAATAAGTATTTTTTCATTCACTTATTCTGCCGGGCTTTTATTATAAATATAGTTTTTATTTACATCAGCTTACGCATAATGAAATCGTAGATTTCCTGACTGCCTTCGCGCCATTTGGAACACATGGCGTCGGCCTGTTCTTCTAACGGGACGGCAATGTTTAACTCAATGAGGTTGGTTTTGCCTTCTTTTACGATGCAGTGTACGATGTAGTCGCCGTTTGTGGAACGGTAGTAGTCGGACAGGGTTCCGGTTTCACAGCGCAGTTCGTATTTATTTTCAATCAGATAGACATCGATTTCTTCACGGATTGCATTGGATATTTTGTTGCTGAAAAAGGAAATGGTGTCTTTTCCGGAAGACGTCAGCCGGTACTGGGTGCTGCTTCGGTATGTCAGGACATTAACAAAGCCATCATCTGCAAGGGAGCTTAAAACTTCCTGCAGTGTAAAATAGGTTGTATATTGTTTGTCCAGCATAAAATCAGCAATCTGGCTGTTGGAAAGTGGGAAATTCACTTTACTTAACATATATAAAACCATCAATTTGTATAAAGTAGTTGCTTCTGTATTCATTGATATAACCGTCCTTGACAAATGTTATTCTCTTTAAAATACCGGTTCATCCGGTTCATTACCTGTTTTTTGTTGGCACTCCATAAAGGAGCTTTCAGCAGTTTTTTTGCACCGTCACCCGTCAGCCGGTGAATTACCATATCCGGCGGAAGAATCTCTAAAATTTTCCCAAGGCAATCAAGATATTCGTCTTCCGTCATGACGGTAAAAAGCTTTTCTTCATAATCGCGTGCAAGGTCTGTGCCGGAAAGAATATGTAACAGCTGGAGTTTAATGCCGGAGGCTCCGCTGTGTCCGATATAATCTGCGGTCTGTAACATCATTTCCTGCGATTCAGTGGGCAGTCCGAGAATCATATGCACAATTGTTTCAATTCCGGCATCAGACAGCATTTTCATGGTATCATCAAATACAGAAAGACTGTAGCCGCGGCGGATATAGCGGGCGCTGCTTTCATGGATTGTCTGAAGTCCCAGTTCAACCCAGACCGGTTTTATGGCATTTAATTCAGAAAGCAGTGTAACAATCGCTGGTGTAATGCAGTCCGGTCTTGTTGCAATAGAAAGAATCCGGACGTCATCGTGCCGGATTGCTTCGGTAAAAATCTGTCTTAAATAATCGGCCGGTGCATACGTATTGGTGTATGACTGAAAATAAGCGATATACTGACCGCCGTTATATTTACGGCTGATAAGTACTTTTTCGGCTTCAATCTGTGCAGCAATGCCTGGAATTTTAGTATGCTGCGGTGTCACAATGCCTCCGGCAAGTAAAGAGGCACTGTTTCCAATCAGTGCCTCTCCTGAAAAATCACCGGAACCGCCTGCACTGCAAAAAATACAGCCACGTGTGTCAATCCGTCCGTCACGGTTGGGACAGGTCATGCCGCCGCTTAAAGAAAGCTTGTACATTTTACAGCCATACGTTTCCTTTAAATATTCGCTTAGTGAATAGTAGTAAGGTTTCATGGACTATCTGGTAATATGGTCTTTTACAGCCTGACTTACGACATCAGCAACGCGTTCATCAAAAGCTTCCGGTAAAATGTTGACATCGCTGACTTCATCCTCAGGAACTAAATTAGCAATGGCAAGTGCAGCAGCCAGCTTCATTTCCTCGGTAATCTGTGTTGCACGGCCTTCGAGTGCGCCTTTAAAGATACCCGGAAATGCGATAACGTTGTTGACCTGGTTCGGAAAGTCAGAACGGCCTGTACCGACCACTTTTGCACCTGCAGCCTTTGCAACGTCCGGCATAATTTCAGGAACCGGATTTGCCATGGCAAAGATAATCGCATCTTTGTTCATGGACTGAACCATTTCAGGAGTTACAATATTCGGAGCGGAAACACCGACAAAAATATCAGCACCCTTTAAAGCATCCGCCAGTGAACCGGTCTTATGTTCAAGATTCGTAACATCCATCATGGATTCCTGCATCCAGTTTAAACCTTCGCTTCCTTTAGAAAGGATACCGGACTTGTCGCACATGGTAACATGCTTAAATCCATATGTAAGGAGCAGCTTTGTAATGGCAACGCCGGCAGAACCGGCACCGTTTACAACAACCTGACAGTCTTCTTTTGTCTTTCCTGTAACCTTTAAACCATTGATAATACCGGCAAGTACAACAATTGCGGTACCGTGCTGGTCATCGTGGAAAACAGGAATGTCTAAGAGTTCCTTTAAACGGGACTCGATTTCAAAGCATCGCGGCGCGGAAATATCTTCAAGATTAATTCCGCCAAAGGCAGGTGCAATATTGACAACAGTCTTGATAATTTCCTCTGTATCCTGTGTGTCCAGACAAATCGGCACAGCATTGACACCGCCGAAGGATTTGAAAAGAACAGCCTTTCCTTCCATAACAGGCATGGCTGCGTGAGCGCCGATGTTGCCCAGTCCTAAAACAGCACTGCCGTCTGATACAACGGCAACAGTGTTTGCCTTAATGGTGTACTTGTAAGCTGCTTCCTTATCCTTTGCGATGACCTTACATGGTTCAGCAACACCCGGAGTATAAGCTAACGCAAGGTCTTCCCTTGTTGCAATATCCATCTTTGGTGTTGTTTCAAATTTTCCGTTCCATTCCTCATGAAGCTGTAAAGCCTTTTCTGCATTTGTCATTATAAATAATACCTGCCTTTCTTAAAAATCCAAAGATACTTTAAATCATACCATATACAAAATCTGACGGCAATATATTTTTAGAAAAAGAAAGGTTTGAAATTATGACAAAAAGGTGTATAATAGAGAAACAGTAATGAGATTTTCATAAGTGGTGCTGATTCAGTAACCGGATTCCCTGTTTATATTTGTTATATTTATTTATAGGAATGGAATTTATTTTAGGAGAGTATTAAGATATGAGAGAAAAACTTCAGACATTATCTTTAGTTGTATTACGTGAGTTTGCAAAGGATAAAAAAATCAAAGGAATTACAGCGATGCGCAAGGCAGAGCTGATTGATGCAATTATTGAAGCTTCAGGTGGAGAAGAAGCACAGGCAGAAGCATCGGAAAAACAGAATACCGAAGCACAGAGTACACAAAGACAGGAAGAACACCAGGAGGTTCAAAGTACGGCAGCACCGGCAGCACGTACCGGAAGAAGTGAAGAAACACCGCGTTACACAAGAAACGATAATGCACAGAGAAGCAATGAGCGTCCGCATTATGAAGAACGTCGTGAATACCGCCACTATGAAGGCAGACAGGATTATAAAAACGACAGAACGGAATACAGGAATGACCGTCAGGACTACAGAAGTGATATGAAATCCGATGAACCCGATGCAAACGGAATCCTTGAAGTCCTCGCAGAGGGATATGGATTTATCCGCTGTGAGAATTTCCTGCCGGGTGAAAATGATGTGTATGTATCGCCGACACAGATCCGCCGCTTTAATTTAAAGACAGGTGATATTATCAAAGGACCGAAGCGTATCCGTACACAGAATGAAAAATTTTCAGCGCTTTTATATCTTGAGTCTGTCAACGGATTAGATCCGATGCTTGCAACCAAAAGACCGGCATTTGAAAAACTGACACCGATTTTCCCGAATGAGAGAATTCATTTAGAGAAAAATACAAATACCGTGGCAATGCGCATGGTAGATTTGATTTCTCCGATTGGCAAGGGACAGCGAGGCATGATTGTATCACAGCCAAAGTCCGGTAAGACAACCCTGTTAAAGCAGATTGCGACAGCCGTAACCAAGAACAACCCGGAAATGCACCTGATGATTCTGTTAATTGATGAACGTCCGGAAGAAGTTACGGATATTAAAGAGTCCATTACAGGGGATAATGTGGAAGTTATTTATTCTACATTTGATGAACTGCCGGAACGTCACAGACGTGTATCTGAAATGGTTATCGAGCGTGCAAAGCGTCTGGTGGAGCAGAAACAGGATGTTATTATTTTATTAGACAGTATTACAAGACTGGCAAGAGCCTATAATCTTACTGTACAGGCAAGCGGACGAACCTTATCCGGTGGTCTGGACCCGGCGGCACTGCATATGCCAAAGCGTTTCTTTGGTGCGGCAAGAAATATGAGAGAAGGCGGAAGTCTTACAATACTGGCAACGGCACTTGTGGATACGGGAAGCAAGATGGATGATGTTGTATTTGAAGAATTTAAGGGAACGGGTAACATGGAACTGGTACTTGACAGAAAGCTGTCTGAAAAGAGAGTGTTCCCGGCGATTGATATTGCAAAGTCCAGTACACGACGTGAAGATTTGCTGTTAAGCCGCGAAGAACAGGAAGCGGTAGATATTATGCGGAAGGCGTTAAACGGACTAAAGACAGATGAAGCAGCAGAACGCATCTTAGACTTATTTGCAAAGACAAGAAATAATGCAGAATTTGTACAGACCGTCCGCAAGAACCGTTATATATAGAAACCGGAGGTTTATGAAAGGACGGACCGGTCTGTTAAAATCAGAAAAAAATTTTAAAAATAATGCTTGCATTCATAATATCCTTATGATACAATAAGAAAGCTGTTTATCACAGATAAAGAGATCACTTTGTGAGATTCGTCTCACAATGACAATACTTATTTAAATATTAAAGAGGTGAAAATCATGAGAGAAGGAATCCATCCAGAGTACCATCAGGCAAAGGTTGTTTGCAACTGTGGTAATGAATTTGTTACAGGTTCAACAAAGGAAGAAATCCATGTTGAAATTTGCTCAAAGTGCCATCCTTTCTATACAGGACAGCAGAAGGCATCATCTGTTCGCGGACGTATTGATAAGTTCAACAAGAAGTACGGCGTACAGAACAATTAATCAGAACATAAGGTTGAGGTTGACCAGACCTCAACTTTTTTGTTATTATGGTAAAAAATATGCTTAGAGGTGTGCGATGAAACCATCAGGAATCGGCGGACAGGCTGTTATTGAAGGAATTATGATGCGCAATAAGGATCAGTATTCCATTGCAGTCCGTAAGCCAGATAATGAAATAGAAGTAACAGTCAGAGATTGTAATCAGCTGCAAAAGAAACATCCGTGGCTGAATTATCCGATAATCCGGGGAGTATACAGCTTTGTGGATTCTTTAGTAACGGGAATTTCCACAATCAATTATTCGGCTTCGTTTTATGATGATCCGGCAGAGCAGAAGAGTACAAAAGCCGATGAAATCGGAAGGGCTGTTTTTAAAGATAAATTAGAAGCGGTTTTAATGGCGTTTACGGTTATTTTATCTGTTGTATTTGCAGTAGGACTGTTTATGCTCATTCCGTATTTTGTATCCAGACTGCTGACACCTTATGTTTCTTCTCAATTTTTGTTGAATTTTATAGAAGGTCTTGTGAGAGTTGTCTTATTTATTTTATACATACTGGCAATTTCACAGATGAAGGATATTAAAAGAACATTTATGTACCACGGTGCAGAGCATAAGTGTATCAACTGCATTGAGCATGGCGCAAGACTGACACCGGAAAATGTAAAAAACAGCTCGCGTTATCACAAGCGCTGCGGAACAAGCTTTTTGTTTCTGGTGATGTTTGTCAGTGTGATATTTTTTATATTTATCAGAATCGAAAATACGGCGGTGCAGCTCGTTTTAAGAATCCTGCTGATTCCGGTCATTGCGGGAGTTTCATATGAATTAATCCGCTGGGCGGGCAGAAGCGAAAATGTATTTATCACAGCACTCAGCAAGCCGGGGCTGTGGCTTCAGAAGCTCACGACCAAAGAACCGGATATGGATATGATTGAAGTGGCGATTAAAGCAGTAGAAGAAGTCTTTGACTGGGAAGCATTTTTATTGGATTATTATAAGGATACCGAACAGCCGGTAGCGGAAATGGCAGCCAACGAAGCTTCTCTTGCGATTACATCGACCATTACGACAGGTGCGGATCGGAATACACGTTCCTTAAATCCGGATGAAGTTGTACAGGAAAATACACAGCAGACGACACAGCCTGAAAAAGAATATATTGCACCGGATGATACGGATATATTAGAAGGCGGTCAGATTACGGACGCAGAGGGTGCAAAAGAGCAGGAAAAGAATCCGGACAGCACTGAAAATTCAGAACAGCAGTCCGAAACCGGCAGTCCGGCAGAAAATAAAGAAAAGTCTGAGCCGGAAAGTGAAAATGCAGATATAAAACAGCAGTCAGAATCACAGGAATCAGAAGCCGGAGAAGATGATGAGGACGATGATGAACTGCCGGAGGGCTTTGAAATTATAGAAGACCCGCAGGAATCTGTGGACACGGCAGCACAGCAGGCATCCGAAAGTAATCTGTCAGTAGCAAGCGATAAGGGGCTTGAAGAAGGCGACGGCTTTGAATTTATCGAGGATGAAGAAGACGAAGATTACGCAGAGGAACTTCCTCTTTTCAAAGAGAGAGTGGATAAAAAGTGATGTGCAGGGATATGATGATACAGGAAAATCTGACCATATCCGGCGCGGTGCGTGAGGGTGCAAAAAGACTGAAACAGTGCGGCATTGAAAATGCAGACTACGACAGCTATGCCCTGTTGTCTGAAATCAACGGCATGGACAGGACATATTATCTGATGAATGGATCAAAGCTGCTTACCCGTGTAGAACAGGAACGTTTTTTTGACTATATTGAACGTAGAAGCGGTCATGAGCCGTTGCAGCACATTTTAGGCAGGACATTTTTTTACGGACATGAATTTAAGGTCAGTCCCGATGTACTGATTCCAAGACCGGATACGGAAGTGCTTGTGGAGCAGGTGTTAAAGGTCTGTACGGACGGTATGACAGTTGTAGATATGTGTACCGGTTCAGGCTGCATTCTGCTGTCTGTTGCACTGGAACGAAAGCTTTCAAAGGGTATCGGTGTGGATATTTCCGAGAAGGCACTTGCGGTTGCAAAGGCTAATCAAGAAGCCCTTGCACCGGAAAATGTGACACTGATTCAGAGCGATTTATTTGAAAACGCAGGAAAGTATCTTATGGAACAGTCCGTGGATATTGTGGTTTCCAATCCGCCGTATATCTGTACAGAGGTGATTGACAGTTTATCGGAGGAAGTGCGCCTGCATGACCCGGTGCTGGCATTGGACGGACATGAGGACGGATTATATTTTTACAGAAAGATTACAAAGCAGGCGAAAAGCTTTTTAAAGCCCGGCGGCCGGCTGTTTTATGAAATCGGTTATGACCAGTCTGCGGCAGTCGAAGCACTGCTTTGTAAAGAAGGCTATACACAGGTGTCAACCGTAAAAGATTTGGCGGGACTTGACAGAGTCGTTATGGGAAGATTATAAATAAAGAAAGACAGAGAACCGGAAAGAAAGGATAAAATAGATTATGGATATGTTTGACAGATTGGAAGATACCGTAAACCGTTATGAGGATATTACGGCAGAACTGGGAAATCCGGATGTGGTTAATGACCAGAACCGTTTTAGAAAGCTGATGAAAGAGCAGAGCAGTCTGGCTCCGTTAATTGCTACGTATACAGAATACAAAAACTGTAAGCAGACAATTGAAGACAGTTTACAGCTTTTAGATGAAGAATCCGATGAAGAATTAAAGGAACTGGCAAAAGAAGAATTAAATGAAGCGAAAAAACGCGTAGAAGAACTGGAAAATGAAATTAAAATTTTACTTCTGCCAAAGGATCCGAATGATGACAAGGATATTATCGTTGAAATCCGTGCGGGTGCGGGCGGTGATGAAGCGGCACTTTTTGCGGCAGAGCTGTTCCGTATGTATACCCATTATGTAGAATCAAAGGGCTGGAAGGTCGAAGTTGTCAACGCGGATGAAACAGGCATTGGTGGTATGAAGGAAATCGAATTCATGGTAAAGGGACAGGGTGCATACTCTGTTTTAAAATATGAAAGCGGTGTACACCGTGTACAGCGTGTGCCGGAAACAGAATCCGGCGGACGTATCCATACTTCTACGGCTTCGGTTGCAGTTATGCCGGAAGCAGAAGAAGTAGATATCCAGATTGATGAAAAAGATATCCGTATCGATGTTATGCGTGCTTCCGGAAACGGCGGACAGTGTGTCAATACAACGGATTCCGCTGTACGACTGACCCACTATCCGACAGGCATTGTTATTTATTCACAGACAGAAAAGTCACAGATTCAGAATAAAGAAAAGGCATTCGCTCTCCTGCGTGCAAAACTCTATGATTTAGAGATTCAGAAGGCACATGATGCGGAAGCAGATGCGAGAAGAAGCCAGATTGGTACAGGTGACCGTTCTGAAAAGATTCGTACTTACAACTTCCCACAGGGCCGTGTAACCGACCACAGAATCGGTCTGACGCTGTATAAGCTGGACAAGATTATGGACGGCGATATCCAGGAAATCATCGATGCCTGCATCGCGGCAGACCAGGCAGCTAAATTGGCGAAAATGGGTGATGAATAAAACTGAAATTTATATACTATAAAACGGCGTGAGACATCTGTCCCACGCTGTTTTTCTCGTTTCTGCCGAAAAATAGACACATGCCAACTGCACAGCGGATAAAGGATACGATAAGATGACACCATAACTACCAGATATTTACACAGGCAAAAGGAGGAAATTTTATGGTGAGAATATTAAAAAAGTTCAATCGGAAATCCACCCGGAGAAGTAGAAGTAAGGCAGCAGCGATAGCCCTGACAACGGTAATGGCATTGTCGGCAGCGGTCGTATTTACCGTACCGAAGGCAGAGGCGGCAAACGGTCCGTGTGATGAAGGGGACTGGGCGTATGCCTATATTGCAGTGGGTAACAGCGAAACCAAAGACAACATATTTTCATCGCAGGGAAGCAACGCAATTGACGGGGTATCCTACGATAAGGCAAGCAACACATTAACTTTGAACCAGTACAAAAATGTAGACAATTATATTGCAACCAACATGATGGGGGATGATTTTAAAATCCGCCTGATAGGTGAAAATGAAATAAGCAGTATTGTCGCATACGGCGATGCGTGGGGCGGATCTGTTACAATCTGCGGGGACGGTTCTCTTACGGTAAACCAAAAAAAACAGGAAGACTACGGTGTGCGCCTTTATGCAGAGGGAACGGCGTCCGTGCTTTCCGTGGAAAATACCTGTAATGTGACGATTTATGCAGGGCAGTCAGGAAAGGTGCTTTATACCGCAGGGAATCTTACGGATAGCGTGATAAAGGATAACGGGACATTGCAGGAAACACCGCAGTATCAGATTTCACATCCGCTGGATATTGCAAGAATTTATGCAAAGTATTATACGTATGACCCGTCAACAACCAATGTAGTTTATACCAACGGAGATTCTTCATATTACACTTTAACCTATTCATTAAATGAGAATGACGAAATTACGGCATATAACCTGTATCAGCTCACGAAAAAAGAAGCGCTCGGTGACATTTATTATGCGGTAAAGATAGGAAGCTATGACACAATGCCGGAAGGTTACACGCAGACTGTTTTAGACACAGACATCTCATATTATGATGCGGCATGGGGCAGTGGAGGAACAAGTAATTTAGTGATCAATACGGCAACAAATGAAAAGTATGCAATGGTATATGACTATGATTCTGAAACCGGAAGTTCTGTTTACAGAATCTGCGCATTGAATGATTTCTTAGGAATGGATGAACAGGGAAGAGATGAAGTATGGCTGGTTGATTATGACAATCCCGTGTCTGTTATACCGGCGGCATCAATGGGGCAAGACGAACAGCTTCCTGACGGTTTCAAGTATGATGGAGAGGAACAGGAAAATGTTTTTAATATCGAAGTGTCTGCGGATAAATTGACATTTACGGCAAAGACAGATGTCGGTGATAATGAAAATCCGGCTCAGGATGAAAATAAAAATGGACTGCAACAGTCAGCAGATGGTAACTGGTATTATTACACAAATAACAATATTGATTACAATTATAACGGTTTAGCAGCAAATGAATATGGCTGGTGGAAGATAACCAATGGAACAGTAGATTTCAACTATACAGGAATGGCAGCAAATGAGTATGGCTGGTGGTATGTAAGCAATGGAACAATTGACTTTGGTTATACCGGAATGGCAGTAAATGAATACGGCTGGTGGTACATGACGAATGGAGCACTGGATACTAACTATACCGGAATGGCAGTAAATGAATACGGCTGGTGGTACATGACCAACGGAGCATTGGATTTTAACTATACCGGAATGGCAGTAAACGAATACGGCTGGTGGTACATGACGAATGGAGCACTGGATTTTAACTATACCGGAATGGCAGTAAACGAATACGGCTGGTGGTACATAATCAACGGAGCATTGGATTTTAACTATACCGGAATGGCAGTAAACGAATACGGCTGG
>ERZ773165.1312-NODE-1312-length-15281-cov-5.854525_pt1 | contig 15281 bp, 14 predicted proteins | sample MGYA00581003_ERZ773165 | MGnify/ENA primary metagenome ERZ773165 (study PRJEB29015, sample SAMEA2737817) | human gut metagenome | biome: human gut; feature: human-associated habitat; material: faeces | place: China | collected 2012 ... | reverse complement strand
GTTACTTACTTGCCCTTGCAATTGCCCTTGCGGTTTGCTCAACTGTATTTTGCCCGCAATTTATTACTGCCTGAGCCCATTTATTATATAAAGGGAGACGCTCTTTATACATATCTTCAAGTGTTTCACCGCCTTGAAGCATTATACCGCGGGTTTCAAGATTGCTTATTCTTTTGCACATATCATCATAGCTTAAATGAAGATAAATTATCTTTCCAAGGCTTTTTAAATGCTGCATTGCTTTATCTGAATATACAACCGAACCGCCTGTTGCAATTACAGTACCTTTTAAATCAAGGGAAAGAATTGCCCTTTCCTCAGCTTTTGCAAAATATTCCACACCGTCGGTGTTAATTATTTCTTGCAAACTTCTGCCTTCAAGATTTTGAATCAGCAAGTCTGTATCATAAAAATTTTTAAGCAGCATTTTAGCCGATACAACACCGCAGGTAGATTTGCCGCTGCCCGGCATTCCGATAAGTACAATGTTTGAATTCATTTATTTTTTCTCCTGTTTTTGCAATAATCATATAAGGGGCAAGAATCGCAAAGCGGTTTTCTTGCCGAGCAGGTATCACGCCCGAAAAGAACTATTCTGTGGCAAAAATCAGAGCCTTCATCACTTGGCACGATTTTTTTAAGTTCAAATTCAATTTTCTTGGGGTCGGTAGTATTTACAAGCCCAAGCCTGTTTGAAATTCTAATCATATGGGTATCAACAACTATGCTTTCTTTACCGTAAACATCACCCACTATTAAATTTGCTGTTTTTCTGCCGACACCCGGAAGTTTAATCAAATCTTCAATATTATCAGGTACTTTTCCGCCGAAATCATCTCTTATCATTTTCGCCATACCTATAATTGAAGTTGCTTTGTTTTTATAAAATCCGCAAGACCTTATGTAATTTTCAACATCCTTTACATCGGCATTAGCATAATCATCAAGTGTTTTGTACCTTTCAAACAGTGCCGGAGTTACAAGATTTACCCTTGCATCCGTACATTGTGCCGAAAGCCTGACTGCTACCAAAAGTTCAAATGCATTTGATGAATTAAGTGAACAAATTGCATTTGGATATTCTTTTTTTAATATTTCAATTACATTTAATACTCGCTCTTTTTTAGTCATTTCTTATTTTTTACTCTGTCCCAATATGATTTAAACGCCTGCTCGTTTTTATTAGGCCCAAATTCATAATATTTTTTGTTTTTAATCCTGTCAGGAAGATATTGCTGATAAACCCAGTGATTTTCATAATCGTGCGGGTAAACATAAAACTGCCCTTTTTCTTCGGCATCTTCACCGTCAAAATGTTTATTTTGAAGTCGGCGCGGAATCGGCCCGTAGTTTCCGCTTTGAACATCAGCCATTGCTTTATCAATCGCCGCTTCGCCCGAATTACTTTTCGGTGCTGTTGCAACAAGAATAACTGCATCTGCAAGCGGAATACGAGCTTCCGGAAGCCCGACCATCATAGCTATATCAACAGCAGATTTAACTATCGGAATAATTTGAGGATAGGCAAGGCCTACATCTTCACAGGCACAAACCATAAGCCGCCTGCAAGCCGATGGTAAATCACCGGATTGCAAAAGCCTTGCAAGGTAATGCAAAGCTGCGTTTGGGTCAGAGCCACGCATACTCTTTTGATAAGCTGAAATTATATCATAATGCTCATCTGAATCGCGGTCATAACGCACAGCACTTTTTTGCACAAATTCATTTGCAAGTGATGTTGTTATATTTTTCTCACCGTCAACAGTCGGTGTGGCAAAAAAGCAGTTTTCAACACTGTTAAGCGATTTTCTTACATCACCGCCGCAGCCTGATGCTATACGCTTAAATACATCTTCTTCAATATCAAGCTTCACCTGATATTCATCAGCTAAAATATTAAACCCTCTTTTTATTGCAGGAATAACCTCATCAGGTTCAACACTTTTAAATTCAAACACGGTTGAACGGGAAAGAATAGCCGGATAAATATAAAAATACGGATTTTCGGTAGTTGATGCAATAAGCGTTATTTTTCCGTTTTCTATATATTCGAGCAGTGATTGCTGCTGCCTTTTATTAAAATACTGAATTTCATCAAGATAAAGCAGTATCCCGTTAGGTGCGGAAAAAGTATCAAGCTCATTAACTATATCTTTAATATCCTGAGTTGACGCAGTAGTACCGTTTAACCGGCGCAAGCTCCTTTTGGTTTTACTCGCAATTATTGACGCAACCGTAGTTTTGCCCACTCCGCTCGGCCCGTAAAATATTAAATTAGGAATATCACCTGCTTCAATAAGGCGCCTTAATGCCTTACCTTCGCCAAGCAAATGTTTTTGACCTACAACATCGTCAAGTTCAGTAGGACGAATACGGTCTGCAAGTGGTTTATTCATACATTCTCCAATAAATCAATTTAATACAGATATTATAAATAATATGTTATTTATTTTCAACACTTTGTGCTTTTGAATATGCACAGCCGCAAAAATTTTGGCGGTAAAGATTATATTCTTTTGAAAGCACTATTGAGCGTTTATATCCCTCTTTTTTCTTAAAATCGGAGGGAAGCCATTTTACATCTAATTCTTTTTCAAGTTCAAATCCGATTTCATTTATCTTTTGTGAATTTTTAAGCGGGCTTATGGAAAGGGTGGTGCAAAAATAATCAAAATTATTTTTCTTTGCAAGCTCGGCTGTTTTTTCAAGCCTTAAGCGGTAACACCTAAAGCAGCGTTCCCCGCCCTCTTTGCAAAGCTCATATCCCCTTGCAATATCCAAAAATTCGTTATAATTATAATCACAATCAAGAAACGATACGGGATATTTTGTTTTCATTTCACCGATAAGGCGCAATTGCTCGCTCTTGCGTTTTTCATACTCCTCTTTAGGTGAAATATTAGGGTTATAATATAGTACGGTTATTTTGAAAAACTGCGATAAATATTCAATAGTATAGCTTGAACATGGGGCGCAGCAACTATGTAGCAAAAGAGAGGGCGATAAGTCCCCTCTCATATTTTGCTCTATCAATTTGTCTAATTCTTTTTGGTAATTTATCTTATTCATCAGCTTAAATAATTTTTCGGGTTTACGCGTGAACCGTTAAGTCTAACTTCAAAATGGCAATGCGGACCTGTGGAATTACCGGTTGAACCGCTTTTCGCAATTGTTTCACCTTTCTTAACGGTATCGCCCGGGGAAACAAGGATTGAAGAATTGTGAGCATAAAGAGTAACCACACTTCTGCCCTGCGAATCAGTACCGTGATAAATCATTATGTAATATCCATAACTGTAATTAAGCCTTTTAACAGTGATAACCACACCCTTTTGTGCCGCCACAACTTTTGAGCCGGTTGCACAAGGGAAATCAATACCGCCGTGATATTTGCCCGAAGAATAATTAGGAAAACCTGCGGAAATACCGTGTTTACCCGGCACTGGATATTTCATATTAAGCACAGCGTCACTCTTTGAATAAACATCGCTTTTGCTTTGGTCAATTGCTTCCACCTTTTGAGAAGTGTTGCCTGCAACTGCGGTAGTGATTTCATCAGGCGGCTTAACGCCTGAAATAACAGCTTGAATTTCACTTTCGACCTGCTCTATTAACGCACTGTCCTCATTTCTGAATTCGGTATATTGCTTATTTTGAGCAGTAAGTTCTGCCAAAAGCCTGTCACTTTCAGCTCTGTCGGTTGCAAGTGAAGCCTTTTTACTTGCAATTGAATTACTGTTTTGCTCAATAGTTTTTTGCTTTGCGTTAAGTTCCTTTTTTTGCGAATCAAGTTCCGCTTTCTTTTTATCAAATTCAGATTTTTTATCTGCCAAGCCATTCTTTTTAGTTGTAACTTCCTGCATTTTGGAATTTACTTCTTTAAGAAGTCTTGAATCACTTTTTGAAACGGTTTTAATCATTTCATATCTGGTTAAAAAGCTCGAAATATCCTTGCAAGTCAAAAGGGCGGTAAAAACATTGTAGCTTCCGCTCATATACATAGCTTTAAGCCTGAAGCAGTATGCGTTATATACAGCCTGGAATTCGCTGTAAAGTTTATCATATTCTGCCTGTGCTTTATCAACTTCCGCCTGCAATGCATCAACTTTTTTTTGATTTGCTTCAATCTTCTTTTCAAGCTTCTTTTTTTCATCTTGAATTTTTTGATTTTTATCTTCAAGAATGGTTAACTGCTCGTTTATGTAGCCGATTTTTTGGTCAAGAGTATCAATATACTCTTCCGTTACTTTTGAGCTTTTTTCCAATTCTTTAAGCTTTTTATCGGCTTTTTTTAAATTTTCTTCAAGTTCCTTTTGCTGCTCTTTAAGCTTTTGCTCCGCTTCCTTCGCGCTCATGGTGCTTTGCGAATTACTTGCACCTTCTGCCTGCGAAGCGGTGGTGGCAGGAGCATTTTGAGTTTGAGCAGCCGTAGTTGTTTCAGCCGCGAAAGCAGTTGTTCCAAAGCAGTTACCAAGCACAAAAGTGCCTGCAAGAACTAATGATAATATTTTTTTATTCACGCTTTACATTCCCTTAAAATAATAAATATATAAAACTATTATATTACCTTTACGGTAAATAATAAGTCGGATTTACACAATTACTGTATTCTGCCGTTGGGGTTCTGACTTCAAAATGGCAATGCGGACCTGTGGAATTACCGGTTGAACCGCTTTTTGCAATTTGCTGCCCTTTGCTGACATACTGCCCCTCGCTCACAAGCCTTGAATTATTGTGAGCATATAAAGTATAAACATAATTGCCGGCTGAATCTGTTTTGTCGTGCATAATAACGATATATCTGCCATAGCTTCTGTAACTTCCTTCAGAATTAGTTAAGTCTTTAGAAATAATAACTATACCTGATTCTGCCGCAACGACAGCGGAACCTGCCGGGCAGGAAAAATCAACACCCGTATGCCCTGCATACCCTGCCGAACCGTATCCGCAAGTTATTTTAGTCTGGCTCGGAACGGGATAAGTCATTTTAAGTTTTGAATTATTCTCGTCTTTAGTGGTTGCTTCGGTAGTGGTTTCCTGCTTTGTTGTTGAATTATTATCCTGTGCCGCCTGAGTAGTTGTGGTGGTCGTAGTGGTAGCAGCTTTCTTTTTCTTTTTTGCTTCAAGCTTCTTTTTGTAAATTTCGGCAGCTTTTGCAATTTCTGCATTCACTGCGTTTAGTTCAGCCTGGTCTTGATTTCTGTATTCACTGTATGTCTGCTGTTCATCTTCAAGCTGTTTAAGCAGTTCATCACTTTCAGCCTTTTGGCTTTTATACGCACTTTGCTTTTGCGTGTAATCCTGCTGCTGATTTTCAAGCGTAGAAATTGAAGTGGTAAGGTTTTGCCGAGTTGTTTGAAGCACAACTTGGTCATTTTTAAGAGTTTCCTGCTTTTTTTGCATTTCAAGCTTTGTTTTTGTAAGCTCATCTGCCTGCGATTTAACCGATTGCAAAAGTTCCTTATCGTTTTTTGAAACGCGCTTAATCATTTCATATCTTGTAAGAAGAGTTGAAAGGTCAGGGCAGGTTAAAAGCATTGCAATTGTGCTTGTTTCGCCGCTCACATAAATAGCACGGATACGCTGATAATAAAGGCTTAAATTTTGGTTAAAGCTTTGCTCCAGCTCCGCATTTTTACTTTCAAGATTTGTTACATCAAGCGAAAGCTGTGCAATTTGCTCTTCATTATCCTTATATTGCTGTTTTAAATCCTCAATCTTTTTCTTGGAGTAATCTATCTTGTTTTCGGAATAATCAAGTTGCTTTTTAAGATATGAAATCTTTTCATCAAGTGCATCTATATATTCTTTTGTTTCCTTTGATTCCTTTCCGAGTGATGAAAGCTTGGAATCAAGTTCTTTTATCTTTTCCCGAATTGCAGCCTGCTTTTCTTCGGCAGTCATTCCTGCATATTCGTCACTTTGCGATGAATCATCGTTTGCATAGCAAATAACATTTGCCGGATAAGCCAACAAAAAGGCAGTAGCCAACAAAACAGCTAAAATTTTAGTTAAAAAACTTTTCTGTTTCATTGGCTACACCCCTTTAAATATTTGTATTTTATAAGTAGTTATTTGGATTAACTCTGCTTCCGTTTACACGAACTTCAAAATGGCAATGCGGGCCTGTTGAATTGCCGGTTGAACCGCTGTGGGCTATAACCTGCCCTCTTGATACCTTATCGCCAACGCTGACCGAAATGCTTGAATTATGTGCATATAATGTTGACAATCCGTCACCGTGGTCAATAATTATGTATCTGCCGTAACTATAATTAAGATATTTAACAAGAATAACTGTACCTGATGCGGCTGCATATACATTTGAGCCTGTCCTTACCGGGAAGTCGATACCGCCGTGGTATCCGCCCGATGAATAATTAGGATAACCGGCTGAAATAGAACGCGAATCGGTTGGATAACCAAGCTGGCCGGAGCCGCCGCCTGTTGAGCCCGAAATTGAACCGCTGCCCCTTGAAGCTGAGGCAATTGCTGCACGGATTTCACTTTCAACCTGCTCAAGCTGTGCCTGATTTGTTTCAATAAGTTCCATATACTCACTTGACTGACTTGAAAGTTCCTTCATAATAGAGTTACATTCTGCAACTTCCGAATCAAGCTCACTTTTTGATTTGTTAATTTCATCAATGCTTGATTGAAGCTCTTTCTTGTTAGATTCAAGCTGCTTTTTATCGTTTGTTAATTCTGTTCTCTTTTCTTCAAGCTTCTTCTTTTCTTTCTCGATTTCCTCCATTTTCTTCATAAGGTCATCAAGAATTGCGTTGTCCTGCTGTGAAACGGATTTAACCATTTGCGCACGGGTAAGCATTGAACTTACATCCTTACAGGTAAGAAGCACTTCAAGGGTAGAAGCCGAACCCGAAATATACATAGCGCGAAGTCTTTGGCAATAAATCTGATATGTTTGGTCAAATTCTGCTTGCTTTTGGTCAATCTTCGCCTGAGCTTCTGCAATATTTTGCTCTGTCTTTGCAATCTTAACACCGATTGCATCAATTTCTGCCTGCAATGCAGATTTATCCTCTTCAAGAGAATCTATCTTGTCCTGCAATAAATTTATTTTTGACCTGAGAGTTTCAAGATATTCCTGATTTTTCTTTTTTTCTGCAGAAAGCTTATTCAGTTTGCTTTGAGCGCTGTCAATCTGCTGTTGAATTTTTTGCTTTTCACTTCTGAGTTGTGATGTTGATTTGGCTTCAGCCGAAATAACACCGCTGAAAGTGCCGACAAAAAATGCAAAGCTTAAAATCAATGACAGTGTTCTTTTCATACTAAATGCCACTTATTTCACTGCCTTCCTTATTCAAATATTTTCTCATAGTGATAAGCGAACCGCCAACACCTGTTAAAACACCGATAGCAACAAATATGCCAAGCATCGGAAGGGCATAATCAGCAAATTTAAGGAAGCTTAATCCGTTGAAGGAATTAAGAAGATCTGAAAATTCTTTAACCGCAAGTTCATAAAGCCCCCAAACAAATCCCAAGCTGATAACACCCGATGTTATGCCCAAAATCATACCCTCTACCACAAACGGCAGGCGGACAAACGAGTTTGTAGCACCAACCGATTTCATAATGCTGATTTCTAATCGGCGGCTGTATACCGTAAGCTTGATTGTGTTTGAAATAATAAACACGGAAATAAGGAACAAGACTGCAATAATTACAATTGCAACAACTGTGATTCCCTGCCTTAATGCTACAAGCTTTTTAGCGAGATTTTTGTTTTCCCTGATTGTATCAACATGCTGAAGCTGCTTAAGTTTAGATACGGTTTCATCAAATTGGTCAAGGTTTTCAACAGTTACTTTATATGCATTTGGAAGCGGAATATCAGAGCTGATTTGAGTAAAGAACTCTGCCTGTGCTTCTTCCATAGTGTTAAGCTGTTCCTGCCAAGCTGATTCCTTTGATACAAATTCAACACTTTTGATATTTCCGCAAGCGTTAATTTCATTTTGCATATTTGCAATATCATCCGGTGTTGAATCATCGGAAATATAAACCATAATAACATTTTCTTCTTCAATCTTGCCGAGAAGTGAATCAATGTTAAGGAATATCATAGATGCCGAGCCGATAAGAACAAGGCAGCTCATAAGTACACAAATTGAAGCGATAGACATCATCCTGTTTGTCCAAGTGTTTCTAAAGCCTTCTTTAATTAAATATTTTAAGCTTGCGCCTGTCATTACTGCTCACCTCCCTGATTTTCCTCTTCGCTTACAACATTTTCAAGGTTGTCAAATACATCTTCTTCGTCATCTTTCGGCAAAACATTTACATCGTCGATTTCAACATCTTCATCAAAGAAGAACATATCTGTATCTGCCTTAGGGTTCTCCCCTGTAAATTGAGCGTGAGTAGGGTCAGGAGTATCTGATACAACCTCACCGTTTTTAATAACAATAACTCGCCTTTGGAAAGAGCGAACCAAATCATGCTCATGCGTTACCATAATAACGGTAGTGCCGGCATTATTGATTTTGGTTAAAAGGCCTACGATTTCATGGCTCATTTCAGGGTCAACATTACCCGTAGGTTCGTCCGCAATAATTACTTTAGGGTTATTAACGAGTGCCCTTGCAAGCGAAACTCTCTGCTGCTCACCGCCTGAAAGTTCATTCGGCATTGAACGCGCCTTTTGTGAAAGACCTACAAGCTGAAGAATATAAGGAACTCTTTTACGGATTTCCTTTTCCTTCGCGCCGATAACACGCATTGCAAATGCAACATTATCGTAAACCGACATTTTAGGAATAAGGCGGAAATCCTGGAATACGATTCCCATTTCTCTTCTGTAATAAGGAACTTGCTTTTTCTTAAGAGTGGCAGATGAATAATCGTTAAAGATTATTTCGCCCTCAGTCGGCTTCTCCTCATGCATAATAAGTTTTAAGAATGTACTTTTACCTGCACCCGAAGAACCTACAACGAAAACAAATTCTCCATCTTCAATCTTGATATTTACATTTGAAAGGGCATGAGTACCGTTACTGTCGTATACCTTTGATACATTTCTGAATTCTATCACGATTTTTTCCCCTTGTTATATAATTTGTGCTTATACGCACTTTTTCACTTTAATATTTATATAATATATCAACTTATAAGATAAATCAAGATGTTTTTGTTACTCTTTTGTAAACAAGAGTTACAATTTTTAAAAAATCAGCCTGATTAGGTCGTTTTGGCGGATAAAAAAATATCAAATTTTTTTGAAAACAATTATTTTTTGGCGAATATGCCGATAACAAAACCATAAATCAAAATATACGATACTTTTTGTTTAATCAAATCGTTTTATATCCATTTTTTCTTTTTAAAAATATAAATTAAAGTCAAAACAACTGCTATATTGAGTAAAATCACATAAACATAACCGTAGCGAAACGATATTTCAGGCATATATTTAAAATTCATTCCGTACCAACCGACTATTACAGTCATAGGCAGAAAAACAGATGTAACAACGGTGAATAGCTTCATTATTTCATTTTGCCCCCGGTCAATGCTTGTTTGATAAGCGTCCCAAAGGTGCGTTACGCTGTCACGCTGTATATCGGTATTTTCTTTATATCTAACTGCTTTATCGCGAAAAAGTTTAAAAAGTTTTAATGATTTTTCATCCAATATTTCATTTTCGTTTTCTATAAAAACCTCGGTTACATCAATAAGTTCTTCATAAAAAGCACGAAGCATTAAAAGTTCCTGCTTTTTTTCAATCAATAATTTGCCGAAATTGTCGCTTACATTTTTATCAATAACCGCTTTTTCAAGAGCCGAAATATCTTCCTCCTCATTATAATTTGCAGAGCACTGCTTTGCAATAATTTCAAGAAACGAGCATATCAATTTTTCTGCTGTCACGCTTTCGCAGGTGCAATTTGAAAGTGCGTTTAAAAAGCATTTTTGGTTAAACGAAAATTCATCATAAATATCAACAGCCATAATCATATTTTTCATTACGATAAGTGCCATTTCATTATTTTTATTATTGTTACACATTATATTTAAGCGCAAAAAAGTCAAATCATCATTTAAAAATTTGGTCAAAAAATTTTTATCACTGTCTTTTTTGCAAAGTTCTACAATATTTTTAGGCAAAGAAAAAACGGTGGCGAGCCGTTCAAACTCGCCAACCGTCATAAATCCTGCACAAAGCATATTTTTGCTTATTTCTTCTATTTCAATACTCTTAAGTTCATCATCAAAAACATAAAACACATTATCACCGATAATAGTTTCTGCCTTTATTTACAAAATATTATTTTTTCTTAACCTTATTGAGCATTGCGTTTATTTCAAGAATTTGCTCTTTTGTAAACTTACCGCCAAGCATCATAAGCCCTCTTTTTACGGTAAATCCTTTCAACATATCAATCATAGTTTTGTTGATGTCGGTAAGCTTAAAGCCCATAATTTCAACACCCTGCTTTTTCTTGCCTTTTTCTTTAGGAGTTTTTGGAGTGAGTGCCTTTTTCATTTTCAACAGAAGCTTTACTGCACAAATCTTACCTCTGAATGTTGAAAGAATATCACCCAAAGTATCGTTTACACTGTAATATCCTGCCGGAGTTTCAATTTCAAACCAATTGATTACCGCGCCCTCTTCTTTAAGCCTGTAATCTTCATTAAATTTATCAACTTTTTTGATTTTGGATTCATCGGTCAATTCGCCTGCTTTAGCAACAAGTGTTGTTTCACCCTCATTTTTAACTTCAAAGTAGAAAAACGGGAATTCGCCCTTTTTCTGCTTTCCTACACTTTCACCGTTTACGAAAAGTTCAACTTCATCAAGATTTGTATAAACAGTGATTTTAGTTACATCCTCAACCCTGTCAACATATCTTTTACCGCAAATATGAAGCATAGGCTTTTTTGAAAGCCAAGCCTGATATGCATAAAAACTGTCTTTTTTATACTTTCTGTCAAATGTAACAAGGCCTTTATGGTTCATACCGTTTTCGCCGCCCTCTGCGCGGGCGTCGGCAGCAAAGTCAAACATATTCCAAACATGAGTTGCCCACATATACGGCCTTTTTGCTATTTGCTTAATTACTTCTTCGTGATAATATGCTTGGTATTCCTCTGTATAATCGCCCTGTTCGGGATTGCTTGTGTGCCAATTAAGAGCCTCACATCCGTACTCGCTCATACCAATTGCTTTATTAGGATATTTCTTATGGAAATTATCAAACCAATCGCCATACATTGAAACATCACCGCCGTACCAGCCAAAATAATGGTTATACGAAAGCACATCGGAAATATGCACATATTCCTCATTGATATTGCACGCTGTAAGAACTGCTTCGGTGGTAGGCCTTGTTTTATCAATTGAATGAACAAGGTCATTAAGCATTTTATGATTTTGCACGATGGCAGGTGTTGCCCCGCCCATTGATATTTCGTTTGAAAGTCCCCAAACCACAATTGACGGATGATTGTAATTTTGAAAAATAAGTTCTTTCATTTGTGATATTGTATTTTCAACACCTTTTTCAAGATGCTTTGAAATATACGGAATTTCAGCCCATACGATTATACCTCTTTCATCACACAAATCATAAAAATACTGTGCGTGCTGATAATGCGCAAGGCGGATTGTATTTGCACCCATTTCGCAAATTAAATCCATATCTTCCTTATGATGTTCAGGTAAAAGGGCATTGCCTATATGCGGCCTGTCCTGATGCCTTGAAACACCTCTTAACGGATATGGCCTTCCGTTTAAAATAAAGCCTTTTTGTGCGTCAATTTCAAATGTGCGGCAGCCGAAACGGGATTTAACTTCATCTGCAACCTGCCCGTCTACTATAAGCTTTGCACTTGCATTGTAAAGAAATGGGTCATCAACACCATCCCAAAGGTGAACATCTTTAATTTCAAGCACAGCACTCGGGTTTTTGCCGCTCACCTTTGCTTTTGCAACAACTTCGTTTCCGTCATCAATTTCAAATTCAACTTCACCGTTGCAATATGCATCAAGTGTGATTTTTGCATCATTTCCACTGATGACAGGGGTTACAGCAAAGCTTGTTGAGCCATAAAAGTCAAGGTCAAAATGTTTTTTTGAAACGCCTATAAGCTTGACTTCCCTGTAAATGCCACCGTAAAAAGTAAAATCGGCAACTTGCGGATACACATAATCATTCGGTGAATTATCTGCCGTAACAACAAGCAAATTTTCATCCTTAATATCATCAAGCTTGACTCTGAAAGCGGAATATCCGCCGTTATGCTCACAAAGTTTTTTACCGTTAAAATATACCTCGGCTGTTGAATTAACACCGTCAAGCTGAATATAAATTTCTTCACCCTGCGGCATTTTATCTTTAGTTAAAATCTTGGCAAAATACCCTTTGCCGCGATAATAATCGTTTCCGCCGTCTTGCCCGTCGTCACCGTTCCAAGTATACGGCAAATCAACATCTTGCCAATCATCAGGCAGTTCACTCGGCACGCTGCTTACATCTTTAGAAAATTTCCAACCTTTATTTATGTTTAAAATCTCACGCATAAGATACCCCTTCCATTCTAAAATTATATGTATATTATAAACTATTATTAAAGTTTATTCAATTAACATAATGTAAAAAGAGCTTGGAAAAATTTCCAAGCTCTTTGATTAGTTAAATTATTACTTTCTAACTACGCCCTTTGTTTCCTTAAGATATTCGTCGGAAGCAGGGAATGTGTTTTTATAAGAGATTGAAAGAGATGCACTCTTATCTTTAATAACTGTAACAGTAGCGTGGTTAACAGCTACTTCTGCAACCATATTGTACTCAGCCTTGGTGATTTCCTTAGTCTTTGTATCAATTGTGCAAGTTACAGTACCGCCCTTATAAGTAACCTTAATGTTATCTTCAGCAGTACCCTGTGCAAATGAAATTACAGAAATTTGAGCAACAGTGCCTGAAATATCACCGAGAACTTCAAAGAAGTTACCCTGTGAGTCCTCACCTCTCATACTCATTTCTGCAGCCTTAGGCTGAATTACCATTGTGATAGTACCGTCACCGTTATCTGTGATGTTAGCATCAAGAACATCATCCTTGGTTACATATGACTTTCTGAAGTCCTTTTCGCCAGGATTTGCTTCATCTGTATTTGAGTTGTCAAGCTTAGGGTTACGGTTGTTACAAGGTACAAGACCATAAATGTTCGGCTTAAATAAACCGCCAACGATACCAGGAACAAGCTTGTTAATAACTGCATTTTCCTTACCGTCAATCATTACAGAACCAACATTGATTTCTTCGTTACCGAGAAGTTTGTAGAATGTTTCTGTTTTGCCTTCTTGGTTAGTATACTCAGCAGTAAGGCTCTTGGTATAATCATATGCTTCCTTATAGTAATTAGCTACATCTTCAAGTGACTTGAAGTCAACTCCGCCGTATGTACCGGCTTCAAATGACTTTTCAAGAACAGAAGTGTCGTCTGAAGAGCCTGCCTCTTCACCGTTTGTTTGGTTTTGCCAACTACCGTCTTTAATTTGATGGATAGCTTTAATAGCTCCGTTAGTTACATAATTTACTTTTGCACATCCCGCAAATGAGCTTGCAATCAAACCGGTAGCAAGCACAAGGCATAAGCCTTTCTTCACATATTTGTTCATTTTCAGGGGTCCCCTTTCAGAATTATACGAATCCGTTTTATAAAACGCTACATATTAAATTTATATTAAATCTCACAAAAAGTCAATAGAAATTTTAAAAATAAGTCATAATTTTTAAAAAATTCATTTTTACATTGAGATTTATACAACATTATGATATACTATTTTCGATAAATAACGAGTATTAAGATGTATTTAAAACTAAGGAGTGACGAAAATGAGATGTAAAAACTGCGGTGCAGATAATGATGATAACAGATACATATGTGAAGTATGCGGTTCTCCGCTTTATGATGAAGATGATTTTGACAATGCCGTCAACGATGATAACGATAAAACTCAAACTTTCAAAGCTGTAAACGGTGAAAATTATCAACCACAAAACAATAGCAATAATGATTATAATGATAATCAATACGGCAAACCGCAAAACAATAACGGCAGCAACAAAAATTCCGAAAAAAAGAGTCTGATAATTATTGCTATACTTGCTGTTCTTCTTATCGCAATCGTTTCAAGCATTGCTGTAATTGCGCATAATAAAAATAAGGATACCTCAACCACAACACCGCTTACCAAGGTTTCAGATAGAGACGAGCTTTCAAGCAGCAGAACCACAAAAGAAAGAACTACTGAAAAAACCACCGAATCCACCACTGAAAAAACCACAAAGGAAACCACAAAGTCCCTTTGGATAATAAACACAAGTTCAAGCGGCGGTGGCCAAACTCAGGGTGACGGTAAGTATGAAAACGGTAAAACCGTAACTCTTGTTGCAACTGCTGATGAAGGCTATCAATTTGACGGTTGGTATTCTAACGGAATAAAAGTAAGCAGCAGTGAAAAATATTCATTCACCGCAAATCAAAACGCAAGCTTTTCGGCGGTATTTACCCCTGTTGAAACCCAAGCTCCTGATACTACCATAGCCGAAAGTACAAGCAGCGACATCGTTTTCGGCGAATAATATTAAGGAAGTGTTTACCGTGACAAAAGGAAAAATTGCCAGAGAAAATTTTATGAACGGACTTAACTGTTCGCAAGCAGTTGCTGTGGCATTTGCAGATGAAATGAATATGCCAAAAGAACTTGTGGCAAAGCTTACAATCGGCTTTGGCGGCGGAATTGGCAGAATGAGAGAAGTATGCGGTGCTGTTTCGGGAATGACTTTCGTGATTTCAGCACTTTATGATGACGAAAAATCCGATATTTACAAGAGAGTTCAGGCAGTAGCAAATGAATATAAGAAAGAAAACGGTTCAATTATATGCCGTGAACTTCTTGGCATTTCAAAGCCGGGGCCGGATTCACCGATTGCCGAAAAACGCACAAAAGAGTATTACAAAAAGCGCCCTTGCCCTGAACTTGTAGAACTCGCCGGTGATATACTTGAAAAATATATTTCAAATAATCCTTACAAAAAATAAAAAAAGTGTTGCATTTCGATTTTATTTGTGTTATAGTATTAAAGCACAAAAAGTGCAACACATATACGCGCTGGTAGCTCAGCTGGATAGAGTGACTGGCTACGAACCAAACAGTCGTTTTTGTATAAAGCGCATATTTACAATTTAATAAGGTGTTACGCGCCGGTAGCTCAGCTGGATAGAGTGACTGGCTACGAACCAGTAGG
>ERZ773165.1304-NODE-1304-length-15403-cov-2.218856_pt1 | contig 15403 bp, 11 predicted proteins | sample MGYA00581003_ERZ773165 | MGnify/ENA primary metagenome ERZ773165 (study PRJEB29015, sample SAMEA2737817) | human gut metagenome | biome: human gut; feature: human-associated habitat; material: faeces | place: China | collected 2012 ... | reverse complement strand
GGTTTATTGAATTTCGGAAAACGGTCCAGTTGCTGGCAGAGGGCAAGAGTTTTTCGGATATTAAGCTCCTGAACGAGCAGGAAAACATTTATAGTGCATCCACAAAGGCGCGGGCGCAGATGATCTACTCTACCGTCACGGCACGCATAAAGATGCTAGACCCCAGCTTTTACCCGGTTTTCCTGAGCAGCGATATTGCAACGCAGAAGATGTTTGCGCTGGTAGCAGCACTTGCACACGATACGCTTTTCTTTGACTTTGTGTACGAAGTTGTGCGGGAAAAGATGATCCTTGGAGTGGACGAACTGACTGATGCGGACATTCGGGTGTTCTTCAAGGACAAGCAGGCGCAAAGCGAGAAAGTAGCAGCCTTTCAGGACTACACGCTGCATCGGCTGGGAGCGGCATACAAAACGCAGCTCTACGAGGCAGGAATGCTGGACGGAAACAAGGGCAGCTCACGCAAGATCCTGCGCCCGATTTTGGACATTGCGCTGGAACGCTGGCTGCAAGACAATGGATATGCCATTATGGTCAATGCGCTTACGGGGGTAAGATAAGATGGAAACTGTGAATGGATGCCTGAGCGACCGGCTGGATGAGATGGAAGCGGCAATCCGGAAAACGTCCTTCCGCAAGGGAACCGGCAGAGCCAACGAGGTGAACTACTGGGTTTTCGACTATCCACCGGAAAAAGAGCTGGAAGTTCGTGCTCGAATCGAGTATATGAAAGGCAAAAATGCCCGTGGCGATGATGACTTTGATCTGGTGGTATTTGATCTCTACGATGTCATCATTGATTTTCTGGAGAAGAAGCACTTTTTGGAAAAGTGTTATGACTTTGAAAAGAAAAACGGGATGGAGCGGATCACCAAAGCGGTTACCAACGCCATGAAGATCAATGACAACAACAGCCTCATCGTGCAGTATATCAAGGAACATACGCCGGAGAACGCCATCGTGTTTTTGACGGGTATCGGAAAGTGCTATCCGATTTTGCGGTCCCATAAGGTTCTGAACAACCTGCATCAGGCATTTGTCCGCTGCCCGGTCGTAATGTTCTTTCCGGGCACCTACAACGAACAGGAACTGATTTTGTTCAACGAGATCAAGGACGATAACTATTACCGGGCATTCCGGCTGGTGAAATAAAGGGAGGATACAGTAGCTATGCAGATCAAGGAGATGTTCCGTAAGGAGATCGACCGTGAACTTCAGGGTGTTATCGTAGTCGGTCAGGGCGCAGAGACCAATGTTGCACAGGAACTGGAAGAGTATGTGGTAACCCGTGAACTGCAGCGGCACTTTGCGGATTTTTTTGCGGCTTATAAAAAAGGTATTCTGGGCACCACGCCGAAAATGGGCGTATGGATCTCCGGTTTCTTTGGAAGCGGTAAATCTCACTTTCTGAAGATCCTGTCCTATCTGCTGGAAAACAAGCAGGTGGGCAACAAGCACGCACTGGATTTCTTCATCGACGATAAAAAAATCACAGACCAGATGGTTCTGGCAGATATGAAGTTGGCAGCAGACACGCCAACGGATGTGATCCTGTTCAATATCGACTCCAAAAGCGAATCCAACAGCAAGGAGAACAAGGATGCCATCGTGAACGTGTTCCTGAAGGTGTTCAACGAAATGCAGGGGTTCTGCGGCTCCATGCCCTACCTTGCGGATTTGGAACGCCACCTTGCTGAGGCAGACCAGCTTGCTACGTTCAAGGAAAAATTTGAGGATGCCTATGGCGATGCGTGGGAGGATTCCCGGCAGGACTTTGATTTTATTCAGGACACCGTTGTGGAGGTTCTGGTGGAAATGGGCTTTATGAGCGAGCCCGCCGCCCGCAACTGGTGCGAAAAGGCAACGGAGCCCTACCAGATCAGCATCGAAGACTTTGCCAAGCGTGTGAAGGCTTATCTGGATAAGAAGGGCAGCAACCATCATGTTGTCTTTTTGGTGGATGAGATCGGTCAGTATATCGGCGATGACTCCAAGCTGATGCTGAACCTCCAGACTGTGACCGAGGAACTGGGCAAGGAATGTCAGGGCAAGGCGTGGGTCATTGTGACCTCTCAGCAGGATATCGACTCCATCACTAAGGTGAAGGGCAACGATTTCTCTAAGATCCAAGGTCGCTTTGATACCCGTCTGTCCCTGTCCTCTGCAAACGTGGATGCCGTTATCAAAAAACGTATTCTGGAAAAGACCGACACCGCAGCCCAGAGCCTGCGGCTGATCTACGACCAGAAGGGCACCATCATCAAGAACCTCATTGTTTTCAACGACGGTGTGGAGAAAAAGCTGTATGCCAATGCGGAGGATTTTGCAGAGGTGTACCCCTTTGTGCCCTATCAGTTCAACCTTCTGGCAAGTGTGCTGACCAGCATCCGTACCCACGGTGCATCCGGTAAGCATCTGTCCGAGGGTGAGCGCTCTATGCTGGCACTGTTCAAAGAGTCTGCCATGCAGCTGATGAACGAAGAAACCGGTGCCATCGTGCCGTTCCATAAATTCTACGATGCACTGGAAAACTTCCTTGACCACAGCCACAGCAGCGTGATCATTCGTGCCTATGATAACAGCTACATCAACCCGGAAAAGAAGGAAAAGGACGTCTTTGTCATCAACGTGCTGAAGACCCTTTTCCTGATCAAATATGTGGTGGAGATCGAGGCAAATGTGGATAACATCACCAGCCTGATGATCTCCAACATCGACGATGACCGCCTTGCCCTGAAAGCAGAGGTGGAGGAAGCCCTGAAGGTGCTGATGCGCCAGATGCTGATCCAGAAAAACGGCAGCGTCTATGTGTTCCTGACCGATGAGGAGCAGGAGATCAATAACGAAATCGAAAAAGAAAACGTGGAGATGCCGGAAGTCCTCACGAAGATCGCTGAGATGATCTTTGAGGACATCTTCCCCAGCAAAAAGTACCAGTATCCGGCATTCGGCGGACGGTACACCTTCCCGTTCAACCAGACGGTGGATGACCGCCCCTACAAGGCAAACCAGAGCTACGATATCGGGCTGCGTGTGCTGACCCCGTGGTATGAGGGCGGCGTGGAGGACTCTACCCTGCGGATGATCTCCGGGCAGGGCAAGGAAGTGCTGGTGGCACTGCCCAACGATGACTCCTTCCTGACCGAAATGCGCGCCTACCTGAAGATCGAGCGCTTCCTGCGTAAGAATACCTCGGTACAGCTTGCAAAGTACGAGGCCATCAAGGAAGCAAAGCGGGTGGAGATGCGGGAACGCAACAGCAACGCCAAGCTCTACCTGACCGAGGCACTGAAGGATGCTACCATCTATGTAAACGGTGATGTGCTGCGTACCTCCGGCAAGGAAGTGAACAGCCGCATCAACGAGGCAATCGGTCGTCTGGTGCAGACGGTCTACCATAAACTGTCCTACATTACCGCCCCCATGGGCGAGACCGACATCCGCAAGCTGTTCCGCAGCAGCAACCAGCTCTCCCTCACCTTGGAGGACAGCTCTGAGGCAAATGTCCATGCGCTGGATGACGTTCTGCAATTTATCGGCGGCAACTCCCGGATGCACATGAAGACCTCCATGAAAACCATCAAGGATCGGTTCATGAAAGCCCCCTACGGCTTTGTGGAGGACGATGTGCAGTGGCTGGTGGCACGGCTGTTCAAACGGGGCGACCTTGCCTTTACGGTGAACGGCGAAAGTGTGAACGCCAATAATCGCACCGAGGAAGAGCTTGTGGGCTACATCACCAAAAAGCAGTTTGTGGACAAGCTGCTGATGGAGGTCCGTGTCCGGGTGCCGGAAAAGCAGAAAAAGGCTGTCCGCACCATTATGAAGGAGCTGTTCAACGTGCTGCCCACGGCAGAGGACGAGGACACCATGATGAGCGAGTTCCGGCGCTACTGCGAGCGCACCATCACCTCCATCGACCGTCTGGAGCCCCGGTATCAGCTTTACGCCTACCCCGGCAGACAGGTCCTTGCCGAGGGCAAAAAGCTGATGAGCAGCCTGCTGCAGATCAATGCTCCGTTGGAATTTTTCAAGGAAGTCAGCGACGGGCAGGATGAGTTGCTGGATTTTGGCGAGGACTTTGAGCCGGTGCAGAAATTCTTCAGCCCCAACAGCGAGCAGGAGCAGATCTTCCGCCGTGCACTGGATATGCTGGGCATTTACGATGACAGCAAGACCTATATCGTGAACACCGCACTGGAAGATGTTGTCCGGCAGATGCGCAGCATCGTGGGCATGAAAACACCCTACCGTGAGATCCCCAAGCTGCCGGAGCTGCGGGAAAAGTTCATGACCCTGTACAACGAAATTCTGGAAGAGCAGTCGGAACCGGTGGTAAAAACCATCAAGGAAGACCGCAACCGTGTGCTGGAGGTGCTGAACGACAAGCCCTACAAGGACGCAAAGCACAGTGGCTACATGGAGCGGTTCGAGGAGTTGCTGGACGGTGCTGTACACTGCAACAATGTGTCGGTGCTGCGCAGCTATCAGGATAAGTCCGATGCGCTGAAGATCCGTCTGCTGAACGAGATGGTAGACGAGGACAACCGCTTGGCACAGCAGGCACTTGCACAGGCAGAAGCGGAACAGAAGCGTCTTGCAGAGGAAGCCCGCAAGCGTGGCGAGACCGTCACCGTGCCGCAGCCGAAGGTCCAGCAGCCTGCCGTCAAGGTGCGCAATACCAAGAACCTGTCCATCAAGACGGTGGCAAAGGCTGCATCCTGGAGGTTGGAAAGCGCGGCGGATGTAGATAAGTATCTGGATGCCCTGCGTGAAAATCTCTTGAAAGAAATTGCCGATGATTTGATTCTGAATGTAGAACTGTGAGGTTGATTTTATGAAACCTGAAAGTATTGCGGAACAGTTGTTGTATAGCACTGTTAGATTGGAAGCGTTAGATGGCTCATCAGGAACAGGTTTTTTCTTCAATTTTTCAGTTAATGGAAAGCGTGTTACGATTCTACTTACAAATAAGCACGTGGTAAACTATGATCCGAATGCAACTATGCGTTTCTTTCTTCATTTGATAGATGACAATGGAGAAACCATGGAAGATAACTATCAGGTAGAGTATTCAACAAAATGGATATTCCATCCAGAAAAGGATATTTGCTTTACATATGTAATTCCGCTGTTCGTCAATATTAAAATGCGAACCGGTAAAAACGTATTTTTCCGTGCGTGTGATGAAGCTATGATTTATGGCAGCGAGCGGCTTAAGGAGTTGGACGTAGCGGAAAGCGTTTCCATGATTGGATATCCAACTGGACTATGGGATAGACTTCATAACTATCCGATATTTAGGCATGGATTTACTGCAAGTCACCCGGCCTATGATTTTAATGAAAACGGGATAGGCTTAGTCGATATGGCCTGTTTTCCCGGCTCATCTGGATCCCCCATTTTTATCCTTGACCAAAATGGATATACGAACAAGAAAGGAACCCATTACTTGGGCGAAAGTCGTATGATTTTCTTGGGTGTGCTATTTGCAGGACCCACAATGAATATAAATGGACAAATTACAATTGTTGATATTCCGACACAGCAACATGCAATTGCTCAATCACAGACTATGATTAATCTCGGATATTATATTAAAGCATATGAGCTTTTAAAATTCAGAGAAATCATTAAAAACGATATTGATGAAGACGAGCGGAGACGTAGCCATGAACAAAACAGCCATTAAAAACTTTGCCATCTGGGCACGGAACAAGCTGATCGCAGATATCTGCTACCGTGCCGGACTGATGGGCATTACTGAAAAGGGCATTGCAGACCCTCTGCCCCAGAGTACGCTGGATGCCCAGTTTTACGATATTGGCGCAGCGGAGCCGTATCTGGTGGCAGGCGAGGCCATCAAGCAGCGGCGGCAGCTGGTTGAGGTGATCCGGGATAAGGAAAAAGACTCTGACTACCGGACTGCCTATCAGTATGTTATGGAAGAGGTTGCATACACATGGTTCAACCGCCTGATCGCTGTGCGGTTCATGGAGGTCAACGACTATCTGCCCTCCCACCTGCGGGTGCTTAGCTCCGAGAGCGGCAAGGTGGAGCCGGATCTGGTCACCACCCCCTTTGATGCCGAGCTGCCCTTTACCGCCGAGGAAGAAGCCCAGATCATCCAGTGGAAGCAGGACAACAAGCTGGACGAGCTGTTCCGCTTTTTGTTCATCAAGCAGTGCAATGCGCTGAATGAGATCCTGCCCGGTCTGTTTGAAAAGACCACCGATTATACCGAAGTCCTGCTGAACCTTTCGGTGGTGGATCAGGAGGGCGTGGTGTACAAGCTGACCCACGATATCCCGGAAAAGGACTTCAACATCGAGCAGGGCGGTCAGGTGGAGATCATCGGCTGGCTGTATCAATACTACAACACCGAGCCCAAAGCCGCTGCCTTTGCCAAAAACGGCAAGATCACCAAAGAGGAGATCCCGGCGGTGACCCAGTTGTTCACCCCGGACTGGATCGTCCGCTACATGGTGGAAAACAGCCTTGGCCGCCTGTGGGTAGAGGGTCACCCGGACAGCGATCTGCGGAAAAACTGGAAGTATTATCTGGACGAAGCCCCGCAGGAGCCGGAGGTGCAGGCAAAGCTGGCAGACATCCGCAAGGAGTACGCCGCTCTGAACCCGGAGGACCTGACCCTCATCGACCCCTGCATGGGTTCCGGGCATATTCTGGTGTACGCCTTTGACGTTCTGATGCAGATTTACACCAGCGTGGGCTACTCCGAGCGGGATGCCGCCAAGAGCATCCTCGAACACAATCTCTATGGTCTGGATATTGACGACCGTGCCTATCAGTTGGCATACTTTGCCGTAATGATGAAGTCACGGCAGTACAACCGCCGCATCCTCAACGGCGAAAACACCTGCCATGTCTACGCCGTTCAGGAGAGCAACGCTGTCAACCGGGCTCACCTCAAGTTTTTTGGGGCGGGCCTTTCGGACTTAGAAAAGAACACCGCCAAAATGCAGTTGGAGGGCTTGCTGGACATCCTCACCGATGCCAAGGAGTACGGCTCCATCCTCAATGTACCGGAGTATAACTGGGACCTGCTGCGCCGGTTTGTGGGCGGTATCAACGATGAAGCACAGGTTTCGTTTGAGAATGCCGGTGTGGAGCAGACCGCAGAGGAGCTGCAAAAGCTCATCGACCTTGGCGAGACCATGGCACGGAAGTATTGGGTCACCTGCACCAATCCCCCCTATGCAGGAACCAGCAACCTCAGTGCCAATGTCAACAACTTTGTCAAAAAGAACTACCCCGACAGCAAGGCAGACCTGTTTGCTGTCTTTATTGAGCGCTGCCGTGCCATGACCGCCAACAACGGCTATCAGGCAATGATCACCCAGCATAGCTGGATGTTCCTGTCCAGCTTTGAAAAGCTGCGGGAAAAGATGATGCTGACCGAAACCGTCAATATGGCGCACCTCGGCGCAAGAGCCTTTGAAGAAATCGGCGGTGAGGTGGTGCAGACCACCGCTTTTGTGCGCTGCGCAAACCACATTGACGGCTATAAGGGCACCTATTGCCGTCTGATTGAGCCGACTTCTCAGCAGGGAAAAGAGGATATGTTCCTTGCAGGGCAAAACCACTATACTGCAAATCAGGATGATTTTGCAAAGATTCCGGGAAGTCTGATTGCTTATTGGATAAGTCCGAGTTGGTTTGAGGCGTTTGAAAACAATCCAAGCATGAGGGATATTGCAACATTGAAAAAGGGAACCAGTACAGGAGATAATCAACGATTCATTCGGCAGTGGCAGGAAGTAAATTATAGTAAAATTTTGCTTACAGCACATAATCCAGAAGAAGCCGAAAAGTCGAATAAAAAGTGGTTTCCTATCAATGGTGGGGGAGAATGCCGGAAGTGGTATGGAAATCGAACAGATGTGGTAAACTGGGAAGCAAATGGAGCTGAAATGAAGGCTCTTGCTACAAAATTGAATCATGGTGGACATTGGTCGAGATATATAATCAATCCAGATAGATTTTTTACAGATAGCATTGGATGGTCTGCGATTTCGACATCTCGTATAAGTGCAAGATATATTGGATACGGTTTTGCGTTTTCTAGTGCTGCAATGGAAGCGTTTGAATATGACTTGAAATATTTGCTGGCCTTGATAAATTCTGCGGTAGCTAGTGATATATTGAAATTGCTTGCACCTACAATAAATTTTGGAGTTGAACAAGTTGGAAAAATCCCTGTAAAAATTCAAAAGAAAAATCAAATTGAACGTATTACTGATGAAAATATAGAAACGTCAAAATCTGACTGGGATTCTTTTGAAACAAGCTGGGATTTTACGGTACATCCTCTTGTGCGCTGCAAATCTTTTTCGCCGGAAGAAGTGGCAGAAGATGCAAAGCACAATATTGTGGATATGAATTATGTCAAAGAAGCGGTTAAAAGATGGAGCAATGAGTGCTATTTACGGTTCCAGAAGCTGAAAGAAAACGAAGAAGAGCTGAACCGCATTTTTATTGATATTTACGGCTTGCAGGACGAACTGACCCCGGAAGTGGAAGATAAGGACGTAACGGTGCACCGGGTATTTGAAAACCGTGATGAAGTGCCGGATAGCATGAAAAACAGCAACTATACACGCACTTACCGTGATGAAATTGTGTCGCTGCTGTCGTATGCTGTAGGCTGTATGTTTGGCCGCTACTCTACCTACAAAGATGGCTTGCTTTTTGCAGGTGAGCCATATTCCTTGCAGGCGTTTGCGGATAAGCTGAACGACCGCCCCGGAACGGTTTCGGCAGAGGAACTGGAGCGTGCATACCGTAATGAAGGGGTTGTGGTAGATGAGATGTTCTTCCCGGACGAAGATAATGTCATCCCCATCACCGATGAAGAATATCTGGACGATGATATTGTTGCCCGCCTGTGCGACTGGTTGAAAGCTGTATACGGTGCAGCTACGCTGGAAGAAAACCTTAACTTTATTGCAAAAGCACTGGGCAATAAGGGCAGCACCAGCCGGGAGGTCATCCGCAACTACTTTGTGAACGACTTTTTCAAGGATCACTGCCAGACCTACTCGGTCACCGGCTCCGGCAAGCGCCCCATCTACTGGCTGTTCGACAGCGGCAAGCAGAACGGCTTTAAGGCACTGGTCTACCTCCACCGCTACACCCCGGATACCATCGGCACCCTGCGTGTGGACTATCTGCACAAGATGCAGCGTGTGTATGAATCCGAGATCAACCGGATGCAGGACATGATGGACCACACCACCAACGCCCGGGAAGCCGCTGCCGCCTCCAAGCGCAAGGACAAGCTGACCAAGCAGTTGAAGGAGTGCCGGGACTACGACGAAAAGATCAGCCATCTGGCACTTTCTCGCATTGCGCTGGACCTCGACGACGGCGTAAAGGTGAACTACCGCAAGCTCCAGACCGCCGCCGATGGCAAGTTCTACGAGGTGCTGGCGGATAGCAAGAACATCATGGCGAAAGAGAAGAAATGAGGGAGTACTATGAGTTTCAGAATTCAGTCGCTTCATCTTAAAAACTACGGCAACCTGCCGGAGTTCCACTGCGAAAAATTTACCGGGTTGAATCTGATCATTGGCGAAAATGCCACCGGCAAGACCTTTTTGCTGAAATCGCTCTATTCGGCTGTTCGTGCTATGGAGGATTACAAGCGTGGCGATGATATCCGCCCGATGGTGGATATCCTTTCGGATAAGCTGCGCTGGACCTTTCAGGCAGATAAACTGGGCGACCTTGTCACCCGTTCGGCAGCCGAGGGCTTGACCTTCAAAATGCAGTCTGACCAGCAGGATATGGCGCTGGAGTATCAGTTTTCTCAGAGCGCAGCCACCAAAGTGGGCAGCGCAACGGCACCTGAATCTCCCAAGGTTGGCAACTCTATCTTTCTGCCTGCAAAAGAAGTGCTGTCGCTGTTCTCCATCATGTCGTTGATGGTGGCAATGGCGCTGTCCAGCAGCGCGAAGCTGCGGCGCATATCTTCAATGTAGGCAACATATTCCGCAGGTGTTTTGTCTGGGATCGTTCCGCCGTTGAAGCACAGCAGGACGGCGGAATTGTTATGCTCCGCGCTGCCGGAGAGCAGAGAGCAGATCAGCGCCAGCGTCAGGATCAACGGTGAACAGATCGCCGCCACGATCCAGCCCAGCTTTCGCCGGGTGTCCTCATCCGAGAGAGCTGCAGCGGCGATTTTCGCCAGTGCCGCGACGGGTACCGCCATTACCGTCCACCTGCCGTTCCGAAGAGAGCCTGCTTGTACTCCGGGGCCTGCACCTGCAAGAGATACCGCTCGTTGCCGCACTTGTAGAGGCAGGAGCCGCGCTGCGGGTCCCGGATCAGGGCATACTCGGACTCCTCCAGCTGGAGGTTATCCATGAAGAACTTCTTATCCACGTTGCCGCCGTTGAAGATAAATTGATGGACGGGGATGGAAAAGAGGGGGCGTGTCAGCTCCCGTATTCCCGGCTGGGTGAAGTCCTCTAAGTTCTGACTGGCAAGGAACAGGGCGGATTCCTTTTTCCGTACTCTTTTAAGCGCGTTGCGGATGTAGGTGATGACGGTGGGATCGGACAGCCACAGGTACAGCTCGTCAATGGCTGCCACGGAATTGCCCAGCGTCAGAAGCTGATCCGACATATAGGACAGCAGGCTGAACAGCAACGTGTTCCGCAGATTCTCCGCCATGTTATCCAGCCCCTTGACACAAAAGACGAGGAATTTGGAACGGTCAATATTGGTATGCCCGTTGAAGAACCGGGCGTCTGCGCCGCGGCACATGGAGTGGAGTCCCAGCAACAGATCCCGCAGCATCTCCCGCGGATAGAGACTGTCTGCGGCCTCGTAATGGTCATAGCTTTCCTGAATGGCGTCATAGAGGTCGGAGAGGATGGGGTAATCCTCTGGTCGCATCGACGCGAAGTCCGTGCGGTCGGTGATGTTCCACTTTTGATAGAGCCGCTCCACCATCAGCTCCAGCGTGTCGATGTGGGGCGTGTCAAAGCCCTTGTAGACGCGGAACACATCCCGCAGGAAGGAGATGTGCTGGGAGAGCAGCGTCCCCCGAAAAGCGTCCGGCGCGTCCGGGTCTTCCGGCCCGCTGCCATCGTCCCAGCAGCGGGGCTCCAGCAGGTTGATGCGGTACTGCCCACTGAGGTAGTCGAGGAAGCAGCCGCCCAGCGCGCGGCACTCGTCCTCCATCTCATGTTCCGAGTCCAATGAAATGACGCTTTTGCCCGCCTCCCGCACATTGCAGAGCAGGAGCTTCAGAAGATAACTTTTGCCCTGTCCGGTGTTGCCAAGGATCAAGGCGCTGGCGTTGGTCTTGTCAGAAGACCGGCGGTCGAAGTCCACAATGATGTTGGAGCCAAACCTGTCGCGGCCAATGAAGAAGCCCTTGGGATCGGTTTTGCCGGAATAGTTCATGGGGTACAGATTGGCAACGCTGCGTGCGGGTAATACCCGCTCCGCAAAATTTGCCAGCTGGCTGCCGCCCGCGGGGTTGGCGGAGAGAAAGCCCTCCCGCTGGCGCAGGAGCAGCGGATCGGCGCCCATGCGGGAGCGCACCAGTTGGGCGGATACCGTGTCCCGCGCCGCGCGCAGCTTTTCCGTATCCGCGGCTGCAATGTCCAGATACACGCCGCAGTGGATGAGCGGCTCCTTTTCCTGCCGCTGCTTTGCCAGCAGCTCCGCCATATCCCGCAGGTTGGCCTCCGCCGTGACGCTTTGCTTGTAGTCGTTGGTGTTGCTCCGCTCCATGCGGCTTTTGTTGGTGGCGGCATGGAGGATGGCGTCCTCCTCGGCGGGCGTGACCTGCCGCGCCGTCAGGCGCAGGTTGACGCCGCCCATATCGCCAAGGCCCCGCAGCAGCGCCAGCTCATCCGTCATGGGCGGGTAGCTTTTCAGCGCCATCGCCGTGTGATACCGGCTGCCAAGGATGAAGTGGTCGGTGTTGAATTTTATCGCCGCGGGCGCGATCATGTCCAAAAAGTCTTTCGGGCGCTGGATCTGCTCCGGCATCTTCTTTTTCTTCTTCTGTTTCTTTTTAGCCATGTACATACTCCTCTCCATCGTAATCACGAAATACCTCCGTGGTGAGATCCTGCCGGTAGTAGATCGCCAGCAGGCGCTTGACGTCCTGCTCCTCCGCCAGACACACGCGGAGCCCGTGGTCGCAGATGGCTTTCTCCAACTGCCGCAGCGCACTTTCATCTGCACCGGCCTTTTCATCCAGTGGGAGCACCAGCACAAATTTGCGGGAGGAGGCGGATGAGAATTGAATGGCATCCAGATGGACCATGTCCCGATCTAACAACTCCCGCACGGCAGGCTCCGTTTCCTCCTCCAGTCGCCGCAAGTAATACTCCTTATTTCGCTGGAAGGACTCACGGGAGTCCAGCGCCAGAATTTCCAAGGTTGGTTGGGTGCTCAGAAGCATAGTGAGGGAGCGGACGCGGCCCCGGATGACCTCCGGGGACAGGACGGAGAGGTTGTCCGGCTGGATCAGGAAGAAGACCCGCTCTCCGGAATCTGTCACGATGCCGTGGGGCGTCACACGGACGATGCCCATGAGCTGCCGGGTGGATTGCCGCTGGCGCAGTTCTTTTTTCTGTTTTCGGTTCATGGGTCCAGCCTCCATTCATAATATTGCTGCCGCAGAAAGAGAAAGCAGGCGGCACGGCGCAGGAAGTCCAGAATACTGCTGCCATCCACCTGAATGGTGAGGAAGGCGTACAGCACCGTGACCACCAGCAGTCCCATGCCGAGGCCCTGGGTCAGCGCCAGCACAGAGAGCAAAGCGCCGATGCCAATCACGGCGATGTCCCGCAGCAGCCAGAGCCACAGCATGGGCTTGGCTTTCAGGTTTTCGGGGTAAATAAACATTTTGTTCCTCCAAAGCGAAACCGCTGCCGAAGATCTCAGCAGCGGTTCGCGCAATGTATCTCTTATTCTTCGCCAGCGCCGGTGTCCTCCGCCAGCGCCTGCCGGATGCAGTCCAGGAAGAAGGCGTTCTGCTTGATGCCGTTCCGCTTGAGGTATGCCTTGAGCTGCTCAAACAGCTCGGTGGGCACCTGAAACGCCACCGTCCTCACATTGTCCTTGTCCATCTTCACATTTTCCTCCATTTCATAAAATTTGGTGATGAGCGCGGTCATGTACCGGCTCAGTGTCTCGCCGGATTCCGCCTGTCGCTGCCGTACTTTGGTATGCAGCTCCAAGGGAATTTCAGCACAGAGGTTGCGCGTTTTTTCTGCCATAGCAGTTCCTCCGATCTTTTTAATGGTAAAGCTAAGATACCCGAAAGCAAGTGTGAAAGCTATTACCAAAGCCAACTAAAAATCCCATTCCAAATCAAGCGTAATGACCATAGCGATCCGCTGCATGAGGTGTTCCACGCAGGGGATGGCGACGCTGTTGCCGAGGGCTTTGTAGCGTGCGGAGTCCGAAGCGCCGGGGACATCGGTCCAACCGTCCGGGTAGCCCTGGAGCCGTTCACACTCCAGCGGTGTGAGGCGGCGAATGAGATTCCGGCAGTCCGCATCCCAAGTAGAGGGCGGCTGGCAGATGAGGTCTGTAGCGTCCTTGTGCTGCCGCGTGCTCTCCGTGGAGGCGATCTCATCATCCCTGAACTCATCCACCCTCTGACGGGCATAGACGCTGTGGCGATCCGAGGTGGTCAAAGTATACGCGATGTCCCGCTGCCAGCCGAAGCCGTTGCCGCCGTTTTGTGGCTGGCGGTCAATGGCGTTGCCCGCAATGCAGATGACTTCCTCCTGCTGTACAAGGGGAATGTTGTTCCCTCCGGTCCCATAGCGGGCGGACATGGTGGGGGCTACATCGTGCGGCCCCGTGTATCTTCCGTCAATGCCATGGTTTTCATAAACTTTGGGCCCTGTCGGACGCAGCACCAGAGGCTGGTGCCCGTGTTCCTGTGCCCGCAGGGTTCCGGTGACATTTTCGCTGCACTCCATGATCTGCCCACCCTGATCATTGATGCAGAGGATGCTGGGCATACAGTTCCCGCTGGGGCTGCCTTTCAGCGTGGGCGCTACGTCCTCCTGATATCCAATGGTCCCGGCGCTCGCGCCAGCTCCAGCAGAAAATCCAGCGACAAAGGTCTGCTGCTTCATCCCCGGCTGTGCGCCCAGCGCACCCGCCACATCGTGCAGATCCCGCACCTCGTCCCGCTGGTTGGCGGCGAATGCGATCTGCTTTTGCGGACCACTCTGACTGCTGCTTGGATTTGTGATAAAGGTCTGCATTTGGAGGTTCTGCGTTGCCATCAATGCACCGGACACACCGTCCAGGTCAATGCCTTCATTGCGCTGATTGATATGGTAGGCTTTCGCTTCGCCGGATATGGGCGCGGGCGGGTCAAGCCCTGCCTGCATACGCAAAGCTGCTTCCAATAAGGGTGGCAGCGATTTGCCGCGGCACTCTGCGCGGCGCAGGATACCCAGGCACGCTGTCTGGGATAGCGAGTATCGGGATGGCGCTGTAGCCTGCAAAATCTGCCACAAGGAACACTCGACGACGTCTTTGGGGCACTCCGAAGTGTTGAGCATCCCAAACGATCCAAGCCATGGAGGATCGTACTCCCAATATGCCCCCAGCATATTCCCAGCGCCCGGCCTCAGGTCTAACAGCATGAAGGTATGGTTCTTCAACCTGGAGGAACGCTTCGAGGACTTTTTGAAAATCCGCCCCAGGCTTCTTCTGCCCCGTTTCAGCGTCCCGCCCACTTGAGAGAGCACCGACGACATTTTCCCAGATCCCGAATCTCGGCCGAATATGGATTCCTGTCCTTCCAGATTTTCTATCTGCATCTCGCATCTCCTGAATGATCCGTATTTGTTCCATAAAGAGGCCAGATCGTGCGCCGGTTAGACCAGCCCGCAAGCCAGCACAGCTGAGATCTTGGCACGGGCTGCCTCCGCAGATAATATCCACAGGCGGCAGATACGCGCCGTTCAGCTTTGTAATGTCTCCCATCTGCTCCATGCGAGGGAAACGGATCTTTGATACCAGTATGGGGAACGGCTCGATCTCGCTGGCCCAGATCGGCTCGATGCCGCATCGCACCGAAGCCAGAGGAAAACCGGAGATGCCATCGAACAGGCTCCCCATTGTAAGTTTTTTTGTTGACTGTGTCATTTCATACACACCCTTTTATTTGATTGCCGCGGCGATGGTTCTCGTCACATTCACCGCGGACTGTGCCGTATACACGGCGCTCGTAATATTGGCCTTTGTCGTGGTGTCCAAGCCGAAGCTGCCGGCGATGCGGGGAACTTCGCCTGCGGAGAGCATGAGCCCAACGCCCATCAGCGCGTGATCCTTGAACACCATAAGTCCCGCAACGAGGATGGTGGACTGGAGGAAGGCGGTCAGGCAC
>ERZ773165.1298-NODE-1298-length-15480-cov-23.764733_pt1 | contig 15480 bp, 4 predicted proteins | sample MGYA00581003_ERZ773165 | MGnify/ENA primary metagenome ERZ773165 (study PRJEB29015, sample SAMEA2737817) | human gut metagenome | biome: human gut; feature: human-associated habitat; material: faeces | place: China | collected 2012 ... | reverse complement strand
CTACCCTAAATATGAGCCCCTTTCAGGGGCGCTGGCGCCTCTTTACCAACCTTGAATTATCTGGATTTTGCCCCCCTACCTTTCAAGGGCAGCGCCGCCGCACCCCCACAACAAAAAAGAATCTGACGATTGCGTCCTCACTGCGCAATCGTCAGATTCTTTTTTATATAGCTATGGTGTATTGCCTGATGGCTATCGGATTCCGCTTTACAGCTATAGGATATTGCAAGCAATCGATAGAACTAAAGTCTCTATGACCGTCATCCCGCAACGTCCTTATACGATTTCAATCTTGCTCTTTCCCCCTGCGGGTTGCTTGACCAGTCGGATTTGCGGACTGATTTGGGAGCGTATCTGGTCGGTGTGGCTGATGACGCCCACCTTCCTGCCCTGTGCATTCTCAAGGTTGGAGAGCGCCGACATAACGAGGTCGAGAGAGGCGTGGTCGAGGTTGCCAAAACCCTCGTCGATGAAGAGGCTGCCGATGCTCAGATTGTGGCTCGAGAGCGTGGCAAGTCCCAAGGCCAGCGCGAGACTGACAACGAAGGTTTCGCCGCCAGAAAGCGAACTGACGTAGCGGTGCTCGTCAAACATGTCGCGGTCGATGATTTCCAGCGTGAGCGTGCCAGGCATGTTGCGGAGTTCATAGCGCGGCGAGAGCTGGCGCAACTGGGCGTTGGCGTGGCTGACCAGGAAGCCAAACGTGTAGCTCTGGGCCAGTTCGCGGAATTTCTTGCCGTCGGCACTTCCCAAGAGCGCATCGAGACGACGCCACTCTTCTGCGTTGACACGCGCCGCTTCGAGGTCTTTCAATCGACTGGCGGCCCGCTGCTCACTGTCTTCATGCTGCTTAAGACAGAGGTTAAGACTGAGCACATGCGCTTTCTGCACGTCGATTTTCTGAAGGAGCGATGCCTCGCTGGCCTTCAGACTTTCGCGCGTCTCGTCGCCCGTGCCAGAGGGCTGGCTGGGCTTGCTGCGCAACGCCAAGAGGGCTTCACGCGCCGTTTGGAGGCGTGTGCTGGCAAGCGTGAGCTGCTTTCTCGCCTCGTCAAGGCGGTCGCGCAGTTGTTTCCAGTCACAATGCTCCGAGAAGATTTTCTCAAGTTCGGCAAACTGCATCGGCGAATGCGTGGAATTGAATTTAACAATCCACACGTCGAGGTCGGCCATTCGCTGGCTCAATTCTCCCTGCCGCGTCATGCGCGTCTGCAAAAGATTCTGCTGCGTTCCCTGCAACTGTCGCAGGCGTCCAGAAGCCTGTTCGTTCACGCCGCGTGCCAGCGATTCCTTCTGACGTGCCGCCGCGATTTCCGCCGAGAGAAGTTCCTCTTCCTTTTCTGGCGTCGTATTGTTGAAAAGCCTTGAAAGCTCGTCGCGCTTGGCTTGCAGGCGTTCCTGCATGGCCTCCTTCGCCTCCACAGCCTGCGTGTATTGCTGGCGGGCCTCATTCAGACGGTTGCTCAGAGCCTTCACCTCCTCATGAAGGAGTTCGCAGGCACGCTGCTGCTCGTCGAGATTCTTGCACGTGTTGAGCCAGTCGTCGTGGAGCGTCGAGAGGCGCAGGCGGAAGTTGTCGGGATTGTTTTTCCATTTCGAAAACCATCCAGAGAGCGTCACCATCGAGTCGAGGTCCTGGTAAAGCTCACTGCATGAGCGGTCGGACTTCGTCAATATTTCCTCCTGCTCCTCAGCAGAAGCCGCCGCCACGCGATATTGCGTGTTGAGGTCATTGATATGGTCGCGATCTTCCGCCATCTGCGCTTCGAGAACACTGATTTGCTCATTAAGGCGGTTGATGTGGCCCTGGTGGAAGTTAAACGTTTCCAGTTCCTTCTCCGCCTCAGAAGCCGCGCGGCGCGTATTGTCGATAAGCAGGCCAATCATGAGGCGGCGTGCATCGCGTGCCACAGAAGGCGAGCAATCGGCAAACGAATTATCGAGATAGGCATACGCATGCCACTGTTCCACGTCCGCCCTCTGTCGCGCCTCACGGCTTTGGAGGTTTGAACGCTCAGAAGCCAAGCGTCCTTCGCTGGCCGCCATCTCTTCCTTCAGCTGGCCCACCAGACGCTGCATCGCGTCGAGTTGTTCTTTAGCCTCGTTAAATTCCTTTTCGAGATTATTGAGCAATTCGCCAAGTTCGCGCTCCGTCTCCGTGTGGTAAGGATGGTGCGTTGCCCCGCAAACGGGACAAGCCCTGCCCTCCTTGAGCTGTTTGCGCAACTTCACGATGTTTTCACTCTGGCTGAGCGTCAGCGCCACATTGAGGCGCTTATGGGTTTCCGCGAGCACGAGCAATTTGTTTTCGGCCGCCGCCAAATCCTTCTGTTTCTGCTTCTGCGCCGCCTCGATTCTGCTGATTTCCGCCCGCTTGTCGTCGATTTCCTCATAGCCCGAAGCAATACTTTCCCAGAGCGTCTGGGCATGCTCCAAGGCCAGCAGACGGTTGCGGTTGTCGGAGAAACGTTGTTGGAGTTTCGCGCTGTCGTGTCCCTGATTGTTTTGGCGGTGGATAAGCAGTTCGCCTTTGAGCGTGTCCATGTTCGCCTCGTTGTCGTGCTGCTTCTTCTGATAGCGCTCCGCAGAAAGCTTAATTGATGCCTGGCGCTGTTGCAGTTGAGCACATTTCTTGCGGCTTTGCTCATTGCTCCGCGTTTCGATGTTGAGCGCAGAGAGTTTGTCTTTGACGAGGTCAAACTTGTCAAACATGAGGCGGTGTACAGAGAGCGCCTGCTGATGGAGCTTGAGGGCTTCAAACGCCTTCTCGCTTTCCTCCAAGTCGGCATTCTTCTGCTTGAGCGCCGAGGTGCGTTCCTCAAAGGCCGTCTTCTTCTCAACGAGCTGCACGTCGGCCCGCTTCAGTTCGCCTTCAGCCCCGCGTATCTCTCCGTTGAGCACATGGCCCCGACTGATGGCCGGGCGGCGCATAGAGAGGCGTCCTTCGGCCTCAGAAACGCGCTCCCGCGCCTGGTCGAGGGCTTCGCCAGCTTCCCTGAGTTGGCGGCGCTCCGAAAGGATGTCGTTCGACGTGCGCTCTTCGTCGCGCTTGATTTGCTCGATGTCGGCACGCCGCATCTTGATTTCCTGGAAAAGCGGTTGCACGTCGAGCACAGAATCATAGCGCTCCAGGCGCAACTCGTCGCCACGCAGCGACATATAGGCTTTGTTGGCACCTGCATATTGCTCTTCCAGACGGGCCACCAGCGAGGTGGCCTCATCGAAGTCGGCAAACCACTGCAATTGCTGCTGCACGAGCTGCTGGCGCTCCGTGAGCGTCTTGATGGTGGCAGAAGCCAAGGAATATTCCTCCTTCTTCGCGGCGAGTTCGTCGTCGCTGAGGTGGTTCTTCATGATTTCCTGCAAATTGCTCGTCAGGATTTCAACGCTTTGCTGGGCCTCGACCGTCTGCTCATGGATGGTGCGGGAGATTTGTCCGTAGATTTCAGTTCCCGTCAGTTTCTCCAGCAAGGCCGACTTCTCGCTGCGCCCGGCACGCAGGAAATTCGCAAAACTATTTTGCGCCAGCATGACGGTGCGCGTAAACTGCGTATAGTCCAGTCCGATGATTTCCGGAATGCGGCGGTCGATTTCCGCCTCTGGTATGGTTTCCTTGTGGGGCGCGAGGCGTTGCAGGCTACGCACCACCTTGTCGTAGTTGTCCGTTCGTTTAAGCCGCAAAGTCCATTTCGCCTCGTAGCGTTCCCCCGCAGTGGTGGTAAACTCCACAGCGGCGAGGGCTTCGCGGCAGCCGCGACGGAGAATGCCCCGCACGTCAGTCGGCGAAATGGCCTGTGCGCGGTTGGGATTTTTCTTCACGTCGTCGCCCGTGATGCGCTCCGCATTTTCAAAGCGCGGCGCGTGGTTGTAGAGCGCCAGACAAACGGCATCGAGAATGGTGGATTTGCCCGCCCCCGTGTCGCCCGTGATGGCGAAGAGCCCAGCAGAGCGCAAAGGCTCCTGCGTGAAGTCGATGACCTGTTTCCCCTCAATTGAGGTGAGGTTGCATATCGTGATTTTCTCTATTTTCATTGTTCTCCCTCCTTGATTTCAGAAACGGCCTTTTCATAGGCCGCGTTGAAGCGTTGCTGAAGCGCTTCGGGCATGTCGGTGTTGTAGCGGCTCTCAAAAACCCGCTTGGCCATGTCGATGGGCTGAATGCTGCGCAGCGTCTCAACGGAGCCAATCTTTCCCGGCTCGGAAGCGGCAGGGGGCAGTTCGCGCACCATGCGACAAAAATGAACCGCCTTGTCGGCCAACGCTTCTGTGGCCTCGTGAAGCAACGAAGGGTTGGGCTGATTTTCGAGCACACGCATTTCGAGATAGGGCCAGGTGGCGCCGTCGTCGTTTTTCTCACGTTGCGGCAGAGCGGCAATGGCGTCGAAGAGAGCATCGGTGCTTACGGCACCGCGATTGGGGATGGAAAGCAGCGCACGCAACGGCGTATATTCCAGGCGGCTGACCTCCGTCTCGCCCGTTTCGCTGATGGTGACGAGGTTGACACCGTGGCGGTAGCCCTTTTCAGAGAACGACATCGGAAGGGCACTGCCAGCATAATACATATCAGACTTCACACCGCCAACGCGCTGGGCTTTGTGGATGTGTCCCAAGGCCGTGTAGAGCGCCCCGCAGTCAACGCGGCCCGCCTCAACGCAGTCTTGCCCGCCAACAACAAGGCGTTCGCTGTGCTCATCCTGGCAGATTTCAGCCCCGGCGGCATAGAAATGGGCGGCAACAACGGCCGGCAGCGACTTGAAAGGCGTTTTGCGGTAGCGCTTGCAGAGGTTGTCGAGAAACCATGCCAGCCCCTCCGTCGTTGAAAGTCCCGAGGGATAATCGCTGGTGCGCAGATAAGGCACGGCAAAGCAAGTGACAACGGCTTCCTGCTGCCCAAGCGGACTTAGAGGCAGGAGATAATGGTCGAAATCAACCTCTCCGGAGTCCTCCAGCCGGCGCACCATTCCGCGCACATAAACATTGTGCACCTTGAGCAGTTCTGCAGGTGCTTCGAGGCGTCCTGCCGAGTCGTGGTTGCCGGCAGTGGCCACCACCTGCAGTCCTTCAACAGCACTCGTTGCCTGAATGAGGAAATCGAAGAACTGCTTTTCGGCGCGTGCCGGTGGATTGGCGGTGTCGAAGATGTCGCCAGAAATGATGAGCGCGTCGGGACGCTGCTGCCTAACTACTTCCAGAAGCCAGCTAAGAAAATGGGCGTGCTCGTCAGCGCGGTCGTGTCCATGAAATGTGTTGCCGAGATGCCAGTCGGCGGTATGTATGAGTTTCATAATGTCGCGAACTTAGATGAAACGCAAAATTACGTTTTTTTTAGGGATGTAGAAAGGATAGTTTTCTAAAAAAATGGCAGAATTTCAGCGCAACGAACGGGCGCAACAGATGGGCGCGATGGGCGGGCGCGACGGAGCAGTGAAGAATGATGCCTGCGCAAGATGAACACGACATCATCGGAACAAAATCGGCAACACCCTCCATCAGCAAACGCCGCGATGACGCCCCAAAAAATACCGCCAAAGAATTTGCTGCCGTTTGCCACCCATTTTCGTCCACTTAGGCGGGCTTTCCAACCGCTTGGACAATAAACGAAAAAAGCGGGGTTGCCCACCTCTTTTATTATATGTACTTTTGTATGTGGAATTTCTCAGACATACGAATTCGTTTCGTAGCTCACAGAATGACAATTCGCCCTTGGACACTCGCTTCAAACGACGAAGCTTACCCACCAAGGGACAAAAGAAGAAAGAACGTATGTCACAATCTCAGACTCCAGGCAATCATGGTGGCTTGGAGAATATAGAGATAAAACACTCCCACCTGGGTCGAAGATGATCCGGGTGGGAGTTTTTTTTTGTGCGAAGAAAGGGGAGGCGAAGCGGGACGGCACAGCGCTGAGGCCCGATTGAAAGTTAAGCGGGTTACTTACACGTTATCGATTTGCGGCCGCGAGTAGCGCTGCTGGCGGCCGAAGGTAGCACGACTCGCGGCCGAAGGTAGCGCTGCTCGCGGCCGCAAATCGATAACTTGGTATAGGCTGGGAGATTCCCGATGCGGACTTTGAAGGGATGGATTACACGCTTTTTGCGGCGAAGGATGGGGCGAAGGTTGGGGCCTTGGACGGCGTAACAACGAATTACACGAATTGACGAATTGTTTGCAGCGGCAGATGGGGCGCAGCACTGTAGCTCACTTTGCTCGCAAAGTGAGGGGGACGGATATTTGGCAAACATTTGCACGATTAACGCCCTACCTAAAGCGGCAGTGGTGCCGCAACCGACATGCTACCTGATTATAAAAAAAACTCGCAAGTTCTCACTTGCGAGTTTTTTTATAATAGAAAGGCGCATTGCACCATTACTTACCGATAATCTTTTCTCCTTGACTGGTGATGTAGATGTGACCTTTGACAAGGTGTTTCACTTGTCGGCCTGTAAGGTCATAGTAGCGTATCGGACCATTTTTGTCACTCGTTTCCTTGCTGACATTGTTGTTAATTCCTGTCACATCTGGAGAGAGATTATAAGGAATGGCCAGCTGTGCGGTCAGGTTAGAACCATCAAGGGTGTGTGCTTCGACAACAATTGTGCCTTGACCGCCCAAAGCATTTTTAAATAAGAGTTCTCCGGTAGGCAACAGTTTGGCAACGTCTGCCCCATTCTTGATGTGCCAGCTGATTTTGCTGATATCGGTGAATGTTGGCAATACAACAGCCAAGAGATGAAGGCTACGTTGACCATCAGAGAGCTGTGAGTTTGATTCCAAGGTAGTAAGTTTCAAACTGTTGGCAAATGTCTGAGTTGCAATGGCATCAGAAGCCGCAACAACGTTAGACCAGGACTGACGTATGATGTCGTCGGCTGTGCTTGGTGCAAAAGCCACAGCGTAGTAATATTCGTCGGCTGTGCTGGCAGTGGCATCAATGTAGTTCTGCATGTTGCCGTCAACACGGGCAATCTCCTGACAGTTTTTAGAAGTGGTACCGCGCAAAATAATGTACTCGTCAACATCAAGGCCTTCGTAAGCGTTCCATAAGAGGTTTATTCCTTTGGCACACTGATTGAGAGAAAGATGAAGCGGCGTGTGTGTTGTTGAACTCTCACTCGTTTGAACACCATTATCGGCTACATAACGCACGCGGTAGCTATAGGCTTGGTGTGTATTGTCGCAGGTGGTGTCAATGAAGCGAATTTTGCCTGTTCCATTATTGGCAGTGCCAATCACTTCATATTGTTTTGTCAGCGCGTTCTGACGGCTCACTTCTATCGCTTTGACAGTTCCATTCATTGGCGCATTGACAAAAAGCATATAATTAGTCCCATTGGCAGACACAAATTTGATGGCGGGTTGAGGCAACGTGTTTCTATAAACGTAAGCTTCAGCTGTGTAGACCCTTCTCTCGCCGTTGACTATTGCGTCATAAACCACTTCGACGAAGCCGTCGGTGTGGAAATAGAACGTGGCAATGGAATCGCCTTCTGTGTATTGAACAGAATAATCACTTCTGTTTCCAAAATACAAATTTGCGGCTTGCAGACGACGTACAGCCTCGGGTACCTTCACCTTGAACGGAGCTTCCATATAGATGCCATCGCCGAGATGGATTGTCATATCGACGGATGGATTTACGTAAACCTGCGTGGTATAAGTGTTACCATCGGCTTTGAGTGTGACGGTTTGTGCTCCAGCTTCAGCCCAGTTGATTTTATATTTGCCGTTACCCAAATCTTCAACGGATTTCGAATGCGTGGCTTCAAGGCTGAATGACGATGCTTTGGAACCGACATATTTCACGGTGGTTGGAATGTCGAGGTCGCTTGTGGCTTGTTCCACTTCAATGAAGTTTTTGCCGTTGATGGTCACCGTTGTTGGAGTTGTCATCGGTGAGTGTTCGCCCATAAGGTCAATAGCTTGCACCTGCACTTCGTAGGTTTCGCCCTCTGTGAGAACGGAAGCTGGAATCAGCATCTGAGTAGAGCGTCGGTAATATATGCCAGAACCGATGGTCGCTTTGTCGTTCAATCCGTTCATAGGTGAGATAAGGAAAGCGTCATCCCCCGTTTGTCCTTGACGTTTTACGCTGACATTATAGCGCATTTGCTTGGCTGGAGTCTCGGCATCGTAAGCATCAGCCCAGTTGATGAAGAGACCTTGTTCCGTTTGGCGAGCAACGACGGCCGCAGGAGCCAAAGGAACTTGATTGGTAATCTTCGTTTCCAAACCGTTTGGAAATTCGCCATTGGCCAGCGGTTGCCAATGATATTCATCTAAATTTTCAAAATAGCTTATATCAATAACCTTATAGTTAAAGCCTTCATACATCATGACAACTTGTTCAGAGAGCACAATGTCTGGGAAACCGTTGTTGTCTAAATCGACAATGCAACGAAGCCTGTCATTTTTGACGTTGATACGTACTTCCTGGTCACAAATCCATTCACTCTGCGGTCTGCCTTTAACGATGACAAATTGTTTCGTTTTGCTGTCGAAGTAGTAGCCATCGACCAGGCCATCGGAGTTAAAGTCGGCCACACCTGCAAGTTCTTTACCGCTAAAGATATCAGGCTTTGAATATGTGATGTCTGCTTGCGGTGTCTTGAAGGATACTTTCGTCTTCCCCATACCATCATGCCAAATGAGGTCGGGGACACCATCGCGATTCACGTCGTAGAGACCGATGACGACGCTTTCATATTCGTTGAAATGCAGGTTGTCGCCTTGGTTGACGAGGGGTATATTACGATCGTCCAATATGTCGAAATATCCATCGTTGTTTAAATCAACGACATACTTCATTATATATCCTTCATAGTCGGCTTTTTTCTCATATTCATAGTCGCCATCACCTTCGGCCATATTGATATAGAGATTGCCCTTATTCACATTGTCGATATAAAAGTCGGGAAAACCGTCACGGTTATAGTCGAGAGGCAGATAGGTCTCAGCGTCTGCGTTTTCGAAATCTGAATTGAAACTCAAACGCAGCTTTTCGTACTCACCTTTAGGATTACGCTTCAGAAATGGGCTTATTTCTAAATTTGTTTCTGTCATAATTTCTGCTGCACCATCCTGATCCATGTCTACCATGACTGTAAGAATGGACTTATCTTTCGCACTACCGCGAAATGGCAAGATGAAGGAAGACGTTGCATTGCTTTCCATGTCTTGACCATTGGCTTTGTGCATGATGACCTTGATGGGGTGTTCTCCCGCTTTTGTGAAGAAGGCATTGATTTCTCTTCCGCCAGCGTGTGTGGCCGTAATTTGTGCATTCGGCAAAATCCATTCATAGGTGGCACCAGCTTGTGGATTGAGCACACGTAATGAAAGAGTGTCTGATGTGGCATATCCTTCGCCTATCGGGGCAATGACAGGAGCGCTGACTTTGTGCACGTAAACGGCTTCATCCGACCATTCACTTCCTAAACGCCCAGCATCAATGGCTTGAACAGATACGTAGTAGGTTCCTTCTGCCAAGTTGTTGGTGTTAAGGAAAAATTGCAGATTGCGACCCATTTCGCCTTCAAGCAAGTTGCGACGCGTGCCGTCTGGCAAGGCATTTGCACACATGATGTCGTTTCCTCCAGGTGTGCTGCCGATGCGCAGTTCGTAGGTGAGGTCGCAAGCTGAAGTCTGGGCATCGTGTCCGCGCTGCCAGGTTATTTTAAGTTGGTTGCTGTTGGGCTGATAGATAAGCTGTGGACGATTCATTTTGTCGGGCCGCGTATTTACGCTGGCACCTTCAAGAGGATCACAAGTCACTTCTTCACCAATATAGGATTCTGATTTAGAATAAATTTTCTTGGGGTGAACCATTTCAGTGATGCCATCATGGTTGAAGTCGGCTAAGAAGAGCGTATAATGCTCGGGCAATATCGTTGTGCTGAGACTCAAATTGGCAGCGATATGTATCAAGACATTCGTTCTTTCGTTAGCCGATTTTGTGGCGTAAAGCTCATAAAGGCCATCACCATCGTAATCGGCGCAGCTTTGTCGTACCTCATAAATGCCCTCAATATAGCTTTCCTTCTTTTTGAAATTTCCTTTGCCGTCATTGCGCAGGAATACGAAGTAGGTGGCATTCGCACTTCCATCGGGTACAAAGAGCAAGACATCAACATCGCCGTCTTTATCAAAGTCGCCGAAGAACACATTCTGCAGTTTGCCATTAGAAAATATGGTTTTGGGAGCTGAAAGACTTCCATTGGTTTGTGTGATGTAGAGATTGACCTTGTCTTTGGTAAAGTCAAGGAAGTCTGCCAAACCATCGCCATTGAAATCAGCGGAATAAATGCGACCGTCGTGGGCACTTTTGAAAAATTCGCCTCCGCCTAAATTATAATAAATGCTTTTCTTGAAATAGAAATCCATCTGGCCGTCGCCATTGAAATCGGCCACATACATCTCGTTGTTTTGTTCCGGTGTGAAGGACTGAGGCTTTGCGTTGCCGCTCTTCACCAGTTCAAAATCGGGCTTTCGTGATTTCACAAACATACCCTGTCCCAAACTTGTCACGTTGCCGTTACTTCCACCATTGGTGGCACTGTTCCAGCCGCCTCCCGTTGAAGCCTTGATATCGGAGATGGCACGTTGGGCAATGCGGCTGGTGTCGCTGGTAACGCTCATTCGCTCTTCCATTAAACTGCCATCAGCCTGCAGTTTGAGAACTTTAATATAATTCTCTCCAATGTATGAATCTTCAAAGCAGATGTCTGATATGACTTCTTTTTTCCCATCACCATCGAAATCTGCAGTGAGAGCCGTGTAAATAGAATGTTGTTTAGAATGGGTATATTTAGTGGTATATGGGATTCCTGTGCAAAGGTTGGTGAATCCATTACTGCCACCCATAAGCATGAGATTGCCCGCTGCGATTTGTTCTATGCGTGGAGATGATTCATTTCCGTTGCAGCCGCTGGGAAAAGATTTATGTGCGGTTGGCGAAAGGAATATAATACTCTCGGAACCGTATCTCTGATTGGAAGAGTTTGGATAGTAGTTGATAGCCATGTCTATGTGTCCGTCTCCGTCTACATCATAGGCTGTTTTTTCACCAAATCGAAGTTGATATGCCCACCCTTCGCCAGGTATATAATTGCGCTTGTCGGAAAAAACAGGTAAGCCATACCCATTATCATTCTCGCGTCCCCAGCATATCGCGGCATCGTTAAGTTTGTTATCTGGCACATGAATGTAGCAAGCAGACCATGGCACTTTGTAGGAAGAAAGCTTGTCCAGCCATTCGTTGTATGCATTACTATTGTACTCAGACATATAGTATATGCCACGCTCTACAAACAGATGACGCACTGCAGAAATGTCACCTCCTGCGGCATCTTTACAGAGCGATTGAACACCTAAAACAGGAAATTCTTGTCCGCCATAGGTGAGTTTGGTTGGTACATGCACATCGGTAACATTAGGAACTCCCGTCACCACCCATCCCTCGGAGATGGAATTGTGGCTGTATTCATCGTCTAATTCAACATACCCTGGCCTGTCGTTGCCGCAAAGGTAGGTAAAAACAAAGCCGTTTTCGCTGTGTTTGGTTTGATTGGGTATGCTTCTACCCCCCCAATTTGCGCACAAAGCGGCAATCCGCCCATAAGCAAGGCAGAACTGAGGATTAGTGGTTTAAACCACTTGCCCTGTGTCTTTTTACTTTTGGTTGTCATATTACTTGAAAATTAGTCAGCAGCTTGATATTTAATGAGATTTAATGATGGTGGAAAAATAACTTGGGCTATTTTGTCCTGTGTTTTTTCGACTTTGTAACTTCGAAGAAGGAATGTAATAGACTACATGTCTGAGGAAGCACCTCAAAAGAATTTGATACCCTCTTATCTTCTCTACAAAAAAAGTTCAAGCTATTTGTCTTTCATATCATAGGGAAGCAAAGAACAATGACATACGCACATACCAAAGAATATCTTAGCTAAGCGCTGCTGAAGCTTAAGCAAAGTATTTCGGCTTATCAAGGCAAAGGTAATTATAAATTATTGGAAAGCTTGTGTGTTTTTTAAAAAAATGAAATCGTTTTCAAAAAAAACATAGAATTGCTTCGCTCAAACGGAATGGCTTTAGAAAAGTTTTCCTGAAACGCATCTGGCGGGGAAGCAGGTGTTCAATATAAGGTAATAAGGCCTGTCGGTTGAGAAATTCCCGATGCGGACTTTGAAGGGACGGATTACACGCTTTTTGCGGCGGAAGATGGAGCGAAGGTTGGGGCCTTGGACGGCGTAACAACGAATTACACGAATTGACGAATTGTTTGCGGCGGAGGATGGGGCGCCAGCATTGTAGCTCACTTTGCTTGCAAAGTGAGGGCCACGAACACGTAGCGAACATGATCAGCGCTTTGGAGCATAATCTTGTTATTTTTCAGCCCATGCTTGGCCGCCGCAATATTCGTCCCCCTCACTTTGCAAGCAAAGTGAGCTACAGTGCTGGCGCCGAATATACGGGATATGGTGCTGCGCCGAAAATGCAGAATATGGGGCTGGCGCTGCAAATGCGGGATATAGTGTTGCGCTGCAAAGTTTTCCCTTGCGGCTCTATCCTATTTTTCGCGCGGGCAAACAAAAACGGCTGGGCGCCGAGAGGCGTCCAGCCGTTAATATTAGAATGTATCAGGAATTACTTCACGATAACCTTCTTGCCGTTTACGATGTAAAGACCGTTCTGAGCCTTTGCAACGCGGCGACCGCTGAGGTCATAAACAACACCGTTCTGCTGTGCAGGTTCGATGACTTCTGCATTGTTGATGCCGTTGGTGAATTCACCAGCAGGAACCAAACGCCATGAGTTGTTGTAAGCAGCGTCTCTTGTGTTGTAAGTAGTGATCTTACCAGAAGTGGCAGTGGCATCACCTACACCAGCCTTACCAGCCAACGTGATGATTGAACCACCATAGTTGTGAACGAAGTAGAATGCACCAGGAACAACGTCTACGTTAGCCTTGATGAGCTGGAATGGAGCAGGAGCACCAACAGCAACTACGTTAGACTCATTGACTTCGCCGAGCTCAGTGCCACCTTCGAGGGTTGCCCACTTACCGAAGCGGAAGCCTACGATTGGTTTAGCGTGAGCAACGTTGCCTACGAAGTAAGTCGTGTCGCTTGCAGCGTAGAATTCCCACTTGTATTCGTCGCTTGCTTCGTCGAGCTTAGCCCATCTTACAGTGTCGCTTGCGTCAGCATAGATTGCATACTTAACGCCCGGCTGCTTGCTTTCAAAGCTCTTGAAGCCAGCTACGAGGTAGTAGCTCTTGTTGGCGTCGAAGGCGATGGTTTCAGCTTCCTTCAAAGTTTCGATGGCAGCCTTAGAAGCAACCATGTCACCAGCAGCGATGGCAGCCTTCAAAGTAGCGAGCTGGTCAGCAGTGTAACCACCTACGCAACCTTCAGCAGCAGCCCAAGCCTTAGGAGTTGACCACTTGAGGCCTTCAGCGTCGGCATCAGTCATTTCAGCAAAGACGATCTTTGAACCATCATCAGTTGGAGATGCACCATCGTTCCAGAACTTAACGTCTGTACCGGTTTTACCACCGAACTGGTTCAAGCAAGCGTTGGCATCGGCAGCAGCAGAGAGAGCGAAGCCGTTACCGTTGATGGTCATCTTGAATGCAGTCACAGGAGTTTCGTTAGCAGCGATTTCATCGTCTGAACCGAAGGTGAGCGCTGCACCATTAGAAGTTGAAGGAACATAAACCTTCACTTCAGGACCCATAGCCTTGTTCCAAAGCTGGAAGCCGTCTTCGAGGTTGCCAGTGAATGCCCAGAGATATGAGTCAACGCTGTCGCTAACGGCGATTGAAGCGCCGGCCTTCACTGCGCTCTCACCAGTCTTCTGGTAGATGTAGTAGCCATTACGGATGCGCATCGTGTAGAAGTGAGTGCCTTCAGCGAACTTGCCGCCTTCGATCGTTGTCGGAACGAAAGGAACGCCACCGAGAGGAGTCTTCTTGTAAACGAGGATGATTTCAGTGTCTTCGTTGATGGTCTGGTTGTTGGTTGCGTTTTCAACGAGTTCGTAACCGAGCTGACCGAGCTGAATGCTGTCGCCGTGGAATTCGTAACCGAACGGAACGTAGATGTCATCAGTCTTCATCTCATTGCCTTCTTCATCCTGACAGAGGATAGAAACCATCGGATATTTCTTGTAGTAGAGACCGATTTCGAGATTGCCGCCTTCAGGGATTTCATTCACGTGGTAAGGCATCTGGATTTCGTCGCCAGTGGCGTAGTTATCAGCTCTCTGGTAAGCAAAGTTTTCCAAAGTCGGAACCGTCACAGAGTCACCGAGACCCAAAGTCAAGTTGCGGGTCTCAATTTCTTCACCTTCAGTAGTCTGGAGATAGAGGGTGGTGGGAACTGTCGTGCGAACTTCGGTTGTCAACGGAAAGATCTGGTAGAGAGAGTTATTACCAGGATTGTTCCAACCCACGAAGAGGGCTTCTGAGTTGTCATCAGCCAAGTTCTGGCCGTTGAAGTAAACGTTGTTCTCATCACGGAAGTAGAAGAAAGAGTCGGCCACTTCTTCCGTTGCTTCAGGAGCCGTTACGCTGATGATACCAGCTGAGTCTGCGCTCAAGCAAGTAGCGCCCGGCCACTTAGTCCACTGGCTGCTCTCGTCGTAAGGGAAGTTAGGCAAGAAGTTGTGACGAGGGCTCTGCAACTTGATGTTGCAACCGCCTTCGAACGGCTCAACGCTCAATACTGTCCAAACGAAGTCGGAGCTTGAAGTGGAACCCACATGGAGCTTACGGCTCAAGTGGATCTTCTGATTGTCGACTTCTCTCAAGAATGCACGACGGCTGCTTTCTCCATAGCAGAAGAGAGCAATCTTCGAACCTTCTTTGAGGCCTTCGAGTGAAGTCATAGTAGGACCGATTTCGGTTACGACTTCAATCTGCGCCTGGGCTGTGGTGGCGAACATTGCCATCAAAGCCACGATGAAAGTGTAGATTTTTTTCATACGCTTTGGTTATAAAATTAATAAAATTCGTTCTCTATCTTGTTGTTTAGAGCAGGATAAGAAACACATTATCAGCCGGTTAAAGCCATCATAACATGTTCTCATATTCTGTTTTTCTATTTTCACTTGCGAAAGTTAGCGATTTTATTTGATGTTTGCAAATATAATACGAACAATTAAAAGATATTTAACATTAGAAGAAACAAAGGGGGAGTTTCCTTTTTGTCGGATGGGGGATTGGGGCGCAACAGTGTAGCTCGTTTTGCGGCGCAGCAGTGAGTTACCTTGCTGGCGCTGAAAGTATTCGTTACTCTGCTTCGCGTCGAAATAACAAAACACGTTAAACGCTGCGCCTTGAAAGGTTGGGTGTTTAAAATTCAGAAAAAACTCTGCGCGGGTTTGACCAAGTAGCATGGCGGTTGCGGCGCAACAACAAGAGGCGCTACGCGAACATTCGGCGAAGGTCTGAGGCGAAGCACTGTAGCTCACTTTGCT
>ERZ773165.1290-NODE-1290-length-15526-cov-3.356926_pt1 | contig 15526 bp, 15 predicted proteins | sample MGYA00581003_ERZ773165 | MGnify/ENA primary metagenome ERZ773165 (study PRJEB29015, sample SAMEA2737817) | human gut metagenome | biome: human gut; feature: human-associated habitat; material: faeces | place: China | collected 2012 ... | reverse complement strand
GCCATATCCGTTTTTGATTTTATAACATCTATGATAGCTTCAGCTTGAGATAAATCTATTCTACCATTTAAGAAAGCTCTCTTTGTAAATTCTCCTGCTTCAGCTAATCTTACACCTTTAGATAATATAAGTTCTAATATTTTTTTTACTGAAATAAATCCACCGTGGCAATTTATTTCTATTACATCTTCTGCAGTGTATGAATTTGGACCTTTCATATAAGCCACTAATACTTCATCTATTACCTTTTCATTATCAACTACTGTCCCATATATCAATGTTCTCGCATTATAATCTTTTATCATTTTTCCTGATTTAGATTTAAAGATTGATTGGGCTACTTGTAGTGATTTTTCTCCACTAATTCTGATTATTCCTATTCCACCTTCTCCTGGTGCTGTAGCAATTGCTGCTATAGTATCATCTATAAACAAATCATTCACCTCTTAATATAAATTTTATCCTTTTCGTTACTTTTAATTGTTTCCTTAATCTTAACATTATATAAAATAAATTGCAAAAATAAAACCCCCTATTACCTAGGAGGTTAATTTTATTTTATATATTCTATTACTAATCTTCTATATGGATCTGTTCCTTCACTATAAGTACTTACATACTTATCATTTTGAAGAGCTGAATGTATTATTCTTCTTTCATAAGGATTCATCGGCTCCAGTGAGATCGGCTTTCTGCTTCGTTTTACTTTGTAAGCGATATTCTTTGCGAGATTTTCAAGAGTCTGTTTTCTTCTCTTGCGGTAGTCTTCTGTGTCGAGTTTGACACGTACATAACCATCCTGTGACTTGTTGGCTACACGGTTGGTGAGGTACTGGAGAGAATCCAATGTCTGTCCACGCTTACCGATCAGGATACCCATGTTGTCACCGCTCATCTCAATTGCAAGAGCACCTTCTTCATCAATGGAGGATACGATAGTTACTTCGCCCATTCCCATTGCCTGAAGAACTTCCTGTAAGAATTTCTCACAGATCTTCTGTGTCGCTTCTGTTACAACGGCTACATGAAGTTCTTTCTTTTCTTCATAAACCGGAGCTGCTGCTGTTACGGCAGAGGCTGTTTCTGTTTTGTTTTCTTTTACAAATTCTTTCTTAGGCTCTTTTTTGAAGTCCTTTTTCGAATCTTTTTTGTATTCTTTGTGTTCTTTGTACTCTTTACGTTCTTTGTGTCCAACGAATTCCTTGCGGTCTTTTCGGAAATCCTTCTTGAATTCTTTTTTGATCTCTTCCGGTTTGATTTCTTCGGCTTTGATTTCTTCTGTTACAGTTTTTTTGATACGGGCACGGATAACTGCCTGACGGCTTCCGATTCCGAGGAAGCCTGCACTTCCTTTTTCAATTACGTCATATTCCATCTGATCACTTGCTACGCCAAGCTGGATAGAAGCTTCTGTGATGGCATCGTCTAAAGTTTTTGCTGATACTGTAATCTCATTCATTTGACTTGTCCCCCTATTTCTGGCCTTCGTTAAAGCGCTTTACAAGGTTTGCTTTGTCTGCAAGGCTTCCTGCCTTTGCATTTTCATTTTTCTTCTTGGCTTCTTCAAGCTTTTCTTCAAGTTCTTTTGTCTGAGCAGCTGTTCTTACCGGCTCATGAATGTTTTTCACGTTCTTATGAGCCATTTTGTTTACATTGCTTGCATCCACTTCGTTTTTGTTCTTGCGTTTTTCAGCAGCTTTTTCCATATTCTCTTTGATCAGTTCATCCATCGGAATCTTATTCAGATGTTTGTTGATAAAGAACTGCTGTACCATACGGACAACGGCACTTGCAACCCAGTAGATTCCAAGACCTGTAGGTAATGTGAAACACATAAATACAGATACAAGAGGAAGGGTAACGTTCATTGTCTTCATGGTTGAAGCCATCTGGTCAGCCTGCGGATTGTTCGTAACTGCAGTTGTCTGCTGAGAAAGCTTCACGCTCAGGTACTGGGAAAGTCCTGAAAGGACAGGAATCAGCACTGCCATGATCACAATTCCCCATGCGCCGGCTTTTACACCGTTGCTAATGAGGTTCATAGGAGTTTCCGCAATGTTAAGTCCAAGGAAGTTATTCATGGACTTTAATGTATCGACGGTGCTGTCGATCGTAGACTGCAGATCCGGAAGCTTCTTGCCGAGAGTTTCCCAGGTTGAAGTCTGGAATTTGTACAGTACGTCGATCAGTACGTTTTTATCAGAGTAATCATATTTGGAGGCGGACATAAGGATCGGTTTTGCTTCGCCGATCTTTTCCATGACCTTCTGCCATCCATCCTGTGCCATGATAGAGGTAAGAAGCGGTGTGTATACCGCTTTAACCTGCCCAACATAAGCAGGGATGTTGCGGATTACATAGTACATTGCCCAGAGAATTGGGAACTGGATAAACATACTTAAGCATCCGCCGGTCGGTGATACTCCGTATTTTTCATAAACCAATTGTGTTTCTTCCTGCATCTTCTGCATGGAAGCCTGATCATTTTTTCCTTTGTACTTCTGCTGAACCTTCTGGAGCTCAGGGTTCATTGCAGCGGACATCTTGGAAAATTTCTGTTGCTTGATGGTGAGCGGCATCAGTAAAGTGTAGATGACAATTGTCAAAAGAATAATACATACACCCAGGTTGTGAATGCCGATTAAATCCATTACCCGGTAAATACCATCCATGATCTTACCGAGCAGCCAGGCAGCCTGTCCGATGATTGGTGTGCTGACCTGTGTCATTAAAATTCCTGTCATAACCTTTCCTCCATAAACATTTCCGTCCCGGTATTTGGACGGCCTATAGGTTTAAGGCACCGGATCATATCCACCTTTGGCGAATGGATTGCATCTGAGGATTCTCCATACGGTCAGAAGGCCTCCTTTAAACGCACCGTATTTTTCAATGGCCTCCAAAGCATATTCTGAGCAGGTTGGAATGTAAATACAGTGGGTATATACCTTCATAGGTGATAAATATTTTCTGTAAAAACGAATCAAATATAATAATATCTTTTTCATAATTTCAGTGCCTCGTAGTGTATATCCGTCTTCTCGATATACTGAACTGGCTAATTGCAGTCCGAATAAATGTGATGAAGTTTGCCCAGATGGATGAGAGCGCTTTCAATCTCATGGTATGACCGGTCTTTGGCGGTCGTCCTTGCGATGATCACGATATCATATCCACATTGGAACTGTTCTTCGTGTAACCTGTAACTCTCACGGATCAGCCTTGTTAAATGATGTCTTATGATGCTGTTCCCAACTTTTTTGCTGACGGAAATTCCGACGCGGTTGCGTCCGAGATCATTCGCCAGGAGATACATTACAAGGTACTTGTTACCATAAGGTTTTCCCTTTCTGTATACAGACTGGAAATCCCTGTTTTTCTTCAATGATTCGGAAAATTTCATACTTTATTCTCCCGATTTACATAAATTTGCATAGAAGAAAAGGCCACATATATGTGACCTATGCTGATAATACTTTTCTTCCTTTTGCTCTTCTTGCTGCAAGAACTTTTCTTCCACCTGCTGTGGCCATTCTTGCTCTGAATCCATGAACTTTCGCTCTGGAACGTTTCTTTGGCTGGAATGTCATCTTCATTGATATCCACCTCCTATCGATTCCTTCTTATATGAATAGAAGCTTATTTACGTTTTTAAGACATCGTACTTCATTATAATCAAAAAAGCTGTCTCCGTCAAGCAGTTTTAATAAAGTTTCGACCCTTATTTTAAGGAAATTATGAATAAGTTTATGGTTTTTGATTGATTCTGAAATCGTTTTAAGGTAGAATATAAGAGTATGATTATGCTTATTTTGAAGATGAATGGGGCAGGAATATGGACGTCATAAAAGAAAAATGGGAAGAGATCATTCAAAAGCTGAAAGTAGAATATTTTCTATCGAACATTTCTTTTGAAACGTGGATACGCCCGCTGGAGGTATATGAGATCAGAGGCAACACTCTGTATCTTACCGTTAATTTTAAGGCGAGCATCGAACACATTCAGAATAAATATCTTCTTCCGCTTAAAGTATGCATCGCGGAAGTTACCGGGACAGAGTATCAGATTAAGTTTATTCCCAGAGATCTGCCGCGCGAGCAGCAGCGCAGATATCTGGAGAAGACTGCGCCCGTAAAAGAGAAGACACATAAGCATAAAGAGGTAAGCCCGATAGCTGAAAAAGCGAATCTGAATCCGAAGTATACGTTTGATACCTTTGTGGTAGGAGGGAATAATAATTTTGCACATGCCGCATCACTGGCAGTTGCCGAATCTCCCGGTGAGGTTTACAATCCTCTGTTTTTATATGGTGGGGTAGGACTTGGCAAGACCCATCTGATGCATTCGATCGCACACTACATACTGGACCGGGAACCATCGAAGAAAGTCCTGTATGTGACAAGTGAGACATTTACCAATGACCTGATCACGGCGATCCGCAACGGAAAGACCGGCAACGATCTGGCGATGAATGCATTCCGCGATAAGTACCGCAATAATGACGTACTTCTGATCGATGACGTACAGTTCATTATCGGCAAAGAAAGTACACAGGAAGAATTTTTCCATACGTTCAATCATCTGCACAATGCCGGAAAGCAGATCGTCATTTCCAGCGACAAACCGCCAAAGGATATGACGACACTGGAGGCGCGTCTGCGGACAAGATTCGAATGGGGACTGATCGCAGATATTTCGGTGCCGGATTACGAGACACGTATGGCGATTCTTTATAAAAAAATAGAACTGGACCAACTGGAAAGATATCAGATTCCGGATGAGGTGATCCAGTATATTGCGATGAACATCAAGACCAATATCCGGGAACTGGAAGGCTCACTTAACAAGCTGATTGCATTATACCGGATCGGTGGAAGAAAGAACTTTGATGTTTCTCTGGCGGCAGAGGCACTGAAGGATATGATCGCACCGGACGATAGCCACAAGGTGACGCCGGAGCTGGTTCTGGATGTTGTCTCCGATCATTTTAATGTTTCCGTCTCTGAACTTAAGGGAAGTCGGAGAAATGCAAGAACGGCCGGAGCCAGACAGATCGTGATGTACCTGTGCAGGCAGATGACGGATGCGTCTCTTCAAAGTATCGGTAATCTGCTCGGAGGGCGTGACCATTCCACTGTGAACCACGGTGTGGACAAGATTGCCCGGGATGTGGAAAAAGATGAGACTTTGAGAAATACGATCGAGATCATTCAGAAGAAAATCAGCCCGCTGTAGAAAAGTTTTCCATGATCTGCCAGGGAAGAAAAAGAACTGTCCACGGACTTGTCAAAGCCTTAAATCCTTTTGGATCAAGTACTTGTCCACAATTCAACAGACACTACTAAGATAACTACGGATTTGTTTTATATAAATATATATTTTGCGCGTCGAAAGGAGTTTTACACATTATGAAAATAAGATGTCTTAAATCAGATCTTGTGAAAGGGGTCAGCATTGTATCAAAGGCTGTTCCGACAAAGACAACCATGCCGATCCTGGAATGCATTCTGATAGATGCAACTACAGATATTATCAAACTTACAGCGAACGATATGGAGCTTGGGATCGAGACTGTGATCAGAGGGCAGATCGATGAGAAGGGAATGATCGCACTGGATGCGAGGATTTTCTCAGATATCGTAAGAAAGCTTCCTGATAATGAAATCGTGATTGAAAGTGGAGTGAACCTTCAGACGCTCATTACCTGTGAAAAAGCAAAATTCAATATTTCCGGTAAATCCGGTGAAGATTTTTCTTATCTGCCATATATTGAGAGAGAAAATCCGGTTTCCATTTCCCAGTTCACACTGAAAGAAGTGATCCGCCAGACCATTTTCTCAATTGCAGACAACGACAGCAACAAACTGATGACAGGAGAACTCTTCGATATGAACGGGGATATTCTGAAAGTGGTATCCCTTGACGGACACCGTATTTCCATCCGAAAGATCGAGCTGAAGGAATCTTATGAACCGAAGAAGATCGTGGTTCCGGGAAAGACCCTGATCGAAGTCAGCAAGATCCTTTCAGGTGAAGCAGACAGCGAAGTGAGACTGTATTTCACAGCCAACCACATTGTATTTGAATTTGATGATACCGTTGTGGTATCCAGACTGATTGAAGGAGAATATTTCCGTATTGAGCAGATGCTGTCCAATGATTATGAGACAAAGGTAAGAATCAATAAAAGAGAACTCCTGAACTGTATTGACCGTGCAACTCTTCTTGTAAAAGAAGGTGATAAGAAGCCGATCATCATCAACATTCAGGATGAAATGATGGAACTTAAGATCAAGTCAGAGAAGGGTACGATGGATGAAGAGATTATGATCACTAAAGAGGGAAAAGACCTCTTGATCGGCTTCAATCCGAAGTTCCTCATTGACGCACTTCGTGTCATTGATGATGAAGAAGCAGATCTTTACTTTATGAATGCAAAGGCTCCTTGCTTTATCAAGGATGAAGGAGAAAGCTATGTATACCTGATTCTTCCGGTGAACTTCAGTGGAGCAGTATAGGAATTTAGAGAGGACAAAAATTATGGAGACAATCAAACTCAGAGATGAATTTATCAAGCTTGGTCAGGCACTGAAAGCAGCAGGTCTTGTAGGATCCGGTGTGGAAGCCAAGGAAGTCATTACAGAAGGTCTGGTAAAGGTTAATGGAGAAGTAGATACCAGACGTGGTAAAAAATTATATGACGGCGACGTTGTTACATTTAACGGAGAAGAGATCAAGATTGAAAAATAGGCTGGCACAGGTATGATTATCAAATCATTAAAATTAAAAGATTACAGAAATTATGAAATATTGAATATTGAATTTGATCATGCCACGAATATTTTTTACGGTGATAATGCGCAGGGCAAGACGAATATCCTGGAAGGGGTGTATTTGTCGGGAACCACGAAGTCTCACAGGGGGACGAAGGACCGGGATCTGATCCGATTCGGGCAGGATGAGGCTCATATTGAGACTGTCATTGAGAAAAATGGCGTTCCATGGCAGATCGATATGCACCTGAAGAAGAACAGTCCGAAAGGGATTGCGATTAACAAGGTCCCGATCCGGAGGGCGAGTGAGCTTTTCGGTCTGACGAATTTTGTGTTTTTCTCGCCGGAGGATCTGAACATTATTAAAAATGGTCCGGCGGAGAGGAGAAGGTTCATGGACCTGGAGCTTTCACAGCTTGATAAGGTGTATCTTAGTGACCTGGCAAATTATAACCGCACACTCAATCAGCGGAACCGTCTGCTGAAGGATGCCTATTACAGAGATGATATACTGGACACACTGGATGTATGGGATATGCAGCTGGTTCAGTATGGAGAAAAGATTATTCAGAGAAGGCTCCGGTTTATCGAGGAGGTCAATGCGATAATCGGAGACATTCACCATAAACTGACGGGAGGCAGGGAAAGGATCGGCCTTTCGTATGAACCTGGATGCGGAGCGCTTTCACTTGAGGCGGCGCTTGAGAAGAACAGGGAGCGCGATATCAGGATGAAGAGTACCTCGGTGGGACCTCACCGGGATGATATCTGTTTTATGGCAGGTGGGATCGACATCCGCAGATTCGGATCGCAGGGGCAGCAGAGGACAGCGGCACTTTCGCTGAAACTGTCTGAGATCGAGCTGGTACGGCAGATCATAAAGGATACGCCGGTGCTGCTGCTTGACGATGTATTGTCTGAACTTGACAAACACAGGCAAAACTATTTACTGGACAGTATTCATGATATACAGACTCTGATCACCTGTACGGGACTTGACGAGTTTGTCAATCATCGATTTTCAATAAATAAAGTATTCCATGTTCAGAACGGACATGTATCAAAAGAGAATTAGGAGGATCAATATGAGTGCAGAATATGGAGCAGACCAAATCCAGATACTGGAGGGGCTGGAAGCAGTAAGAAAGAGACCTGGTATGTATATTGGCAGTACATCTTCAAGAGGACTTCACCATCTTGTCTATGAGATCGTTGACAACTCGGTGGATGAAGCGCTTGCAGGATATTGTGATCATATCCAGGTGTTCATCAATCCGGATAATTCAATTACGGTTATAGATAACGGACGTGGTATTCCGGTGGGGATCAACCACAAAGCGGGACTCCCTGCGGTAGAGGTTGTATTCACCGTGCTTCATGCCGGCGGTAAATTCGGCGGTGGAGGATACAAGGTATCCGGTGGACTTCACGGTGTAGGAGCTTCCGTTGTAAATGCGCTTTCTGACTGGCTTGAGGTTGAGATCTGCCACGAAGGGAAGGTGTACAGACAGAGATATGAAAAAGGACATGTTGTTTACAAGCTGAAGGTTGTAGACGAATGTGATCCGGAGAAGACAGGAACAAAGGTAACCTTCCTTCCGGATGAAACTATTTTCGAAGATACAGTATTTGATTATGATACGTTAAAACAGAGATTCCGTGAGATGGCGTTCCTTACCAAGGGACTTCGCATCAGCCTGACTGATCTCCGGGATGAAGAACCGAAGGAAAGAGTGTTCCACTATGAAGGCGGTATCAAGGAGTTCGTTCAGTACTTAAATCGCAGTAAGACTCCGCTTTACGAGCAGATTATCTACTGTGAAGGAACAAAAGATAATGTAGAAGTTGAAGTTGCAATGCAGCACAATGATTCTTATACAGATAACACCTATGGTTTTGTAAATAATATCACAACACCGGAAGGTGGGACCCATGTGGTCGGATTCAGAAATGCGATCACAAAGACCTTTAACGACTATGCGAGAAAGAACAAATTATTAAAAGACAGTGAGCCGAATCTTTCCGGTGAGGATATCAGGGAAGGTCTTACAGCGATCATCAGTGTTAAGATCGAGGATCCTCAGTTTGAAGGACAGACCAAGCAGAAGCTTGGTAACAGTGAAGCGAGAGGTGCGGTTGACAGTATCGTCAGCAGTCAGCTTCAGATCTTCCTTGAACAGAATCCTGCTATTGGAAAATCAATTGTTGAGAAGTCGGTTATGGCGCAGAGAGCAAGAGAGGCGGCCAGAAAGGCGAGAGATCTTACCAGAAGAAAATCCGCACTGGAAGGCATGTCACTGCCTGGAAAGCTTGCGGACTGTTCAGATAAGGATCCATCCAAGTGTGAGATCTACATCGTAGAGGGAGGTTCTGCAAAGACAGCCCGTGACAGAGCGACCCAGGCGATCCTGCCGCTTCGTGGAAAGATCCTGAATGTAGAGAAGGCAAGACTGGATAAGATCTACGGTAATGCCGAGATCAAGGCAATGATCACTGCATTCGGTACAGGAATCCATGATGATTTCGATATTTCCAAACTGAGATATCACAAGATCATCATCATGACCGATGCCGACGTTGATGGAGCACATATCAGTACGCTGCTTCTGACATTCCTCTATCGTTTTATGCCGGAGCTGATCAAACAGGGCTATGTATATCTGGCTCAGCCGCCGCTTTACAAGCTGGAGAAGAACAAGAAAGTCTGGTATGCATACAGCGATGAAGAACTGGCGAAGATCATCAGCGAAGTTGGACGTGATCAGAACAATAAGATTCAGCGATATAAAGGTCTGGGTGAGATGGACGCAGAGCAGTTATGGGATACCACAATGGATCCGCAGCATCGAATCTTAAGAAGAGTGACAATGGACGATGAGACATCTTCCGAACTGGATCTTACCTTTACAACCCTGATGGGAGATAAAGTAGAACCAAGACGAGAATTTATCGAAGAGAATGCAAAATTTGTTAAGAACTTAGATATATAGGAGAATACCAATGGAAGATAATATTTTTGATAAAGTTCATGAAGTGGATATGAAAAAAACCATGGAAGAGTTCTATATCGATTATGCCATGAGTGTTATTGCTTCTCGTGCGCTTCCGGATGTAAGAGACGGTCTGAAACCTGTTCAGAGACGTATTCTTTATTCGATGATCGAGTTGAACAACGGTCCTGACAAGCCGCACCGTAAATGCGCGCGTATCGTCGGTGATACCATGGGTAAATATCACCCGCATGGTGACAGTTCTATTTACGGAGCCCTCGTTAATATGGCACAGGACTGGTCTACCCGTTACATTCTTGTAGACGGTCACGGTAACTTCGGTTCTGTGGACGGTGACGGTGCTGCCGCAATGCGATATACCGAGGCAAGACTTAGTAAGATTTCGATGGAAATGACAGCGGATATCAATAAAGATACCGTTGATTTTGCACCGAACTTTGACGAGACAGAAAAAGAACCGACCGTACTTCCGTCAAGATTTCCGAACCTTCTGGTAAACGGAACCTCCGGTATCGCGGTAGGTATGGCAACCAATATTCCACCGCACAACTTAAGAGAAGTCATCGGTGCGGTTGTGAAAATTATTGATGACCAGATTGAAGATAAAGATGAGACCACGATCGAAGAGATCATGGAGATCATCAAAGGACCTGATTTCCCGACGGGAGCAACGATCCTTGGAACAAGAGGAATCGAAGAGGCTTACCGTACAGGACGTGGAAAGATCCGTGTGCGTGCGGTATCCAATATCGAGCCAATGCAGAATGGAAAGCACAGAATCGTAGTAACCGAGCTTCCGTATATGGTCAACAAAGCCCGCCTGATCGAGAAGATCGCGGAGCTTGTAAGAGATAAGAAGATTGATGGAATCACAGACCTGAGCGACCAGTCAAGCCGTGAAGGTATGCGTGTCTGCATCGAATTGAGAAGAGATGTGAACCCGAATGTCGTTCTGAACCAGCTTTACAAGCATACACAGCTGCAGGATACATTTGGTGTGATCATGCTTGCATTGGTCAATAATGAGCCGAAGGTTATGAGCCTTCTGGAAATCCTGAACCATTATCTGAAACATCAGGAAGACGTTGTGACCAGACGTACAAAATACGAGCTGAATAAGGCAGAAGAACGTGCACACATCTTGGAAGGTCTGCTGATCGCCCTGGATAACATTGATGAGGTTATTAAGATCATCCGTGGATCCAAGACCGTACAGATTGCGAAAGCAGAGTTGATGAGCCGCTTTAACTTAAGTGATGCACAGTCCCAGGCTATCGTGGATATGCGTCTGAGAGCTCTGACCGGTCTGGAAAGAGAGAAGCTGGAAACAGAGTATGCAGAGCTTGAGAAGAAGATCGCAGAGTACAAGGCGATCCTCGCAGACAGAAAGCTTCTGCTTGGCGTAATTAAGAAAGAAATCCTTGTGATCTCTGAAAAATACGGAGATGACAGAAGAACAGCCATCGGATTTGATGAATACGACATTTCTACAGAGGATCTGATCCCGAGAGAAGATGTAGTGATCACCATGACCAAGATGGGATACATTAAGAGAATGAGCAACGATACTTTCAAGAGCCAGAATCGTGGCGGCAAGGGTATCAAGGGTATGCAGACTCTGGATGAAGACTATGTAGAAGAGCTGTTTATGACCAATACTCACCAGTATATTATGTTCTTTACCAATACCGGACGCTGCTATCGCCTGAAGGGATATGAGATTCCGGAAGCAGGAAGAACTTCCCGAGGTACAGCAATTATCAACATCCTTCAGCTTCAGCCGGATGAGAAGATCACAGCAATGATTCCAATCAAGGATTTCAAGGAAGGTGACTATCTGTTCATGGCAACCAAGAAAGGTCTTGTTAAGAAGACGCCGATCCTGGATTACGCAAATGTAAGAAAGACAGGACTTGCTGCGATCACACTCCGTGAGGATGATGAACTGATCGAAGTTAAGATTACGGATGATGAAAGAGATGTTATTCTCGTTACGCAGTATGGTCAATGCATCCGTTTCCATGAATCTGATGTACGCTCAACCGGAAGAACCTCTATGGGCGTTCGTGGTATGAATTTAAGTGACCGTGATGAAGTTGTTGCAATGCAGCTTGATGCGCAGGGTGAAGAGCTTCTGATCGTATCTGAAAAGGGTATGGGCAAGAGAACCCGCATGGAAGAATTCACAGCCCAGAACCGTGGTGGAAAAGGCGTGAAATGCTATAAGATCACAGAGAAGACCGGAAATGTAGTCGGTGCAAAGGCAGTAGGTCCGGATGATGAGATTATGATCATCAACACAGATGGTATCGTGATCCGTATGGAATGTGCGGGGATTTCCGTACTCGGAAGAATCACATCCGGTGTTAAACTGATCAATCTGAAGGAACACGAAGAAGTTGCAAGTATCGCAAAGGTACGCAGGGCTTCAGGTGAACTGGAGGAGAACGCAGAAGAGACTGCAGAAGAAGCAAATACAGAAGCAACTGCTGAGACGGTTGTAGAAGAGCAGACAGAAGAATAAAGATCTGAGCGAAAGTAGAAATACAGAAGCAGGATAAATCATAAAGAGACTGGACAGGGAATATGCAAATGCCTTGTCTGGTCTCTTACTTTGTTTTGTGAGGCTGCATGGAAAGAAATGTTATGGCATGGCTTGCGTTTGCTCTGGTAAAAGTCGGATTAAAAAAACAAAGAAGCCCGGAAACGCTGCAGCAAACAGGCTTTCCGGACTTTGTAGAGGGGGCTGAATTATTATTTTGCCAGACTTCAAATATTCTGGCAGACGCCGTGCATCTTACTGTGCAACAGCTCCGAGTCTTTTGCGGATTTCAGGTCCGATGATCATGGCGATCACCATCTTGATAAGGTCCGCCGGGATAAATGGAATGACACATACTGCAAGGGCAGCAGATACAGTGTAACCTGCCTGAATGCAGAACCATGCAGTTCCGAATGCATAGCAGATTGCGGTTCCAACGATCATTCCAAGAATCTGGATCCATCTCTGACTGAATTTGTCAATTACAATACCGGCAATGATTGCCATTGGGATGAAACCAATGATATATCCGCCAGTTGGTCCGGCAAGCTTTCCGATTCCTCCGGTGAATCCGGAAAATACAGGAAGTCCCACAAGTCCGAGAAGAAGATAAAGGATATAGCTGATCGTTCCTTTCTTCCAATCCAGAAGATAGAGAGAAAGATAAATTGCAAAGTTGGTAAGTGAAATCGGCACCGGTCCGATCGGTATGGAAAGCGGTGCAAGAATGCAGGTGACAGCGGTCATAAGAGCTGTTACCGCCATTGCATAAGTATTGGTTGTACGAAGTGTCTGTGTGTTTCCCTGAGTCATGTTATGTACTCTCCTTTTAGAATGTTAATAATGTTCGGCGTGTCAATAAATTAAGCAGATTCGATCTCATATGTAAAACCGGCATCCGTAATCGTCCGGATCGTATCTTTGATTCCCTGACCATCTGCGGTCAGATAACCGGAAGCGAAGATGGAATCTACAACGCTGAGAAGCTTCTTTTCTTCACCTTTAAAATAAACCTCACGTCCGGCAGCACAACGGATATCTGACTGCGGAACCAGAAGTCTTGCAAGGCAGAGAACCTTCATGCAATATTCAGTTGTGAGTTCGGAAATATCGGCATCACCGAGCGGAGTTCCCGGAATTGGCAACAGGAAGTTGATCGGCAGAGCTTCCGGCTGGATCTCACGAAGCTCCAGAAGCATATCAACAACATCCTCTTTGCTTTCGCCCATTCCAATGATTCCGCCACTGCAGATTTCAAATCCAAGTCGCTGAAGCATTTTGATATTCTGAACGCGCTGCTCAAAAGTATGGGTAGAACAGATATGACTGTAGTAAGCCCGGCTGCTGTTCAGGTTGTGGTTGATCCGGTCGAGTCCGGCTTCTTTTAACATTAGAGCCTGTTTTTCAGTAAGAAATCCGATGGAACAGCAAAGGTGGGTTCCGTCTTCCTTCATCTTGCGGATCTTAGAAGCCAGTTCTTCGATCTCTTCGTCGGTGAATTTCATACCGCTGAGTCCGATGCAGTGTCTGGAAAGATGATGTTCATTTACAAAATCATTATCTTTATATAACTTCTCATCAGCTACCCACTTATATTTGTCGATATCGGCTTTTGAACGACAGGATTGTGCACAGTAAGCGCAGTCCTGTGAGCAGTTACCGCTGCGGGCATTGGTAAGAATATGAATACTTACATGATTGCCCTTATATTTTCTGCGCAGTTTTTCAGCTTGTGCAATGAGCTGATCGAGTTCTTCGTCCGGTGTATTCAGGATTGCAATCGCATCTTCTCGTGAAAGCACCGGATCTGTAGTTGTTTCAATTTCAGAAATCATAAGTAAACCTTCCTTGGTAAAAAAATATCAAATACATTTCACACTTTACCATGCAAAAGAAAGAATGTCAACTTAAAATTTTATAAGGTTAACAATTTGAGGTAATACAGGTTTATTTGAAGATGATTACATTGCAGATGAAAAAAAACCATAGTATAATAAAAATCAGATTATGAAATGCAGGAGGAAAAACCAATGCGTACATTGAACGTGGAAGAGATTTCAAAGAATATCAAAGAAATGTGCATTGAAGCGAACCATTTTCTTTCAAAAGATATGGACATTGCGATGAAAAATGCAGTTTCAACAGAGAAGTCACCACTGGGGAAAAAGATATTAAGCCAGCTTCAGGATAATCTGAAGATCGCCGGAAAAGATATGATTCCAATCTGCCAGGATACTGGAATGGCAGTCGTATTTCTTGAGATCGGACAGGATGTACATTTCGAAGGCGGCAACCTGGAAGATGCGGTAAATGAAGGGATCCGTCGGGGTTATGTTGACGGATATCTGAGAAAATCCGTCGTGAAAGATCCGATTCTCAGAGAGAATACAAAAGATAATACACCGGGAATCATTCATTATAAAATTGTTCCGGGCGATCAGGTGAAGATCAAGGTCGCACCAAAAGGCTTTGGAAGCGAAAATATGAGCCGTGTATTTATGCTGAAACCGGCAGACGGAATTGAAGGTGTAAAGAATGCAATCCTTACAGCAGTCAGGGATGCAGGCCCAAATTCCTGTCCGCCAATGGTAGTCGGAGTCGGTATAGGTGGAACATTTGAAAAATGTGCACTGATGGCAAAAGAAGCACTTACAAGAGAGGCAGGATCACACTCTGAGATCCCATGGGTTAAAGATCTGGAGGAAGAAATGCTGGATACAGTTAATAAACTTGGAATCGGCCCGGGCGGACTTGGCGGAACGACAACCGCATTAGCAGTTAATGTGAATACTTACCCGACGCATATTGCAGGACTTCCTGTAGCGGTCAATATCTGTTGTCATGTAAATCGCCATATTATCAGGGAGGTGTAAATACTATGGAAAAGCATATCACAGCACCTATTACAAAAGAAACAGCAAAATCTCTTCACGCAGGAGATTATGTATATGTCACCGGAACTATTTATACTGCCAGAGATGCGGCACATAAGCGGATGGACGAAGCATTGGACAGAGGCGAAGAATTACCAATTGATATCAAAAATCAGGCAATTTATTATATGGGACCATCTCCTGCAAGAGAGGGGCGTCCAATAGGATCTGCCGGACCGACAACCGCCAGCCGTATGGACAAATATGCACCACGTCTTCTTGATCTTGGACAGACAGCAATGATCGGAAAAGGAAAAAGAAGTCAG
>ERZ773165.1289-NODE-1289-length-15526-cov-25.889406_pt1 | contig 15526 bp, 11 predicted proteins | sample MGYA00581003_ERZ773165 | MGnify/ENA primary metagenome ERZ773165 (study PRJEB29015, sample SAMEA2737817) | human gut metagenome | biome: human gut; feature: human-associated habitat; material: faeces | place: China | collected 2012 ... | reverse complement strand
TGAAAGACAGCTGGGATAAGGTTTCCCGGTCACTCCTATGAGAGCTGCAAGTCCCACGCGGCTAAGGAAATATGATGGCAAAAGTATCCATACGATTCGAGTTTCTTCTTCAGCTAAGAGAGGTGTTTTTTTATTGCCCGGATGTATTTTGCGTGATATCATGGAATCAGAATGACAAAAGTGGGGATGAGAGAAGTCTCCGTTAAGGGAACACTGATGAAATCTGATTCTGTGATTGAATCAGCGTTTTCTTACATTTCCGATACGATCCAGGAGGATGACATGGTAGATACGAAGAAGGAACAAGAACGCGACGAGCTGCACCGTGCCATATGGGCGATCGCGGATGAACTCCGCGGGGCGGTCGATGGTTGGGATTTTAAGAACTACGTACTTGGCATGATGTTTTATCGCTATATTTCGGAGAATCTCTCGGACTATATCACTTGCGGAGAAAGAGCGGCGGGAGATACCGGCTTTGACTATGTGACCATGCCCGATGAAGATGCAGAGGGCGCGAGGGAAGGTCTGGTGCAGGAGAAGGGATTCTTCATCCTGCCAAGCGAACTCTTCTGCAACGTCTGCGCCCGCGCGAAAGATGACGAAAACCTCAATGAGACGCTGGAGACGGTTTTTCGCCATATCGAGGAATCGGCGAAGGGCAGCGAGTCAGAGAGTGATTTCGAAGGATTATTTGATGATTTCGATGTGAACAGCAACAAGCTCGGCGCGACTGTCGCGAAGCGGAATGAAAAACTCGTGAAGCTTCTCTCTGGTGTGGCGGAAATGAACCTAGGTGATGTCAAAGGTCATGATATCGATGCATTCGGTGACGCGTACGAGTACCTCATGACCATGTATGCGTCGAATGCAGGGAAATCCGGTGGCGAATTCTTCACACCCGCCGATGTGTCTGAGCTCCTGACTCGCCTGGGGACGGTCGGTAAGACTGAAATCAACAAGGTGTATGATCCTGCATGTGGGAGCGGATCGCTCCTTCTGAAAGCCGAAAAGGTGCTGGGGAAGGATGCCATTCGTAATGGCTTCTACGGGCAGGAAATCAATATCACGACGTACAACCTGTGCCGCATCAATATGTTCCTGCATGATGTCGGCTTCGATAAATTCAACATCGCCTGTGAAGATACGCTGATCAGTCCGCAGCATTGGGATGATGAACCCTTCGAACTCATCGTGTCGAATCCACCATACTCGATCAAGTGGGCAGGGGACAGCAATCCGCTCCTCATCAATGACCCGCGCTTTGCCCCGGCCGGAGTCCTTGCGCCAAAGAGCAAGGCGGATATGGCCTTCATCATGCACAGCCTTTCCTGGCTCGCTGCGAATGGCACCGCGGCTATCGTCTGCTTCCCCGGCATCATGTACCGCGGCGGTGCGGAGAAGAAAATCCGTAAGTATCTTGTGGATAACAACTTCATCGACTGCATCATCCAGCTCCCGAGCAATCTGTTCTTCGGCACTTCGATCGCGACCTGCATCATGGTGATGAAGAAAAATAAAACAGATAACCGCACACTCTTCATCGACGCTTCGTCCGAGTGCGTGAAGGTGACGAATAACAACAAGCTCACCGCGGAGAATATCGCGTGTATCGTGGATGTCTTTGCAAAGCATGAAGAAATCCCGCATTTTTCTAAGCTCGCAGAGTATCAGGACATTGTGGATAATGAGTACAATCTCTCGGTCTCGACCTATGTAGAGGCAAAAGACACGAGGGAGAAGATCGATATCGTGAAGCTGAATGAGGAAATCCGGGAGATCGTAGCGAGGGAGGATCATCTTCGCGCAGAAATCGATCGGATGATCGCGGAAATCGAGGTGGGGACGGATGAGTAGACTGGAGGAATTGATCGCGGAGCTGTGCCCGGCGGGGGTAGAGTATAAGACGCTTGGAGAGCTAGGGTCTTTTTATGGAGGCATTACTGGTAAATCGAAAGATGATTTCATCAATGGAAATGCCAAATTCATAACGTACAAAAATGTTTACTCCAATCTTGCGCTGAAACTCGACGTAGAGGATAGGGTCAAGATTTCTCCAAATGAAAAGCAGAGAACATTGGAATATGGGGATGTAATATTTACGGGCTCTTCAGAAACACCGGATGAGTGTGGGTTCTCATCGGTGCTTACGAAAAAGACAGATGAGAAGTTGTATCTAAATAGCTTTTGCTTTTTTTTTCGCTTTCACGACAAAGAATTAATGTTACCTGATTTCTCAAAGTATCTTTTCCGGAGTACTAACGTGCGGTATCAAGTAGGAAAGACTGCAAATGGTGTAACACGGTTTAACGTATCCAAGAAATTGATGGAAAAAGTGTGTATTCCTATCCCTCCGCTCCCCGTACAGGGTGAAATTGTCCGCATTCTGGACAATTTCACCGAGCTTACAGCCGAGCTTACAGCCGAGCTTACAGCCGAGCTTACAGCTCGGAAGAAGCAGTATGAGTATTATCGGGATAAGCTGCTGACCTGTGATGATAATATCGTTGTAAAGAGAATTGGCGATATAACACGAGTTTTTTCTGCTTCTCGTGTTCATAAAGATGAATGGACAACTGAAGGAGTACCTTTTTATCGTTCGAGTGATGTGATTTCTTATTTTAATGGGGTTGAGAATTCCAGAGGAAAGGCTTATATATCAAAAGAACTGTATGAAAAGCTATCTGCCAAGTCAGGAAAAATATGTAAAGATGACATTTTAATAACTGGTGGTGGGACAATCGGAGTACCATACATTGTTCCCAATGACGATCCCATCTATATGAAAGATGCAGACCTGCTTTGCATTCAACACTCTAAAGAGTTTGATAGCAGATATTTGTATCATTATTTTCTCTCAACTCCGTTTAGGGATTATCTTAAAGGGATTACACATGACGCTACTATCCCACATTACACTATTTCACAAATATGTGAAACGCCAGTGCCATTGCCGTCACTTGATGTTCAGAAACACATCGTCAATGTTCTGGATAATTTCGATGCCATCTGTTCTGACCTGAAAATCGGTCTGCCTGCTGAGATCGAAGCAAGACAAAAGCAGTACGAGTTCTATCGTGATGCCCTCTTGACTTACGCCGCAACCGGCAAGACAATCTTGACAGACAGACAGACAGACAGACAGACAGACAGACGAGTATAATGCGCTGATCCGGCTGTGTCAATATGTTTTTGGATATATTTTGTTGCCTTTGTGTGAAGTTTCCAAGGCTTTTCGTGGGGAGTACATCACAAAGAAAAATACCCGTGAGGGCGATGTGCCGGTTATCCTTGGTGGTCAAGAGCCTGCCTATTACATTGATAAGGCAAACCACGATGGCGAGATTGTAGTTGTTGCAAGAAGTGGCGCATCCGCCGGCTTTGTCTCATACTGGAATCAGCCGATTTTTGTAACAGATGGATTCGGTTATGAACGAACTGAATGGATTACAACAAAATACCTCTATTATGTATTGAAAAACATCGAACTGGAATTAAACGCTATGAAACGCGGTGCAGGAGTTCCTCATGTCAGCGGCGAATCTCCGGGGAAAATTCTGTTGCCTATACCATCAATCAACGAACAAAACCGTATTGTTGCCGTGCTTGATAAATTTGACGGACTTTGCAACGACTTAAACATCGGTCTCCCTGCCGAAATCGAAGCACGAACCAAGCAATACGAATATTACCGAGACAAGCTGCTTACATTCAAGGAGCGAAAGGGATAGTCCAAAGTTTGCGCTCAAAGGAAGAAAGGAGAATCTCTATGTCACAATTCCAAGTCGTTGCGGAAACGTCTGAGAATACCGTCATCACGGAATATACGCCGGAGAAGCGGCGATCCACGAGCTACCAGAGTGAAGCGGAGCTGGAGAAGGAGTGCATCCGTATGCTCTGCGAAGAGGGCTATGAATACCTCTCTATCCATGAGGAGAAGGATCTTGTCGCAAATCTCCGCAAGCAGCTCGAGGTGCTGAATCAGTATCATTTCTCAGATCGGGAATGGGATGATTTCTTCCATCACGTCCTTGCGAACCCGAATGAGCATGCGAAGGAGAAGACGGAGAAGATCCAAGAGGACAATGTCCAGGTCTTGAAGCGGGATGACGGGTCGACGAAGAATATCACGCTCATTGATAAAAAGCAGATCCATAATAACCGCCTGCAGGTGATTCATCAGTATGAGAATGGGAAGGAGAATGGGGCTTCCTATGACAATCGCTATGACGTGACGATCCTGGTAAATGGGCTGCCTTTGGTGCATCTGGAGCTGAAGCGGCGCGGGGTGAAGATCCGCGAGGCATTCAATCAGATCAATCGGTATCAGAGGGATTCGTTCTGGGCAGGGGCAGGGCTCTACGAGTATGTACAGATTTTCGTGATTTCCAATGGGACGAATACGAAGTACTATTCGAACAGTACGCGCTTCAATGCGGTGAAGGAGAATGAGAAGCGCGGGGCGAGCCGGACGAAGACGAGCAACAGCTTCGAATTCACCTGTTTCTGGGCGGATGCGAATAATACAGTGATTTCTGACCTCATCGATTTCACGAAGACTTTCCTTGCGCGGCATACGATTCTCTCTATTCTGACACGGTACTGTATCTTCACGTCAGAAAAGATGCTGATGGTGATGCGTCCGTATCAGATCACGGCGACGGAGCGGATTCTGAACCGGATCGAGATAGCGAACAATTATAAGAAGTATGGAACGGTCGATGGGGGAGGCTATATCTGGCATACGACGGGGTCAGGGAAGACGTTGACGTCTTTCAAGACGGCGCGCCTCGCCTCGCGTCTGCCGTATATCGACAAGGTGCTTTTTGTTGTGGACCGTAAGGATTTGGATTATCAGACGATGAAGGAGTATGACCGCTTCGAGAAGGGGGCGGCGAACAGCAATACGTCGACGGCGGTCTTAAAAAAGCAGCTGGAAGATCCGTCAGCGCGTATCATCATCACGACGATCCAGAAGCTTTCGACGTTCATCAAGAAGAATCCGGGGCATCCGGTCTATGCTGAGCATGTGGTCATCATTTTCGATGAGTGCCATCGAAGCCAGTTCGGCGATATGCATTCGGCGATTGTGAAAAATTTCAAGAAGTATCATCTCTTCGGCTTCACGGGGACGCCGATTTTCTCTGTCAATGCGGGCCGTGGGAAGAATCCGGAATTCTTCACGACGGCGCAGACGTTTGGCGACCAGCTGCACTGCTATACCATCGTGGATGCCATCCGCGACAGAAATGTGCTGCCTTTCCGCGTGGACTACATCAAGACGATGGAGGCGGATGAGGATATCTCTGATGAGATGGTCTGGGATATCAATCGCGAAAAGGTGATGATGGCGCCGGAGCGAATTTCCGTGGTGGTGAAGTACATTCTCACGCATTTCGACCAGAAGACGTATCGCGGAGATAAGACGTATGTCTATCAGGCACTGACGAATATCAGCGAGGTGGCGTCCGGGAAGAACCAGGTTGAGGAAATCAAGCAGAAGCAGCGTCTGTCTGGTTTTAATTCCCTCTTTGCGGTAGCCAGTGTCCCGATGGCGAAGCTCTACTATGAAGAGTTCAAGAAGCAAATGCAGGCCGATCCGACAAAGAAGCTGAAGATTGCGACGATTTTCAGCTATGCGCCCAATGAAGAGGAAGCGGAGGGGCTTCTGGGGGAGGAAAATTCGGAGGATACATCAGCTCTCGACAGGAATTCACGGGATTTTCTGGAGCATGCGATCGAGGACTACAATGCGATGTTTCATACCAGCTACGATACGTCAGCCGATAAATTCCAGAATTATTACAAAGATGTCTCGCTCCGCATGAAGAATAAGGAGCTGGATCTGCTCATCGTGGTGAATATGTTCCTCACTGGCTTCGATGCGACGACGCTGAATACGCTCTGGGTGGATAAGAATCTCAAGATGCATGGGCTCATTCAGGCGTTTTCCCGGACGAACCGCATTCTGAATGCGGTGAAGACGTTTGGAAATATCGTCTGCTTTAGAAATCTTTCGAAACGGGTGGATAGTGCGATTTCTCTCTTCGGGGATAAAAATGCCGGAGGCATCGTGCTTATGCGCCGCTTCAAGGACTACTATGAAGGCTATACGGATACGGATGGCAAGCACAGGGATGGATATGTGGATTTCGTGAAGAGGCTCAAGGATAAGTTTCCTCTGGGCGGAAATATCATCAGCGAAGAAAAGCAGAAGGAATTCATCTTGCTCTTCGGCGTCCTGCTTCGCATGAGAAATCTGCTTTCGTCTTTCGATGAATTCAAAGGGAGGGAAATTCTTTCCGCCCGTGACTGGCAGGATTACCAGGGGCGGTATCTCGATATCAAAGAAGAGTGGGACCGCAGGAAAAAGCATGATAAAAAAGATGTCACGAAGGATGTAGTCTTCGAGACGGAGCTCATCCGCCAGGTGGAGATCAATATCGACTATATCCTGATGCTGGTAAAAAAGTATCATGATACCCATTGTGAGGATAAAGAGGTGCTGATTTCCATTCGTAAGGCTATCGACGCGAGCCCTGAGCTTCGCAGCAAGAAGGATCTCATCGAGAATTTCATAGCCGGTGTCAATGAGTCGGGAGATATCCTGAATGAGTGGAATGGCTATGTCGCAGAAAAGAGAGAAGAGGATCTTTCAGCTATCATTCAGGGGGAACGGCTAAAGGAGGACGATACCCGTCGTTATATGGAAAATGCTTTCCGTGATGGGGAAATCAAGACCGCGGGAACTGATATCGATGCCCTTCTCCCACCGATTTCCCGCTTTGGGTCTGGGACACGTGCCAAAAAGAAACAGAGTGTAATCGACAAGTTCAAAGGTTTCTTTGAACGCTACTTTGGCATTGGCGGTGCTCCGTCTTTCGAGAACCCCAAAACTGCTATGCCTTATGGTGGGAAAGAGAAAATGTCCGTGGCAGCAGAACGTCCGATGACGTATGGCCGGTGAGGGAAAAACGGTTCATCTTTCAGTCTCTTGACCCGATATCGCGGCATCAGGACCCGTAGAACCTGTCAAACCTATCGAACCCGTTATATCATTACTCACACAATCGCATTGCGCACCATTGCCATTTCCTTCCAATCGCGGTATGATAGATGCATAAAAATAAAAGGAAGCACCGAGGCTTCAAAGTATCAGGCATCGCCCTGATGCTTTTGGCGCGGTGCTTTTCATTTCTGCCGACGGCAGAAAAGAATGGGAGGAATACAAATGCCGGTTTCTTACATGGAAATCAATCTGAATGCGCTTCGTCACAATCTCAAGGTCATCCGCGCGCATCTGCCGAAGGAAGTGAATGTGCTCGCTGTCGTGAAGGCGAATGCCTATGGACATGGCGCGAAGGAAACGCTGCGCATCGCCCTCGAGGAAGGCTACGTCGCTGCTGCTGTCGCCCGTGTGGAAGAAGGAGCGGAGCTGCGCGACGCCGGATTCACCTGCCCGATCTATGTACTGGGACTGCCGCTGCCGGAGGATATGCCTATCGGTGTGAATAAAGACCTCATCATGCCGATCGATGATACCGTCGATCTTGACGCCCTGGAAGCCATCGCCGCTGTTTCGAAGAAAACGATCGAAGTCATGCTGCCGATCGATACGGGCATGAACCGCATCGGAACTCATCCGGAGGACGTACCTGCGCTCCTCAAAAAGCTCGAAGCCTATCCGCACATCCACGCACATGGCACCTTCACCCATATGGCGACGGCGGACCACAAGGAAAAGGATGCCGCACTGAAGCAGCTCGACCGTTTCGATGAAGCGATCTCCTACATGCCGGTCGATGAAAACTTCGTGATCTCCTCCGCCAACAGTGCCGGTGTCATTGATATCCCGAGAAGCTGGCACAACCTTGCCCGCCCGGGCATTATCATCTATGGGCCGCAGCCATCGGACGTCATGACGAACAAGCTCGACCTCAAGTATGCGATGAGTGTCGTGAGCCATGTCACCCACGTCCAGACCCTGCATAAGGGCGAAGCCATCGGCTACGGCGGTACCTATGTCGCCAAAGAGGATATGAAGACTGCGACTGTCCCGATCGGTTATGCGGACGGCTGGCACAGAAGCCTTTCCAATAAGGGCGTCGTCCTCATCAATGGCAAGCGTTGCCCGATCGTCGGCCGCATCTGCATGGATCAGTTCATGGTCGCTTGCGATGACGAAGTCCGTCCCGGCGATGAAGTCATCCTCATGGGCAAGCAGGGAGAGGAAGAAATCACTGTCGATGAAGTGTCTGCTACGGCTGAGACCATCCCGCATGAAATCATGTGCGACCTGAAGCGCATCCCGAGAGTATTTGTAGAAAAATAGTTTTGAAGGATCCGGCACTGGAGGAGAGCGGGATCTGCTTCGTATCCTCCTGTCGGGCAAAAGTGAGACATCTTTTCCCCTTTCTTATTTTCTCTCCATATGCTATAATAACGCTTGTTAAGCGTCTATAGCTCAGTGGATAGAGCACTGGTCTCCGGAACCAGGTGTCGAGAGTTCGAATCCCTCTAGACGCACCAGAATTTCTCCGATCATATCGGACAAAATATAATTCGTCCAGTTACACCCATGAAGGTGGGGTAATACATGGGGGAAATTGACCTTTGAGGAGGTCAGAAAGCCGAGGCGGTATGCCCCGGCTTTTTATCATGCCTTTTCCTTTGTTTTAGCAGCAAATCCCTGATCTAAGTCCGATGGCTCGTCGTCATATATTTCCTTGGCTATGGTGGTTCCAAACCGTCTCTTTCTACTGTATTCTCCATGGTAAACATGCTATAATAATAAGACATTTCATTTGAATACATCGGACAGAGACAGGGGCTGCGCTTCAGGATGCGCCGCGGATTTTCGCTGTATCTCACAGGTCTTTGACCGTGGGGAGCTCTGTACCGGCCTTTATATATCGTGAGGGTTTACCATGAAAATGTTTCGAGGACTATCGAACTGGATCGGTATGGACATGGGCTCGTCCCAAGTCCGTATCTACCGGGAGAATAAAGTGATCCTTGCTGAAGCGAGTACGGTCGCGGTGGATAACATCGACGGCCATGTACTGGGCTTTGGCACGGAGGCGCTCATTCATTACCACAAGGCGCCGGAGAATATTTCTCTGGAGTGGCCGGTACAGAATGGCGTCATCGCTGATTATGATATGACGAAGGCGATGCTTCGTTTTTTTATCCGCAAATCGCTTCATCATGCAGTGTCGCGTCCGACGGTGATGATCTCCATTCCGGGCGAGACGAGCTCGGTCACGCGGCATGCGCTGGTGGATGCTTTGATCCACGCCGGCGCGCAGCATGTGTACCTTCTTCCTTCGCCGGCGGCTGCGGCTATCGGGGCGGGGAAGGATATGCTGGCACCATCTGTGATCTTTTCCCTTGTCATCGGGCGTGATGTCGCTGATGCGGGGCTTTACAGCTGTGGAGGGATCGTCACGCAGGAGGGGATCCCTTTCGGCGGGCATCATATCGATAAGGGGATCTGCCAGTATCTGCAGGAAAAGTATCAGATCATGATCGGGCTGGATCAGGCGGAGAAGCTGAAGAGTGAAGTGATCTCTCTTAAAGCGGCGGATGGGCAGGCGACATTCACTATCCGCGGGCGCAGGATCCGTGATGGCGTGGAAGTGGTGGTGGAGCTTTCTACGGAGGAATTAAGACCGGTGATGCAGCGTATCCTGCAGCCTGTTCTGAAGCTCATCCGCCGTGTCCTTCGCGAGGCGAAACCGGAGATGGCGGGCGATCTTCTGAAGAATGGTCTGCTTCTTTCCGGCGGCAGTGCGCTTTTAGACGGGCTGAAGGACTGGCTCGCCGGAGAGCTTCATATGCCGGTCTTCGTACCGGCTCTGCCGGGGGAGGTATTGGCTATGGGCTGCTATCAGGCTCTTGGCATGTATAAGGATCTGCCGCTTCTCATCGAGAACGGTGAAAAATATTACGGAGGCGCTTGATCGTGATTTTCTTTGGCAGAAAAAAGATGGCCGCCGCGGTCGCCCTCTTTGTTTTCATGGGCGCATGCGGCTGGTTCTGGCGGCATAGGGAGTACATCCCTTTCATTTCGCAGCCGCTCTCTATCGGTGCAGCTCCTTTCAACTATACCGCGAGCAGGACGGCGCTTTCTTTCACACAGGGGCTTGACTTGCTTTCGGGGGTGTGGGAGAACTGGAACGAGCTGGATGCGCTCCGGAAGGAAAATGAAAGTCTTCGCGCGGAGCAGGCTCAGTACAGCGAGATCCTTGCGGAGAATATCCGACTGAAGAGTCTCCTTTCGTTCAAGCAGGGCTATAAACAGTACCACCTGACGGGGGCTTCTGTCATCACCCGCGACTACGGGGGATGGACACAGACGCTGGTCGTGGACCGCGGCAGTGACAGCGGCATCAAGAAGTATATGCCTGTCATCGTCCCGACGGGTCTTGTGGGCTTTGTGAGTGAAGTGTATGAGAATTCCGCACGTGTGCAGCTCCTTCTGGATCCGCGTACATCGGTGGGCGGTATCGTTGCGCGTCCGGCCTCGCGCGTGGTGGCGATGGTTTCAGGAAACAGCAGTGAGCCGGGCAAGCTCTCTTTCGTGAATCTGCCGCGTGAGGCTGATGTCATCAAAGGGGATACCATCGTGGCATCCGGCTATGGCGGGGTGTATCCGAAGGGGATGGTCATCGGTACCGTCGAGCAGGTGGATGTCGACTCCATCGGCGGCACGCAGGTGGCACGCATTGTTCCGGCAGCTGATTTCTCTCATCTGGAAGAGGTCTTCATCATCACGGACCATATCCAGAGGGCGACGCCAGAGAGTATCCTGGTGAAGCCGCCGAAGAAGGAACCGCCGATGAATCCCAATAAACATCAGGCAGGTGAGAAGGAATGAGTGGCTATGCACTGGCTTTTTTGAGCTTTCTCGTTTTTCTTGTGCAGTCCTCGGTGATGCCATTCTTTTTCTCGGGGCTGCATCAGCCGGATCTGTGGCTGGTCGTCATCGTCCTTGCGACATTGATCTTTGACAACAAGACGGCGATGACGCTTGCACTCGTGGGCGGGCTCCTTACGGATCTTGTGACGGGAAATCTTTTCGGACTGCACCTCCTGCCATACCTGGCGATCGCAGCGCTGTATCTCGCTTTGGGCAGGAAGCGCTACAACCGTCACTGGTATATTTCGCTTTTTGCGATGACGCTGGCCTCGCTCCTTTATGCACTGCTGTCATGGCTAGTGCTTTTGGCAGCCGGCAGCCATGTCTTCTCGATTTCTTATATCCTGTACTTTGTGATGAGCACCACCTTCATGAATGGAGCAGCCGTGCTCTTTCTTCACAGGCCGCTATGGGCCATGAAACGGGAGGGAGAACCGAAGTGGTGAATAAGCATGTGCCCTCGATTCTCAGTGGGCTTTTGAAAAATACCGAGGAGTCCCGCTATGCGCGTATGATCTATGCGGCGATCTTCCTCCTGCTCGTCCTGGGACTGCGTCTTTTCTATATGCAGGTCATTCAGGGTGGGTATTATAAAGAAGAAGCGGATGGGAACCGCATTCGCTATCTTCCCATGCAGGCGATGCGTGGTGTCATGTATGACCGGAATGGCTTGATCCTTGCGGGCTCGCGCTCGGCATACAGCGTCGTCATGCCGGTCGATCGCAAGGGGAATACGCTGTCGGATGAGGCGCTCAGCCGCCTGTCGCAGCTTCTTCATGTGCCGACTGCCGATATCAAGAAAAAGATCGAAGACAATAAGCTGGCCTTCGGAGCGATCTATCTGGCAAACGATGTCGGCATCGATGTCGCGACGCAGATCGAAGAGAAAAAGGATGAATTCCCCGGCATAGAAATCGAAGTGAATCCGCTACGCGTGTATCCGCTGGGCAATGCGGGGGCGCAGGTCCTTGGCTATGTCGGCGAAGCGGGACCGGATGACAGGGACGCAGAAGGAAATCCGTACAAGACCACGACATTGATCGGTCGTGCGGGCCTTGAGCGTCGCTATAACAATTATCTCGAAGGCAAGAATGGCTCGAAGACGGTCGAGGTCAATGCATCGGGTCAGCCGGTCCGCTATGTAGGCGGTACGCCGTCTGTCACGGGGAACAGTGTGCGTCTGACGCTGGATGCGAATCTGCAGAAAGCGGCAGAGGACGCGATGGAAGCACAGGTGAAGACGCTCGTCCATGGCGGTGTCATGCCGACGGGGGCTTCCGCGGTGGCTGTCGATCCGAATAGCGGAGCGATCCTCGCAATGGCTAGCTGGCCGAGCTATGATCCGAACCGCTTCAGCAAGGGGATCTCTTCGAAAGACTGGAATGAGATCGTCAATAATAAGAATCATCCGATGCAGAACCGCACGATCCAGTCGATGTATCCGCCCGGATCGCTCTTCAAAGTCATCACGGGCGCGGCAGCGCTCGAAGCGAAGGTGACGACACCGGAGGAACGCATTTTTGATAACGGCAAGCACTGGCTTGTCGATAAGAGAAACTCTGGGGGCGAAGCTTTCGGATGGATCAATTTCTATGAAGCGATCGAAAAGTCGGACAATGTCTATTTCTATGAAATGGGACGCCGTGCAGGCATCGACCGCATCTCCCGTATGGCGGAGGAATTCGGCCTTGGGAAAACGACAGGCATCGACCTTGCCGGTGAATCGGACGGCAATGTCGCAAGCGAAGCCTACAAGATGAAGGTTTTCAAGCAGGACTGGTACCTCGGGGAGACGATGGATGCCGCGATCGGACAGAGCTTCACACTGACGACGCCGCTGCAGATGGCGATGGTATACTCGGCAATCGCCAATGGCGGCTTCCGCTACCAGCCATACCTTGTGAACCGCATCGATCAACTGGATGGGACACCGCTCAAGATCTTCTCACCGGAGAAGGTGGGGACGCTTCCGGTATCTAAGGATACGCTTGATGCGATCCACAAAGGACTTCGGATGGTCATGAGCAAGGATGGGACAGGCGGACAGATCTTCGAACATTATCCGATCTCAATCGCCGGTAAGTCTGGTACGGCGGAAACGAATGGTCTAGATAACGGCTGGTTCGTGGCATATGCGCCTTTCGACAAGCCGGAGGTCGTGATCCTGTGCATGTTCGAGCACAGCGGCTTCGGCTCGGAGTCCGCGGCACCGGTCGTCAAGAAGATGATGGATGCCTATTTCCATATCGGAGATTATTCGCCGGCAAAGCTGAAGGCAGCGGATGAGGCAAAGGCAGGAGGCAAAAAGAATGGCTGAGATCGTATCCTTTGCTTCCGGTAAGGGCGGCGTGGGGAAGACGCTCCTCACCGCTGCTCTGGGGATCTTCCTCTCTCGGAAGGGGAAGAAGGTGCTCCTCATCGATGGGGATATGGGCATGAGAAATATGGATCTCGTGCTGGGGCTGGAAAATGAGTGCTTCTATCATGTGATGGATCTGGCGGAAGGCCGTTGCTTTGCGAAGGATGTCATCCTGAAAGTGAATGACCATTTGGATTTCCTGCCGGCAGCGCAGAATGATACATGGGAGACCGTCTTTCCTGCGGCGATGGATACCGTGCTGGAAGACGTGGAGGATAAGTATGACTACATCCTTCTCGACTGTCCGGCGGGGCGAGGAGAGGGCATCCGCTTTGCGGAGCATCTCTCGGATCATATGTTCCTTGTCGTGGCGCCGTCCTGGGCCTCGAAGCGGAATGCAGAGCGTCTCATGACGGGACCGCGCAAGCGGTACATGACCTATGTGCTGAACCAGTTCTCCCTCTCGGGGGATACGCAGATCTCCTTGACGGATATGCTAGAGACACTCGATGAAGAGTCCGTCTCTGCCATCATCCCGTATACGGAGGAGGCAGACCGTCTCGCGCATCAGGGAGAGCTTTCGGATTTTTCCGAAAAAGGGGCGCTTGGAGAAGCACTCGCTCTTTTCTGGAAATCGTACAAAGAAGAGAAACAGATCCCGCTTCCACGCTGGAAGAAGCTGCTTCGGAGAGCAGAGGCGGAGAATGCGCGGGAGAAGGCACCTGTGAAGACGGCGCCGGCCGGCCTTTCTTGGCACTCGGGCAGCCGCTCATATAAATGGCAGAGGAGGAGATAGCAGAATGAATCTCATTCGGTATTGGCGGCGCATCGACAGCACGCTGCTGATGGCTGTCCTGGGTCTTGGCGTCATCTGTCTTCTGATCATTGCTAGCGCCACTCATGCGAATATGGATGGACAACCGGGGCAGTATGACTTCGTCATGAAGCAGGGGATCTTCTTTGTCGGCGGTCTTATCATCGCCGGGTGCTCGCTCTATTTTGACTACAGGAAACTCTATCGATTCGTCCCCATCCTCTATGGCATCAATGCGATCCTGCTTCTGGTCGTCAAATTCGCCGGGACGAGTGCGCTCGGGGCGCAGCGCTGGATCCAGCTCGGCCCTTTCACGCTGCAACCTTCCGAATTTGCAAAGATCATCATGATCATCTGTTTGGCAAGGCTCATGGCGCATGACAGATCCGGCTTTCAGACATGGAAGAGTCTTCTGCCTGTCGCAGGGATGATGGCACTTCCGACACTTTTGATCTTCATCCAGCCGGACCTTGGTACGAGCCTTGTCTTCGCGGCCATCACCTTCGGCATGCTTTATATTTCCGGGCTCAAGATGCAGCTCGTGAAACGCGCTTTTCTTGCATTCGTCGTGGTCTTCCCGTTCATCTGGTTCTTTGTCCTGCACAGCTACCAGAAGATGCGTATCCTCGTCCTTTTCAATCCGGACGTCGATCCGTATGGCTCCGGTTACCATGTCATCCAGTCGAAGATTTCCATCGGCAGCGGCGGTTTCATCGGGCAGGGGCTTTTCGAAGGCACGCAGAGCCAGCTGAATTTCCTCCCGGAAAATCATACTGACTTCATCTTCTCCGTCATTGGGGAAGAGCTGGGCTTCGTCGGAGCCATTTTCGTTCTCTTTTTATTCTTCGTTCTTTTATACAGGACACTTATGATTTCCCGCTCTTCGGGGGATGCCTTCGGCAGCCTGCTCGCCTGTGGGATCTTTTCCATGTGGCTCTTCCAGATCTTCATCAATGTCGGCATGACCCTCGGCATTATGCCTGTCACCGGCATCCCGCTGCCTTTCATGAGCTACGGCGGCTCGGCTCTCCTCATGAATCTTCTCTGCGTCGGGCTTTTGATGAATATCTATTTAAGAAGAAAGAAATTGATGTTTGATTGACTGGGGACTAAGAGACTAGAAGACTAGGAGACATCAGATTCCCGTATCGTCATTTCGAGCGAAGCGAGAAATCTTTGTCATTCGCGGTTCAGTGGTCGATGGGTGGAAACCTCAAATGGGAAACCTGCCATCAAGAGACCTTCGGGCATCGCCGTTTACAAAACCGGTGCTCGGGTACTCTCATAAATCGTCTGCTTGAAACGCATTTCTCCACTCTCTTTCATACCACAGTCACCCTATCCGCCCCTTCGGGGCACCTTCCCCTAGAGGGGAAGGCTATTAAGTTAAGCGGAAGAACGTTCTTGGCTCCCCATCGGGGGAGCTGCCCGA
>ERZ773165.1286-NODE-1286-length-15554-cov-3.245048_pt1 | contig 15554 bp, 9 predicted proteins | sample MGYA00581003_ERZ773165 | MGnify/ENA primary metagenome ERZ773165 (study PRJEB29015, sample SAMEA2737817) | human gut metagenome | biome: human gut; feature: human-associated habitat; material: faeces | place: China | collected 2012 ... | reverse complement strand
GCTCTGCAAAATCCGCCACATCCAAATGTTCCGGAGATGAAACAGCGGCTACAGGCATATGCAGAACCAAAAGACCTTGCACCGCTCTGCGGAAATCTATTCGCAGAAGTCACCGAACTGCCAATTGTCCAGAAGTTGCAGCAGGAAATGCTTGCTCGGGGAGCATTTGTTAGTCTGATGACGGGCAGCGGCTCGGCGGTTTTCGGGCTGTTCCCCTCGCAAGAACCTGCTCGCAAATGCTGTTCGGCTCTGCGGAAGGTTGTTCCGTTTGTGGCACAGTGCAAGACGATTCCGCATACTTTTTATGCAATATAACTTTCTGAATCCAAAGAGAACATTTCCGAAACGTGGTTTTCGGGAGTGTTCTTTTTTCTGTTTTCAGATAGAAAATCGCAAAACTGAAAAAATCATCGAAATGGCAAACAGGATTTTTCATTTTGTTATTTACTTTTTGGAAAAAGTGTGGTATGATAGTATATGGTTTATTCGTCTTCACGAAAGCACAATTTCATGTTGGATAACCAACCATGCTGCATTCCATGAAACATTCCCTGTGGACAGCAGAACTTCCATTGTGATTGCAGCGGCAAAGAATTGAGAAGAAGGAGAGCATAACCATGAAATTTGATACAAATTCAGATATGGAACAGGAAGAAGAAGCACTATATTATTATTCCAGCAATAAGAATGAGATTTTCCAAACACAGGACGATACACTTTTTATTAAACCTGGTATTACTGCTTATAACCTGAGAGTTTCTGTTTCCACGCATATTGGAAAAGTGCGTGGAAATCATGAGGATAATTTTTATTTGGAGGGTTTGCGGTTAAATGAAATCTTCCGAAATGATTTTTCTGCAACCTATACCATCAGCGATGCTGACGGCATGAGCTTTGCCGTTTTTGATGGCATGGGCGGGGCTGCCTACGGAGAAATTGCCTCTGAAATTGCAGTACAGACCATGAAAAAATATGAACGCCGCCTGAAAAATGCAGAGGGAATGCGGGCTGTGGATCAAATTGTCACAGAATTTGTCACAGAAGCCAACAATTCCATCTGTGAAATGCTGCGAGAAAAAAATTGCCTGAGCGGCGGTACCACTTTTGCAATGCTGTATTTTATTGACGGGCTTGCAAAACTTTATTATCTGGGTGATAGCCGGATTTATATGCAGGATGAAGAAGATTTAATTTGTCTGACACGGGATCACACGCTTGCCAATCAGAAATTAGATGCCGGCATTTATACCGAGGCTCAAGCCAAAAAAAGTGCAGACCAGCACCGTTTAACGCTCTATGTTGGCGTTGATAAGAATGGGTTGGGCTTAAATGCGGACAGCCGTCCGCCGGTTGCGTTACAGCCTGGAAGAAAATTTCTGCTCTGTACAGATGGACTGGTTGACATGTGTTCGGAACAGGAAATTCAAGACATTCTCTCTCAGGATTACTTCAATGAAGCAGCGGTTCTGGTACAGACTGCCGTCAATTATGGTGGCATTGACAATGTTACTTGCATCGTTCTGGAAGTCATTCCGATTGAAGAATCTGCTGAGCTCGAATCCGACCCGATGTTATAACTGATAACATTCAATCCAATAAAACAATAAAGCAAAAATCCGGCATCCAAAACGGGATACCGGATTTTTTTATCCACAGATATTCTTTCTCATTCTTACTTGGTAACAGTGAATTTCTGATACGAAACAATCTGATTTTGATAGCTGCTATTCGTTGCAATCACACCATAATAATAGGTGTCTGGGGACAGCAGATTGAAATTGACGTATGCATCCACCTGATGGATGTCATAGGATTTTGCATTTGGTCGAACGGTTTTCCCTGTCACCAAATTTCCGGAGGAGGAGAAAACGCCAACTGTTAAGCTGGTAATGTTTGAAGTTCCCGATTTCACCGTTCCTCGAATGCTGACGGCTTTTCCAACTTTGATATTGGGAATAGTTGTTCCGCCGGAAAGAGTCAATTTATCTTTGCTTTGTGCACTGCCACTCTTTGCCTTGACCTGAAACGCCTGATTGACCAACTGTTGTGTCTTTGTGCCGTTGGATACCGTTACACGATACAGGTAGCTGCCCGGTGTCAACAGGTTGAAGTTGACATAAGCATCCAACTTTCGCAAATCATATGATTTTGCATTTGGCTTTGCTGTTTTTCCGGTAATCAAGTTTCCGGATGCAGAATAAACACCAACTGTTACACTGGTGATATTGGAAGAGGCAGAGGACACCGTTCCTTTTACTACAACGGACGTTCCCTCTGTGATATTCGGAACACTTGTACCGCCCGAAATGCTCAAGGTGTCGGATGCTGTTGTACTTCCGTTCGCAGAAACCGTGAATTTCTGCTCTACAACTGGGAAATTCGTTGTAGTAGCGTTGGTTGCAAAGACTCTATAATAATAAGTACCTGCTTTCAAATCACCAAAGCTGACATACGCATCCAGATTGCGAACATTGTAGGTTTTTGCATTCGGTGTTGCTGTCTTTCCGGTTACCAACTTGTTGTTACTGTCATAAACGCCAACCGTGACGCTCTTCAAGTTGGAAGATGCGGAAGTGACTGTTCCTCGAATCGAAACCACGTTGCCGACCTTGATATTCGGAATGGTCACACCGCCAGTCATGCTCAGCTTATCCGTTGTGGTGGTACTGCCATCCGAAACGGTAAATTTCTGATTGACCACGGCATAATTCGTATGGGTTGCATTCGTTACTAATACCTTATAATAATATGTACCAGCAGACAATCCGCCAAACTTTACATAAGGGTCTATTTTTGAAACATCATAGGATTTTGCATTTGGCACAATCGTTCTTCCCGTAACGCTTGTGCCATCTTCCCGATAAATTCCAACAATCAATTTTGTAATGTTAGAGGTTGCAGAAGTCACCGTTCCTCGAATCGAAACCGACTTTCCTGCTGTAATATTCGGGATTGTCACACCATTGGTCATTTTGATTTGATCTGTCGTGGTACTGCTGCCAGATTCCGAAACTATGAACTTCTGATTCACGACTTCATAATCCTTGTGGGCAGCATTGGTTACCAACACCTTATAATAATAAGTACCCGCTTTCAAGTTTCCGAACTTTACTGCTGCATCCATATTTGCAACATTGTATGTTTTTGCATTCGGAGATGCAGAATTTCCGGTTACCAACGTATTGTTTGCATCAAACACCCCAACGGTAATCTTGGTAATATTCGATTTTGCAGAAGTGACAGTCCCACGAATGGATACAGCTTTTCCAACCATAATATTTGGAATCGTCGCATTGTTGGTGATTTTAATGCTGTCGTCGGTTGCTGTGCTGCTGGAAGATACGGTAAACTTTTGATTGACAACCGTATAATTCGTATGCGTACCATTGGTAACGGTAATCTCATAGGTATAAGTACCTACCGGCAATTCGCTGAAATCCACAAAGTCATCCAATTTCTTGACATTGAACACGGATGCAGTTGGGTAAGCATTTTTTCCGGTTACCATCTTATGATTGCTGTCATAAACGCCAACGGTAATGGTTGTGATATTGGATGAAGCAGAACGAACGATCCCGCTGATGGAAACAGATGTGCCCACGGTAATATTGGGAATCTTGCTGCCATTTTCAATCGTAATTGCATCTTCTGTCGCCCCAACTTGCACAGTCGGGTCACTGGATACGACAAAACTTTGATTGATTACGATGTAATTTTGATTGGTTGCATTGCTGGCAGTAACACGATATTGATACGTGCCAGCCTGCAAGTTCTCAAACGGCAAAGCATCATTCAAGTTCTGCAAATCACATTCTACCTGATTCGGAGAGAGTGTTTTTCCAATGACCTGTTCTCCAGCAGCATTGTAAACGCCCACTGTTAAAACTGTAATCTTTGAAAAATCGGATTTCACAACCCCATTGATGGCAATCGGTGTTCCCCGTATGATGTCTGGAATGGCATCGTTTCCGGAAATACTTAAAAAATCGGCTGGTGCATATTCCTCCGGTAAAACCTCCGTAACGGCTTCTTTTGTCTGTTCTGTAGGATCTGGTGTTGATACCATCGCTGCTGCCCCTGTCATTGCAGTTCCCTGAATGGAAAGCAATGCCAAAAAGACGCTGACAAATACTTTTACTTGATTCTGGTTTTTCATAATTCCTCTTCCTTTCTGCAAAGCGTTTTGTTCGATGTGTTCTGTTGCTGATTGCTGTAAATTCCTGCCCGATTTTTTTCTAAGGACAGGCGGTAAGATCCTTACAAAAACGATTAGAAAAATGTATGAAATGATATAAAATTTTACGTTCAGAACGAGAACCCATTCCCGTTCTGAAGATACTTTCATTATAGCATAATTTCTGTGGACTGTCAAGCAATATTCATATTTTCCACATGGTTGATTGATCTGGTATTCAGAGAATAAATTTCCACTTTCGCCCAATACGCCATAATTTTTATGATAAATGACATAGATTTACTGAAAAGTTTTCATTTCCCATTTGTTCCAGAAAAAAGCCGGCAAAATGACTTGACAAAACTATCACTCTGTGTTACACTACAAAACAGAAAAAATAATAAAATGAGGATGTGGATATTTTGGAGCAAACAAAACCGAATAAAAACAAGTGGATTTCCTTTCTGGCAGACGGAGTCCTGTCCGGTCTGATGCTGGGAATTGGAGGCATGGTGAGCCTCTCCAGTGAAAACCGATTCTTAGGGGCATTCCTGTTCTCGCTGGGGCTGTTCTGTATCGTACAGTTCAAGTATGGATTATTCACCGGAAAAGTCGGATACATTGTCAACCGGGATTTACCCTATGTTGCAGAAACCGCTGTTACCCTTGTGGGGAACGCCCTCGGAACATTGATTGCAGCCCTCCTGCTCCGACAAGTTCGGTTCTTTACATCAACTGTTAGCACGATGGATGTTACCATCTCCGATCGGGTACAGGCAACCGTCAGCGGTAAAATTCATGACAATCCGCTGAGCATTTTTATTCTGGCAATTTTCTGCGGAATTCTGATGTTTACTGCTGTAGAAGGCAGCCGGAAATGCAAAGAAGAAAAGAACTTTGCTGGTTCGCTGTTCGTCGTTGTCATGCCAGTTATGGTCTTTATCATCTGCGGATTCAACCACTGTATTGCAGATATGTTCTACTATTTCTTTGCTGGTTGCCCAGAGCCGTCTAAGGCAATTGTTTACTTCATTCTTGCCATTGCCGGAAACAGTGTTGGTGGTATGATTGTTCCGCTGCTGAAAAGGTTATCGAATCAGCCGCTCTAAAAACGAAGTTATTCCTACAAACACAAAAAGCGTACCCGTTGCAAAACGGATACGCTTTTTTCATGCAAAATACAGCAACTTTTTACTTCTGCTGATAACAGGTAAAGGCTGCATCGGTTGCCTTCGGGTCTTTTACCTTTGTAAAGGAACTGATGACCGGAACGACAATCAAAGACAAAATCATCAGGATTGCACCGATGTTAATCGGAGATGCCAGATTCAGCGGCAGAGAAGCTGCGGACTTTGTCAGGGCTGGGAACCAGCCAAATCCAAACAGAATCATGTGTCCAATCGTACCGCCAACACCCAGAATGAAACTTGTCCAAACCGCCGGAACGGTTACTTTTTTGCTATACAGACCAAAGACGAACGGCCCTAAGAAAGAACCAGCCAGTGCCCCCCAAGAATAGGACATCAGCGTGGAAATCGACGCATTCTTATTGAACGCAATCAAAACAGAAACCAGCAGGAATGCAGCAATCAGCACCCGCATAATGATGACTTCTTTCTTTTCGCTGTGGTGCTTCATTCTCGGACGGATGAAGTCAATGGTCATGGTGGAACTGGATGTCAAAACCAATGAGGACAGCGTAGACATGGAAGCGGACAATACCAGAACCACAACCAGACCAATCAGCAAATCAGGCAGAGCACTTTGCAGCATTGCCGGAACCATGGCATCATATTCTGGCTTGCCGTTTGCCAGTGTGGCAATGGCAGTCTTTCCGCTTTCCCCGTTCAGGGTGCAGAACAACCGGTCAAATCCGCCCATGAAGTAAGAGCCACCAGCAACCACCAATGCAAAAATCGTGGAAATCACAGCACCTTTGCGGATACCATCGGTATTCTTGATGGCATAGAACTTATGTACCATCTGCGGAAGTCCCCATGTACCGAGGGAAGTCAAGATAACAACACCCAGCAGGTTCAGCGGTTCAGGTCCAAACAAGGTTGCATATTGTCCCTGTTCGATCTCGCCCATCTGCCGCAGGGATTCTGAAAAGCCGCCGTGATTGTTTAATGTACAGACAACTACTGCTGCAATTCCAATCAACATAACAATGCCCTGAATAAAGTCATTCAAAGCCGTTGCAGCGTATCCGCCAAGGATCACATAAATGGCGGTGACAATTGCCATGGCAATAATAATGATTCGGTAAGAAGCATCCGATTCCAAATCAAATGCCATATTAAACAGACGAGATAAGCCATTGTAAACCGAAGCAGTATAAGGAATCAGGAATACAAATACAATCAGGGCAGCGGCAATCTTTAAGCTAACAGACTGAAACCGATTCCCGAAAAATTCCGGCATCGTCTTTGCCTGTAAGTGATTACTCATCAGGCGGGTACGTTTGCCCAGTACCAGCCATGCAAGGGCACTGCCGAGCACAGCATTTCCGATTCCAATCCATGTGGACGAAACCCCGTAGTTCCACCCAAACTGTCCAGCATAGCCAATGAATACAACAGCGGAAAAATACGATGTTCCATAGGCAAATGCTGTCAGCCATGAACCGACACTATTCCCGCCGAGCACAAAATCGCTGACGGATTTGGTTTTGCTGGCTGTATAGATTCCAATGCCCATCATGATGGCAATGTATACAATCAGCATCGCAAGCGTAATTGCGGTTGTCATAATCAAACATTCTCCTTTTTGATTTAGAATCCATCTTGTATCAAAGATTCGCCGTTCCGCTTTCGGAAATCTCTGCGTGAAATGGATTCCATAAGTTCTGTAACGATTGTACAGTGTTTCTATTTTACCATAAAACCCCGAGAAAGTCAATTTGTTTTGTAAATCTTGCATTTTATTTTTAAAAAAACAATCGACAACGACACAAAATTATGTTATAATAGAGATTGCATCGGGGAAATCACTACAAATGCACTTTTTCACATCCATTACAAAACAGAAAGGAATGAATTTTAATGGAACGAACCAACACCAAAGACATTGTTTCAAAAGTCGCTTATTTAATCGGCGTGAAAAAAACCGTTTTATACAACCAATTTGAAACAGAACGTCCCGGATATTTAAAAGAACTGGACGAAAACCAAAACGCCCGTACCATCCGCAGCCTTTGTAAATTGCGAATGACGCTGCTGCATCGGTTTAAAAAAATTGATGATATGCTGCGATTTGAACTGAAAAACCTCAAGACCATTGAATTTTTTGATAAGGATGATATTAAACAGCTGGAGAAATGGGAAATCCCAGTCATTTTAGTCAACTCTCGTTCTTCTCTTTACATGGAGCATTTTAATGACCTCATTCAGGAACACATTGATGCTTGCAAAGACCTGTTTCCGGAATGGCTGAAATGGGAATATCTCCGCAGCCTGTTCCTCATGCCGAAAAACAAAAAGACCGATGTTCCAAAATCAGAATTTGCAAAATATATGGCAAATATGGAATTTTATCCGTATCAAACCTATATTTACTGGCAGCATCCAAAGGACTGCGGAAATATGCTGTTCAACGATAATAAATTTGTCAATATCTTATATGAGATGCACAACGACTATTTCTTTGAAACCGAAAAGGTGCTCGATGCTGGTGAAACCACCAAAACCACCATTTATGATTTCATTGAACGGGGCGAACGAACTGCGATTATTGTAGACTGCGAAAACTCCGATGTCTATAAATTATATGCGACCTTAAAAAATCTCAATCAGGAAGAACTGCAAAAGGTCAAGAAAATTATTCTGTTCGATGATGTTCACACGACCCGTGCATGGTCATGTTTATCCCACTTCTTGGATATTGAAGTGGAACACATCGAAGTAGAACGAGTCAATGACTATAAATCCTTGGTTGATATCAAGATGACAGCAGGTGCTTGCAAGGAATTTTACAGCAATGACATTCAATCGTTTATCCTGGTATCCAGCGATTCGGACTATTGGGGATTGATTTCCTCTCTGCCGGATGCAGATTTCTTAGTAATGATTGAATACAGCAAGTGCGGAAAAGACATCAAGGAAAAACTCGAAAACAACGGGATTTTCTATTGTTCGATTGATGACTTCTGTTCCGGAAACATCGCAGAACTGAAAAGTTATGCCCTGCAAGAAGAACTAAAAGGACAGCTGGAGCAGGCATTGAATTTGAATGCTCATACACTGCTGGAAACAGTTTATCGAAACTGCCGAATTCAGGCAAGCGAAACTGAACAAAAGAACTTCTATGACCGTTACCTTCGCACGTTGCAACTGACAATAGATGCGGACGGCAACTACGTCATTAAGCCGAAAACATTCTAACGCAAAACAGCGATTTCCCCGTAGCAAACAAAATCGGCAGCCACAAGTTTTTCTGTGGCTGCCGATTTTCTGTTTATCGAATTTTCACATCGTCCAGTGTCAGCGTGGTGAGCATTTCGGTTGTAATCTCTTCACAGTCAGCAAGACGGTTTGCCTGTCGAGTCAATGCCGTATCAAAAAAGTTCCGGACTTCTCGCCCATTTGCAAAAGATTCCGATTTTTCCGCACAGCGTTTCCGGAAATATTGCAACACATAGAAATTTGCCTCAGCTGTTGGCTCTAATGCACTCTTTTCACAGATATGCTGGAAAATCGTCAGCAATTCTTCTGGCGTATAGTCTGCAAAGTAAATGACCTTCCGGAATCGAGAACGCAACCCCGGATTTGAATCCAGAAACTGTTCCATCTCTGCCGGATATCCTGCTACAATGACCACTAAATCATCTCGGTGGTCTTCCATCTCTTTCAGCAGCGTATTCACAGCTTCCATTCCGAAATCATTGCTGCCCGCTGCAGAAGTCAATGTATACGCTTCATCAATGAACAACACGCCGCCCAATGCCTTTTGAATCACCTTTTTGGTGCGAATGGCGGTCTGTCCAACATAGCCGCTGACCAGTCCGGCACGGTCGGTTTCGACCAAATGCCCCTTCGAGAGAACCCCCAGTCCGGCATAGATTTCCGAGAGCAGACGGGCAACGGTTGTTTTTCCCGTTCCCGGATTTCCCGAAAAGACCATATGTAAGGAAACTTGCAGCGGCGGCAACCCTCGTTCCTGTCGCAGCTGCCGCAACCGAACCAGATTGATTAAGCTGCTCAGCGTTTCCTTTACCTGCTGCAAACCAGTCAGGCTTTCCAGCTCTTCCATACACACCGCCAGCGGACGGATTTCCGGTGCTTCTGGTGCTTCGGGGGTGGATTCTTCCGGTACTGCTTCCGGCTCTTCGGGAGCAGCTGGCATTGCTGGTTTCCAGCCACTCGGAATTGCAAAAGGCTTTTCTTTTGCAGTGCTTCGCCAACTTTGCAACTTTCGATTACGATAAACTCGCAACGGCAATAAAATCGCTGCAATGGCAGATGCCTGCCGTTCATCTCGCTGGTTGGTATCAGCAGTAAACGACAGCCCCATCAAATTCAGCAGATTTAAAAAGAAAAGCGATAAGCTGCTGTCCCCTTGCTCTGCCAAATCCACTCGAATCCACAAGTCCAGCAAGCCACGCAAGGTATCCTGCACGCTCTCCGCTGTAAATGGATGCCGCTTGCAAAATGTTTGCAGCTGTGAAAGGGTCATATTGTAGTGCAGCAAGTCGTTTAAATACTGCACTTCTGTTTCTTCCAGTCGGCGGTCTAAATTTGCAAGATATAACAGGTATTTATAATAGGAAAATCCGGCAAATTCCGCAAGCGGCTGCTGATTGCCGAGGATGCGTTCGCCGTTTTTTTCGTAAAATTCACAGAGATAATAGGTATATTGAATGGCTGTTTGCAGGGTTTCTGATGCCATAGCTGCCTCCATTGATTGGATTTTTTAGACTTCGTTTTCCTGAAAAAGAAACGGTCTTAAATCTTCGTATAATTTTTGATAGGTTTCTAATAACTTCTGATTGGTTTTCTCCCGATTTTTCGAAAGTTCGGAAATGGCAATGGCTTTCGCCTGATTGGCAATATCGCCCGGAATGGCGTTGTTGGGAATCTTGGAAAGATTGTCCATGGCTGCTTGTAGATAATCGTTTTCTGTTTGCAGCTGCCCCAGTAACCGCAGTAAAATCTGATAGTTTTCTTTCAATTCCGCAGCGGTAAAAATCGTTTGCATGGCGGTGCTCCTTTCTGGATTATGCGATTAGTTCTATTATACCGAGTTTTGGGGATATTGTCAAGAAAAAACAAAACTGTAAGTGCATACAAAAAGCACAGCCTATTCTTAGACTGTGCTTTTGCAGCTTATCAATTTTAGCAACTGGTTATGTAGAAGTCAGCTGTTCCCAAGTTGGCTGCCCGCCACTTGCAGCTTTTGCATAATAAGTCAGAATCAGAACGGCATCATGAACAGTAATTTCATTATCGTTATTAATATCTGCAAGCTTGAAAATGGCATTGTTTTCTGCTGCTGTTTCATTGAAAACTGGATTTAATCCAGCAGCTTTCTTTGCGTAATATTTCAAAACTTCAACCGCATCGGAAACATCTACAAGATGATTGCTGTTGACATCGCCTATTTTTACAATGTTTCCATCTTCGTCAATGATAATGGACACTGTAAAGTTGTTTTCAATCGCATCTCCACAATGTGGGAGTGTTGTATAACCAGCTTTCATTTCTTCGGGTGTCAAAGAACTATAACTCTGACAAGTTCCCTGAATGGTAACAACGCCTGGCTCTGCATCCGATAATGTGATACTCTGTAAGAATGTATCCGGATTGTTGTTGACTTCATTTCCCTCATTCAGAGTTGTAACATTGCCATTTGAGCAGGATGTAACCGTTGCATGAACCATACTTTTATTTGCTCCGGATTTTGTAACAACTGCTCCTGTAACAGAATCAATGACTGTAAAATATGCATACGGAATAGTAACGGTAAACCTCTTTTCAGAAGATACAATATTCCCGTGTTCGTCAATTGTAACCGTTGCTGTAAACGTATCTGGTTTTCCAACTAAGCCACATTCTCCATGGCTGCTATTGATATTGGGGTCATCGCTGAAAGAATACGTCCCCGTTGTCCCCGTGATGGTAATCGTTCCCGATTTTGCCCCTGTTACGGTAAAGCCACCCACAAAATAGCCGTTTTTTACGATACTTGCCGTTCCATTTGTACAGCCTGTGATCTCTGTGCTGGAAGCCACCATACTATTTTTGAAGTTGCTCTCTGTAATTTTCTGATTTGTTCTTCCACAAATCGCAGTGATGGAACTCGTTGGAACTTGAACCGTAAACGTCTGTTCCGTTTCAAATTGATTGCTTTCGGCATTGTAGAGATACGTTGTAGAAACATTTTCAGAAGAACGATTCGTGATTGTAATTTTATTTGTACCGGAAATCGCAAAATAACGATCGACATTTGCACGGGCTTCTTGTGCATCACTTGTTCCTGCAATCACCGAACCCACTGTAATCTTATCAAAATTAGAGAGCTGATTGTCTACATAAATAGACAAATATTCTACTTCATCGAACAGGCTGCCTGTATAGCCCCAAAGAATCACCTTTAGTGTATGTTCATTTAGCTGATAGGTCTTTTTTCCAAACAGCATACTGTCTGCTGGAATTTCTGTAATGTCATTATCTTCTAAGAAAATGGTAAACTGCTGATTTCCGGAAAAGGTTGTCATCGCAACTGTTCCCGTTACATTCAATTTTGCTCCTTCTGCATAAGAAAGCGATTCTTCATTCAGTCGTACATATGTAACTGTTTCTTCCATGCCGCTTACTGTTGCTTCAATGGGGGTATCCAAATTTAAAATGGGACGGTCTTTTCCGTTCACATACGATAATGTGCCGCTTACGGTCAATTCTGTTCCAACATTAATCACCTGTTTTTCCGCAGCTTCTGCTGTCAGTTGCAGTTGCGGCAGGGAATCCCGAGAAAATCCAACCGTTCCCCCCGCAAATAAGCAGGCGATTGCTGTAAAAGTTGCAATTGCTGTCTGATGCCATTTTTTCATGATCCATCATCCTCCTTTTCTTTAGTATACCAAGTTTTAGGAGAATTGTCAAGAAAAACCAAAGTCGCCGCTCTCCTTACTGGAAAACGGCGACTTTTTGTTACTCATATTCTTTTCTTTTTGCAGCTTACAGCAGCTTCCGCTTCAACAGAACTGCATCCAAAATGGTAATCGCACCATCTGCATTCAAATCCGCTGCAACTGCATTTCGCTTTTTCAGAGTTGCCTTGTTGCAAAGATGTTTTTGCAGCAGAACAATATCCGGCAGGTTAACTGTTCCATCTCGGTTGACATCACCCAGCACAACCGTTCCGCCTTCCGGCTCTTCGCCCCAGACCAATTCGCCATCCTGATAAGCTGTGATTTTTTCCGTTCTGGTGTATTCATCCAAAATCAAACCATCCCGGCTGTAGTCATCGGTCGGATCCCAGTGGGTTGTATAGTTGGCATCCATCTTTGGAATCAAGCCAAAGTGGAACACTCTTGTTCCATAGAATGCACAGCCATTCCAGCTGATTTCCACATAATACGTTCCGTTATCATCCCATTTGACTGGCTTGGAAATCGTTGCATAGCTTTCTCCGTTGGTGTTGGCATTTTCTTCATCATAGTAAATTTCAATGTCCAAATCATCAATGGTCTGCCCTGCTTTCAGCATTTCATTGATGTTAAAGAAATACCGAGCACTCAGCGTGCTGATGTACCGAGGCGGCAAAGAGGTATCGTTGCAAATGGAAATTTCAATCTGCGAACGGGCATCTGTTTCCTGCATCACTCTTGCATCAATATAGATCTCCTGAATATCGCCCTTCATAGATGCTTCAGACGGTGGGAAGTTTTCCACAGGCTTATTCCCCATTGCCTTGCCATAATACTGGTACAATCCTGCACACGCTCCGACAAAGGCAGCGTTATAGTCTACGGCAACTTCATTATAGATATAATCCTTAGTTTGGTCGTTGTGGAAATCCTTTTCATCTGGCCCACCGACTAACGCACCCCAAAGAACATGTGTCTGGTCTGCTGGTTCATCCATGTTCAATGTCTTAGAACCATGTGCAGCCCGATGGTGCGGATGCGAAGCAGCGTTCTTGGAATAGCCGACAATATATGCACGATTCATCGGATTTTTTCCCATGATGTATTCCATCTGACCTTCTGCCCAGTCTGCAAATTTGTCATCGCCCGTTTCTTTTTCATAGACCAGTGCACAGAGCTGTGCAGCTGCATCATACCGACAAGAACCATAGTTATTCAGCATGGAAAAACCAGCTGGTGTTTTTGCCAGAAATGTCGTGTCGGTGGTATCGGCAACAAATGGCGTTGTTTTCGGGTCATATGGCAAGTTCCACAGAACATCGTCCGGCCCGCCCGGGTCAGCATGCGTCAAGCCCGACCAATATTCCAGATTCCAACGGAAAATATACCAATCTCTCGCCGTATTGGTAATCGGGGCAAGTTTTGCAAACACACCGCCCCACACGGTATCCCAGCAGTGCACCCAGATATTCTGCCAGCAGTTTCCGGTGTCTGCAATGATTCGCTTCAAATAGCCCGTATAAGGATGAGCACCCATATCGCCAGAAGTATTTTCATCAACGGCAATAATGTCGTTGATATAGTCATATTCTCCGGTGCATTCATAGAGCCAAACTGCTGCCCACGCCAGTTCATCATAATCATAGCTGGATGTATAGAATCCGCCATCATAACCCAAGCTGGTAACGGTTTTTCCGTCTTCTGCTTCCGAATGCGTCTTGACTGCAAATTCATACATCTTGACGGCAGTATTTAAGCAGCGTTCTGCATACTCCGGCTCGGTATCCTTAAAGTTCAGATAGTTCACTGCCAGCGAAGCCGCAACCCCTGCACACATATCCGAAGCAGGCGTTTCTACTGTTGCAAAATATGCCGGCCGTGCAAAGTCCAGCAGGCTTTCGTTCTGCAATTCCGGTGCGTTCCAATAGTTGTGGTCAATGTTACCCTCTCCGACCTGATAGCAGAACGCCAAAATATCGCCATTCTCATCAAAATAGGTGCACTTTAGGTAATAGTCGTTGAACCAGTGCAGAATGTCTTCGATATGCCATTGCTGTCCGGAATCTACATAGGCATCCCGAAATTCATAATAGCCCCAGCCCAATGTAGAGGCAGCATAGCTGCCCGGCAGACAGAATTTTACATGGTCGCCAGCATCGTGCATACCGCCAGCAACGTCAATCGTTCCATCGCCATCCGGGTCTAAAATATCCCGATGGGCATCAATGAATTTCTGTGACAGATTCGTGCCCTTGTAATCTTCCCCCATTGGTTTCAGCGGCACAGCTGCATCTTCCGTGTGGCAGTCCCCACGCCATTCCAGATTTCCACCTGTAATGCCAGAGCCGCACTTGTTTGCATCGTAAAAATACAAGGACATCTGCAAGGCTTTCGCAAAGTTGATTTCTACTGCTTCTTCTTCCGTTGTGGAATCCGCAGCGGATGCGGAAAAGCCCTGCCCCAACGTAGTGCAGCCCATGACCACACAGAGTAAGGCTGCTGCAATTTTTTTGCATCGATTTCGTTTCACAATAAACTCCTTTCTATTCTTTCCCATTTCACGCTGTTTTCACATCTTTTGTCGCATTCACCAAAAAGCAAGAAAAGATGTGCATCTTCTTTCCCTATCTTATCATAAATCCAGAAAAAAGGAATGTGATTTTATGTCTAAATTGTAAAAATATCATGCTGCAATTCGTTGTTTTGTAGTAGACAGAAAATCGTATTTGTAGTATAATAAAATGGATTTCTTACCACGCAACAATTTCAGAAAGGATGTGGATTTTTTGACCATTCAACAATTAAAATATGCGGTTACAGCTGCCGAAAAAGGGACGATGAGCGAAGCTGCCCAGTCGCTGTTTCTCTCGCAGCCCAGCTTAACTGCTGCCATTAAAGAGTTGGAAAAAGAACTGCGAATCACCATTTTTCACCGCACCAACAAAGGGGTCATTGCTACCAACGAGGGCGAAGAATTTTTAGGCTATGCCCGACAGGTGCTGCAACAGGTCGGCTTGATTGAAGAAAAATATCTGGAGGGCAAACAGCTGAAACAAATCTTTTCTGTTTCTGCCCAGCACTATTCATTCGCTGTCAATGCTTTCGTGGATGTCATTCAAACATTCGGCAATCAAAGCTATGATTTTACGCTGCGAGAAACACAGACGTTTGAAATTATTCAGGATGTTTCCCGACTAAAAAGCGAAGTCGGCGTGCTGTATCTCTCCCGTGAAAATCAAGCAGTCATTCAAAAGTTGATTGCAGAAAATGGGCTGGTCTTTGAGGAACTGTTCA
>ERZ773165.1279-NODE-1279-length-15596-cov-2.938743_pt1 | contig 15596 bp, 10 predicted proteins | sample MGYA00581003_ERZ773165 | MGnify/ENA primary metagenome ERZ773165 (study PRJEB29015, sample SAMEA2737817) | human gut metagenome | biome: human gut; feature: human-associated habitat; material: faeces | place: China | collected 2012 ... | reverse complement strand
TAAATAAAAGATCCAGATATGGCAGAAATGCTGTATCTGGATTTTTTTTTAATTCTTTAAAACTTTTTCTGCCGATGCCCTGTCTATGATAGTAGATGTTCCTATTATGAGAAAAGGGACATGCAGATAGTTATAGAAGGGAGAGAGTAAAATGAAGCAAAATATATAAAAAATGAGAAATATTTTGTGAACTATTGACAGCCGTTTTTTTTTTTTATAATATTTGTGCTTTTTTACAGACATCAATGAGGTTTACATAAGTATAAGAAAAGCAATGTAACAGATAGAAGGCATAGTGTATAAGAGAAAAGGAGAGAGATGGATGAAAAAGAATAAGATGAAAGAACGCATCATGTGTCTTGTATTAGCCGTGATGCTGGGTATCAGCGGTATCATACCTACGGCACCGGTATTAAAGACGGAGGCAGCATCATTATCAGCGGCGGATGATTCCCAGACAGTGATAGGATGTCATAGATTGCATGATACATCTTATGCTGCGGTACAGGTAGGCAATAAGATTTATTATTCAAGTGACAGAACGGGTTATATCTTTTGCTATGATGTCAAGAAAAAGACAAACAAGAAGTTAGCAAAGCTGCCAAAGCAGGTAAGAAATAAGAATACATATTATTCCTATAAGAATTATGCAAATATCAGCAACATGTTTTACTATAAAGGATATCTTTATTGTGGTTTAATGGATGGTCTTATGTGTTATGGCATTATTCGCGTAAATGTGAAAAACGGAAAGGTGAAAAAATTATTTTTTGAGTGTTCATCAAGCAGTGTTTTGCCGGAGCCGAGTTTTGAGTTTTCCATTTATAAGAATAAGATATATTATGCATATTCAAATGGCACTTCAAACTATAATTATTATTTTGCATCTATGAATCTGGATGGCTCTCATAAAAAAGTAATCAGCCAAAAAGCGCTTACGAAAGTGTGTCGAAATGTAAAGGACAGCCGCATGATTGTTTATAGAGATGCGGTGTATGTCTATAACAACTTTGATGTTTTCTACAAAATAAATAAAAAAGGGAAAAAGACAAAGATCAAGAATCTGCCGAAAACATATATGAAGGTTAAGGTCAGCACATCCGGCTGCGTAATTGACGGTGAGAAAGCACAGTATAAGGGATATGAATATGACTCAATGGGATCTTTTGGCCTGTTAAACAAAAAGAATATTGCGACAGGAGAAGAAAAGGTCATTAATTCCAGCTCAAGCGAGAGAAGAAGCTATATTGTGCTTGGAGACTATATTCTGTTAAGAAAGAATAAAGCAAAGAAGAAACTGGGTGAATGTAAAATCACCCTTCAGCTTCTTAATAATAAAGGTAAGAAGATCAAAGATCTGTATAGCTACAATGTAAATTATAATGAGTAATATATCACAATTTTAAAAGCAAAGGAGAGATGATTATGAAAAAAATGAAGAAACTACTGGCGCTTATGTGCATCGCTATAGCTGCACTCATATGGCTGCCGGGACTAAAGTTTCCGGTAGAGGCGGGAGGTATTGATTACGAGGAGATGGTGTTGGTAGAATCCGGAGAAGATGTCACCTTATCAATAAATCTCAGTAAGTTAAATCTACCGGCAGGTTTTGAGGTGGGTAGTTGTAACTGGATTACAGATGGTGGAACTGTCAGTGCAGATGGATTGTCATATACATTGAGAAATGTTACAAAATCCCAGTTTGTTTATGTATCTATATCCGACAAGAATAGTAGAGATGGAAAATTTTGTGAATTTTATATTTATGTAAATTCTTCAAATATAACAGCTAAAGCAGTTGGCAATAATACGGTGATAGCGAACTCAGGAGAGAAAGTAACACTAAAGGTATCCGCAAGCAGTAATCAGGGGAAGCTTACATATACATGGTATAAAGGACAGTCATACGGAGGAGATGTAGGACAGTTAGGGCATAAAGCATCTTATACCTGTACAGCACCGGTTAACAAAACAAAAAAGCTGAAGACTGAGGATTATCACTGTGTGATTTCTGATGAAATGGGTAATTCAAGCACAGTTTCCTTTACTGTATATGTAAACAGTACAGCCAAAGAGAGCAAATTAAAGACAAATAAGGTCTATATTCTGACATGGGATAGTCAGGTGGAACAGGCGATAAAGGCGGTTAATAAGATATATCCGTCTTATACAAAGAATATCGAAGTGATCAAATATGAAGTTGGCGGAGGATCAGCTGAATATTATGCATTAGTACAGCAGAAGCTTGCAAACAATCCCGAAGCTACGTTTATCGTTTTGATGGATTCAGCAAAGCTGGATGTACTTTTATCTACAGGAGTATTTACAGATTTGGACAAGCTTGGACTTACAGATGCTTACAGCCAGTCTTATCCATATACCAGAAAAGCAGGAACCTATAAGGGCAAGCTTGTAGCGATGACACCGGAAGCAACACCGGGAGCATTTATGTTTGATCCGGATATTGCACAGAAGGTTCTTGGAACTTCAGATCCTGAAAAGGTTCAGAAGATGATCGGAACAGCTGATGGCTATCTGTCTGTTGCTGCAAAGATGAAAGAGGCCGGTTACTATATGACCTCCGGAGCATCAAAATATACAATGAGTGGTTGTGAGGGTATTCTCAATAACATGATAGGGGATACATCGTATTCTTACGAGGATAATAGCAAGGTATTTATGTTATCTGAAGCAGATAAGAAGACTGTGGAAAAGATCGCGAAGGCGACCCGTAGAAATGGATATGATACAGGAAGCTCGATGTGGAGCAGTGCTTGGGTGGCTGATATGACATCCGGTAAGGTATTTGGCTGGTTCTCTGGCACCTGGGGACAGTATAGCATTACATTTGACAAGCCGATGGCTGCCTGTCAGGGACCATTTGCCTATAACTGGGGTGGTACATACTACGCAATTAAGAGTGGCAGGCAGGATGAAGCAGCAGTGCAGTTCCTAAAAGCCTTATGCTGCGATCCTTCTGTAATGGGTTCTCTGGGCGACCTTCCAAATAATACCGTTGCAGCTCAGAAGGTGGTCAGTAAGGGTAAGAATCCTGCAGCTATGAAAAATAATCAGAATATTTATAAAGTATTCGATAAGATGGCAAGAAGCATCAATGGTGGTTCTTATAAGATCTCAAAACCAAAGGTATCCCTTACAAGTAATGGCATTGTAAAGGGATCTGACGGAAAATATTACTATGTAAAGAAAGGTCTGATTCAGTCAGGCAGAAGCGGATTCATCAAAGTTGGCAAGAAGACCTATTACATCAAGAAGGGTGTAGTGCAGAATAAAAAGACCGGATTCGTGAAGAACGGCAAGAAGTACTACTATGTAAAGAAGGGTGTCTGCAGTACAAAGAATGAATTTGTAAAGGTAGGTAAGAAGACCTATTATCTGAATAAGGGCGCAAAGAACACCAAGACCGGATTTGTAAAAGTCGGTAAGGCAACTTATTACGTTAAGAAAGGTCTGAAGACTACACAGACAGCATTTATCAAGAATGGCAGACAGGAATACTATGTCAAGAATGGCGTATGGAAGAAGTCTTATACCGGAAATGTCACCTATAGAAATCATGTTTACTATGTGAAGAAGGGTGTAAAAGTAAAAAAGGTGAGATAATACATGAAGAATAGATTGAAGCAGATCATTGTCTGGTGCATGGTGGCAGCATTGCTATGCGTGAATTGCTCATTTACATCAGAAGCGAAAACAGGCAGTAAGGTTACAGTTCCAAAGACATCTATTACGTCAGTAAGATCCAGATCAGCGGGACAGGTGACAGTAAGATTTAAGAAATCAAAAAAGGCGGGCAGCTATCAGATTCAGATCAGTACAGACAAGAAGTTTAAGAAAAACGTAAAAAGCCAGAAAGTCAGTGCTAAGAAAACAACGGTAACGTTTAAGAAGCTGAAGCAGGGCAAAAAATATTATGTCAGAGTGCGTGTGTACCGGACTGTAAAGAAGAAAAAATATCACAGCGCATGGAGTAAAGTGAAGTCTGTTAAAGTGAAAAAGAAGACGACAAAGAAGGACTCCGGTCAGAAGAATACTGGTGATAGCAATAAGTCTGAGAACACCACAGATGTAACGGATGCCACTGAGAACGCAGGCACCACCAAGGATACAGACACCACTGGAAACACAGGTGCAACTAAGGATACAGATACCATCGGGAACTCAGGCACTACCGGGGACACGAATTCCGGCGGACAGGAGTCCGAGGATCAAAAAAAAGAGTGGGATGGCACGGCAGAGCTGGAAAAAATGGAATATGAAGTGGGAGAAGAAATAAAGGTTCATTATTCCAAGCAGCCGGAATGTGCAGGAGAAATAAAGGAATATTATACTTATGGTAATCAGGGAGAATATATCGATTATACAGAAAGATATACCAAAAAGAATGAGAACGGAAATGTGGTATGTACGAGTGTCGGACATACCAGCCTGTGTATTATATTCCCTGAGACAGAGCATTATAAAGAGACATGGATTGCTTTGGGAAAAGTGAGAATATACAATAATGAAGACCCACTTGGAGGATTTAATCTGTCCGGTTATAAGTACGGGGAAACCATGAAGAAAGAGGTTGAAGATATAACCGTAACGAATGGTACAGGTTCTTTTTGTGAATGGTTTGCATGTGAAGGTAATGCTGCATGGTTAAATGAACATATAACCTTTAAGGTATCCGATGTTACACCGAAAGAATACAGAAATCTGATGGATTGGGCAGGCTGGAATACTTCAGAACCGGAAATAAAAGTAGAAACCTATAATCTGAAGGGGGTATATGGAGAGACAACATCCGTTACGACTTCGACAACAAGTGGAAAAATAGAATTTTCCGGCAAGGCAATGTCACAGTGCAAGCTTACTGTAACAGCTGGTGCAGGTGTGCGCGTGTGCAGACTGGATGCTTACAGGGATGGCGTTTTATATGACACTATGTATGTTGCTCCGAAGCCATATGATGAAGATGGAAATCTTCTTGATACAGAATTGTATACAAAGGTTCGGAGAAATGTAGAGGCAAAGCTGTGGACAGATGATATGTCGAATTATGATAAGCTGAAAACTCTTGCAGATTATATTTCAACGACAGCGCATTATCCGGGATATCAATGTACTCAAAAAGATGTAAATCCGACTCTGTGGGATGGATTCTCAGTCGATGGAATTGCGCTTTATTATAATATGTTCAATATGCCGGTTTTAAACCGCGCGATGGCATTGCGTGGCGGTATCATAACCTGTGTGGCTATAGATATTGTCTGCGCTGCGGCAGAGGAGGATCTGAGACTGAATTATCTGTATGATAAAGCGACAGATACTGTTGCAGAAGGCGAAGGCGTATGGCTTACGATCGGAGATGCCAGTACCAATCCAAGCGCAGGAGCGCATGAGTCTCTGGCATACAAAGATGCCGATGGCAATATTGTATATATCGATGCGCAGGGAAGAATGGCAAGAAATTCATGTGAAGAACATGGCTGCCTGGATAAGGTCATCAGAGACTAGAGCCGCGCCGGACATGAAGAGGCGAAGAATATAGAGGCAGATATTTAATCAAATAATGAAGGAGATGGATAAGATATGAAACAATTTTTAAAATCACATGCAATTTTATTCAGTATGCTTGCAGTCCTGATCGGATGCTTAATTTACCCGAATCAGGCAGATGCAAAGACATATCAGACACAGGATAACTATATTGGTGGTGGCGGATGTTCAGTTGTGATCAGTGGTAATAAGGTTTATTATTCAATCACGGAAACTGGAAAAATCTTCTGCTATGATATCAAAACGAAGAAGACAAAAACCATTGCCAAAGCAGGTGGAAAAGGATTTAGAAGCTTGAGAAAAAAGGAAATTATCTGTATGCAGTCTATGATAATTATGGCGGATCCGATGGATCAGATAAGTATATCGTGCGTGTATCAATTAAGAATGGTAAGAAAACAAAACTTGCAAGAGGCCGTGATTTTGTATTTGCAGGCAAAAAGATCTACTATACAAAGACGCAGCATGTAAAGACCAGTGATATAGAATATGATAAAACGGTTGGTACATATTCCATGTCACTTACCGGAAAAAATAAAAAGAAAGCAAAATCTGTTGTATTAAGTACAGAACGGGATGCAAGAACGCCGCTCAAGACATCAAAAGGTTCACTTACCTCCAGAGGAAAGACAGTGGGTAGTTTATATTTTCCACAGGCGATAGATTATACGACGTCAAAGGGAAAGAAAACGGAGATCTATAATGTATTGAAGGATAAGAATGCAAGCAGTACTTCAACGATACAGTATTATACATTACAGGGTGATTACATTGTGTATAAGAAATGTGATAAAAATGGATATTCCAAACTGATACTCGTGAAAAAGAACGGGAAAGGATCCAAAGTTTTATATTCAGAACCTTCTGCAAGCGGTTGGTAAAATGAAAATACAGGCGTTACAGCCGGTCGGTGTCAGGTGAGGGTCAGAACTTATAGCGTCAGATAGACAGTTAGAGCTTATGGCATCAGATGGACGATGTTGTATTTAGCATATGGCATCAGATACAGATAATAGAATTTATTTGTATCTGGTGCCTTTTTTTACGCATTGTGATGGTAAAAAATGCGGATTAATGCTACAATAAAACGAATGGGGAAACGCTTTGGCAGATACGAATGAAAAGGCTGAATGAGATCATACGAGAGGAAACGAAAAAATGAACAAACGAAACCGGTTAAAAACCATTCGGCCGCAGAATGAACGTGCGGCAAGAGCATTCCGTAAGAAGCAGAACATGAAGGTAGAGCTGAATAAAAAGTGGCTGCCTGTTGTCTATGTGGTGATGCTCGGTATCTGTATTTTACTGAATGTGACAAATGATAGTCTGGATCCGGCAAATGTGCTGATCAGTGTCTGTATGTTTGGAATCGTGGGAGCGATATTTGTCTATGCATATAAGCATTTGAAGCATATCGACCAGATGGGGGAAGATTTTCGTATAGCTATCAGCTATATCAAGGGCGATTATGCAAAAGAAAAGAAGCTTCTTTGGGATCTGTATCGTACCGAGACCCGGTATGGTATCTTTAATGAGGAACATCTGAGAAATTCCTATGTAGATTATGTGGAAGAAATGAAACGTCTGGAGCAGGATGAGGAAGAAAAATATGCCTGCGATATCGAAGATTTTATCAATTACCAGCTGATCGATGATGCGGTTGAAAAAGGTCGTCTGAGTCTGGTTCCGGGAGCCATGACAGGACTGGGTATCCTTGGTACCTTTATCGGTCTGTCAATTGGACTTCAGGCATTTAATACAGGTTCAGCAGAGGAGATTACGAACAGTATCGGACCTCTGATGGATGGTATCAAGGTTGCGTTCCATACATCTATCTATGGTATGATCTTTTCCCTGACATTTAATCTGATCTTTAAGACGGTTCTGGAACAGGCATATCACAAGCTGGATGAATTTGTAGCAGAGTTCAAACGGTATGTGCGTCCGGATGCGACTTACGATAACGGTAATCTGGAACTTGATTTCCAGAAGAAACAGTTGGAAGCAACGATAGCAACACAGAAGGCAATCGAAGAAACACTTGCATATCTGAAATCCATGCATGAAGATATCGAAGATATCCGTATCCTGACGAAAGATCAGAATGACATCTTCCGGGGCAGACTGAACCGCCCGAGGGCGATCGAGCAGAGCAGCAGGGAGGGATAAGGCATGAGTAAGAAACGAAGAAGACCGGAGGAAGAAGAAACCTCTTACTGGCTGTCGTATTCCGATATGATGGCGGCACTCCTTCTGATCTTTATTCTGATCATTTCTTTTACACTGATGCAGTCAAAGAGCCAGTATGAGAGTAAACAGGCAGAGCTTGATAAGCAGAAAGAAATTATCAAGGAACAGGAGCAGTTGCTAAAAGATCAGCAGGATGAGCTGGATCGTATCGCAGGCATCCGAAGTGATCTGGTGGCGGCACTCCGTGATGAGTTCGCAGACAGTTCGTTAAATGTCAAGGTAGACGAGAAAACGGGTGCGATCACCTTTGATGCCAGTGTGTTATTTGACGTTGCGGACAGTGACCTGAAAGAAGAAGGAAAGACATTCTTGAAAGAATTTCTTCCCAAATACTGTAAAGTGCTGCTGGATGAAAAATATCGTGATTATGTATCGGAGATTATTATAGAAGGTCATACAGATACGAATGGATCTTATATTTATAATCTTGAACTTTCCCAGCAGAGAGCCTTTTCTGTTGCAAAGTATTGTCTGACTGAGAGTAACGGGATCATAAGCTCCACGGATGTTGAACTGCTTCGAAGTGTGCTGACGGCAAATGGAAAGTCCTACAGCAATCCGATCTATAAGGAGGATGGATCTGTCGATCTGGAAGCATCCAGACGAGTAGAGATCCTGTTCCGGCTTCAGGATGAAGAAATGATCGCTGAGATGATGGATATTCTGAAAGAGAAATAGATATTTTGAAAGAGAAACAGACCAACACTTGCGGTTTTAAAAACGAGATGGTACAATGAGCATTGCGATGGGATGTGTTTGTACATACCAGCATAATGCGAAACCAACATTGAACCGACAGGTGAAATGGTACAATGAGCATTACGGCGGTACATATTTATATGATATGTACTAAATGGATAGATTGTCTTTTGAAAGGAAAACGAGATGAAAAGAGTAGTTGTAACAGGAATGGGCGCTGTAACCCCGATTGGAAATAACGTAGAAGAATTCTGGGATGGCATTAAGAAGAATAAAGTAGGTATTGGCGAGATTACAAAATTTGATGTATCCGAATATAAATGCAAAATGGGTGCTGAAGTAAAAGATTTTGATCCGAAACAATATATGGATCCAAAGGCAGCCAGAAGAATGGAGCCGTTCTGCCAGTATGCAGTTGCAGCTACAGGCGAAGCAATCAGAAACGCGGGTATTGATCTTGAGAAAGAAGATCTGACAAGATTCGGAACCTGTATCGGTAACGGACTTGGCGGTGTAGCTACGATCGAAAAGGAACATGCCAAGGTTATGAATGGTAAGGCAAACCGTGTCAGTGTAATGATGGTTCCTATGATGATCTCGAATATGGCAGCCGGAAATGTAGCGATCGCATATGGCTTAAAGGGCAAATGTACAGATGTTGTAACAGCATGTGCGACAGGAACAAACAGCATTGGCGAGGCATATCGTTATATTCAGGTCGGAGATGCAGATGTGATGGTAGCCGGAGGCGCTGAATCACCGATCTGTGAGACAAATGTTTCAGGATTTATCTCCATGACAGCACTTTCAAGTGCAACAGAAGCAGATCGTGCGTCGATTCCGTTTGACAAAGACAGATGTGGATTCGTTATCGGTGAAGGAGCTGGAGTCGTAGTCCTGGAATCTCTGGAGCATGCGCAGGCAAGAGGAGCAAAGATCCTTGCCGAGGTTGTCGGATATGGTTCCACCTGTGATGCATTTCACATTACATCCCCTGCTGAGGATGGAGAGGGTGCAGCAAGAGCCATGACACTTGCAATCAACGAGGCTGGCATTACACCGGCAGACGTAGATTATATCAATGCACACGGAACAAGTACCCACCACAATGATCTCTATGAGACAAGAGCAATTAAGAAAGCATTTGGTGAAGATGCATATAATGTAAATATTAATTCTACAAAATCCATGATCGGTCATTTATTTGGCGCGGCCGGAGCAGTTGAATTTATTACATGTGTAAAATCTATCGAAGATGGATACATTCATCCAACAGTAGGTCTTCGTGAGACAGAAGGCGAGATCGATCTGAATTATACAAAGGGTGAGGGCGTTCATAAGGACATTACATATGCGCTGAGCAATTCTCTTGGATTTGGTGGACACAATGCCAGCATTCTTGTAAAGAAATGGGAAGAATAAGATCCAGACAAAAACAGATATAAAAGAATTACACATCATAAATAATGTGAGCAAAAGTATTTGCACGAAAAAGTGTAAATTTACATGGAAAAGTGAAAAAACGTATTGACATATTCCTTGCGTTATGGTAGAGTATCTCCTGATGAACTGCCGAAGACAGTAGGTGCCGGATGGCATAAGTTGAAAAACGCCTACCGAGGAATATATCGTTAATATTATTTTAACTATATGCTCTCTGTCTTATCGACAGAGAGCTTTTCTTATTTTAGCAGAAGATGCTTTCTGTTAACTATGTGCAGTCATTAGTAAAATAAGGAGGCGCATTATGGCAAAGGTAGAGATTAAGAAGCCAGTAGTTGAAGAAATCAAAGCTAACTTAGATGGTGCTCAGACAGCAGTTGTAGTTGACTACCGTGGACTTACAGTTGAGCAGGACACACAGCTTCGTAAGCAGTTAAGAGAAGCTGGGGTTGTTTATAAGGTATACAAGAACACCATGATCAACTTCGCTATTGAAGGCACAGAGTTCGAGGGACTGAAGCCATGTCTCGAAGGACCTACCGGATTAGCTATCTGTAAGACAGATGCTACAGCAGCAGCCAGAATCCTGGCTAACTTCGCAAAGACTGCTCCGGCACTTGAGCTTAAGGGTGGCGTTGTAGAAGGTACATTCTACGATGCAGCAGGTATCGCAGTTATTGCAAACATTCCTTCAAGAGAAGTACTTATTTCCAAATTCCTTGGAAGTATCCAGTCACCTATTGCAAACTTCGCTCGTGTTATCAAGCAGATTGCAGAACAGAAGGAAGCTTAATTATTTGTGCATACAGGCACGTCGGCTTCTATTTAATAGAAGCAGCAATTATTAAACTATATTATATTAATGGAGGAAATAATAATGACAACTCAGGAAATTATTGAAGTAATCAAAGGTTTATCAGTATTAGAATTAAATGACTTAGTTAAAGCATGTGAGGAAGAATTCGGTGTATCAGCAGCAGCAGGTGTTGTTGTAGCAGCAGCAGGCGGAGACGCTCCAGCAGCAGAAGAGAAGGATGCATTCGATATCGAACTTACAGAAGTTGGTCCTAACAAGGTTAAGGTTATCAAGGTTGTTCGTGAGATCACAGGTCTTGGCTTAAAGGAAGCTAAGGATGCTGTTGATGGCGCTCCAAAGGTTATCAAAGAGGGAGCTTCAAAGGACGAGGCTGAGGAAGCTAAGACTAAGTTAGAGGCTGAAGGCGCTAAGGTTACATTAAAGTAATTTTATTCCTTGTATTTATGAATATCTTTCGACCTGGCGGGAGAATTACCTGCCAGGTCGTTTTTGTCAAAGTTCCGGCGAACTGATCATTTTTATCAATAAGAGCAGTTGAAACCGAATAAGTGATTTTAAGATTCTGAATACAGATACGACATGATATAGTCAGCGTTATGTATCTGTTCTGTAATAATACCGCTGCAGGCTGTTTCAAAAGAATGCAGAGGGGCATATAAATATGGATAAAAGTTCATATACAATTCTTTAATAAAAAATTCCAAATATTTCTTGACATATACCTTGAAAATGTGATACAGTGTAGGATGTCTATACTATGGGTTGGTTTGCGTTCAAACCAGACATATAATGACACGGCTAATATATTTCGGTTAAATGTAAGCATTTCAACAGAATATACGCTTAAAAATAAATTCCAAGGGGTGAATGTGTCGATGGAAAAAAACAGAATTAGTCCTGTTCAATCTGGTAAAGGTATCCGAATGAGTTATTCCAGACAGAAAGATGTACTGGAGATGCCTAACTTTATCGAAGTTCAGAAAAACTCATACCAGTGGTTCCTTACCGATGGTCTGAAGGAGGCATTTAAAGATATCTCTCCTATTACTGACTATACAGGACAGCTTAGTCTTGAGTTTGTAGATTTCCAGTTATGTAGAGATGATGTGAAGTACTCAATCGAAGAGTGCAAGGAAAGAGATGCAACATATGCTGCACCGCTTAAAGTAAAAGTAAGACTCCATGCAAATGACGCAAAGGAAATGTCAGAACATGAGATTTTCATGGGTGATCTTCCTCTTATGACCGAGACAGGTACATTTGTGATCAACGGTGCAGAGCGAGTTATCGTAAGCCAGTTGGTGCGTTCACCTGGTATCTACTATGATATTGCACATGATAAGATTGGTAAGAAGCTGTACTCCTGTACAGTTATCCCAAACCGTGGTGCATGGTTAGAGTACGAAACAGATTCGAATGATGTTTTCTATGTTCGTGTAGATAGAACCAGAAAGGTGCCTATCACAGTACTTATCCGTTCACTGGGAATCGGAACAAATGCAGAGATTATCGATCTGTTTGGCGAAGAACCAAAGATTTTAGCAAGTATTGAAAAGGATCCTTCTGAGACATATCAGGATGGTCTTCTTGAGCTGTACAAAAAAATAAGACCGGGTGAGCCTCTTGCAGTAGAGAGTGCAGAGAACCTGATCAATGCAATGTTCTTTGATCCAAGACGTTATGATCTTGCAAAGGTTGGACGTTATAAGTTCAATAAGAAGCTGGCATTCCAGAACAGAATCACAGGTCAGATACTTGCAGAGGATGCGATCGATCCGGCAACCGGTGAAGTGATCGCAGAAGCAGGCACGACACTTACAAGAGCACAGGCAAAGGATATCCAGGATGCTGCTGTACCATATGTTATGATCCAGACAGAAGAACGTAACGTAAAGGTGCTTTCAAATATGGTAGTAGATCTGTCCAAGTATGTTGGATTTGATCCTGCTGAAGTAGGTATCCATGAGGGTGTATACTATCCTGTTCTTGAAACCCTTTTAAATGAATATTCAGACGAAGAAGAATTAAAGGCAGCTATCGCAAGAGATGCATCTGACCTTGTTCCAAAGCATATAACAAAAGAAGACATTATCGCTTCAATTAACTACAACATTCACCTTGAATATGGTATTGGAACAAAGGATGATATCGATCATCTTGGTAACAGACGTATCCGTGCAGTCGGAGAACTTCTTCAGAATCAGTATAGAATCGGTCTTTCCAGACTGGAAAGAGTTGTAAGAGAGAGAATGACGACTCAGGACGTAGAGACGATCACTCCACAGTCTCTGATCAACATCAAGCCTGTAACAGCAGCAGTTAAGGAATTCTTCGGAAGTTCCCAGTTGTCACAGTTCATGGATCAGAACAACCCGTTGTCTGAGCTGACTCATAAGAGAAGATTATCAGCCCTTGGTCCCGGTGGTCTGTCACGAGACAGAGCCGGATTCGAGGTTCGAGACGTACACTATACTCATTATGGTAGAATGTGTCCTATCGAGACTCCTGAAGGTCCTAACATCGGTCTGATCAACTCTCTGGCTACTTATGCAAGAATCAATGAGTATGGTTTTGTAGAAGCACCATACAGAAAACTGGATAAATCAGATCCTGCAAACCCTGTAGTTACAGATGAGGTTATTTATCTGACTGCAGATGAAGAAGATAATTACAGAGTTGCACAGGCGAATGAACCTCTGGATGCAGATGGTCATTTCGTAAATAACAACGTATCAGGAAGATACAGAGAGGATACAACAGAGTTCCCGAAATCAAGAGTTGATCTGATGGACGTTTCTCCTAAGATGGTATTCTCAGTTGCTACATCCATGATTCCTTTCCTTGAGAACGATGATGCAAACCGTGCGCTGATGGGTTCCAACATGCAGCGTCAGGCGGTGCCGCTTCTTGTAACAGAGGCTCCTGCGGTTGGTACAGGTATGGAGATGAAGGCAGCGATCGACTCCGGTAACTGTGTGATCGCAGAGGCAGATGGTGTGGTTGAACGTTCCGCTTCCAATGAGATCATCATTAAGGAGACAACAGGAACCGTTCATAATTATAAATTAGCAAAGTTCCAGCGAAGCAACCAGGGAACAAGTATGAACCAGAGACCTTTAGTCAACAAGGGTGACGAGGTCAAGGCAGGACAGGTTATCGCAGACGGTCCTTCTACCTGCGGTGGAGAGATCGCCCTTGGTAAGAACCCTCTCATCGGTTTCATGACATGGGAAGGTTATAACTACGAGGATGCGGTTCTTCTCAGTGAGAGACTGGTTCAGGAGGATGTTTACACATCCGTACACATCAGTGAGTACAATGCCGAGGCAAGAGATACAAAGCTTGGTGCCGAGGAGATTACCCGTGATGTTCCGGGCGTTGGTGATGACGCACTCAAGGATCTGGATGAGAGAGGTATCATCCGTATCGGTGCTGAGGTTCGCGCCAACGATATTCTGGTCGGCAAGGTTACACCGAAGGGTGAGACAGAGCTGACGGCAGAGGAGAGACTTCTTCGTGCGATCTTCGGCGAGAAGGCAAGAGAAGTTCGTGATACATCACTCAAGGTTCCTCATGGTGAGTTTGGTATCGTTGTAGATGCCAAGGTATTTACAAGAGAGAACGGCGATGAGCTTCCGCCGGGAGTGAATGAGAACGTTCGTATCTATATTGCACAGAAGCGTAAGATCCAGGTTGGAGATAAGATGGCCGGACGTCATGGTAACAAGGGTGTGGTTTCCAGAGTACTTCCTGTGGAGGATATGCCATTCCTTCCAAACGGTCGTCCTTTGGATATCGTGTTGAACCCTCTGGGTGTGCCTTCACGTATGAACATCGGTCAGGTCCTGGAGATTCATCTGAGTCTGGCTGCAAAGGTCCTGGGATTTAACGTAGCAACTCCTGTCTTTGATGGCGCGAATGAGCACGACATCATGGATACACTCGAGCTGGCAAATGATTATGCCAATACACCGCTTGATCAGGAAGAGCTTGAGGCAGAAAAGGCAAAGGCTGCAGAGGATGGCGTTGAGTATCCGGCAGACGTTGTGCCTTTCGTAGATAAATATAAAGATGTCCTTGATCCGGAGGTTATGAACTATCTGGTTGAGAACAAGGATTATCGTCAGCAGTGGAAGGGCGTTCCGATCCGCCGTGATGGTAAGGTTCGTCTCCGCGATGGTAGAACAGGTGAGTATTTCGATGGCGAAGTAACGGTAGGCTTCATGCATTACCTCAAGCTCCACCATTTGGTTGATGATAAGATCCATGCTCGTTCTACCGGTCCTTACTCTCTTGTAACACAGCAGCCACTCGGTGGTAAAGCACAGTTCGGTGGTCAGCGTTTCGGAGAGATGGAGGTTTGGGCACTTGAGGCTTATGGTGCTGCATATACACTTCAGGAGATCCTGACTGTGAAGTCCGATGATGTCGTTGGTCGTGTGAAGACATACGAGGCGATCATCAAGGGAGAGAACATCTCTGATCCTGGTATTCCAGAGTCCTTTAAGGTACTTCTTAAGGAGCTTCAGGCACTTGCACTTGATGTTACGGTTCTGGATGAGGACGGTAACGAAGTACCGATGACAGAGAGCGTTGAAGAGGATCGTGATGAGGATATCAAGCCGCTCATCGATGGCGATGCCAACTTTGCATTTGGCAACGGAGAGTCCTTCGAGGCTGCAGGTTTCAAAGAGGGTACTGCTGAAGAGCTTGAGAATGACGACATTTTTGGCGATTTTGAAGCTTCCGAGGAACCGGATCTGTTATAAGACGAAACTTCGGATTTACACAACCTGGATGTGGAAGAATGGAGGTTACTATG
>ERZ773165.1270-NODE-1270-length-15739-cov-9.623247_pt1 | contig 15739 bp, 8 predicted proteins | sample MGYA00581003_ERZ773165 | MGnify/ENA primary metagenome ERZ773165 (study PRJEB29015, sample SAMEA2737817) | human gut metagenome | biome: human gut; feature: human-associated habitat; material: faeces | place: China | collected 2012 ... | reverse complement strand
CAGGTGCCGGACTTGCCCTCCGCCGTCGCGGTGACGGTCGCGGTGCCGGGTCTGAGGCCATGGACGGTGCCGGCCTTGTCAACAGTGGCGACGCTCCGGTCGGACGACGACCACGCCACGGCCCTGTCGGACGCGGCTTCGGGAGAGACACTGGCGGACAGCACCGCAGATTCGCCCTCTATGATCTCTATCCGGGACGGGGTGACGGCCACGGATGAGACTCCGGCCGTCTCCTCCCTCTTACCGCAGGAGGTGATGAGAAGGATGGCGGCGGCAGCCGTCAGCAGCGCGCGCCGTGTGTGTGTGTGTAAAAACGCTCATATCGATTGATGTTTTGGTTATAGTCTCGTGAGTCCTATGAGTTCAGCGATGCCTTGGTAAATAACTTGGCGACCATCGGTCACCCTTTCGGTCTGTATCCCGCTCCTGCCTTGCGTCACCGGCACGGGACGTGACGCCGTGTGGCAGACATCAGGACAAAAATAATAAAAATTTCCAAATATCAAACGAATATGCCGGATATAATGGCCGATATAATGGCCGCACGACCATGCGACCGACCCCCTGAACCCCTCCAACGACAGGAGCAGGGGACGGCGCCGCGCTCTCCGGGAACGATGACGCCTGACTGTCCCGCACCCGAAGGTGACGCGCGGCACAGTCAGGCGACTCTTCCGCGCCTTTCCGTTGCCCAAGGGCGCAGGGCAGAATGAAGTATGGATGAAGGAAACCCTTCGGCAACGAAAACCACACTTATCGTCGCCCGAGAGTGCAGCACGGCGCGCTTGAGCGACACCTCCGCGCGTTTCCGCCGCCCGAAGGTACTGGGCAAAAGACGTAAGGTTGAATCTGACAAAAAAAAAGAAGAAGTCTCCCAAAAACGAGGGAGACTTCAGTAGGGTGCCCAAAGCCGGGCTCGAACCGGCACGTCTTTAAGGGACATTGGATTTTGAGTCCAACGCGTCTACCAATTCCGCCATTCGGGCATATTCAGGCAGTAGACTTTCCTTTGGAAACTTCGCACTTCCGCTGCACTTCCGCTTCAAAGGATTGCAAAGTTATTGAATTTCCTCCGATATTCCAAAACATTCAACAAAAAGCTTATGCGAAAAAACGCATAATCCCTCTTGTCCGGCAAAAAGCACTTATACCGGATAAGTAACCTTCAAACAATAAGCTGCATCATCTTAAGGAATCTTCTCGGTCTATTTCTCTTTTTTCATCAGTCATGTGCCACCGGCACACTCCCTCTTCGAAAAAGATCTATCCTCGAAAATATTCTCTTAGAAACAGTTTTGAATTGTTTGTTTGAAGGTTAAGAGCAAGCTCTCCCCCTGCTGCCCACCTCGGCAACCCGGACAAGTCCGATTGCCCTCGGTTCGGGCGCTGGGTTGAGAGTGAAAAGCTTCAGGTTCGACCGCTTCTTCCAAGGAAGATAGCGGGCGGTGCCGTCTGACTGAAGAAGCGGGAATAAAATGAAGATTTTTTCACCTCAAAGAACATTTCAAACAATTCAAAACAGCTTCTTAATCTGAAGCAACTTATTATTTTCATGTTCCTAAACACCGCTGTCGATGCATCTTATCCGGTGGAAAGCCGTTTGGCCGGACAAACGTAACCGTTGATGTGACTTGTCCGGCGATATGCTTGCTTGCCGGACATTTTACGGCACAGAAGGAACGGTCTTTCTGATCAGATAGGCAAAAGGTGCCTGCGCTCTGATTCACCGCGCATCATTTTTTCTGAAAAATCGATTCGGCTTATGAGGAAAACTGATTATATTTGTACGGTTTAAGCCGGCAGCCACCACAAGAGTTGTGGTTTCAGGCACGGGATCCGCGACCGTCCGACTTGCGGAAACGACATAGAGCTTTGACCCGGAAACGGGAGACGAAACATATCATATTTAACGAAATTTTAAGCTCAACAAAATGAAACACTTTTCTTTACCAAAAGACGGTGGACTGATTGAGGAGAACCTGCCGAAGAGCATTCTCCACTCCTATGAGAAGATCACCACCGAGATTTTTGATGACGCGGCCATCGGCAGCGACAGGGTGGCAGACATCATTGTCAAAGCCATCAAGGATCACGGGAAAGCATCGCTTCCCCGCACATTCAAACTTGGTCTCACAACAGGAAAGACCCCTGTGTCCCTCTACGCCAACCTCACACGGCAGTTCAAGGAAGGCAACGTCTCTTTCGCCGATGTAGAGGTGTTCTCTATTGATGAGTACTATCCTTGCGACAGGAATTCCACCCAAAGCCGCAACCACAGACTCCACGCCGAGTTTCTGGATCAGGTAGATGTCAGGAAGGAGAACATCCATATTCCTGATGGGTCAATCCCCAAAGAGCAGATTTCAGACTACTGCGCTGAATTCGAGAAGGCTGCGAGAGGTCTCGACCTTCTGGTGATCGGTGTCGGGGAAGGAGGGCAGGTCGGCTTCAATGAGGCCGGCTCCTCCGAAAGAAGCCAGACCCGTACAGTCCCGCTTTCATACCAGTCAAGAAAGAGACAGGCCCGCAACTTCAACGGAGACATCGCCGTCACGCCGAAGACCGCGATAACCATGGGCATCGGCACCATGATGAGCGCCCGCAGGATTCTCCTCATGGCATGGGGAGAGGACAAGGCCGAGATCGTGAAGAGAATCGTTGAGGGTGACGCTGACTCGACATGCCCGGCTTCTCTGCTACAGGAGCATGACAACATCGCCTTCTACACCGACGAGATGTCCGCTTCTCTCCTGACCAGATCCGTCGCTCCTTGGATGGTCGGCCCTTGTCATTGGACCCCGAAGTTGATCCGCAAGGCCGTGGTCTGGCTCTGCCAGAAAGTGGGCAAGCCTATCCTCAAGCTCACCCAGCAGGACTATCTCGAGAATTACCTCGGGGAACTCATTGAACTCTACGGGCCGTTTGACAAGATCAACATTGATGTATTCAACGACTTCCAGCACACCATCTCAGGATGGCCGGGCGGAAAGCCGAATGCCGATGACACCACAAGACCAGTCAAGTCAACTCCGTTCCCTAAGAAAGTCCTCATCTTCTCCCCTCACCCGGACGACGACGTGATCTCGATGGGTGGCACATTCATCCGTCTCGTCCATCAGGGACATGATGTTCATGTGGCCTACGAGACTTCCGGCGACCTTGCCGTGCATGACGATGTCGTGCTTCAGCACATGGACGCGGCCTACCAGCTTGGATTCGGAGACAAGTTCGACGAGGTAAAGAAAATCATCGACTCAAAGAAGCCTGGCGAGCCTGAGCCTAAGGAGCTTCTCGCCATCAAGGCGGCCATCCGCCGCAGCGAGGCCAGAGGAGCGGACAGAAGCTTCGGCCTCAACGACAAGACCAACGTCCACTTCCTCAACCTGCCGTTCTACGAGTCCGGCGGAGTGACCAAGCTTCCTCGCACCCAAAAAGACCTTGACATCATCAAGGCCCTGATAGCGAAGATACACCCTGACCAGATCTACATGGCCGGAGACCTTGCCGACCCTCACGGAACCCACAGGGTCTGCACCAAGGCAGCACTTGAAGCCATCGAGCAGCTCAAGGAAGAAGGCAACGACTGGCTGAACGACACCACGATCTGGCTCTACAGAGGCGCCTGGATGGAGTGGGAGCTATGGAGGGTTGACATGGCCGTTCCGCTCAGTCCTGACGAGCTCATCGAGAAGCGTCACGCCATCTTCCGTCACCTTTCCCAGAAAGACATCGTCCCGTTCCCGGGCGATGACCCGAGGGAGTTCTGGCAGAGGGCCGAGGAGCGCACACAGAACACCGCAAGGCTTTACAATGAATTGGGAATGGCTGAATATCAAGCCATCGAGGTTTTCCTGCGGCTGAAATAATCAATCGTCTGTGAATATGTCACCTCTCCCACGGTGACATGTTCACCAGAGCAAGATAGCAAGAGTAAAGAAAAATTTATAAACTGCATCAATCATGAAAGTCATCATCAGAGACACTAAGAAAGAGGGTTCACTCTGGGCGGCACATCACATCGCCGCCGCGATCAAGGCCAAGGCCGAAAAGACCGACAAGCCTTTTGTACTCGGTCTGCCGACCGGCTCAACCCCTCTGGACACCTATGCGGAACTCGCCAGAATGTGCGCCGCCGGAGAGATCTCGTTCAAGAATGTCATCACCTTCAACATGGATGAATATGTCGGGATTCCGGAGAATCATCCTGAGAGCTATCACAGCTTTATGCACAGGAACCTTTTCGACAAGATTGACATTCCTGCCGGCAACATCCACATCCTCAACGGCAACGCCGCAGATCTCGACAAAGAGTGCGAGGACTACGAGAAAGCCATCGTAGAGGCTGGCGGCATCGATCTGTTCCTCGGCGGAGTCGGCGAGGACGGCCATCTCGCCTTCAACGAGCCGTTCTCCTCCATACATTCCAGGACAAGGGTGGTGACCCTTACCCAGGACACGATCGAAGTCAACTCCCGCTTCTTCGGAGGTGATGTCAACCTGGTTCCAAAACGCGCGATGTCAGTGGGTGTAGCCACTGTCTGCAGCGCCAAGGAGGTTCTCATCCTCGCCTTCGGAAGCAAGAAGGCAAGGGTGGTCAGAGAGGCCATAGAGGGCTGTGTAAGCCACTATGTGACCTTGTCGGCCCTCCAGCTCCACGAGTTTGGCACTGTTGTGCTTGACGAGCCTGCCGCCGGCGAGCTTAAGGTCAACTCTTACCGCTATTTCAAGGCCGTCGAAGCTGCCGAGAACAAATAGCGTGTGGAGGACAACAATCTGTAAATCAGAATAATACCGAAGTATCCTCCTACCTGTCATGGGCAGGAGGATATTCATTTAAAAATCAATCTATCAATATGTTATCCTCCACGGTTGTCGCAGTGTTTATAGCTCTTGCCTACGTCATAGGGAGCAATGGGTCAGACAATACCATAAACAGTCGCTTCGACACGTTCAGTGGCCGAACCAACGGACTCGGTGAACAGACCAGCCAGCTCAGCGACCGAACCAACGGACTCGATGAACAGACCAGCCGGCTCAGAGACCGAACCAATGGCCTCGGTGAACAGACCAGCCGGCTCAGCGACCGAACCAACGGACTCGGTGAACAGACCAGCCGGCTCAGTGACCGAACCAACGGACTCAGTGAACAGACCAGCCGGCTCGGTGGCCGAACCAACGGACTCGGTGAACAGACCAGCCAGCTCGGTGACCGAACCAACGGACTCGGTGAACAGACCAGCCGGCTCAGCGACCTGACTGACGAGCACGTCTTATTCCAAGTTACGAATCAACCGGATACTGAGCCTGCCGCCAAGGCATCCATGCCCAATATGGGTTCCGCCAACGAGTACGGGGTAAAGGAACGGTGCGAACGCTACACGATGAAGAACCAGGGACTTGAGCGGGAATATTACCTATACCGTCCTGAAGGACTCAAGGCAGGAGCCCCGCTCGTGATTGTCCTCCACGGCTACGGCGGCTCGGCCCTCAAGGGCAAAAAAGCGATGATGGATGTCGCCGACCGGAACGGGTTCGCCGTATGCTACCCTCAAGGGATAAAGAATCCGAAAGGGAAACCGGGCTGGAATGTCCGCTATCCGTCCCAGAAAGGGATGAAGACCGATGACGTGAAGTTCCTCATCGCCCTTTCCAAAGAGCTTCAAAAGAAATTCGATCTCAGCCCCAAGAACACCTTTCTCACCGGAATGTCCAACGGCGGAGACATCATCTACCTGATAGCGATGCGGGCTCCGAAAGCCTTCAAGGCCATGGCCTCGATAGCAGGACTGCAGTTCAACTGGATGGAGACGGAATATTCCTACAAGCATCCACTTCCTTTCATGGAGGTTCACGGCACACAGGACCACACTTCCGAATGGCTCGGCGACCCGGAGAACAAAGGCGGCTGGGGAGCGTACATTCCCGTTCCGGCGGCGGTCAGCAGAATCATCGCCGTCAATGGCTGCACAGAGGAATATGTCACCGAACTTCCTCGCCGGGATGGCCGCAATCAAGTCACACTCTATCAATTCACTGGCGGCAAACCGGCAGTGAAAGGCGGCAGACCCACCGAAGTCTGGCTCTACAAAGTCGAAGGCGGCGACCATTCCTGGTCCGACAAGGATATGGACACCTGCTCCGAGATCTGGCGGTTCTTCAGCCAATGGATCGATTAGCCACCCCACTTTGGAGCCACATCCCACCAGTTTCTGATACAAATCCGCAATTCATTGAATGTCAAAAGGTGGAACATCACCCTTTGACATTCAACATTTTACAAAACCCTGCCCTCCAAATCCACCGGGCTGTATTTACGAATATATTCATTCACAATCAGTTGGCAATCACGGCGAAAATTTGTAAATGTAACCCGAAAAGGCTAACTTTGCAATAGACAATAAAGAACTTGCAAAGATGTCCAATTACCGCATTTTCGTGGAGAAACACCCGGAGTTCCAGGTGGAGGCAAAGAGCCTCCTGGGGGAACTCAACGAGAACCTGCAGCTGGAGCTGAAAACGCTTCGGCTGCTTAATGTTTATGACTTGTTCGGATTCACGCCGGAGCTTCTGGAGAAGAGCCGCTACAGCGTCTTCGGAGAGATTGTGACCGACTCTGTCACAGATTCGATCGATCTGGACGGAGCGAAGTACATCGCAGTGGAGTACCTGCCCGGCCAATTCGACCAGAGGGCTGCCTCGGCTGTGGACTGCGTGCACCTGATCGATCCCACGGCGCGGATCAGCATAAAGAGTTCCAAACTTCTGATCGTGGACTCCGACGCCTCCGAGGAGACGCTTGAGAAGATCCGCCACTACTACATCAATCCGGTGGAATCCCGCGCGAAAGACCTGAGCAAACTGGCCGACACGGAACACGCGGCGGTCAAGCCGGTTCCCGTGCTGGAGGGATTCAGGAATATGAGCGGGGACGATCTGAAAGCATATTGCAAAAAGATGGGCCTTGCGATGAACGCCGACGACCTCGCCGAGGTTGTGAAATATTTCACCGAGGAAGGCAGGGATCCGAACGAGACCGAGCTCAGGATCTTGGACACATACTGGAGCGACCACTGCCGCCACACGACATTCACGACGGAACTGGAGAGCATCGACGTGGAGGATTCCTTCATCAAGGAGGACATCGACGGGACGATGGCCCTGTACCTGAGGATGCGCTCGGAGACAGGCCGCGAGAAGAAGGGACTGAACCTGATGGACATGGCCACAATCGGGGCGAAATACCTCAGGAAGAGCGGTTTGCTGGATGACTTGGAGGTCAGCGAGGAGAACAATGCGTGCAGCATATTCATAGATGTGGATGTGGACGGGCAGACCGAGAGATGGCTGCTGATGTTCAAGAACGAGACCCACAACCACCCTACGGAGATCGAACCGTTCGGCGGGGCCGCCACCTGCCTGGGCGGAGCCATCAGGGATCCGCTCTCAGGACGTTCCTACGTCTATCAGGCGATGCGTGTCACTGGTGCCGGCGACATCTACAAACCTGTAAGCGAGACACTTCCGGGCAAGCTCCCACAAAAGGTCATCACCAGGAAGGCCGCCCAGGGATATTCCTCCTACGGCAATCAGATCGGTCTTGCGACAACCCACGTCCGTGAGATCTACCACGAGGGCTACACGGCCAAGAGAATGGAGGTCGGAGCGGTTGTCGGAGCGGTGAAGGCCGGGGACGTGAGAAGGGAAAGCCCTAAGGCCGGGGATGTCGTGCTGATGATCGGCGGACGTACCGGACGCGACGGAATCGGAGGAGCCACAGGTTCCTCAAAGGAACACACGGAGGAGTCCCTTGAGACTTGCGGAAGCGAGGTACAAAAGGGTAACGCTCCGGAGGAGAGAAAGTTGGAGAGGCTTTTCAGAAGGCCGGAAGCCACAAGGCTGATCAAGAAGTCCAACGACTTCGGAGCCGGCGGGGTGAGCGTCGCCATCGGTGAGCTTGCCGACGGTCTGGACATCTACCTCGACCGTGTTCCGGTCAAATACAGCGGAATGAACTCCACGGAACTGGCCATCAGCGAGTCCCAGGAAAGGATGGCGGTTGTAGTGGAAGCCAATGACGAGGAGGAGTTCAAGGCTCTTTGCCACAGCGAGAACATCGAGGTGACACACGTGGCCGAGGTCACGGACACCGCCAGGATGAGGATGTTCTACGGCGACAAGGTGGTCGTGGATCTGAGCCGCGCCTTCATCGACAGCGCCGGTGCCAAGCACTGGTCAAAGGCCACGATCGGTGCGGTCGAGGACAGGGATCCGTTCTTCCGCGACGTTCCGGGCAAGAACCTGAAAGAGAGGATGTTCGCCAACCTGCAGGATCCTAACGTGACATGCCAGAAAGGCCTCATAGAGATGTTTGACTCCACCATAGGGCGGTCAACCGTGCTGATGCCGTTCGGAGGAGAGCTCCAGGCCACGGAGACGCAGGTCTCCGTCCAGAAGCTTCCGGTGAAAGGCTACACCGACACCGCCAGCATGATGGCGTTCGGCTTCAACCCTGACCTCTGCGAATGGAGTCCGTACCACGGGGCGGCATATTCATTCATCGAGGCATGCAGCAAGGTTGTCGCCGCCGGCGGCAATTGGGAGACGATGAGATTCTCCTGCCAGGAGTATTTCGAGAGGATGACTGCCGACCCGAAGGTCTGGGGCAAGCCGACCGCGGCTCTGCTCGGGGCGCTGAAGATGCAGAAGGAACTTGGCCTCGCCTCCATCGGCGGAAAGGATTCGATGAGCGGATCGTTTGAGACTGAGAGCGGTACGATCCACGTGCCACCGACCCTCATCGCGTTCGGCATCACTCCGGTCAATGCCGGCAAGGTGATCTCGCCGGAACTCAAGTGGGAGGGTGACCGCCTCTACCTTGTGAAGCATACGCCTCTCGCCAACAAGATGCCTGACACAGAGCAACTCAAGAGGAATTGGAATAATATTCAGAAAAAGATAGAGGACGGCACGATCGTGGCCGGCTGGGCAGTAGGTTTCGGCGGAGTCGCCGAGGCGCTCTGCAAGATGAGTTTCGGCAACGCCTTCGGATTCGACGTGAACCTTCCGGAGGACGATCTCTTCAATCTGAGCTACGGTTCCATCGTGGTGGAGACCGACGGGAGCGCGCTTGATTTCGAGAACGCGGTCGAGATCGGCACCGTAACTTCCGGTGAGGACGGCAACGTCCGCGTGAACGGGACCAAACTTTCCATCTTCGAGATGATGGATTTCAACGCGTCCCTCTTCGAGAAGGTCTATCCAGCGGTCAGCGAGCCTGACACCAAGAGGCTGTCGCCTAAGGGATTGGAGGGCGAGAAGCCGTTCAAGGCGAAGAAGACGGATCTTGAATATAAGGGTCCGAAGGTTGACAAGGTGATCGCCTACCTTCCTGTCTTCCCTGGCACCAACTGCGACTACGACTCGGCCAAGGCGTTCCGCAAGGCGGGAGCCGAGATCCGCACTTCCGTGTTCCGCAACCTTTCGGACAAGGATGTGTTCGAGTCGATCGCCCAGATGAAGAAGAACATCGACGAGTGCCAGATCCTGATGCTCAGCGGTGGCTTCTCCGCCGGTGACGAGCCGGACGGAAGCGGCAAGTTCATAGCGAACGTGCTGAACAACAAGGACATCGCAGAGGCGATAGAGGGACTGCTTTCCCGTGGTGGTTTGATTTTAGGAATATGCAATGGTTTCCAGGCGCTTGTGAAGTCGGGCCTGCTGCCTTACGGGAAGCTCGGCAAGGTGACGAAGGACTCTCCTACCCTGTTCCGCAACGACATCAACAGGCACATCTCCCAGATGGTGACGACCCGTGTGGCATCCACGAACTCTCCTTGGCTGAGAGGGATGGCAATCGGTGATGAATATACTATCCCTGTAAGCCACGGCGAGGGCAAGTTTGTGGTCAGCGAGGAACTTGCGCGTGAGTTGTTCGCCAACGGGCAGGTGGCGTTCCAGTACGTTGATCCGCTGACGGACGAGCCAACGATGGAGTCGCCTTACAATCCGAACGGATCTTACTACGCCATCGAGGGCATCATCAGCCGCAACGGGCAGATACTCGGAAAGATGGGTCACAGCGAGAGGTACGAGAGGAACCTGCTGAAGAACATCGAGGCCGACCTCGAGCAGCCGCTGTTCGAGAACGCCGTCAGGTATTTTATCGGGTAGTTACTTTGCTGAGGCTGCATAGTAGAAAGCGCGGAAAGCGGTTGCCATATGTCGCTTCAGCGATACCTTTACACGTACAAGGCACGGAGAGCGGTTGCCATATGTCGCTTCGGCGACCCTTTACCCGTACAGGGCGCGGAGCGTCGGTCGCTGAAGCGACATATGGCAACTGCGGCAAAAGAATATATTATATAATAAATGAAGAGGAATATAATTCACGATGGGGTGTCCATCAAGATCTTCGAGACGGATGACCCGCAGAAGGTGATCATACATTTCACGGATGAGATCACGGCGTTCAACAAGATCAAGAAGGCGGTGATCAAGGACAAGGGTGTCTACTGCAACGGAATCTCCTGCGAGATCTCCAGACTGCTGCAGAAGGGAGGAGTGCCTACGCACTTCATCGAGCAGATCTCTGACACTGAGCAGCTTTGCTGGAAATCACAAGTGATCCCGATGGAGTTAATCGTCAGGAATGTGATCGCCGGCTCGATGGCACAGAGACTGGGACTGGAGGAAGGTATCATCCCGAAGGAGCCGGTCTACGACCTCTGCTACAAGTCGGACATCCTCTGTGACCCGATCATCAACGACTACCACGCCGTCGCCCTCGGCCTCGTGAGCAAGGAAGAACTTGAGCGGATATATTCATTGACAAAGCAGGTCAACAGCATCCTGACCCCGGTCTTCAAGGAGATCGGCATCACGCTGGTGGACTTCAAGATAGAGTTCGGCCACCTCTGTGACGGCAGTCTCGTGATGAGCGACGACATCACTCCGGACAGCGCCCGCTTCTGGGACATCGCCACGGGAGACCGCCTCGACAAGGACCGCTTCCGCAAGGACAACGGCCACGTCGGCGAAGCCTACAGGACGGTCTACGAGCGTCTGACCGGCAAAAATGGTTGAGCGGGAATTCAAGATATTCTGCTAAAATCATCACTGAAATTTCGGGGATCTCCTGAAATTTAGTACATTTGAGGTTGCTACAAGCACCATCACCATAATGCCATGATAGACTGGCAACATAATATTCATTGAATATGAGACCTTTATTTCTGACAAATACTCTTACTCGAACGAAAGAGCTTTTCAAGCCGATCCAGCCGGGACACGTGGGAATGTACGTCTGCGGGCCTACGGTCTACGGAGAGGCTCACCTCGGACACGCGCGTCCGGGAGTGACCTACGATGTGCTTTTCAAACTGCTCAGGCATCTTGGCTACAAGGTCCGCTACGTGCGGAACATCACCGACGTGGGACACCTTGAGCACGACGCCGACGAGGGAGAGGACAAGATCTCCAAGAAGGCAAGGCTGGAACAGCTTGAGCCTATGGAGGTTGTGCAGACCTACACGTTCCGCTACCACGAGGCGATGCGCCTGCTGAACGTGGCGCCGCCATCCATCGAGCCGAGAGCTTCGGGGCACATCATCGAGCAGATCGAGACCGTCAAGAAGATTCTGGACGCGGGCTACGCCTACGTCTCCAACGGATCCGTGTACTTTGACGTGGAGAAATACAACAAGGATCACCACTACGGAATCCTTTCCGGACGCACCCTGGACGACACCCGTGAAGGAACACGCACACTTGACGGACAGAGCGACAAGAAGGCTCCGTACGATTTCGCCCTTTGGAAGAAGGCCGAGCCTGAACACATCATGCACTGGCCGAGTCCTTGGAGCGAGGGATTCCCGGGATGGCATCTGGAATGCTCCGTGATGGGCGAGAAATACCTCGGCAACGAGTTCGACATCCACGGCGGCGGAATGGATCTGATGTTCCCTCACCACGAGTGCGAGATCGCCCAGAATGTGGCCAGCCGCCACACACAGGGTGTCCACTATTGGGTCCACAACAACATGATCACGATCAACGGCCAGAAGATGGGCAAGTCCCTGGGCAATTTCATCACCCTGCCGCAGCTGTTCAGCGGACAGCACGAGAAACTCGCGCAGGCATATTCCCCGATGACCGTCCGCTTCTTCATCCTCCAGGCGCACTACCGCAGCACGCTGGATTTCAGCAACGAGGCACTGCAGGCCGCCGAGAAAGGCCTGAAGAGGGTTATGCAGGCCGCGAAGGATCTCCGGACGCTGGCTTCGGCGGCCGGGATCGCCGACACCGCCAAGGGCACCGAGGGAAGTCCCGTGGACGCCATGCAGTACGGTGAGTTCATCACCGCCACGGCTCCCGACACCTGCACGGCCACTTCCGAGGAGGTCAAGGGAATATTCAATGCTGTCTATGAGGCGCTTTGCGACGACCTCAACACGCCGATAGCGCTGTCACACATCTTCGATGCGGTACGGCTGATCAACTCGGCCAAGGCTGGAGCCCTTCGACAGGCTCAGGGACCGGATGGGCAGACACTGGAACCGTTAAGCAAGGGTGATTTGGAGACTCTGACACAGCTTTTTGATGACATCGTGTTCGGTGTCCTCGGCCTGAAGGACGAGTCCGCCGCCGAATCCGGCAAGGGTCAGGAGATTGTCTCCGGACTGATGGACATGGTGCTTGAGGAACGCGCCAAGGCCAAGGCAGCGAAGGACTGGGCGGCCAGCGACGCCATCCGCGACCACCTCAAAGCCTTGGGAATCACAGTGAAAGACACGAAAGACGGAGCCGAGTGGACAATGCAGTAAATCCTGCCTGACTTCCGCTACGGACTCAGCCTTGAACTTCTGAAGCGGCGGCCTTGGCCAATCTGGCAGCCTCCAACGCGGCATGCTCGGCCTTGGCCCTTTCGACGGAGACGGATTTCTTCAAGACAAAGCCCGAACCCAAGTACTTGGTACGGACGTCCTCGTCGGCGGCGAGGGATTCCGGTGTACCCTGCTGGAGGATCGTGCCTTCGTAGAGCAGATAGGCGCGGTCGGTGATCGCAAGGGTCTCACCGACATTGTGGTCGGTGATGATGACACCGATGTCCTTGTACTTAAGTTTCGCGATGATGAACTGGATGTCCTCCACGGCAATCGGATCGACACCGGCGAACGGTTCGTCCAACAGGATGAACTTCGGGTCGATGGCAAGGGCGCGTGCGATCTCGCAACGCCGTCTCTCGCCTCCGGAGAGCTGGATGCCAAGACTCTTGCGGACCTTCGAGAGGTTGAACTCGTTGATCAGATCCTCAAGCCTTTCCTGTCTCTCGGCCTTGGACATGTCAGACATCTCCATCACGGACATGATGTTGTCCTCAACCGACATCTTGCGGAACACCGAAGCCTCCTGTGGCAGATAGCCGACTCCCTTCTGAGCCCTTTTGTACATAGGGAGTTCGGTGATGTCCTCGTCGTCAAGGAACACACGTCCTCCGTTCGGGACTATCTGCCCTGTGATCATGTAGAAACTGGTGGTCTTCCCCGCTCCGTTCGGGCCGAGGAACCCAACGATCTCTCCCTGGTTGATCTCCATCGAAACGCCTTTCACGACGGTTCTGATGCCATATTTCTTGACGAGGTTCTCGCAATGAAGTTTCATCTTGTCTCAAATCTAATTGTAAATCACTATCTTGTCTCAAGGCCGAAATCCTTGACGAGGTTCTGCACCTCACCGTTCTGTCCCATCAGGACCGTGGCCTTTTCCTGATCTGTGTAAGGCTGGACGCCTTTGTCCTCCACAGGAATGACCCCCACCTCAAGACGGATTCTGGACGACCCGGCTTTCTTCCGCAAAATTCCTTCCAAAACCAAGAGACGGTTCTCCCGGATCCATTTTTCCTGCGAGGCGTTGCTGACCTTGAACGTCAGTTCCTTGTAGCCGTCCTTGGTCTCAATGCTGACCTCCGCGTTCTGAAGGGTGTTGGCAAGTCGAGGGCTCGAGGCGTACTCCGCAGGGATGGTCTTCCAAGCCTCCAGCAAGGCACTGTCCTCAGGAATCACATCCGCGATCGGCGCAGCCTCATTGACGACTTTCTTATTCTCTTCCTCCTCGATCATCGAATTGAGCGACAGTGACGCTCCTGTCTTCACCGGCTTCCTTCTCGCCCTCGGAGCAGGATTCTCCTCAGCAATGGCCCGCGAACCAACATTCTCTACAGCCACATCATTTCCGGTCGCCGAGTCAGCGGTTTCGGTCACCAAGCTTGTCGAAGTGACCGCACTTTCAACAGGCCTATCCGAAGCCGCTTCGATGGTTGGTGAGTTTTGTCGAACCACAGGCTCAGCGACCGCGCCGACCGCTCCCGGTTTCCGTGCGGCGTCCGCCGACTGCGGTTCAGTCAGGCCGTGGCCGCCCGTGGCCTCGTGAACGGGTGTCACCTGCAAGGCAGGTGACGGGATGGAGCGCGAAGCGCGGAAGTCTGGTGAACCACTGTCGGCGGATGCCTTCTCAACAGCAACCTTAACTGTCCCAGCCTCCGGCGCCTTAATCAAGAAACTGAGCTTCATCAAAGCGAACTCTATGTGCAACCTTGGGTTCACAGCCTGTTTATACCCAGCCTCGCAAGCGGAAGTGACACTCAACGCATCGTACAAAAACTTCAGCGAACACCTGGAGGCCTGCTCCTCATACCTCTTCTTCAGCGAATCCGGCAATTCCAGCAAAGCCTCAAGCCCGCCGTTCTTCGTCACCATCAAGTCCCGGAAATGCGAACTCAAAGCAGCGCAGAAATGCAATGCGTTGAACCCTTTGGAAAGAATCTCATCGAACTTCAGCAACGCGGAGCCGTAGTCCCCCGCCAGAAAAGCGTCCACGAGATTGAAACTATAGTCATAATCAAGCACATTGAGGTTCTTCAAAACCTCCTCGTACTTCACATCGGTCCCGCAGAACGCCACCGTCTGGTCAAAGATCGTAAGCGCGTCACGCATAGCCCCGTCGGCCTTCTGCGCTATCACATGCAATGACTCATCGTCTATATTCACACCCTCCTTCCCCGCTATCATCCTGAGGTTGCCCACGATGTCCGGAACCGAGATCCTGTTGAAGTCGTAAGTCTGGCAACGCGAAAGGATCGTCGGCAGAATCTTATGCTTCTCGGTGGTGGCAAGAATGAATATGGCGTGTGCCGGCGGCTCCTCAAGTGTCTTGAGGAAGGCGTTGAACGCGGCCGTGGACAGCATGTGTACCTCATCGATGATATAGACGCTGTACTTCCCCACCTGCGGCGGAATCTGCACCTGGTTCATCAGATTCTTGATGTCATCCACACCGTTGTTGGAGGCGGCGTCCAATTCATGAATACAATATGACCGTCCCTCCTGGAAAGACCGGCAGGACTCACACTCGCCGCAAGGCTCCATGTCCGGCGACGGATTGGAGCAGTTGATGGCCTTCGCGAATATTCTCGCCGTGGTCGTCTTCCCCACTCCACGCGGGCCACAGAACAGATAGGCATGCGCCAGTTTCCCCCTGATTATGGAATTCTTCAGGGTCTGGGCGATGTTATCCTGACCGATGAGGGACTCAAATGAATCAGGACGGTATTTTCTTGCCGATACGATGTATTCAGACATAACAACGTTCAAATCTTAGGGAGTGGTTGTCCGCACCAAGTTTTGTAAGGCAAACCTTAGATTTGCAGCGTAGTTTTCTGCCATCCAGGTTTGTACGACAAAAG
>ERZ773165.1262-NODE-1262-length-15810-cov-21.276166_pt1 | contig 15810 bp, 14 predicted proteins | sample MGYA00581003_ERZ773165 | MGnify/ENA primary metagenome ERZ773165 (study PRJEB29015, sample SAMEA2737817) | human gut metagenome | biome: human gut; feature: human-associated habitat; material: faeces | place: China | collected 2012 ... | reverse complement strand
AGGCAAACGACCAACTTCTTGATTTTCAATCAAAGTCCAATTTAGAGCGAGTTAGGAATTGTTAACCGAACATCGGGCAGTTTGGTATTTTTAGACGTAATAGTACTTGCCGTAGACGAGGTCTCATTAGCCTTTATAACCTCATGCACAACTGGAGCCGCCCAATTAATAGGTGGCTTAACACGAGGAGGCTTAATTTTCGGGATTTTCTGTGATTTTATAATACCCTTACCTACATTTTGCGCACACACATCTATTGTAGATAAACACATGATGCAGAGCAACAAGAAAAACTTAACAGATAACTTCATATTGCAACATTATTTTATTGATAATCATAATCGGCACCGCAGTTATTACAATGGAGCCACTTCACTTCCACTTGTATTAACTTTTTTCCAGTTCCCTCACAATACTGACAAGTCCATTTTTTGTTATTAATTATATTATAGCCATTACCATGACAATGATAGCAATCATCTGGTCCTGGTTTCGTAACAATTTTGCTACGAACAACTAAAGTCCCACCACAAGAGCATGTCCAACCTTGAACCTTCTCTACATGACCTTTCACGACATTAGCATTTACACTTTGGTCTACAAAGAACACAAACACCAAAGCCACTACAAAACAAAAACCTTGCAAAAACTTCTTCATAACAAAATAGAATTATGCCTTACAGAACATCCCTAAATAGGCGATTAATAATTTTCCTATAGATACTAAAAAAGACGTGGGAGTCTCTACTTCTTGTCCATCCCAAGTCTCAGGCTCTCGCATTGCCTACACTCAAAGGATAGACAACACAGATAGCCCACGTCATGACGCATTATAATATATAACGACAAGAAACACGCCATTGCTACAAAAAGCAAAAGTATGTCCTACACGTTAGGATATAATACACCCGTCGTGGACGCTTCCAGTTGCCGTTCTCTTTTTGAGTGTATTCAAATTTGCGAGATTCGAGACTCAAAGATAACGTTCCGTAAACGTCCTTACCAGTAAATAACCCACATGCCCATACAAACGAGCTAACTGAGTTGATGGCAAATTTAAGTATTATTTCCGTAACTTCCAAATTTTTAAAGTTTTTTTATATAATATCTTTAACTCAAGATATAGTACCTTAAAGTTAGTAATACAACATCCCTTCCAGTAAAATTGCTCCTTAAAGAGTACAATTGTGCTATAAGGGATTTTTCCTGATCAGTATTTACCTCAAATCCGCAGCCAATCCGTTTACTCGAACCGATTTAATTGTTACGCGTGCGTGAGGCCTCAGATTGAGGCCAATGGAGCTTTAGCAATGCCATCATAGACAGAATTGCTCATGTACGGATACACCTTCCCCCACCCAAAGGCTGGGGACGATAAAAAGTTCCATAAGAGTTAGCGGTCAGAACAAGTTTAGTCTGTCGTATGGTCTGTCAGTAAATAGTCTGAGCACATGCGTCCTTGCTGTCCTCACCCATTTGGCAGGAACAGAGATGAAGCGGTAGATGAATTTCTTCAACCGATGCTTGGGCTTGATGTTGTAGAAGACCTTTCCGATTTCGTACAAGATAGCGGTATGGAAGTTCTTGCACATAGCCATAAGTAGCAGGAACACAGTGTTCTCGTTAAGGAACGAGCATGGCAGATGACTCCATCCGAAATCATTGTTCAGTGCGTCGAAATCACGCTCTCGCGCACCATGCTGGTTGTAGTATTCAATGATCACCTTCTCGCTCATCTCCCAGTCATTGGTCAGTATGCATCGGTAGACGTAACTGAATGTGTCACCGAAGATGTCCGGCTCATGTTCAATGCGCGTGCGCTGAATGACGAGACGATAGCCTTTCTCTTCCATGAACCAGTTGAACTTGACGCTGCGCACCTCGCATTTTCGGTTCTCTACATGTACGATTACACCGCCCACGCTTGCCACACCGGGGAAATAACCGAACGCTTTCTTGTAGGAGTACGTGGCATCGTGTTTCTCCGTGGGAATGAATTGATGGTCAAAGTCCACATCCAGGAACTGACCACTCTTGAAAAGTCCCACGGCCATGTTGAGTTTCATCAGTAGGTCGTTCAGAAGCTCGTTGGTGTTGAACGTGTATGTATTTCCACTCTTGGCCGTATATGTGATATTGTCTGTTGGCAGTTGCTTGATGCCGCGCCCAATAGTGCCGCTGCTTGGAACGTGACTGCCAGGGGCTTGACTAAGACAATGCATGAGGGAAGTAATGTCCTCTATGTGGTCACCGCCACAAAGGTAGATGTCGAACAATGACTTGACTATCTCATCCCATTGGTAACCGTTGTACGCAGTACTGCGCAAGCCAAGCGTGTCATTGATTACCTTACCCAGTGAAAAGTGGTCAAATAAGCGATTGACGAGAAAAATTCCGCCAAAAGATGTGATTCTATCAGATTTTATTTGTAACTTTGTCATATGCCAGCGTATACTTACTCGGTTGTCTTGCAGCACCACGTTAAGTGAAAATCCTGACATATGCAAGTCTTTGCAAACAAATGTTTGTCAAGGACTTGCATTTATAACAAATAATTAAGCTGCGAATTTAAGGTAATTTTAACATAGATAATCACAATTATAGTTGTTTAGCCAAAGTTTCCTTCACAAAATTTGTGAATGTCGAATTTATATATTATCTTTGCAACATCAAAACATAAAGGTTATGATAGTAAATTTCAACGAGATTATCTGCGTGATCTATATAGTTCTGGCAAATCTGATAAAAAGCATCGCTTTCAACCGCAAATCGTTAGAAAGTATATTCGAGTGATAGACCTTATGATATCGGAAGATAACGTTCAAGGCCTATGGAAATATAATTCTCTCAATTATGAACGGTTAGAAGGAAACAAAGAAGGATTGTCCTCGGTAAGAGTGAATGATCAGTATCGAATAGAATTTGAAGAAGAATTTGAGGATGGTCAGACTATTGCAACCATATGTAATATAACAGAATTATCAAACCATTATAAATGAAATAGTTATGAGCAACGATAAAAAAACAATAAAGGAAATGCGGGCAAATGATATGACTCCGGCTTTTCCTACGCATCCTGGAGATGTTCTGAAGAATGAGATAGAATATCGTGGAATTTCTCAGCGACAGTTGGCGGAGGAAATGGGGATTGCCTATTCTGCTCTGAATGAAATTCTGAATGCTCGTCGTCCAGTAACGGAAAAAACGGCCCTGCTCTTTGAGGCTGCACTTGGAGTGAATGCTGAGCCTTTGTTGAAAATGCAGATGAGATATAATCTGCAATCAACAAAAAATGATTCTACCTTTATGGCCAGATTGGCAAAAGTTAGAAGGGTGGCTGCAGCCTTGTAAAAAGAAGGTCTGCATTTTTTATTCCAGTCCACACATATCATTCAGCATTCTGATCGCTGATTCCGAGCGGAATACGTGATTGCGGAAGGTGATTTATAAGTATGGTGATGGGCGATGAGCCTGCAGATTCTTTGTATGATTGGACTTTCTTCAACTGCTATACATACGAAAGTTAAGTTACTTGTATGTCTGAGGTTGAATATCGATTGCGAAATTACAACATTTTATTCAACGGTGCAAATACTATAAACAAAAAATGACCCGACATCTCGCTAAATTTAAATTTAGTTTGGTGTCGGGTCTTATTATGAAGTGATTTATCTTTTCTTTATAGAACTTTCTTATGTACGGAAGTTATGGAAGTTTCAACTTACGTATTTGAGAAAGTAGAGTCATATTACTCACTGCATATCAGCGCTTTACTTGATCATGCTGACGCTTCTCTTGAGGAAGGCGTCGAGGGCAGCACCCTTGAGCATGCCGTTCTGCAGCAGGGCGAGGTCGATGAGCTGATGTACGATATTGTTGTCCTTAGCGTAATCGGCTATGATGTTGTCGCGCTTCTGCTTCTCGTCGCTCACGGCCTTCTGGGTGTTCTGCAGGTCGTCCTTCTCTTCCTGGGTAATCTCCTCGGGCTTCTTCTTGTCCTGCGACTGGTGCAGCACAGCCAGTCGGGCTTCCTGTCCCTTCAGTTCTGCCAGTACAGGCTTCAGTGCCTCGGCTGTATGCTGCTCGGCATCGGCGAGAACCTTCTTTACGAGCTCGTGGTCGCTGTTGAGCACGATGTTGTAGCTGTTGGGCATCTGTCCGTAGAAGTTCATGCCTGCCTGGAACTGGCTCATGGCCTTCATGCGTCGCATATACTCGTTCTGAGTGATGAGTACGGGCTGGTTGGCTTCGCCCAAGGCTTGTATCTCTACGTAGAACTCAGTCTTGTCGAGCTTAGGCATCTGTGAGCGGAATACCTGTGACAGATTGGCAGTCTGCTCGTCAGTCAGGTCTGTCTTCTTGGCATCCTCCTTGACGATGAGTCGGTCGATGATGTCGGCATCTACACGTGTGAAGCGCGATTTCTCGAGCTTCTGCTCCAGCATGTTGACCATAGGAGTGTCGAGCTGTCCGTCCATCATGAGTACCGAGTAGCCCTTGTTCTTGGCAGCCTCGATGTAGGAGTATTGTTCCTCCTTGTTGTTGGCGTAGAGGTATACCAGGTTGCCGTCCTTGTCGGTCTGGTTGTCCTTGATGAGAGTCTTGTATTCCTCGAAGGTGAAGTACTTGCCGTCTACGTCCTTGAAGAGGGCGAAGTCCTTTGCGCGGTCGTAGAAGTCTTCCTGCGAGAGCATTCCGTAGTTGATGAAGATCTTCAGGTCGTCCCATTTTTCCTCGTACTCCTTGCGGTTCTCCTTGAAGATGGAGCTGAGTCGGTCGGCCACTTTCTTGGTGATGTAGGTGGCGATTTTCTTCACGTTGCTGTCGCTCTGCAGATAGCTTCGGCTCACGTTGAGCGGGATGTCTGGCGAGTCGATGACGCCATGCAGCAGGGTGAGGAACTCAGGCACGATGCCTTCCACCTGGTCGGTAACGAACACCTGGTTGCAGTAGAGCTGTATCTTGTTGCGCTGCATGTCGATGTTGTTCTTGATGCGTGGGAAGTAGAGGATACCTGTCAGATTGAATGGGAAGTCCACGTTGAGGTGAATCCAGAAGAGGGGCTCGTCCTGCATGGGGTAGAGGGTGCGGTAGAAGTTCTTGTAGTCCTCGTCCTTGAGTGTGCTTGGCGTCTTGGTCCAGAGGGGCTCTACGCTGTTGATGATGTTGTCCTCATCGGTCTCTACGTTCTTGCCGTCCTTCCATTCTGTCTTCTTGCCGAAAGCCACGGGCACAGCCATGAACTTGCAGTACTTGTTGAGCAGCTCCTCTATCTTGTTCTTCTCGAGGAACTCCTTGCAGTCGTCAGCTATGTGGAGCACGATGTCGCTACCACGCTCCGCCTTGTCGGCGTCCTCTATCTCGAAGGCTGGTGATCCGTCGCAGCTCCATTTCACGGCCTTGCTTCCCTCGCGATAGCTCTTGGTGATGATCTCCACCTTGCTTGCTACCATGAATGAAGAGTAGAAGCCGAGTCCGAAGTGTCCGATGATGGCATTGGCGTTCTCCTTGTATTTGTCGAGGAAGTCGGTCACTCCCGAGAAAGCTATCTGGTTGATATATTTGTCTATCTCCTCCTCGGTCATTCCGATGCCGTGATCGCTGATGGTCAGGGTTCCGGCCTCCTTGTCGAGGGTGATGCGCACGGTGGTGTCGCCTATCTCGCCCTTGAAGTCGCCCTGGGCAGCCAGAGTCTTGAGCTTCTGTGTGGCGTCTACGGCGTTGGATACCATCTCGCGCAGGAAGATGTCGTGGTCTGAATATAAGAATTTCTTGATGACAGGGAAGATGTTCTCTGTCGTTACTCCGATATTACCTTTTTGTGCCATAATATTGATATGTTTATTTAGTTGTTTTTATTATTGTTCGATTCATTCGATTGACCATGACCTCGCAAAATGTGTGCCAAAAAGGAGGGGCATCTGTCATGTTTTGATTTATTTTTAGCTTTTTGTTCTCTTTTGTTTGGTCGTAGCAACTATTTTTCTTACCTTTGCAACCATCTTTCAAGAAGTGGATGAGTCTTCGACTAATCCTACTGAATTTTGACCATCATGGACTATACAATAACAAAACAAGCTATTATTGCTGATTACTATACATTTCACTACGAGGATCTTCTTGCCTTCGTGGCATCTCGCCTTCATGTTTATTCTGATGAGGCTGAGGACATTGTCCAGAATGTCTTCCTGCGCCTACTGCAAACCGACAAGATGATTACTCCCATTACGCTTCCCTGCCTGGTCTACACCATGGCTCGCCATCTGATATGTGATTTTTGGCGGCACAGGAAGCGGGTAGAAGAGCATGAGCATTTCATACAGGGCTGCATGGGTACGGCAGGTTGTGGCGAGTCGGTCGAGATGGTTTATTCGGTTGTGGAGATTACCGAACTCATGGAGCGTGGCATTGCCCGTCTTAGCGAGAAGCAGCGCAAGGTGTACCGTCTTAACGTGTGCGACGGCATGAAGGTGGGAGAGATTAGCCGTGAACTGGGGCTCAACTACAAGTGTGTGGAAAACCGACTGGGTGCAGCACGAAAGGAAGTGCGGGGCTATATGAAGCGCATGTTGGCATAATCTCCTCTTACACCGAATGCTGCGTTTCTCACGCTCGCTCAGAGAAATCTCACACCGAATGCCACGTTTGTCACGTTCGCTCAGAGAAATCTCACACCGAACGCCACGAAATTATCACCGAATGCTATGTGGAGCAAAGAGCTTGTTTCCTTTTACTCCTTAACGCCTCTAATATCTTGATTCTTCGACCTTTAAGGCTGTTGTCTTAACTCCTTAATTCAATTATCTCCTTAACTCCAGAGAACTCTTCTTTTAACTCCCCAACTACACGATTGTTTGTTTTTTACAAATAATCGTTCTCTTTTTATAAAGACGATGTGGAAAGAAAGCAGTACTTTTGCAGCGAGAAAAAGAAATAAAAATATTAACGCTTAATATAATAGTATTATGGTTGAAGAAAAGAAATACAGAGTAGAGTCCGACCTTCTGGGTGAACTCAAGGTTCCAGCAGAAGCTCTTTATGGTGTGCAGACACAGCGTGGTATCAACAACTACCACATCTCGCGCAAGACTATGGTCGACAACCCTGACTTCATTATCGCTATCGCTTTCGTGAAGCTGGCTGCCATTGAGACCAATCATTCCTTGGGCGTGATCAACGATGAGATCTCGGGTGCCATCGCTCAGGCCTGCCGAGAAATCATTGAGGGCAAATGGCATGAGAACTTCCCTATAGATATGGTACAGGGTGGTGCAGGTACATCAGTCAACATGAACGCCAACGAGGTGATCGCCAACCGTGCACTCGAAATCATGGGTCATGAGAAGGGCGACTATCAGTATTGCTCACCCAACGACCATTGTAACTGCGGACAGAGTACCAACGACGTTTATCCTACCAGTATCCGTCTGGCGCTCATCCGTATGAACACGCATCTCGTGGGTGCCCTTACAGGATTGATAAGCGCCTTCCGCTATAAGGCTGATGAGTATTCCGACGCCATCAAGATGGGACGTACACAGTTGCAGGACGCTGTGCCTATGTCGTTCGGACAGGAGTTCAATGCCTATGCCAACAATCTGGAGGAGGAAATCCTCAATCTGGAGCGCAACGTGAAACTGCTGCACGAAATCAATATGGGTGGTACAGCCATCGGTACAGGTCTGAACGCTGTTCCTGGTTTCGCCAAGCTTTGTGCTGCCAACCTGAGCAAGTTGACGGGCGAGAACTTCGAGACTGCTACCGACCTTGTTGAGGCTACTCCCGACACGGGTGCCTACGTGAGCTATTCGTCAGCTCTGAAGCGTCTGGCTGTTAAGTTGTCTAAGATATGCAACGACTTGCGACTCATGGCTTCTGGTCCTCGCTGCGGTCTCAACGAGATTAATCTGCCTCCTAAGGCTCCTGGATCTTCTATCATGCCAGGCAAGGTGAACCCTGTCATCCCTGAGGTGACCAATCAGGTTTGCTTCAAGGTTATCGGCAATGACACCACTATCAGCTTCGCAGCAGAGGCTGGTCAGTTGGAGTTGAACGTGATGGAGCCTATCATCACAGAGAGCCTCTTCGAGAGCCTTACATGGATGAAGAATGCCATAGAGACCCTTACCTCGGAGTGCATCCTCGGCATTACTGTGAACAAGGAGCGTTGCTACGAAATGGTAAAGAACAGCATCGGTATCGTGACAGCCCTCAATCCCATCATTGGTTACAAGAAAAGTACCAAAGTGGCTAAGGAGGCTCATGAAACAGGCCGCTCAGTCTACGACATTGTGATAGAGCAGGGCATCATGAGCAAGGAGGAACTCGACAAGGCGCTCGATCCTAACGAGATGCTGCAGTCGCATAAGTTCACTTTGAAATAATGAATGTTTCGCGTTTGTGTTAAAGGTTTAAGTAAAAAGCTACGTTGAAGCCTGCTGCTCCTGCGGCTTTGGTTGGCAGGGGCGGGCTTAAGTTTTTCTGAATTAAGGTTGATAATCTTGGGCTGGAGGCATTTTGCTTCCAGCCATTTGGGGTTGAATACTTAGCCATAAAACATTTGGCTTTAACTTCTCTAATTTCTTTGAGTTCTCTATTTGCGAAAGTTGAGTAAATGATAGAAGTTTCGGATAGTGTTAGTCTCTTTACTCATAAGTAGGTATTTAATCGGAATACCTATTTTTAATGACGTACGAAATTTGGAGATATCTCAGATTATATCTATTTTTGCACTCAGAAACAGAAATCGTATAGAGACGATAAGTATCGTGCTTCAAGCGTTTTTGTTAATGTTTTATGTAATAAAAAAAATATTAAAGTATTATGATTATTGAAAATGTTCATGCAAGAGAAATCTTGGATTCCCGCGGCAACCCTACAGTAGAGGTTGAGGTAACATTAAAGTCGGGTATTGTGGGTCGTGCTTCTGTTCCATCAGGTGCGTCGACAGGCGAAAACGAGGCTTTGGAACTTCGTGATGGTGATAAGAACCGCTATGGTGGTAAGGGCGTCTTGAAGGCTGTGGAGAATGTGAACAAGGTGATTGCGCCTGCCTTGGTGGGCTTCTCTGCCTTGGAACAGCGCGCCATTGACTACAAGATGCTGGAACTTGACGGTACCAAGACCAAGTCGAACCTGGGTGCAAATGCTATTCTCGGTGTGTCTCTGGCTGTGGCACATGCTGCTGCCGAGTATCTGCACATCCCCTTGTATCGCTACATCGGCGGTTGCAATACCTACACCCTTCCTGTTCCTATGATGAACATCATTAATGGTGGTGCTCACTCTGATGCACCTATCGCCTTCCAGGAGTTCATGATCCGTCCTGTGGGTGCTCCTTCCGAGAAGGAGGCCATCCGCATGGGTGCCGAGGTGTTCCATGCATTGGCTAAACTGCTGAAGAGCCGCGGCCTTTCTACTGCTGTAGGTGATGAGGGCGGTTTTGCTCCTGCACTCGATGGTATCGAGGATGCACTCGAGAGCATCTGTCAGGCCATTAAGGATGCTGGCTATGAGCCAGGAAAGGATGTGAAGATAGCCATGGACTGTGCTGCCAGTGAGTTTGCCGTTCAGGAGAATGGTGAGTGGTATTATGATTACCGCCAGTTGAAGGATGGTAAGAAGAAGGATCCTAATGGCAAGAAACTGACTGCTGAAGAGCAGATCAAATTCCTGGAAGAACTGATTACCAAGTATCCTATCGATTCTATTGAGGATGGTCTTGATGAGAACGATTGGGACAACTGGGTGAAGTTGACTGCTGCCATTGGCGACCGTTGCCAGTTGGTAGGTGACGACCTCTTTGTTACAAATGTGAAGTTCCTGGAAAAGGGTATCAAGATGGGTGCTGCCAACTCTATCCTTATCAAGGTAAACCAGATCGGTTCTCTTACTGAGACCCTGGATGCTATTGAGATGGCTCATCGTCATGGTTACACTACGGTTACTTCCCATCGCTCGGGTGAAACCGAGGATACTACAATAGCAGATATTGCTGTGGCTACCAACTCGGGGCAGATCAAGACGGGTTCAATGAGTCGTACCGACCGTATGGCTAAGTACAACCAGCTTATCCGCATCGAAGAGCAGTTGGGTAATCGCGCAGCCTATGGCTATAAGAAGTTAAAATAATTGTGATAGTTTTTTAAAAAATTTAGCGTAATCCTTTCACCATGACAATACACGATTAGAATAGAATAGATCAGATATACGAGAATACATGGGCATGGATGGCTGAGAGAGTTGTCCATGCTTTTTTTCGTTTTTTATGTCACTAATGTAATTTCCCGAAACCCATGCTCATGGCTATCAGAAGCAAGCTACTTATGCCCTTCTCTTAGGTTTCATCACCTTTCATCGTCTTCCTCAGCCTTTGTTTCTGTAGGCGAGGGGAGTCATGCCGGCACGCATCTTGAAGAAGTTGGTGAGGGCGCTCTGGTCGCTGAAACTCAGGGCGTCGGCTATTTCGCCAATCGACATGCTGGAATGAGAGAGGAGGTTGCAGGCTTCCTTGTAGATGAGCGAGGTGACGTGCTCGTTGATGGTAGAGCCGCTTATCTCCTTGACCAAGCGCGAGAGGTAGGCCGTGGAGACATTCATATTACTGGCGTAGAAACGGATCTGGCGCTCCTTACGGAAGTTGCGGTACAGGTGATGGAGGAAGATTTCGTACACCTCCTTCTTGTGCTTGAAGTCGTGGGAGATGGATCGTTCCTCGTAGGGCAGCTCCTCGAGGATGAGGCGAAGCACGTTGAACATCGACTGAATCATCTCTACCTTGTTGATGTGTTGATGGCGCACGATGTTGTGAATGATGTTGAATACATCGCTCACGCTCTTGTGCTTCTCCTCCGTGAGGTGGTAGATGGTGTTTTCGTTCACCATGTCGGTATCTACGAGAACACATTCTGCCTTGAAGTCAGGCGTCAGTTCTATCTCGTTGATGACGTGTCGTGAGGTCATGACGAGGAGGCTGTCGGCGTTGAGCGTCTTCCTCTCGTCTTGTTCGCTGATGACTACGGTGGCTGTGCCTTTCCTGATGAGCAGGAGTTTGGTGAAGAGTGTGCGCTGTTGCACCATTTCCTTGAAATGATGGAGTACATCGACACCCGTAGGTAGGGTGAACCCTACTGAAAGATAGGCGGCATAAGCGCCAAAAATGTCTGTCAACTGATATTTATTGGCAAACTCTTCCAGGTTGTATATCTGTTGTTGTTTCACGGTTATGTGGTTTTTAAGTTATCATTTTTTTACTTGTTACTTGGCTTCTTCCATTTTTCTGAGTTCTTTCTCAAACCGTTGCCAGTAGAGGACGCCGGCGATGGTGAGTCCGAAGGGGAAGGCTATCCAGATGCCCAGGATACCCATGCCGAGTGGGAATCCGAGGGTATAGCCCATAGGTAGGGAGATGACGAAGTAGGCGATGAAGGCGTAGAGCACCATCGGACGTACGCAGGCGATGCCGCGAAGAGCATTGGCAAAGCTGTATTGCAGTCCGTCGCCAAACTGATAGACCATCATCATGATGATGAGCAGCGCCACGTATTGCTGCACCTCCACGTTGTCATTGAACCAGCCTCCTATCTGGTGGCGCAGGAGCAGTACGGGCAGACCCATACAGATGGAGAACATCAGGTTGAGTCGCCAGCCGTCATAGGCATTGCGGCGAACCGCCTGATAGTCTTTCTGACCAACGAAGTGGCTTACACGGATGGCCATGGCGGCAGCCATACCCGAGAGTACGAGATAGAAGAGCTGGGAGAGGGTGATCATCACCTGGTGGGCTGCCAAAGGTATGGTTCCGAGCCATCCCACCATCACACAACTGAGGGTGAAAGCCGACGACTCCATGCCCAACTGCAGGGCTACGGGCCATCCTAAGCGGTTCATCTCGCGGAAGTCGGCCTTGGTGATGCTGCTATGCAAAATGTCGTAACGGTACTGGGCGAACTTCTTCCTGCCTATCACGATTCCCACCATGGCTGCTGCCATGAGCACACGGCTCAGCAAAGTAGAGATTCCGGCTCCGAGAAGTCCCAGTTCGGGGAATCCTGCCACACCATAGATGAGCAGCCAGTTGCCGAAGATGTTGACCACGTTGCCTGCTATCATCACCCACATTGCCACACGCGTCTCTGCCACGCCATCAAGAAATTGCTTCATGGTGTAGAATATGCCCATGAAGAGTACCGAGACGAGGTTGACGATGAAGTAGGGACGGATGAGGGCGAGCAGCTCTTCGGGTTGTCCGATGTGCGAGAGGTTGAGGTAGAGCACCACAAGCGCTATGGAGAGAAGGGTGCCCGTAAGCATATTGGCGAAGAGAGAGTTGCGCACCTTCTGCCCGATGCTGTCGATACGTTCCTCGCCATAGAGTCGGCCGATGATAGGAGTCAGACCATAGGTGAAGCCCATGTACATGACGAACACCAGGGTATAGATGTTGTTGACAAGTCCTGCCGCAGCCAGTTCTTCCGTGCTGTGGTGACCTATCATGATGGTGTCGGCAAAACCTAAGATGATGGTTCCTAACTGTCCTATGACGATAGGTATGCCAATGCTTAATAGATTCTTATAGTAATGTCTTTGTGTTCCTGTATTTTTTTTGCTCATATATAACATCTTGTCTGTTATTCATGCAAAGATAATGCAAATCGAATGCAGAATATCAAGCTTGCTTGAATATTTTGCTGAGTGCAGCTTATCTTATGCAAAGATAATGCAAAAGAGCGCAATGAAAGCTTGCTTTCAAATTGCCGAATGTAGCTTATCTTATGCAAAGATACAACGTTTTCTTGTAACATACAAAAAAAATGCAGAAAATGTGCAGTCTCTTAGTTTCTTTATGAAAGTCTGGAGAAGAGAAAGCTATTGAGTTGTCGCTGGGTTCAGAAGGTTAAGATGAGTATAAACGAAAAACAGGACAGTGTGTCGGTCGTGACACCTGTCCTGTGGTATGATGTACTGAGGCTCTGTTGCCTTAAAAATCTTTATCGGCAGTAAGATTCAGTTTTACCTTTTTACTTTTTTATTTTTTTACCTTTTTACTTTTTTACTTTTTTACCTTTATTACAATCCTCTTGCTTTGAGCAGGCCAGAAGCATCAGGTTGCTTCATGCCAGTGAAGTCGGTAAACATTTCGAGCTGATCCTTGGTATTGCCGCGGCTGAGAATCTTGGTGCGGAAAGCCTGACCAACAGCAGGGTCGAGTGCTCCATGCTGAGCGAAGTAGTCGGCTACGTTGACAGCGAGAACCTCTGTCCACAGATAGCTGTAATAGCCTGCTGCATAGCCACCTCCCCATACGTGGTTAAAGTAAGTGGTAGAGTATCGTGGAGGTATTTGAGTATTGAGAACTCCTGCCTTGAAGAGAGCTTCTTTCTCGAAGGCTCCAGCCATGTAGGCAGAAGGAACCTGTTCGGGAGTCAGTTCGTGCCAAGCCAGGTCGAGACAGGTGGCAGCCAAGTTCTCGCCCAAGGAATAGGCTGTCTGGAAGTTGATGCTCTTGAGCATGCGTTCCTTCAGGGCTGCTGGCATTGGAGCGCCTGTTTCGGTATGACGGGCAAAGTGGTCGAACACCTCAGGAATGGAAGCAAACGACTCATTAAACTGCGAAGGCATTTCTACGAAGTCTCGTGCTACGGCTGTACCGGAAAGGGTGTTGTATTGGCAGTCGGAGAGCATGCCGTGCAGGGCGTGACCGAACTCATGGAACATGGTGCAAACCTCGTCCCAGGTGATGAGTGAAGGCTGTCCTTCGGGAGCCTTGGCGTTGTTGCATACATTATATATGATAGGCAACTGACCGCGCTGTCTGCTCTGCTTGGCGAAAGCGCTCATCCATGCGCCACCTCGCTTGGTAGGACGGCGGAAGAAGTCGCTATAGAAGAGAGCTAATGGCTTACCGTTCTTGTCGCTCACCTCAAACACCTTCATGTCGGGATGATAGGTTGGGATGTCCTTGCGCTGTTTGAAGTTAAGACCATATACCTTGTGGGCAGCATAGAACACGCCATTGATCTGTACACTGTCGATATTGAAATAAGGCTTTATCTCGTCGTCTGTAATGTTGAGGAGTTCCTTTTTCATCTTTGCAGAATAGTAGAATCGGTCGTAGGGCTGCAGCTTGAAGTCATTACCCTCCAGTTTCTGAGCGTATTCTTCGATAGCCTTGGTCTCTGCCTCAGCCTTGGGAGTGTATTCCTTGATGAGTTGTCCCAGGAAGTTGTTCACGTTCTGACTGTTCTTCGCCATGGTCTTCTCGAGCGAGTAGTCGGCATAGTTGTTGTAGCCCATGAGCTGTCCCTTCTCGGCACGCAACTTGGCTATTTCGGTAACGATAGGGAAGGTGTTGAACTCTGGATTGGTGGCATCGGCACGATGGATACTTGCCTCGTACACACGGCGGCGAAGGTCGCGGTTGGCAAGCGAGGCGAGGATAGGCTGCTGGGTGGTGTTGATGATTACCACGCAGTAAGGAGCCTTACCGCCACGGCTCTCTGCATCTTTCTTGCACTGAGCTATATCAGCATCGCTCAGGCCAGCCAACTCGTCCTTGCTCTGTACCCATACCACAGCATTGTTGGTGGCTGCAGGCAAGAGGTTGTCCCATTGCTCCTGCAGTTGAGAGATGCGGGTGTTGATCTGCTTCATGCGCTCCATCTTCTCTGCCGACAGCAAGGCGCCAGAGCGAACAAAACGCTTGTAGGTCTGCTCGGTCAGGCGAAGATCTTCGCCCTTGAGTTTCTTCAGTTCGTTGTCGTAAACGAACTTGATGCGGTTGAAGAGTTGCTTGTTGAAAGAAATCTCGTTGTCCAGCTCGGTAAGCAAAGGCATCACCTTCTTCTGAGTTTCGGCAATGCCAGGAGTTTTGTGGGCGCTGGTGAGTCCGAAGAAGACGTTGCTCACACGGTCGAGCAGGAGTCCGCTCTCTTCGAAAGCGAGGGTGGTGTTCTGGAAGGTTGGTTTCTTCTTGTTGTTGACAATCTTCTGGATGTTCTCACGCTGGCTCTTGATGGCTATCTCGAAGGCAGGAAGATAGTCGCTCTCCTGAATCTTGCTGAAATCGGGAGCGCCGAAAGGCAGAGTGCTCTTTACGAGAAGCGGATTATGGGTGGATGAACTGGCGCCAGCGGATTGGGCAAACGTAGTGGCTGGCATCTGCAGGAGGGCGGTGGCCAGGCCGAAGGTAAGTAATGTTTTGTTTAGTCTCATGTTGGTCTTTTCTTGCAAAGTTACGACTTTTTTTCGATAAACATGCTAAAACGTATAAAAAAAGCCGAGAGGACTAAAAAATCCTCTCGGCTTGCATTATATTACTGATATAGAAGAATCAGATTAGATTTCCTCGCTCCAGTCCTCCTGGCTCTTACGAACGTAAGTCTGGTAGCGGAGCTTAGCCATCTTCTCTGCCTGAGAGAAGAGCTCATCAGCCTCCTTAGGGAATGCCTTCTGTACAGAGAGGTAACGAACCTCACCGAGCAGGAAGTCGCGGAAGTTCTCCCAGTTTGGAGCCTTAGAGTCGAGTGTGAATGGGTTCTTACCCTCATCAGCCAACAGTGGGTTGTAACGCCACAAGTGCCAGTAACCGCACTCAACAGCCAACTCTTCCTCGTGCTGTGAACGACCCATACCGCCCTTACGCTTCAAACCGTGGTTGATACATGGTGCGTAAGCGATGATGAGTGATGGACCTGGATAAGCCTCAGCCTCGCGGATAGCCTTCAATGTCTGAGCATTGTCAGCACCCATAGCTACCTGAGCTACGTAGATGTAACCGTATGTAGTCTGCATCAAACCGAGATCCTTCTT
>ERZ773165.1254-NODE-1254-length-15857-cov-35.071257_pt1 | contig 15857 bp, 11 predicted proteins | sample MGYA00581003_ERZ773165 | MGnify/ENA primary metagenome ERZ773165 (study PRJEB29015, sample SAMEA2737817) | human gut metagenome | biome: human gut; feature: human-associated habitat; material: faeces | place: China | collected 2012 ... | reverse complement strand
GCAAGTCCCCCGCGGCAGATGGAACGCGAAAATGAGATGATCGTTATTTCACAGCCCCTTTTGCGTGTCAGAAAGCGGTTTTCCTTATGCGTGACGGCTCCGCTGATTTGCGCCTTTATGTTATAATCGAAGGTGGAAAAGTAACGAAAGGGAGAGACGAAATGGAGATCGCTCGTAAGTTTTACATCATGACGGCCAGCATAGGGACGGGGCACAGCCAGGCGGCGCGTGCCATCGCGGAAGCGATCCAGCGCACGCATCCATCGGACTCGGTGCAGGTCCTTGACTTCGTATCGAGCAATCTTTTCTCCATCGATCACATCATCAAGGATGGCTATCTCAAAATGATCGACGTCTTTCCGGAGATGTATGACCATCTCTACAGTGATTCGCAGATGAGCCGCTTCGGGCAGTTCTCGCAGAAGATGCTGTCTCTTTCCTTCAAACGCAGAATGAAGAATCTCATCATGGCCACGAAGCCGGATGCGATGATCTTCACGCATCCTTTCCCGGCAGGGGCAGCAGACCTTTTGAAGGCGGAGGGCTCGATCTCGATCCCGCTGCTCGGCGTGATCACGGATTTCGATATCCACCAGCTCTGGATCGACCGCTATCTTGACGGGTATTGTGTCGCGACGCCGGATCTGAAGGACCTGCTGGAGACATATGATATCGATGGCAGCCGCATCCATGTGACAGGTATCCCGGTGCGCCGTGCTTTTTACGAGAAAGCGAAGGAGAGAGAGGCCTTTGAAAAGGGGACTGTACTCGTCATGGGCGGTGGTCTCGGGCTCGGTAATGTCGTGGATAATATTGCCCGTCTCGATGAAGTGGAAGAGATCTCGAAATTCATCGTCGTGACCGGGAAGAATATCAGTCTCTACGAAAAAGTGGCTGCTCTTGCCGAGAAGCTAAAGCATCCCGTGGAGCTTCACAGCTATACCAATAAAGTGGCAGAGATGATGGCAAGGAGCGAGATCCTTGTGACAAAGCCGGGCGCACTTACGTGTACAGAGGCGATGGTGATGCATCTGCCCATGGTGCTGGTCAATACGCTGCCCGGACAGGAGCGTGCGAATGCCATGCATATGAAGAACCTTGGCTGCGCGGAATGGGTGGAGCGGGGAGAACTTGCAGACTCGGTACGTGCTATCCTTCGTGATCCGCTCGTTCGGAAGAAAATGGCAGATGCCTGCAGCGTCGCTCCGAGCGGCAGTGCGGATCAGGTGGCGAAGGTATTATACGATTTGGCAAGAAAGCAGTGACGGATGACCGGTAGTATTGACTGCTTTTCGCTGATTCACTGCTCTCAATTCTGAAAGATGTGATACACATGGACTCTTTATTCGACATGTCCCCGGAGGCGGGGAAGCGGTATGCCCCCTTGGCGGATCGCATGCGCCCGAGGCGGCTTGAAGACATCGTCGGACAGGATGCTGCCGTTGGACGGCAATCTTTTCTTTATCGCATGATAGAGCGGGATACGATCCCATCCCTCCTTCTTTTTGGCCCGCCGGGATGTGGGAAGACGACGATCGCATCGGTCATTGCGGAAATGACAAAGAGCTGCTTCATCAAGGTGAATGCGACCTCGAGCGGGATCAAAGAGATCCGGGATGTCGTTTCCAAAGCGAAAGAAGAGCTCTCGTACTACCAGCGGCGGACGATCGTTTTCATTGATGAAATCCACCGTTTCAATAAGGGGCAGCAGGATGTGCTTCTGCCCTATGTGGAGGATGGGACATTCATCCTCATCGGTGCGACGACGGAGAATCCCTATTTTGAGATCAACGGGCCGCTGCTTTCCCGTCTGCGGCTGATCCATCTGAAGCGACTTACTGATGAAGCGATCGTCTTGGTGCTTCATCGCGCGCTCGATGATGAAAAGTATGGGTTGGCGATTCATCGCTATACGGCAAAACCGGAGGCGCTTGCTCTCATTGCTGCCTACGCCGCAGGAGATACGCGCGTCGCGCTGAATCTCTTGGAGCAGTCGACATCCATGCTGACGGATGGAGGCTCTCTGACAGAAAAGGAGATCGGCGAGGTGGCAGGTGTCCAGATCTCCAGCTATGATAAGCAGGGGGACTATCATTACAATATCGTTTCCGCTTTCATCAAGAGCATGCGAGGGAGCGATCCTGATGCAGCGCTGCACTATCTGGCGCGTATGATCGACGGAGGAGAGAAGACGTCCTTCATTTCAAGGCGCATCATGATCTGTGCGGCGGAAGATGTAGGTCTGGCAGATCCGCGGGCGCTGCAGGTGGCGGTATCAGCGGCGCAGGCAGCAGAAATGGTCGGTTTTCCTGAGTCGCAGATCATCCTTGCGGAAGCCGTGCTCTATATTTGTCTGGCTCCTAAGAGCAACAGTGCCTGTTCCGGCATTTTTGCCGCCGAAGGGGAGGAAAAGACAAGGAAGGACTGGTCCATCCCCGCGCACCTCATGGACTCGCACTACAGCGGAGCGAAGAAGATGGGGCTTGGCATCGGATATAAATATCCTCACGATTTCGGCGGATGGATAGAGCAGCAGTATCTTCCCGATGAGCTCGTAGGACACCAGTACTATAAGCCCCGCCCGCTCGGGCAGGAAGGCGACATGGTGCGCGCCTGGTGGGCGAGAAGAAAGGGAAGTAAGTGACTGATAGCTGGGGATTAGGAGTCTTGAGTGACTAATAGATCCTTCGACTCAGTTCTCCTGTTTCAGATAAGCCCATACGACGTTTTTCTCTGTTCAGGATGACGAAATGCGCCGCACCACCCCCGCTGAACCCATCGAACCCGCCCCCTCTTTCACATGCAATCAAAGGGCAGCACGCCCCATGGGCTAAGGAAACGCTGATTAAATCGCAGAGTCAGATTTTACAAGAATTTTTATACATAGCTTCGTCATAACCTTCCTTAAATAGCTCGCTATTCTCGTCAGGTTATTCCTTGTTATGCATAAAAATTCAAGAGTAAAATCAGACAACGATTTAATCAGTGTTTCCTAACCCTGCACCTAATAAAGGAGACATAACCATTTATCCATGAAAAAGAAGACAGCAAGCCGGAGACGGACGACGAGAGTGCAGAAGAGCGAGGAGAAGAGCTATGAGATCACAGGTGTGATCCTCTTCCTCTTCGGCCTTTTCATTCTCTTTAGTCTTTTTAGCGACAGTACCGGTTTTTTCGGAGATATTACGAATAAAGGCAGCCATTTCCTCTTCGGATTCGGCGCGCCTTTTTGCGCCCTTTTGATGATGTTTTTCGGTGGGCGCTATGCCGTGACATCGAAAGGAATTTCCTGGGACAGGCACGTTGCGCTGGTCATCCTGCTGGTGCTGCTCCTCTTCATGGCGGTGCATCATTTTCTGGTTCCTTTTGGAAGAGAAATGGATATCCAGTCGATCCTCACCTATGGCGGGATCGTCGGGGCGGGATTCTGCGTCTTTTTCCATGACGCGATGGGATACTGGGGGACGACGCTGGTGCTCCTCGGGGCCATCGTGATCGATGTGCTTATGCTGACGCACTGGTCGCTTTCGCGTGGCGCGCAGAAAGTGGGCTCGAAGGCGCAGGTACTCGGAAAGAAAACAGGCGAGAAGATCGAGGCCGCAGCCACACGGCTCAGGGAAAAGAAAGCGGCGCTGGATGCTGCGAGAAGTGCTGCCCGGCTGGAAGTACTCGACGATAAGCCGACGGAGTTCATTTACAAGAAGAATGAAGAAAATGCGGCAGAATCGCCGGATGAGGAACTGCCGGCAGAAGATATGGCGGTCCCTGCGCAGATGCCGGATGCGGAAGAGCCACCGATTTCCTTAGAAGAGCCTATAGAAGAACCTATAGAAGAACCTGCCCCAGAAGCGGATAAAGAAGCACCGGAAGAGCCGTGGACGCCAGAGGAGCCGGTCAAGGATATGGAAGAGCCGCCGATACCGCCGCTGCCGGAAGCGGCGGATGAAGTGGCAGAAGAACCGCTGGAAGAACCAGCTGAAGAGCTGGCAGGGGAAGAGAAGCCGGAGGAGGACATTCATCCGATACCGCCAGCGCCCGTCTCAGCAGACCCGGCTCATCCCGCACCGGCTGCGGAAACGGGGCCGGTGTATCAGTTTCCTCCGCTCTCGCTTCTTCATGCGGGGACGAATGCGGGACAGGGAGAGGCCGATGCAGGACAGAAGGCGGCACTCATCGAGTCGACGCTTGCCAGCTTCGGAGTCCGGGCGAAGGTCGTTCACTACAGCGTGGGACCGACGGTGACGCGTTTCGAGCTCAAGCCGGAAATGGGCGTCCGCGTGAGCAAGATCGAAGGACTTTCGAATGAGCTCGCCATGGCGCTTGAGGCGACACATATCCGCATCGAAGCCCCGATCCCCGGAAAATCTGCGGTCGGCATCGAGATCCCGAATACGAAGGCGGCCTCTGTGCCGCTTCATGATGTGCTTGCCAGCGATGCCTTTCAGCATGGCAAGGGCCACATCCTTGTGGCCTTGGGAAAGGACATCACCGGGAAGACGGTCGTGACCGATCTGGCGAAAGCACCGCATCTTCTGATCGCAGGCTCGACCGGCAGCGGCAAGAGCGTGTGCATCAATTCCATCATCACAAGCATCATTTATCATAGCCGCCCGGATGAGGTGAAGCTCATGCTCATCGACCCGAAGGTGGTCGAGCTGTCTGTCTATAATGGCATCCCGCATCTGCGCACGGAGGTCGTGACGGATATGAAGAAGGCGCAGGGCACATTGAATTGGGCTGTCCGTGAAATGGAGGCCCGTTACCAGCTCTTTGCCGGGGCGAAGGTGCGAAATATCGAAGGGTATAATAAGCTGTATCCTGACGAAAAGATGCCCTATATTTTATTGATCGTCGATGAATTTGCCGACCTCATGAACGTCGCGGCCAAAGAAGTCGAAGTCCTGATCCAGCGTCTGACGCAGAAGGCGCGTGCCGCAGGCATCCATCTGATCCTTGCGACGCAGAGACCGTCAGCCGATGTCATCACCGGCGTGATCAAATCAAACATTCCGAGCCGTATCGCATTTATGGTCGAGTCGGGTCTCAATTCCCGCATCATTCTCGATGAGGGCGGTGCAGAATCGCTGCTCGGCAAGGGCGATATGCTCTTCAAGCAGGCGGGAGCGCTCAGTACTGTCCGTATCCAGGGAGCGTTCATCTCGGACGAAGAGGTCGAGGATGTGGTGAACTATGTCAGGGCGGAATGCATCCGTCAGGAAAGCCATGTCGTCTATGAGCCGATCGATCTTTCTATCCCGGAAAAAACAGAGAAAGAGGAAGAAATGGTCGAAGAGCAGGATGATCTCATGCCGGAGGCTTCGGAATGGGTGCTCGATACGAAGCGTGCTTCTGTCTCCGCTCTCCAGCGCCGATTCCGCATCGGGTATACCCGGGCCGGCCGTCTCATGGATACCATGGAGCGCCTCGGTATCGTAGGCCCTGCGGAAGGGGCAAAGCCAAGAGACATTCTTGTCGATAAGGAGCAGCTTTCTGATATTCTTGCAGGCGGGAAGAAGGAAGAGCCTTCGGACTAGAGAATCGGTCTTCACCTGTATGGTGTTTTCTGAAAAGAGCGCCATACTTGTGACTGCGGATCGGGGACCAGCTGCACGTTTTCTCCGCTTCTCTGATAGAGCCTGTATCGAAATGAGGTGATCCATCTTGAAACGTCTATGCTCCGTCTTACTGTTTCTCCTGCTGGCAGGCGGTGCTTTTTGGGGGATTCTTTGCTATGCGAAGAATCTGGAAGCAGAGCGGCGCCAGGAACAGCATCCTGTGAGCAAAGTCGTCGTGCTGACGGATCTTTCACCGGATGTGCTGGATCCGGTGAAAGACGCTTTTTATAAAGAACAGGGGCTTGCTGTAGAGATCTCCTATGTATCTGGCGCAGATCTATTAAAGAAGACCTCCGCTGAGGAAAAGGCAGCGGATGTGGTGATCACCAGTCAGGATATCCTGATGCGGATGAAAGAGAACGGAGAGCTCGCAGCCTATTCATCCTCGCGCACGGATACAGCGCTGAATCTTTTCAAGGATGAAGAGGCGTATTGGACAGGCCTTTGGGTGGATCCCATCGTGTTTGCGGTGAATCCGGATTTTCTTAAGAAGCAGAAGCCATTTTCCTATACGTGGGCAGAGGTCTTCACGAGGGAAGAGGCACAGCTTTCGATGACGGACTTCATCGCCGCCGACATGTCGAAGGATCTCCTGATGTGTCTCATTGAGCATTTTGGGCCAGACTATGCGATGGAGCTCCTAGGCAAGGCGCAGCAGCATCTCGTACAATATGGGAAATATCTCTCTACGCCGTCCCGTATGGCGGCGATGGGAAAGTGCGACATCGGGATCTCCGGGCTGAATGAAGTCCTTCGCACGAAGCGGGAGAAAATGCCTGTCATGATCATTTATCCGGAGGATGGCGCTCCCTGGTACCTCTATGGGACAGGGCTTCTGGCAGAAAGCGCACATCCTGAGCGGGGCGAGCGCCTGATAGACTGGCTTCTGGACTCGGCGAAATATAAAAGCATCATGGAAAAGAACGGGAACTACTTCATCTATGTGAATGATGATGCGGCAGAGCCCGATGCGGCCGGCAATGAACTCGTTTTTTGGGAATTAGAAAAAAGATATCTGGATGAAGGCAGAAAGGATCTGCTGAATCTATGGGGAGAAAAAGTACGATTTGGAGGAACAAAGAAGTGACGAAGAAATTAGGATTTATCAGCCTTGGCTGCTCGAAGAACCTGGTCGATACGGAAATGATGGTGGGCATTATGGAGAAGGCCGGCTATGAACTGACCGAAGATCTGGCAGAAGCGCATGTCATCATTATCAATACCTGCACATTCATCGATCCGGCTAAGGAAGAGTCGATCCAGACGATTCTGGAAACGGCGGAATACAAGAAAACAGGTGTCTGTGAACGTCTTGTGGCTGCCGGCTGCCTCTCACAGCAGTACAAGGAAGCGCTTGCGAAGGAGATCCCGGAAGTCGATATTTTCATCGGTACAGACTCCTGGCAGGATATTCTGGATGCCGTGAATGAATCCTATGCCAATGGCGGAGAAAAGGTGTTTAAATTCGGCACCATTCCCTGCGCGAATGAAGAGCTCATCCCGCGTGCATCGCTGACGCCGAAATATACCGCCTATGTGAAGATCGCTGAAGGCTGCAGCAATGGCTGCACGTTCTGCTACATCCCCTATGTACGCGGGCCGATGAGAAGCCGCCCGATCTCTTCCACCGTCCATGAAGTGAGACGTCTGGCGGCTGAAGGGGTGCGTGAATTCAACCTCATTGCGCAGGATCTTTCCTGCTACGGACGCGACCTCGGGACGAATCTCGCAAGCCTCCTTCGTGAGCTCGTCAAGATCGAGGGTGTGAAGTGGATCCGTCTTTTCTATCTCTATCCGACATACTTTGATGATGAACTCTTGGACGTCATCCTGCACGAAGATAAGATCTGCAAGTACGTGGATATCCCGCTGCAGCATATCAGCAATGCCGTGCTCACTCGTATGCACCGCCGCGATTCCTCGGAGAGCATCTATGCTCTTCTTCGGAAGCTCCGCGCTGCCAGACCGCGAATGACCATCCGCACGACGCTCATGGTCGGATTCCCGGGAGAGACAGAGGCTGATTTTCAGGAGCTCTGTGACTTCATTCGGGAGATCAAATTCGACGATATGGGGGCCTTTACATTCTCCCCGCAGGATGGTACGCCTGCGGCGCGCATGACAGATCAGATCGATGAAGAGGTGAAGGAAGACCGCTACCATCAGCTGATGGCGATCCAGGCCGGGATTTCGGAAGAAAACAATGAACGCCTCATTGATACCGACGCGGAAGTCCTCGTCGAGGAAATCATCGAGGATGGCGAGGGACATAGACAGGCTAAGGGCCGTACGTCCTATCAGGCGCCCGAAGTCGATGGGAATGTGTATATCGACAACCCGGGAGATCTGAAACCCGGCGATTTCGTGAATGTCCATATCATCGACGGATATGCGTATGACCTGATCGCAGAAGTGAAGGAGTAAAAGATTCAAGGCTGAGGCGGCGGCTTCGCCGCCAATAGTTAGGCAGGGCGATGCCTGAAAGCAGCATGCAAGCCACCAGTCACCAGCCGACGGTCACTTTTACCCCGACCCCTTTTCTTCCTACAACCCATCAAGGAGAACATGCATGATCACTGAAATCATTACCACTGGCACCGAGCTCCTGCTAGGGGAGATCGATAACGAAAACGGTCGTTATCTGGCGGAGCTCATGAATGAACATGGATTCACTGTCGCCTTTATGACGACGGTGGGGGATAATCCGGAGCGGATGAGAGCGGCCTTTGCTACGGCACTCTCCCGAGCAGATCTTGTCATCACCTCGGGCGGCCTTGGCTCAACGCAGGGAGACATCACGAAAAAGATCGGAGCCGAGGTACTGGGACTTCCCTATGTTCTCTTTCCGGAAGAGGCAGCGCGTCTTGCTGCGTACTACAAAGAAAAGGGACGCCCGTATCTCTCCTCTTTATCGCGCCAGGCGTGGTTTGCTGAAGGTGCGGAGCTTCTCAGGAATGAAGCCGGCTCTGCCAGTGGCTGCCTCCTTTCGCATCACGGGAAACTTCTGGTACACCTTCCCGGACCTCCTTTTGAGATGAAGCGGATGGCAGAAAAACACATGCTCCCCTCACTCAAAAAACGGTTGGGAGAGATGGGGACGATCCGCTCCATGATCCTGCCGATCCCCGGCAGGACGGAGGCGGAGATCGAAGAGACCATCATGGACCTCATCCTGGCGCAGAGAAATCCCACCATCGCCCTTCTTGCACGACCGGGGTATATCGCCCTTCGTGTGACGGCGAAAGCGGAAACGGCAGAGGCGGCCTATGCGCTGATGTCGCCGCTGGTGACAGAGCTCAGGAAGCGACTCCCCGTCGCTGACTATCACATCGAGCAGCATGTGCGGGAAGACCTCGTGGTTCTTCTGGAGAAGACGCATCTTTCCATAAGCGCTGCCGAGTCCTGCACTGGAGGTCTCATCGGAAAGCTGATGACGGATCTTCCGGGCAGCTCGGCTTATTTCAAAGGAAGTGCAGTCACATACTGGAATGAGGCCAAAGAAAATGTGCTGGGGGTCTCTTCGGAGACACTTTCCCGCTATACGGCAGTCAGCGGAGAAACGGCAAAAGAGATGGCAGAGGGCAGCCGCCGTCTGTATGCATCAGACATTGCAGTCTCGACGACAGGCTACGCGGGCCCGGGAAGAGGGGAACGCGGCGAGCCTTCCGGCACCGTCTTCCTCGCTGTCTCCGGCGCATATGGTACAGAGGTATATGAAGAACATTTCCTAGGCTCCCGGAAGAGTGTCCGCTATGCTGCCGCAGAGAAAGCGATGTACTATGTGATGGAGTACATCAGGAAACGGATGGAGAAGTAAGCAGCAGGTGCTTTCCCCGCGCAGCATTTTCCGTGCATCAAAAAAGACACACTCGCTTTTTGATCAGCCCCTGTCAAGTTTATAAAGGAGAATATGGATGAAGCTGTTTTTATGTTCGCACTTTTCAAGTGTAGGAAGTTTGATAAAAGAAGAAATTGATAACAAAAAAGTCGCATTTATTCCAACAGCATCGCTGCGTGAAGGCTACACTGGTTATGTCGGCTCGGCTCGAAAGCTATTTAATAAACTGGGAGCAGCCGTAACTGAAATTGATATTTCAACGGAGGCTTATTCAACGATACAATCTGTTTTTGAAGATGCGGACGTGATATATTTTACTGGTGGAAATTCTTTCTTCCTTATGGACCAGCTCCGTAAAACGGGAACGGATGAGTTATTGAAGAAAGAATTGGCAAAGGGAAAACTGATGATCGGTGAATCGGCGGGTGCGATTATATGCGCTCCAACTATCCAATATATTGAACAAATGGATGAAAAGCCGGAGGACTACTCACAAGAAGATGATGCAGGGCTTGATTTGATTGATTTCTATGTTCTTCCGCATTATCTTACAGCACCATTTAAGAAAGTTACCGAGAAAATAATGACTGAGTTTTCGGATTTGAATCTATGCCCAATTAACAACCGTCAGGGAATTGTAATTGATGGTGAAGGTTCAAAGGTTATTTGCAAAGACTAATTTGAAAATTCAAGTTTGTCGAACTGATAAAATCCCTTTAGGAACTAAAGGGCGCACTACTCTCTGTCGAGAGTAGTGCGTCCTGCGGAGCTTCATTCCCGGACAGCAGAAGAAAACTGCTCGACCGAGCATGTTTCGTCACTTCGTTCCGTCAAGGTGGCTACACCCCCTTGCGACGCTTGTGCGTCTATCCCTTGTGGACTTGCCGTCCGCAAACAGCATGAAATGCTGTTCGCCGCCAGCAAGTTTGGAAAAACAAATACCGAAAATCAGACCGTTTGGCCATAAAAAAATCCCCCTAAAGCAGTTTGGTTATTTACCTTGTCTGCTTTAGGGGGATCATATCACATTTGGCGCGTGTGTCTTTTTTGTTGCGGCATACGGAGAAAACGTGTTGAGGGAACGGAAGTGATCATTGGAGATCTTCACGGTGCTTTTTTCGCCGCGCCATGCCCTCTGCAACTTTAGGGAAACGCTGATTAAATAGCAGATCCGGATTTCATATGGATTTTTATACATAGCTTCGTCATCATTTTCCTTAAATAGATTGCTATTCGCGTCAGATGATTCCTTGCTCTGTATAAAAATCCAAGAATGAAATCAGACAACGATTTAATCAGTGTTTCCCTAGGAACTGAGCCAACCGCAGAGCCCAATCGGATCCGTATGTTCCCGGTGCCTGCTATTTTCTCAAGTCGATCCCGCGGATCTGCTGACGGAGCGGAAGTACGGAGTAGGGGGCGACGGAGAATTCATCGACGCCCATCTTAAGGAAGGTCTCCGTGATGGAGAGATCACTGCCGAGCTCACCGCACATGCCGACCCAGATGCCGGCTTTGTGTGCATTTTCTACCGTCATCTGGATGAGCTTTAGGACGGCAGGATGATGCGGATTGAAGAAATCGGTCAGGTTGCGGCTAGTGCGGTCGACGACCAAGGTGTACTGCGAGAGGTCATTCGTGCCGATGGAGAAAAAGTCGACTTCTTTCGCGAGCTTGTCGCTGATGAGTGCAGCAGCCGGTGTCTCGATCATGATGCCGATCTCCATCTGCTTATCGTAAGCGATGCCTTTCTTATCGAGCTCCATCTGGACTTCCGTCAGGATCTCCTTCGCCTTCCACACTTCCCAAACGGAAGTGATGAGCGGGAACATGATGGCCGCTTTGCCATAGGCGCTGGCGCGGAGGATGGCACGGAGCTGGACTTTGAAGATCTCAGGACGCTTCAGGGAGATGCGGATCGCGCGCAGACCGAGCGCCGGATTATCCTCTTTCGGCAGATGGAAAGCGGAGGCTTCTTTGTCTGCGCCGATGTCGAGGGTACGGATGATGACACGCTTGCCGGCCATGGTCTCGATGGCGAGTTTATAAATATTAAACTGCTCTTCCTCTGATGGCAGCGTTTCGCGGCCCATGTAGATGAATTCGCTGCGGAAGAGGCCGATGCCTTCTGCGTCATTCTTGAGGACGGCAGAAAGGTCGGAGGCAGAGGAAACGTTTGCTGCGACCTCGATGCGGTGACCATCGATCGTTTCGCTCGGAAGGCCCTTCAACTGCTGCAGGAGCTCTTTCAGGTGGATGCTCTGGCTCTGTTTCTCTTTCATACCGGAGAGGATAGCCGGTGTCGGTTCGAGATAGACAACGCCGGAGAAGCCATCGATGACAGCGGTCTTCCCATCGTGGGAGGCATCGACATCCGTCCCGGTCGCAACGATCGCAGGGACGCCGAGTGCACGAGCGAGGATCGCAGTATGTGAAGTCGGAGTGCCTTCCTTCGTCACGAAGCCTAAGATCTTTGTCGTGTCCATCTGAATGGTCTCGCTTGGTGTGAGGTCATCCGCATAGAGGATGCAGGGCTCATCCGAAGAGAAGAGAGCCTGCTTCTGACGGAGCGTGCGGAGCAGGATGCGTGCGACTTCCGCAAGGTCGGCGATCTGGCCATGGACATAGTCATCCGGATCCGCTTCATAGATACGCGTGAAGTTTTGCTCCGCCTGCTGGACGGCGTACTCTGCATTGACGCTCTGATTCCGAATGATAGACTTGACCGCGTCAACGAATTCAGAGTCTGTCATCATCTGCTGATAGACTTTGAAGATAGAAGCGTTATCCAGACCGACATGAGAGATGGCTTCCTGATAGAATTCCTTCATCTTGACAGCGGCTGCATTGCGTGCGGAGTCAAAGCGTGCGACTTCGGTCTCCGGCTTTTCGATCTCTGTGCGGGCGAAATCCATCGGCTGGTGTCGGAAGATACGCAGCGGGCCGATCGTGACCATGCCGGAAATACTTTTGCCATGAATGGTAAGCATAGGTGGTATCCTTTCGTTTTGTATTGTAAATCAATCGGGCTCAAGGGGCGTTTTTACAAGCCTTTCTAAGGAAACACTGATTAAATCGTTATCGGATTTCATTCTTGGATTTTTATACAGAGCGAGGAGACAGAGGGCGCGAATAGCGAGCTATTTAAGGAGGATGTCGACGACGCTATGTATAAAAATCCATATAAAATCTGATTCTGTGATTTAATCAGCGTTTCCTAACTCAATTCTCTATTCCCTTTCGACATTCCACGCCCTTGTCGTAGTAATGCCGGATTTTTTTCATTTCTGTGATGAGGTCGGCGGCGTCAAGAATGATCTTCGGCGCATTTCTTCCCGTGAAGACGAGTTCGCAGTCCGGGCGTCTGGCGGCAAGAATGCGCTTCGTATCCTCCTCGGTCGCAAGGTCATACCAATAAGCCATGTTGTATTCGTCTAAAACAACGAGATCATAGTCTTTGGAGACTGCTTTGACCGCATCCTCGATACCCTTGAGGACCATGTCGCGATATTCTTTCGGCGGATGCCCTGCGGGGTAGACGCGCAATGCGGAGCCCCAGGCTTTGATCTCTTCTTCTGAGAGCATACCTTCTTTGGCAATGAAATATGGTTTACCCAAAGTAATGAGCGTCAGGCCCGGAAGTCCCTGCAGGATCTTCTGCTCGGAATAGGCGAGTGACTTCATAAACTGAATAAAACAGACTTTCTTTCCGGCACCGACGGCACGGACGGCAAGTCCGATGGCAGCGGTGGTTTTCCCTTTTCCGTCACCGGTATAGACTTCGATATATCCTTTCATAAAAGACCTCCTTAGGGGAATCTGACAGGCAAAGGAATGATGAGTTAAATCGCTAGATCATCCATCTATTGATACCTATATTATACAATACGAAGGGAAGAGGAGAAAGTGTGAAAAAGAGGAATGAGGCAGGACGTGTTTCGCTACGACCTACCGCTGGGCGAAAGTGGGGCGTTGGCTGAAGCGGAGGTGCCCCGATCAGCAGGGAAGATTTTATCTTTCACACCTTGACTTCCATAGTTTGCAATCTACATTGGCAAGCATTTTTGAAATGTCTCGAAAATAGATATTTATTGGCTCTATATAACTGGGGCTTTTGGTATCTATTGGATTATGTTATAGAAATAGCTCTTTAGCATCAGCTGCTGTATGATATTTCTGATTGGCTATGTGTTGTAATAGTATAAAATATCTATGGAAAAATCAGATTTTATCGATACTGTTAGTTTGAACCTACTCTTATTGTTAGTTTTCATTCCGGATAATTCCGGTTATTTTCCGTTTTCCCTACTTGCTAATCTTTAGTAAAAGCTGTAACATATTCTCTAAAGAAAGTAATGAAAATCTATCATTTTGAGGAGGATATGAGAACATGAAAAGAAGTACACCGATTCTTATAGCCACTTTATCACTATCTATACTTTATACGCTGCCGGTTTCTGCCATAAAGGCATCTGAGCCTTTTATACAGCAGGAACAGCTGAACCAAGCTCGGCAATTGGAACAATGGAAAAAAGACAGAGCCGCTCTGCCTCGCATAAAAGTAGAAAAAGCAGCCATCGAGAAAGGGACACAGGATATCTCTCCCTCGATGGCTGCTTTTTATGTGGACGAAATTCATCTAGAAGGTCTACCGGAAGAACTAGATTTCTTGAACGACAGGGTGCATGCCTACGAAAAGCAGAAATTGAGCATGAACGACATAGAGAAACTAGTGAGAATACTCAATCAAAAGCTGCAAGATAAAGGCTATGTGACCACCCAGGTCGTGATTCCTGAGCAGAATATTTCTGCAGGCACTCTTCATTTATTATGTTTGCCCGGTAGACTGCATCAGGTCATCTACAGCCAGGGCAGTAAGAAACTTCCCTGGCAGAACGCATTCCCCATCCGGGACGGAGACCTCTTGAACCTTCGCATGCTGGAGGAAGGCCTGGAAAATATGAAACGAGTATCGTCCCAAGAGGTGTCCATGAAAATACTTCCTACGGCTAAGGCCGGCTATTCGGACCTGGAACTCACCACGGAGCAGGGAAAGCAAGTCCATGGGATGCTATCATTAGATGACTCTGGCATGAAAGAAACAGGGAAATACCAATGGAATGCAGGCATTGTTTTTGATGATGTATTTCATGCCAATGATACCTTACAACTATCTGCTGTATTGGATGGAAGTCGGAGAGGCTCTGAAAAGGGGAGTCGGTATCAGAGCTTTTCCTATACGATCCCGAAAGGGAAAGACCGTCTGACTATCAGCCACAATCGCAGCCGCTATCATCAAACCGTTACCGGTATCCCTTATGACTTTATCAGTAGTGGGAAGACACAGACCACCCGCTTCACCTATGACCATATGATTTCCCGTTCTCAGTCAGAAAGAAAAGCACTGGATATTTCTATGACCAAGAGAGACTCCCATTACTTTATTAACGACATGGAAATCCCCGTACAAGCCATGGATACCACTGCTTTAGAGGTTGGATTATCTGATCGCATATATATGGGAAGAAATACCCTCTATGTACGACTGGGGCATAAACAAGGAACCGGCTGGATGGGTGCCCAAAAAGAAAATACCTATCCCGATTCTCCCAAGACAAGGTACCAGATGTGGCTCTTTGACATCGACTGGCAGCAGCCGTTTACAATGGGGCATCGTCCAGCATCCTTTTCCAGCTCCCTTCATGGCCAGTGGAATACCAAGGGAAATCGGCTATACGGCGTAGATGCCCTGAGTATAGGAAATAGATATACCGTCAGAGGCTTTGATGGAGAATATACCTTGATGGGAGAAAGTGGATGGTACCTGAGAAATGAACTATCTTCTTCGATTCCCACCCTTCATAGCGATATCTACCTGGGACTGGATGTAGGCAGCGTATACGGTGTATCTACTGATGTTCTGGTGGGCCGCACCATAGCAGGTATGTCATTGGGCCTTCGTGGAAACTTTTCCTCAGGGCTTTCCTACGATGCCTTCATCAGCCACAGCCTGTACAAACCCGAAGGCTATCACACCAGGAAATGGGTTCCCGGATTTACTGTAAGCTGGAAATTTTAGTATTAGTGAGCAAGAATGAGTTAGTGGTAGGCAATTGGTACTCAGCAGTATATCAATGACGGCTAACCTCCAACTGCTATCTGCCTACAGATATAAAGGAAGCATCATACCATGAAATCCATACCATCCATGTCTATCAAAACAAAAGCCATGAAATCCTTAGGACGGAAGATACTCTGTGTCTTACTGAGCGGTGTCTTTTTCGGTGATACCATCGCATGGGCAGAAGCCCCCATTCTTCCTGATACAACAGTACCGGGAAATCGGTATCCATTAGTGCAGGAAACAGCCAATGGGATCCCCTTGGTCAATATTTCTGCTCCCA
>ERZ773165.1251-NODE-1251-length-15893-cov-38.749716_pt1 | contig 15893 bp, 9 predicted proteins | sample MGYA00581003_ERZ773165 | MGnify/ENA primary metagenome ERZ773165 (study PRJEB29015, sample SAMEA2737817) | human gut metagenome | biome: human gut; feature: human-associated habitat; material: faeces | place: China | collected 2012 ... | reverse complement strand
CAGACAATTACAGGTATGACGCAGCTGAAACAGCTGATCGCATCCCACAAATCAGGGGATGAAGTAAAAATGACAATGGAACGGCTGGAAAATGGCTACAAGGAAAAATCCATTACCGTGACACTTGCAGCACAGTCCGATTTTGTATCCGAGAGCAGTTCCGATAATTCCAATGATTCTCAGAACTCACAGGATTCCGGTAACTCCGGCGATTCCAGAAACTCGGAAAATTCCGATAATTCCGGCAACTCCGGTTTCTTCGATGGATTTGGTGGATCAAATAATTAATGACAAATTGCATAAGATGCGCTATAATAGATTGTCCGAACATAATTCGGGCAATCTATTTTGTATTTTAAAGCAACACTGCCTGTGGCAGCAGGATAATGCCATGGGGTAGTTGCAGTTTTAGAAACAGGAGTCAGACAAAAATGAATAGGATAAAAGATTTGATCATTCAGTTCTGTAAGTTTGGTGCGGTCGGTGGATTGTGCTTTGGCATTGATTATGGACTGATGATCTTTTTGACAGAGACACATATCATGCATTATTTTGCATCCAGTGCCGTGTCGTTTACCGTATCCGTTATTGTGAATTATATCCTGAGCATGCGTTTTGTTTTTACTGGAAAGGAAGACATGACGAAGGCACAGGAGATGGTTATTTTTGTGGCACTCAGTATGATCGGGCTTGTGATGAACCAGATGATCATGTGGTTTGCCGTAGAACATTTAGGAATGTTTTATGCAGTAGCAAAAATATTCTCCACCATGTTAGTTACTACGTATAATTTTATCTCCAGAAAAAGATTCCTGGAAGCATAAGCCGGGGTTGGAGAGTTAGGAGGATGTATGAAAAAGAAAAGAATTGTAATCGCATTGGGACATGAAGCTCTTGGAAGTACACTGCCGGAACAGCAGAAGGCAGCTGCGCGTACTGCAAAAGCGGTTGCGGATTTTATCCGCGAAGATTATCAGGTGGTTATTACACACAGCAATGGACCGCAGGTTGGCATGATCCATACGGCAATGAACGAATTCTGCCGTCTGTATCCGGAATATACAGCAACTCCGACATCTGTCTGCTCTGCGATGAGCCAGGGATATATCGGATATGATCTGCAGAATGCCATTCGTACCGAGTTATTAAACCGCGGAATCTATAAGACAGTTTCTACGGTTCTGACACAGGTTGTCGTTGATCCGTATGATGAGGCATTTTATCATCCAACCAAAGTGATCGGTCGTGTGATGACAAAAGAAGAAGCAGAGGAAGAAGAAAAGAAGGGGAATCATGTGACAGAGGTGGAAGGTGGATACCGCCGTATTGTGGCATCTCCAAAGCCAATGGATATCGTGGAAATTGATGCAATTTCCGCACTGTCCGATGCCGATCAGGTTGTCATTGCCTGTGGTGGAGGCGGAATCCCGGTTCTGGCACAGAACAACCGTCTGCAGGGAGCCAGTGCTGTCATTGAGAAGGATCTTGCAGCCGGAAAGCTTGCAGAACTTCTGGATGCTGATATGCTGGTGATCCTTACGAGTGTAGATAAGGTTTGCCTGAATTATGGCAAAGAAGACGAGGTAAAGCTGGATACCCTTTCTCTTGCCGATGCAAAGAAATATCTTGCGGCAGGAGAATTCGGAGAAGGAACCATGGCACCTAAGATTGAAGCTGCAATTGACTTCATTGGAGAGTCTGCGATCCGCTCTGTTCTTGTAACCAAATTAAATAAAGAAGCAGGAGAGATTACCGGTGGTATGGGAACTCTGATCAAGAAATAGTAGTTTTTTGCAGGAGGCACAAAATGAATCGAATTAAGAGTTTTACAATCAATCACAATCTTTTGATGCCGGGATTTTATATTTCCCGTGAAGATGGGGATGTGATTACCTATGATCTGCGTACGCGCAAGCCGAACGCAGGAGATTATATGGACAATGCAACCATGCATTCCCTGGAGCATATGTTTGCTACCTATATTCGCAATTCCGAGATGGGAAATGAAGTTGTCTATTTTGGACCGATGGGATGTCAGACCGGATTTTATCTGCTGGTTCGTAACAGCAGAAGTCCCAAAGAAGTGTTTGCCATGACAAAAGAGGTTTTGAGACAGATTTATGATCATAAAGGAGAGGTATTCGGTAAGTCTGCAATTGAGTGTGGACATTATGAAAATTTATCTCTCGCAGCGGCAAAGGCAGAAGCGGCAACCTATCTTGCTGTGCTGGAAGAGCAGACAAATATGGATTTTACATATCCGGAATAAAACAGATTGCAGGAGGAAAAGATACATGAGAATCGGAGTAATTGGTGCGATGCAGATTGAGGTGGATAACCTGAAAGCATCCATGAGTGATATCAGCACGAAAGAATACAGTGGTGTCACCTATGTGTGTGGAACCATTGGGGACAAAGAAGTGGTTGCAGCAGTGTGTGGAATCGGCAAGGTGTTTGCCGCAATCTGTGCGGAGGCAATGATTCTGGAGTTTCATGTGGATTATGTGATCAATATCGGCGTGGGTGGCACACTTTGCAAAGAACTTGGGGTAATGGATGTTGCTGTGGCAGATAAGGTAGTGCAGCACGATATGAATACGACACCTCTGGGAGATCCAGTTGGACTTCTTTCCGGTATCAACGAAGTGTATCTGCCGACAGACGAAAAAATGTGCAGACTGCTGGGCAGCTGCCTGGCAGAAAAAGGAATTCACTATCATGTCGGAACGATTGCCACAGGGGATCTGTTTGTCAGCACACCGGAGCAGAAGACAAAGATTCATGAGAGGTTTGATGCGATTGCCTGTGAGATGGAAGGTGGATCTATCGGACATGTCTGTTATGTAAATAAAGTTCCGTTTGCGATTTTACGTTCCATTTCGGATGGAGAGGGTGCTTCTATGGATTATGCAACATTTGCAGAGAAGGCTGCACTGCAGTCAATTCTTGTGGTGATTGATTTCATTCAGAGAGCGGATGAGTTGCAGGCATAAACTGCTTCTAAATTTTTGGAATGGTACATATACTCTACAAAGACTTTTTGGTGGAGTTGTTATGTTCAAAAAAATACATCGTGAATTAAAAAAAGAGTCATGCAGGAAGATCGGAAACGGTCTTCTTGTCATGGCTCTTATTTGTTGTCTGATGTTTGTCTCGTATCAGGCGACATCTGCAGTGATTACAAGTGCTAAGGTCGGGGATCGTGAACTTCCGATTTACTGTGTAGACACAACAGAAAAGAAAGTAGCACTCAGCTTCGATGCTGCATGGGGAGCAGAAGATTTTCCACGTATCATGGATGTTTTGGATAAACATAAAGTAAAGGTGACATTTTTTATGACCGGAGGCTGGGTAGAAGATAACCCTGATTGTGTGAAAGAGCTGGTAAAAAGAGGGCATGATCTGGGAAACCACAGTGAGCATCATTATGACATGACGACAATTTCCCAGGAGGAAAAAGACAGTGAATTAAAAACTGTGCATGATAAGGTAAAAAAACTGACCGGTTATGAGATGTATCTGTTTCGGCCGCCTTATGGGGCTTACGACAATGATGTGATCAAGACGGCGTACGCCATGCATTATTATCCGATTCAGTGGTCAGTGGATAGTCTGGATTGGAAGAATTATGGTGTGGATTCTATTATCACGACGGTTTGCAACCATAAAGCACTTGCACCGGGAGCCATTATCCTCTGTCACAATGGAGCAAAGTATACAGCGGATGCATTGGATGCCATGCTGACCAATTTAGAGGAACAGGGTTACAAGATTGTGCCCATCTCGAAGCTGATCATGAAGAAAAATTATCATATGGATGCGACAGGAAAACAGATTGCGGATGATGCTAGAAAGCAAAAGACGACGGAGGCGGTAATACATTGAGTTGTGTATTTCCCGGATTTTTGGTTATTGAAACCAACAGATATACGGATTTCCCTTTTCGAAACATTTCTGTTCTACATAAAAACCTGCTGAAAGAACCAGACGGGACATATAAAGGATAAAGGTCGAAAAATATCCCAGTGAATAAGGAAAGTGGGACATATAGACAGGAGAGTGACAAAAATGTCCTGCTGTGGCAGCGGTATGGGACATATAGACAAAACGATAACAAAAAAGTCCTTCTGAAACAGTCAAATGGGACATATAGACGTAAAGGTGATAAAAAAGTCCTATTATGACATTTACAAGGGACATAACAAACAGTTTTTTTCGTATATGTCCTGACTGACGAGAAAATGGGGATATAATATAAAAATTTTCCTCTATATGTCCTGTTTTTTCATGAAACTCATATTCCAGAAGCCAGAGAAGGGATTATGGGCAGAAAATATCAGAGAATGTAACGATACATAATATTTGCTTCTGGATGAAAAAGAATTTCACATTGACATATCTTTTCGGGGGGGTAGAATCAATATGTAAAAAATATTATTTAAAATAAGGAGGAAATGATTATGAACAAGCTGAAAAAAGCAGTGGTAATGGTTTTAGCATTGGCAATGGTTTTAACATGTGCCATGGTAACACCGGTGCAGGCTGCGGGAAAACTGAACAAGAAATCGGTTTCTATTTATGAAACAGAGACGGTTTCACTGACTGTGAAAGGAGTAAAATCCGTAACTTGGAAAACTTCCAATAAGAAGACTGCCACCGTTGATAAAAAGGGGCTGGTAAAGGGTGTAAAGAAAGGCACCTGTACTGTTACTGCAACGGATACAAAGACAAAAACTGCATATTCATGTAAAGTTACCGTAAAAGCAGCAAACTCACTTGGAATTGCAGCAAAGGATATTAGTGTATTCACTGGTGGAGAAACTATTTCTTATCCGGGAGAGGAAATCAAGGGCGCAACTTATGTACTGGATGGAAAGAAACTCGGGAAAAAGGATTACAGTACATGGACAGATAAGGATGGAGAGCGTGTAGTTTCTTATGTTACACTTACAAAGAAACTTACAGATGGAAAACATACCTTTGCTATCCAGAAAAAAGGTTATAAGACAGTAACAAAATCCTTCAAATTTACAGCATTAAAGGTTGATGGAATGTTTCCGGACGGAGAAGAGCCTTGGGTATCTGACGGAACCCTGTACGTTATCTGTACACCAAAGCTGGATGGAAAAGATTTTGTGATTAAAGTAGATGGTACAGAAGTAAAACCTAAGGATGCTTTTTTAAATGGAGATGGTGTATTTGTTATCTGGGTGGATGCTACAGGACTTTCCGCAGGAGAGCATAAGGTGAGCGTTACCGCAGAAGGAATTCCGGATGGAGAAGCTTCATTTACAGTAAAATAATATATCTGAATTTCAAAGGATATGAATCATTGTCAGGAGGATGACTATGAAACAAATGAAAAAACTGCTTGCATTTGTACTGGCATTTGCGATGATCATCACGATCTATCAGCCATCAGCGGCATATGCAGCAACCAAAAAAATAAGATTAAATGCAAAGACAATGACACTTCAGGTGGGACAGAAAAAGACCCTGAAAGTAAAGAATGCAGGGAAAAAGGCCAAATTGAAGTGGTCCAGCAATAAGAAATCCATTGCAACCGTTTCCAAAAAGGGAGTGGTAAAGGCAGTAAAAGCCGGAAATGCTGTCGTTACCTGTAAGGTAACAACAAAAAATGGCAAGACAACCAAACTCACTTGCAAGGTTGCGGTTAAGAAAACAGCAAAAGTTACCAGCTTGACCGTTGGTTCTCAGAGCGAACTGGAAAAGGCTCTGAAAAACAAAAATGTTACAAAGATCACAGTTGCGACACAGGGAGCTGTTACATTTACGGTACCGCAGGGCAATTACAGTAAGGTGGATCTGGTAATCAATGCACCGAATGCGGATGTTGTGAACAATGGAAAATTCAAGTCTATTGATATTCAGGCAATCAAGCCGAATACCTACCGCGAGAATGCAAAAGGAAATGTTATTACGGTCAGTGCAACCGGTGATGCACGTGTGATTGTTGAAACCGGTGCTACCGTTGCAAAAATTATGGTTTCCGGGTCAAAGGGAAATGTAAAACTGGTGGTAGATGGAACCCTTTCCGGCATTACGATTGATGCTCCGGTGAATGTGACTGTAGAAGGAAAGACAACCGTAGCAGTACCTGTTACCGTAAATGAAAAAGCGGCAGGTGCAAATGTAACTTCCAGTACACCGGTAGAGGTAAAGGCAGCAGCGCCGATCGCACTGAACCTGACCAAAGGTGCAGAGGGAAGTAAGGTAGAGACCACATCTGATAAAGCAGAAGTAACCGTAAAGAATGAGACAACACAGGCAGTAACGGTTACGACTCCGGCAGGAAGCAAGGACGTGGCAAAGGATACCACTTCAAAAGTAGATAATGCAGGAAAAGTTACGGATGTAGCAGACAATACAGATGCCAATAATAATGGCGGTGGCGCAACAGGGGGAGGTTCATCTTCTGGGGGAAGTGTAACTCCGACTCCTTCTGTTGGAAAAATGGATAAGGCACAGAATGTTGTAAAAAATATTGAAAAGAATGAATTGTCTGCATCTATATCAGCATTACAGAACCCAATGATTTGTCAGAAAGTTTTGTTTGATGAAATTCAGAAAAAATTCAATGAAGATGAGGAACTTAAAGATATATACTTTGAAGTTTCTTATAATGAGCCAATAGAGAAAAATGATCCAAAATTGATTGCATCTATGCGGGTTACAATTTATGGAGAGAATGATGAAAGTTATGAGATATACGGTAATGTGACTTTTATATGTAAAGAATCTGAAATTCAGGTATCTGCGCCTGAAATCAAACATATTTTGAAACATTCTCTGGTGGTAGCAGTTGAGCCAACTTATGAATATGCTTGTGTTACTAGCGGCACAGCAATTTCCGCTATAACAGAGAATCAGTGGGTACAAGGAAATGAGTCGGATGATTTTGGATGCTGTGAAATGTCCGGTCTTAAAGAAGATACAGAGTATGTTGTATATAAGAGAATTATTGGTGTAGATGAGTATTACGGAAGTACAACAGCTACAACAGGTGGGGAAGAAACTATTTGTCTTGCGGAGGCTGATGAGAACGCAAAGAATGTTAATGTTGGAAATGTTAAGGCAGGTGATCGAATTTCTATTCCGCTGAAAGGATTGAAGGTTGTATGTTATGCAAAGCCGAAGGACGGTTTTGAACATGGAGACTTTGATTTTCGGTGTGATGATGAAATGAACAAGTTGCTTTGGGATGGCTATTGGTCGCTGAATTCTTATGATAAAGATAACAACTTGCTTGTTACATTTACTGTTCCTGAACAACTGGAATCAGGAAAGGTATATACAGTTAAAATATGTTATAATTTTGAGTGTAGTAAGGAATCAGATAATCCTGATGAGTGGGGAGATCTTATTGCACAAAGTGATGATTTGATATATACGGTTACGTTTACTGTAGAATAATTGAATAGGTGCTTAGTGAAAACTGTCCATCCATAACGGGTGGGCAGTTTTTTTACTTGCAGAAAAAATTTATTATTTTTTGAAGGGGATCTCAAAAGTATAGGGGGTTTCCTGAAATTTTTTAGGGGCAATGTAATAGAGAAAAAATGGATTTATAAAAATTTAATTTGCTATCAGAATCAATATCTTTTACAATAAAATCACATACGTTCTTTTGGGGAGATTTTTTGACGGGGATTTTTATGTAAGAGGAGGTTTTATTTGAACACAGAGATAAAGAATGCCATACAGGCAGCTGATAGCGAGGCACAGTATGATGAAAGCGCAAAGCGTCTGTTAGCACAAAAGTATGTATTGGCTCACATTTTAGTTAGAACAGTGGAAGAATTTCAAGGGATGGAAATCGAAAAAGTAGTTTCCCTGATAGAAGGAGATCCATATATCAGCAAAGTACCGGTTGCGTCCGGACTGACCAATAAGGACAGGAATGTGGAGGGGAAAAGGATTGTAGGACTAAATACAGAAGCCGGAGAAAAAAATGAAGGACTGGTTCGTTTTGACATTATTTTTTATGTGCGAATGAGAAACGGGTTGGCACAGATGATTATCAATGTGGAAGCCCAAAAAGATGAACCCGGTTCCTATCAGATTTTAAACCGCGCTATTTTTTATGTAAGCAGACTGATTTCTTCACAGAAGGAACGGGATTTTGTAAAATCAAATTATAATGATATAAAGACAGTCTATAGTATATGGGTTTGCATGAATATGCCGGAAAACAGTATGTGTCATATTTATTTAACAAAAGAAGATTTACTCGGAAAGCATAATTGGAAAGGAAATTTGAATCTGGTAAATATTGTGATGATCGGCTTGACGAATGCGCTTCCACAGCGTCATAATGAATATGTGCTGCATAGACTGTTATGTGCCATGTTTTCTAATGAATTATCACAACAGCAAAAAATGAAAATTATGGAACAGGAATATCATATTCCAATGGAAGAAAGTTTTAAGGAGGAAGTGAGTATTATGTGTAATTTGAGTCAGGGCATTAAAGAAGCTGGAATTGCCGAGGGGCGAGAAGCCGGAATTGCCGAGGGCAAGCAAAGAGAAATTGAAAAAGTAATTTTAAATATGCATAAGAAAGGGTACTCGTTAGAACAGATTATGGATGCAACAGAATTGGAAGCAACTGAATTAGAAACCATAATTGAAAAATTAAAATAAAGCATCGCAAAGACATTAGTAAAAGTGTTTACGGTAGTTGAAAGAATTATAAGCAAATACCTTATAAAAAAACGCATAAAACAGAATAAAGAATAAAAATGCAGGTATAATTGCATAAAATATCAAAAAAGGCGCAGTGATTTACAACATTGCACCCTTTTTGTTTTGTGCAAAATCTCTTTCATACAACGGAAATGTATGTGAAAAGTGTATAAAATGCATAAGAAAAACTTGGAATTCCCGTCAATTGAATAAACGGTTGCGCAAGTGGTATAGTGGACATATCAACAAAACAAACGGTTGCGCAACACGATAGGTCTGGTGATAAGGGAGAGGATATCAGAACTATCGTGTTTGTGTCCAAAGAGGGAGGATCGTGTATGAAAGAGAAAAAACATTGGAACAGGAGAGTGCTCAGTTTTCTTCTGACACTTGCTATGGTGATTACACAGCTTGGGGTGTGGAATGCCGGAAAGGAGAGCGTACAGGCAGCGGAGAATAGCAGTTTTACATTGTATTATTACAATGAAAGTCAGGAGCCGTTGTATGTGAATATATGGAGTTGGACTGGAATTTCATTTGCAGAAGATGTAGAAGTGACTTCTGAATTTGGATGGAATCATGATCTTGCCGTTATGAAAGCCGTTGATGGAAATGAAAACTGGTATAGTGTAACTATTAAAATTTTGGATGCAGAGGCAGATGATGGATTTACCATTTATCAGAATGGAACAGGAGATGACAATATACTGGTACAATATGACAGTCAGTATAATAACCAAAGCGATTATGCGAATTTTGTTTCCGGAACGGAGAGCGCTTATGCAGTAAAAGATGAAACCGTATATACAAATCTGTCAGAAGCTGGATTGAATATGGAAGATCAGGCAGACGATGATGACAATTCCACTGAATACAATCTGCAGATCACAGCAGATAACACTACAGTAGAAGCAGGTGATACAGTTAGTCTGACAGCCGTACTGAAAAAGGGACAGACCGAAATCACCGATTTAGAAGCAGCAGGGCTGCATCTGTACTGGTGGAATAATACAACAAACAGTTCCGGTGAATTTATAAATTATGATGAAAGTAATGGTTATTCACTCACCTTGCAGACAACTTTAGGAACGCTTGGAACCAACGAAATTCAGGCAAAACTTCAGGACGCAGAGTGGAAGGATATTGTGATAAAGAAAATAGAAATTACAGTGAACGAGGCATCCAACAGTGTAAAAGATGCACCGATCGATGTAACAAAAGTAAACAATTTGTCTTCTGATTTTATCATGGGAATGGATATCTCCTCCATGATCTCTGAATTACAGAGCGGTGTGGTATACCGTGACTATGATGGAAACGAACTGAAAACACTTGATGATATCTGCAGGTTTATCAAAGAGCAGGGCATCAATCACATTCGTGTCCGTGTATGGAATAACCCGTATGATGCCAATGGCAACGGCTATGGCGGAGGAAACAATGATGTGGCAAAAGCAAAGGAGTTTGCAGATGCATGCCGCAATGCCGGACTGAAAATGTTAGTTGATTTCCACTGTTCTGATCTGTGGACAGACCCGGGCAAGCAGCAGGAACCCAAAGCATGGAAAGGGTACACCCTTGAACAGAAAAAAGAGGCATTAAATACTTATATCACAAAATCCTTAAATACCATTGATCCGTCAAAAGATGTTGTGGATATGGTGCAGGTTGGAAATGAGACAACGGGCGGATTTATCGGTGAGACAAATGTCAGCAATATGTGTGTATTATTTTCAGCGGGCGCAACCGGTGTAGAAACGTACAATCCGGATGTCAAAGTCGTCATCCATGTGGAAAGCCCACACAAGGGAACCATGGTAACATGGGCAGAAAATCTGCAGAACAACAATGTTGATTATGATATTCTTGCCACCAGTTATTATCCATACTGGCATGGAACATTAGATAACTTAAAACAGCAGTTTCAGACGGTAAAGAATACATATTGTAAAGATGTGATGGTTGTGGAAACCAGTTATGCTTATACGTTAGAAGACAGTGACGGACATGCCAATACAGTGCGTGTTGGAAATAATGATAACGGAGCTGACACAACGGAGCCATTTACCGAGCAGGGACAGGCAACTGCAATCCGCAATCTGATCAATACGGTAAACGAAGCAGGAGGACTTGGGGTATATTACTGGGAGCCGGCATGGCTGACCGTTGGAAATACCAAAGGACTTACCGGAGATGCATATGATGCACAGGTAAAGGAAAATCAGGAAAAGTGGGAAAAATACGGAAGCGGATGGGCTTCAAGTTATGCCAACGAATATGATTCGAAAGATGCAGGCAAATGGTATGGCGGTTCTGCAGTTGACAATGAAGCCATGTTTTATCCGGATGGCACTGCAACTCCTGCACTTCATGTATGGAATTATGTAAAAACGGGTGCTGTTTCGAATCTGGTAAGTGTAGAAGGATTTGATTCTGCACTGACACAGACGATTACTGCAGGCAGTGATTTTACACTTCCGGATTCCGTGGAAGTTACTTATTCCGATAGCAAAACACCGGTAGCAGAGGCGGTTACCTGGGATGAAGCATCTGTAAAAAAGGCGGATATGTCAAAGCCCGGAACTTATCAGATTTCCGGTACAGTTTCTTTGAGCAAAGAAATTACAAGAGGTGCTTATAAAGGAAAAACCAGTGTAGATGTTACACTTACTTTACAGGTAAAATATGCAAATCTGATTACAAATAAAGAAGCGGTTGAATTTGACAGTGGAGAATACTTTACCGTAGACGGAACCACGTTCAAGGGAATTCCTTCCGCAGAGAATGCAAAGAGCGGAAAAAACAGTATGGGCTGGTACGGAGCATCCGCAGCAAATGGTTCTGTTACATATAAGAAAGCAATTACGCTGGAAAAAGGAACCTATACATTGGAAGCATATGCCCAGGGGGCACAGTCAGATGTAACCATGCAGATATTAAACGCAGAAGATGAAAGTGTATTATTTACCGGCGAAGCCACAGCAATGACCGCATGGGGAGACTGGCATACACCGAAGGTAACTTTTACACTGGATAAGACAAAGAGCGTAAAACTTCGTGTATGTGTAGAACATGAGGATGGCGGATGGGGAGCAGTGGATGTGCTGTATCTGCATAAGGATGCATCATCTTCGGAAGGAAAGGATGATACAAATACTTCCGGCAGCTCATCCTCCGATAGCTCATCCTCCGGCAGCGCTGCAACCGTCACTCCATCTGATGATACAAAGAAGGATGACAAGCCAGAGCAGACAACCGAATCAAAGAACGTAACGGCAACGACTGCTTCCGGGGAGAAAGCAGAAGTAACGGTTACCGTGACAAAAGATACGGCTGGAAAAGTAACGGAAGCAAGTGCAGAAGTGACAGGTACCAAGGCAGAGATTTCTGCAGATATGGTGAGCAGGATCGTGGAAACTGCCGGAACAGACCATGTGGCAATTACTGCAAATGTTACCGATAAAGAAGGAAATATCAGATATACAGTAACTGCAGATGCAAAAGACTTAACCGCAGGTAAAAAACTGAGTGTCGTTGTTGTGGATAAGAAAACCGGAGCGTATAAACTGGTGAATGCAAAGACGTATACCGTTGGAAAAGATGGCACATTACATGTGAATCTTGCCGCAGGTTCGGATTATCGGATGCTTTCTGCAGCAGAAATAAAAAATGTGGAAAAAGCGGTTTTAAAAACGGTTGCCGTAAAAAAGACGACAGCTTCCATCAAAGAGGGAAAGAATACAAAGATACAGTTAAGCAGTAAGCTTGATCTGGATAATGTAAAAAAGATTACATATACATCTGGTAAAAAGTCTGTTGCAGCAGTAGATAAAAACGGAAAGATTACAGCAAAGAAGAAGGGAACCGTCACGATCAAAGCAAAAGTAACACTGAAGAACGGAAAGACAAAGACAGTTTCCATGAAAATTAAAGTAAAATAACATTGTGAGGACAGTGGTTCTGTGATAAAATAAAAAAAAGAAATTGTATTCTTTGAGACTTATCCGGGTATCTTAAAGGATAAGACAGGTGAAAAGGATTTGGGGATTAATTACAAAAGGAGATGGAATCATGTCAGCAACGGGGTTATTTATTTTTCTGATTGCGATTATCGGGATTGCGGTACTTGGGGCATTGATCGCAGTGATTGCAGCAGTATCCGGGGCATCTGCAGCTATTTCGGATGAAGAGGATGGACTGGAGGAGAACGCATAAAGCAGTCAGAAAATAACGGACAGAGTACAGGAAAGAAAGACGTTCGGAAACGGATGTCTTTTTTTTGTTTCTAAAAAGAAAATAAAGCTTTCGGAAATCCTCTTGTAAAAAAGAACCGATTATCGGTATAATGAAAAAAAACAGGCGCTGGGAACTGTGTTCCACTTCCAATGCGTCTGCTTTATTCAGCAGAAGAAAAATTTACAGGAGGAAAACATGATTTCAAAGTACAGTGTGAAACGTCCTTATACCGTGCTTGTGGCAGTTGTGCTGGTCATCGTGCTCGGTGCGGTCTCGTTGTCAAAAATGACGACAGATCTGCTTCCGGATATGAGTTTTCAGTATGCGCTGGTTGTCACAACCGATATGGGAGCAAGTCCGGAACAGGTGGAAAGTGATGTGACAGCGCCGATTGAATCAGCGATGGCAACAACGTCCAACATTAAAAATATCAGTTCTGTTTCCTATAACAGTTATTCCGTCGTAACACTGGAATATGAGCAGAATGCAAATATGGATTCGGTGGTGATCGAAATCCAGCAGAGTCTTGACCAGGTATCCGGGCAATGGGATGATTCCATCGGAACACCTATGATTATGAAAGTCAATCCGGACATGATGCCGGTGCTGGCTGCAGCGGTGGATAAGGATGGCATGGATGCGAACGCACTTTCCGATTATGTGAAGAATGATCTTGCGCCGGCACTTGAAAGTCTGGAAGGAGTGGCTTCTGTCACTACGACCGGGCAGCTGGAAGAAAGCGTAGATGTAACACTCGATCAGGACAAGATAGACGCATTAAATAAAAAGATTCAGAAGAAGATCGATGAACAGTTTGAAAAGTCCCAGAAAAAAATTGATGCGGGGAAAAAGAAAGTAGAGAGTGGAAAGTCTTCCATCAGTCAGGGATCGGAGCAGTTAAACAGCGCGATTAATCAGACGATGAATCAGCAGAAGAAGCTCTACAAGACGGAACAGGATCTGAAAAAACAACTCGCAGAGTTAAAAAAACAGAAAGCTTCTTTGGAACAGATCCAGACAGGCATCCAGACCTTTATGAAGTCGGATGCCTACACCGGAATCGTGACGGTATTAAAAGATAACCCACAGCTTGCAGAGAGCAGTGAGATGCAGGCACAGATCAAACAGGTTAATGCGGTTGTGAAAAAGCAGTTTTCGGCGTTGTCCTCGCTTGGAATCACAGTAAATACCTATGAGGATCTCCCGGCGGCATCCGCAGAAGTGGGAAAACTCCTGACCAAAGTCAATACAGGAATGAAAACCATTGAACGTGCACAGCAGAAGGTAGAGAGCGGAAAAGTCAGCCTGGCCTCGGCTTTGGATACGTTAAATGCCAATGCATCCATGACGGCACTTCAGGTCAGTGCTTCTTCTACCGAACTGGCCAATGCAGCCTCCTCCTTGGAGAGCGCACAGAGTAAACTGGATGAAGCCAAAGATACGGCACATGATTCCGCAGATCTGAATAAAGTGCTGAGCAAGGATACCATCACAAGCCTGCTTGCCGCGCAGAATTTTGATATGCCGGCGGGATATGCCATGGATGGGGATACTGAGTATCTGGTACGTGTGGGAGATGCCGTGCAGGATGTCAGCGAATTAAAAGACCTGCCGCTTGTGGATATGGGAATTGATGGAATTGATACAATCCGCCTTTCGGATGTGGCAGAAATCAAAGTGACGGATAATTCCGACGAGACGTATGCGGTGATTAATGGCAATCCGGGCATTATGCTTTCGATGGAAAAACAGACCGGATATTCTACCGGAGAAGTTACGAATCGTATTCTGGATAAATTCAAAGCGTTAGAAAAAGAAGATTCCAAGCTCCACCTGAATGTATTGATGAATCAGGGCGTATACATTGACATGATTGTAAACTCTGTAATGCAGAATATGATCTGGGGGGCAATCCTTGCTATTTTGGTATTGCTGCTGTTCCTGAAAGATATCAAACCGACAATCGTGATTGCATGTTCCATACCGCTTTCCGTTGTCGCTGCAATCGTGCTGATGTACTTTACCGGAATTACCTTAAATATTATTTCCATGTCCGGACTGATGCTTGGTATTGGTATGCTTGTGGACAACTCAATTGTTGTCATTGAAAATATTTATCGTCTGCGCGGAGAAGGCTATTCCATCCGGAAAGCAGCGGTAGAAGGATCAAAACAGGTGACGGGTGCGATCATTGCGTCAACGCTTACCACGATCAGCGTCTATGCGCCGATTATTTTTACAGAGGGAATTACCCGGCAGTTGTTTGTGGATCTTGCCCTTACGATTGCATATACCCTGGTAGCGAGTCTGGTCGTGGCATTGACGTTTGTCCCGGCGATGGCTTCTGTTACACTCAGAAAAACAAAAGATATCCGTCATCCGTGGTTCGATGCCGTCCGGGAATGGTATGGCAGAGTGCTGGAGTGGTGTCTGCGTTTCAAACCACTGGTACTGATTATTGCGGTGGTTCTTCTGATCGGAAGTGCAGCACTGTCACTTTCAAAAGGCTTAAACTTTATGGATATGGATATGGAGACAAATCAGCTTTCCGTCACGATTTCTGCAAAAGAGGGTGAGAAACTGACTTTTGAGGAATTAACACAGGCATCGGATGATGTGATTCAGAGAATCTCAAAAATCAAAGGAATCAAGACGGTCGGAGCGATGGCTGGTGGAGATTCCACGATGAATCTGATGGGTGGAGGAAATGACAGCGTCAGCATGTATATCCTGCTGGATGAGGACTCCAAAGTCAAAGCATCGGATGTGGAAGAAAAAATTGTCAGCAGGACGAAAGATCTGGACTGCAAAGTAGAAACCAACAGTTCTTCCATGGATTACAGCAGTTATTTCGGCAGCGGTCTTTCCGTCAGAATTAAAGGAAATGATATTGATACGCTGCAGAAGCTTGCCAAAGAAGTGGCAGATGTGATGAAGCAGACAAAGGGAAC
>ERZ773165.1247-NODE-1247-length-15940-cov-3.149260_pt1 | contig 15940 bp, 19 predicted proteins | sample MGYA00581003_ERZ773165 | MGnify/ENA primary metagenome ERZ773165 (study PRJEB29015, sample SAMEA2737817) | human gut metagenome | biome: human gut; feature: human-associated habitat; material: faeces | place: China | collected 2012 ... | reverse complement strand
GGTCAGCTCCCACACAGGCTTGTCGGACAGAGCGGGGCGATCCGGCCACACGCCGTCCACCAGATCCTGCTCACCGGTGAGGCGGACGTGCTTGGCAGCCAGCGCCTTTTCCAGCGTGCGGGCAAAGCTGCTGGAGACGGTGCGGCCATCGAAGCCCAGTGCGCCGCCCTCCGGCAGCTGCTCCGCCAGAAACGCGGGGATGGTGGGTACGTTGGGCTGGCCCATGCGCATCAGTTCAATGCCGCTGCCCGCCAGCTGATCCGCCGCCTGCAGGAAGTAGCGGCCGTCGGTCCACAGGGCCGCGCGGTCCGGCAGCACTACCAGCGTACCGGCAGAGCCGGTGAAGCCGGACAGATAGGCCCGCGCCTTGAAGTAGTCGCCCACATATTCCGAGCCGTGGAAGTCGTCTGTGACCACCACGTAGCCGTCCATGCCGTGCTGAGCCATGCTCCGGCGCAGCTGCGCCAGGCGTTCCGTTATGACCATAGTAAGAGTTACCGCCTTTCCCGACGGCTGACGCCGCCGTTTGTCTTTGAGATATGTACACAATTATATCACAGGGCGATAAAAAAGTGTACCCCTATTTCCATACCACAAAACCGTGGTTGCTCTTATCAACGGATGGCGTTGTATAAGCCGGCCTCCGGCGGCGTATAATAAGGCGATACTGTAAGGAGGAACGCGCGATGAGGCAGAGAGGACAGAAATGGCGCACATGGGAGATGGCGGGGCTGTTTGCCGCGCTGCTGCTGGGCAACACGCTGCACTTCGTCTACGACTGGACGGGGCAGGCCCGCTGGGCCGCATATCTGGCCGCCACCAACGAATCCACGTGGGAGCATCTGAAGCTGCTCTTCTTCCCGATGCTTCTGCTCACGCTGGTCGAGCTGTTCTTCTTCCATGAAAAAATGCCAGCCAATTACCTCTGGGCGCGTACCCTCGGAATCTTGTCCGGCATGATTTTTATTGTCGCAGTTTTCTATACACTGAATGGTATCCTCGGAACAAACTACGACTGGATCAATATTTCATTGTATTTTGCAGGCGTTATCTTCGCCCTCTTCGTGGAAAATGATGTCTACCGAAATGGGAAGGCAGAAAAGCTCATCCTTTCTTCCGCCATCCTGCTTCTCTTGACCGCAGCATTTTTCACTTTTACGGAATATCCGCCACAGCTCGGCATCTTCCAGTAAATAATTTTTCTATCTCAATTGTTTTATTTGTCCATCCTCCATTTCATACACATGATCACATAATGCTTCAATATCTTCCCGGTTATGGCTTGCCAAAAGAATTGTCTTTCCTTTCTGCTTTTCTTTGCAGAAAATTTGACGCATCTCTTCTACCCCCTGTCGATCCAAACCATTCATAGGCTCATCCAATATCAAAACAGCAGGGTCTTCCATAATTGCCTGCGCAATTGCCAGACGTTGCTTCATTCCTAAAGAAAAGTTTTTTACCTTCTTTTTGGATTCCGGATCAAGTCCTACCATCCTCATTATTTCATGCAACAATTCCATGTTCTTTTTATTTCGAATTTCAAACAAATATTTTAAATTATTAATCCCACTTTCACTTTCCAGAAACGCCGGATTTTCAATAATTATCCCTGCATTTTTTATTAGTTCGCCACCAGATTTATATCTTTTTCCATCAATCAAAATCTCTCCGCTATCTTCAAATAATAATCCACATATACATTTAAACAGTACTGTTTTTCCTGATCCATTATGCCCTATAATTCCTGTAATTTCACCATTTGGGCAAACAAGCGAAACATCATTCAATACCTTTTGTTCACCAAAACTTTTTTCCAGATTCTTTACCTCGATCATTATCAAACCTCCATGCCTACGTTTCATTGATCCAATCAAATTCAGTATGCCTGATTCTTCTATATGCCGCAAAAAACGATAAACACATTATGCAGATTATCAAAATCACATATACATATTGTTTCGGATACTGCCAATCCATAAATATTGTTTCTCCGTATACTGATATTCGATACCATGTAAATATCGAAAGAAATGGCAGCCAGCGTTGGGTAAAAAACAGGCCTTCCGATAACCCTAACAAAGACAGCATCAAAACCACTACGATTGACACTGTACGATTGAACCAGATACTTATTGCAAACATCACACATCCTACCATGACCGAAACCAGCCATACCATCAAGAAACAGGTTTCCATTGCCGTGATCGGCTTATAATTCATCAAAATACTCGGTGATACCAGATTCATCAGATTATAGGAATACAAATTGGTTGAATATGCCATTGTATGTATTACTTTTCCCCATTCCATTGTAAAGTTGATTTTGGGAACAAATACAAGTACGCATACAGCAAACGAAATAATTGTAAACATAAACATGGATAGTATCATGGATAGCATTTTCTCCATAAACCACTTTTTTCGTCCCATTCTTGAAATGTAATATAATTCATTCGCATTAAAATAAGGAATATCCGATAACAGATAACATATAATAATTCCGTAAAATGCCGCAAAAAATGTATTACTAAATATATGAGGAACAATCCAGATGCTTACTTTTTCATTCACATCCCCAATTAATTGATCCATTCCCGACGTGACTGCTAACACTAATCCGACTACCATCATTACAGCACTTATGAATCGAAAGGAACGCATTTTTTTAATGCTGTCATAAGCAGCTGTTTTTATTATTTTTTGAACATTCGCCATTCACTTTCTCCTTCCATTCTTATAATTAATACAATAACTGACAATGAATATGTAACAACATATTTGGAAGAAAAATGTTGATGGTTGCTGTCCTGAAAGTGTCATTTCCAACTGATTCACCCCTAATGCCTTCCACGAAATGACTGCACCTCTTTGCCATCCAAGTAATCTTTGCATTAAAATATCCTGTACATACACACATAATAGCGGAAATGTATATGCCGCGATTTTATTGTTCACAAACTCTGACACAAACAACCCAAGCAATGACATAAAGCCTGCCAGTACTGACATATGGAAGATACAAACTGCAAAATACAGACCTGTTCTTCCTTCTTTTAAGTACTGCATATATGCGCGCTCCAAATCCAGTATTTCAAACCACTGTGTTTCATCCGGCATCCCCAATCGGATATAGTTTATTTGTAACGTAATCAAAAAGCCTAATATAAATGTAATCTGTGTCGAAATGAATACAACTAACATCTTCGAAATAATATAATATTCCCGATGATTACTGCGCAGTTCCATTTGAATCCGAAATTTATGACAGTTGTCATCTATATAACTACCAACATATGGTACCGATGCTATCCCCATTGCGATAAACAACAACTGCATCGTATTTACATGATTCATCCACGAAACAACATCCGCTGGCTCATCTTTGTTATAAAGAAGCAGTACACTAATTATAATCACACATATTGGGAATCTCCAATTTCCAAATGCTCGTCGCACATCTATTTTCAAATACCTCAATAGCATAATTTTCCCTCTCATTTATTGCACTATAATTTTTCCTGTTATTGCATTCACACGTAATTCATATTGATACTCCGAATCATTCAATGGTTTTTCATTTATTTGGAACGCCCATACAGGAATCAGTGTTTTTCCATCTTTCATATGGTCTACTATCAGTTCTGCCGAAATCACTTCCCGATCCGCTCCATCCACAATACCTTCAAAATATTCAATCACAGATTGCATAACTGCATCAAAGTTCAATAAAGATTCACTTTCATTCATTGATGTATAATCATACAAGTTTTGTATATAGCAAAAGATAATTCCTTTTTTATTATACATAACTGTGATTTGTGCATTTAAATCCTGTGCACTTTCCTGCCAAAAGGAATTACCCTGAAAATCACGAAGCCCAGAATACACATGATGAAAATAGAACAAATAGGTATCATTTTCTTCCGACCAATCCGTCTTATACTCCTCTTCCTGCTGATTTCCATCCATATCTATATGTTCTTCCTGTTGCTGCAAAATTTCATGATCCAAATAATACGTTTCACATGTAAAATCTTTTTTTAAATCTATGCCACACGAATCCATGATTTCATATATTTCCTGCTTTGCAGCTTCTTCAGAAGCAAACGTAAATTCTTTCGAATCCGTATATTCTGACAAATTATAATCTGAATAAAACCTGTCCGTTTTCAAACATGCATTCAATTCCAGATATTCCAAATCCGTATAGGTACAGGAATCCAATCCCCATGTAAAAAAAGATTCACTGACGCCATCCGACACCGCATTACTTGATATCATTTGTGCCTCCGCATCCAATGTATTGCTACCATCATCCGGCATAAACACTCTGCCTACTTTTTCATAATCCAACGAACATTCCGTCGCGGTTCCATTCTTCCAGCTTACTTCCTGAGGTGTTATTTCTTGTAAATCAATACGTAAATGTTCCGAACTATATCGATACTGTTGCGGGAATGTCTGCGTTTGTATATTATCAGCTTCTGTTTTCCCATTATTATTTCCTGAACAGGAAGTCACCACGCATGTTATAAACAGCATGCACATAACAACCAATTTCTTTTTCATAAAGCCAGTTACCTCCATCATACAAATAAAGCGATTTGAGACGTTTTATTTTGTTCCAAACCGCTTTATATTTCACTCAAAATTTATGGACAATAATTTCCTTTTCCGTGAACATTTGCATAATTCATAGGTGCGGAAGCATATACATAATATTGATGTCCACGTTTTGCTTCTACCAAATCATAATTATGGCTTTTTGTAGTACCCAAAGGATGACCAGGGTACGTCAACGCTGTAGACACCCTTACGTGATCGCTAGAGTATGATGTAAAGTTTAATGATGGACCATTGGTTAATGACGTTAATTTTATATAAAATTTCTGGTCATTATCTCCTTTAGCCTCTTTTCTTGAATAAGGATCCTTTGATGCTACCCCTGAAATATTAGATGCCGTAACATCTAACGAAATATTCCCAGCTCGAGCAACTCCACTTCCCAAACATCCAAATATAGCAAATGCTAATGCTATTTTTGATATTATCTTTCTCATAATTCATTACCTCCTCTACTGTACTTTTCCACTTTTCTTCAATACTTCTTCCAGCCCCTCTGGTTCTTCTGGTTCATACCAGCTTCCACGACAGCATTCCGGTGCAATAGCTGCTACACCAATCGCGAATGCGCATAGCTTTCCACTATACCTGACAAGAAATTCCAGTACTTTTTTCATGCTCTTTTCCCTCCTGTAAATAATTATTTGAGTTCCCTGTTAAACCTATTTTTATCCTATCATACGCACAGATGCTTCTTTCATTTTTTCTGCGAATGGTCAAAAAGTAGGGGTAAAGTGCACGTTACCCCCGATTTTTGACCATTTACAGAAAATTGTATATTACCAATTGTTCTATGTTATGATGCTTATATGGAGGTAAATCGAATGAAAATCACAGAAACACTCAGCGTAAAAATCACGGATATATTTATTGATAATCACGTTTTTCCATCCAGACAGCGAGCAGCTTATATATACTGCTTTGACTTCTGTTTCGACTTATTCCTATATAATCTCAGCCTTCTGATTCTTGGAATCTTTTTCCATCATGGATGGCTGGCACTTGTCTACGTTTTTACAATGTCTCCACTCAAGATGCTTGCCGGAGGCATGCATGCATCTTCGCGCAGCATATGTGATATTATTTCTTATCTCACCTTCTGTATTGGAATAATTGTCACGATCTATCTGCCAGTCCCTGCAATCCAGACATTTCCATCCTTCTGGTGTTTCTGTGTATTGCTGATTGCCATCATCATCCTTGCACCTGTAGATACAAAAAGCCATCGCCTGACTCAAAAGAAGAAACGTCGATTAAAATGCCTGACTGCAATATATTCGATAATTCTACTAAGCTTGTACCTTATATTTTTTAACTTTTTTAGATTTGATTCTATCCAGATTATGTTCTTTTGTGTTATCGTAATATGGATAAACCAATTATTGGGGCGAATCAGCAAAGGGGGTTCTCAATGAAACTGAACATTGCAATCTGTGACGATGACGAAGCAGCAATTGAATATTTAAAATCCTGTATCACACATTTTTATTTTGCGTTTGATGTGGAGGTTTCTATCTCAACATTTACAAGCGGAAGAGCATTCTTAGATTCCTATACAGAAAAAGGACAATATCAGTTAATTTTCATGGATGTAGAAATGCCAGAGCTAAACGGTTTGGATACCGCAAGCATCCTGCGTTCCACCATCGACCGTTATGCCTTGCTCGTGTTCGTGAGCAATTATCCGGAATACATGCAAAAAAGCTTTACAGTCCGGGCATTTTATTATCTGACGAAACCATACACCGCAGAGGATGTCGAAGAAGTGCTGAAGAACGCAATCAATGAAATCGAACAAAGTCACACAATCTATTCCATCGTGTCTACAACAGAAGGAGAAACGACGATCTATATTCAGGATCTTCTCTATATCGAGGTTGAAAACAGTGATACACAGACATTACTGTTTCATCTTACAAACCGCATGATCTCTGTGCGCGGAACGCTTTCATACTGGAAGGAAACGCTTGCCTCCCAGCACTTTTACAAATGTTATCGCAGTATCCTTCTGAATCTGAAACATGTACATTATTTTGAGGACAAATTCGTTGTTTTAGACAATCAGGAGCGAATTCCTCTGAGCCGAAATGCCAGACGGGAACTACTTTCTATTTACATGAATCACCTCGTAGAATTAAACGAGTTAAATTAGGGAGGCGCACTATGTATTACGCGATTGAAGCACTTACCTATCTCTTTGATATGGTCATAATTATCATCTATATGAACGGCATCTTTCATAAGGAAAATCGTCGTACCGCTTATCCGCTCTATATTGCGTGCTTCCTTATTATGGAGGTTCTTATCTATGTAAACCAGGCTCTGTGCACCGAACTGCCATCCAAGCAATTTACAATAGCCACAAGCACCGTAAGTCTGCTTACGACCTTTGCCCTGACCTTCCTATACAGGACGCGCTTGTCAAACCGCATATTTGTATCCATTTCCTTCCAGATTCTTGCTCTGCTTGGTGAAAGCTTTTTCCTGTTCCTGGTGAAAATAATAAACCCGGCAGTTATAGAGCTCCCTCTCCGCCAGCTTTCGATCCTCATGAATCTCGGTTCCAAGATCATGCTGTTCCTGTTGATTCTGGTTGTGATTTTCTTCTGGAACCGACACATAAAATATCACGATTATAAATACAACCTGTTATTATTTACGACGCCCGTGCTTTCTCTGGTAATTACCCTTTGTATTCCTGTCCGCAGCAATTACCAGTCAAACAATGCGTACTATATGATCATCGCCTATTTTGCGATTGCCCTGTTAAATATATTGAATTATTGTCTGTTGGATAATTGTTTTAAGATGGAGCAGATCAAGGACGAAAACCTTTCTATGCGCAGACAGATTGATTTTCAGCAGGAAAAATATTTCCAATTGGGAACCGCCTACAAGAAAACCCGCAGCATCGTACACGATATGAAGAACCATTATTTTGCAATCTCCGAGATGCTTAAGAAGCAACAGACGGAGCAGTTAGATGCATATCTTCACTCTGCGATCAACGACATAGAAGCGAATTATATCAGTGTCAACAGCGGCAACCTTGTATTGGATGCCTTCATCAGCAGCTTCGAGATGCTCGCAAAAGAGAAGCAATTTGCCTTTTCCCAAAAGATTACATTGCAACCAACTCAGATTCCGGTCTCGGACTATGACCTGTGTACGATCGTCGGAAATATGCTGGATAACGCATCCGAAGCGGTCTGTAAATCCAGAAATCCGAACCGATATGTGCATTTCAATGTATGTATCTCTGAAAATAATACGTTTGTTATACATATGCGCAACACCTGTCTGCCGGAAGACCAAATAAAAAAGTACCCGGATCACCGAATGGATCACGGGTACGGTCTGGCAAATATAAAGATCATCACGGAAAAATATCATGGTTACATGCGGAGTCAATATATCGAGGATTCCTTTGAAACCATGATCGTTATTCCGATTCTTAACAGAAAACGATATTTTTAACGTTCCTCCTTAATCATAAGCAGACATCCGGCAAGCAACAGGACACAGGATATCCAGATTGCATGCACGCCGATCTGCATTGAGCAGATTCCACCGGCACCGGCACCGACTGCAAAGATCAATATGATTCCATAGTAATGCAGTGCCTTGCGAAGTGCCCCCTTCTGGTGCTCCCGGATATAGACGGACAGGCTCTCGGTTCCGCTTCTTAAGTTTCCGATACACATCGTGCTCGCATAGCCATAGCCATTTACCTTCCGGAACGTCTGAACCTGCATCGCACAGGCAAACGACACGAGCATCGTCGCCGCCATGTTGAACTTCTGCGGCATAAAACCAACCGCTAATAAAATCAATATCTCAATCAAAACAACGATCTGCCGCCAGTGGATCTTTCTCGCATTCTTATAAGTATGTCCAATCCGTTCTGCCACGAGTACACCAAATGCAAACGCAAGCACCGGGAACAAGTAGTGCAGCGCGCGCATCCAGTTTCCTTCCATCAGATGCTGGCTCATCAGCACAACATTTCCGGTCTGTGCATTCGAGAATACGCCATTTCGCACATTGTATGTGTACGCATCCTGAAATCCCCCTGACAACGCCAGAATCGCACTTAATAAGAATGTCTCCGACGTCTGAATCTTTGCATGTCTTGATAATGTCTCCATCGTAGTTACCTCTATATATTTCTCTTTTCAAAATATGCAAGTTGTAAACAAATCTTTTGCAACTTCGTTACAGTTATGATACAACTTCGATGCAATAATACACTATACTGCAAGCAGATACAAGAGTGAAATATCTAAACTTACTTCAATCCGCGTTTGTTTTTAAAGGAGGAATGGCGATGACAACCTTAAATATTCGGATTCGTGCTTTGGAACACAATATCGAGATCATCAAATCTCTGGCTGCTGACGCACAGATCATAGCCGTATTAAAGGGGAACGCATACGGCTTGGGGCTGTGCAAATTTGCGACATTCTTACAGGCACGCGGAATCCGACATTTCGCAGTCACGGAGCTTGCGGATGCCATCGAACTTCGAGAGAAAGGAATCTTCGGGGAGATTCTGCTTCTGACACCACTTTATCATCCAGAAGATATTACACGCGCAATCAAACACGACATCACACTCAGTATCACAAGCGTTTCATGCGGGCAGATCTTGGAGGATACTGCCGCACGCTTAAATCATTTTTGCGCCCATGCGCATCTGTGCATCGATACAGGCTTTGGGCGTTATGGTTTCTTATGCAGCAAAACCTCGCAGATTGGCGACATCATCAACACTGTACATGCCATGACGCACGTGCAGGTCACAGGAATCTATTCCCATTTCTACGCCGCATGTTGCAAGAATGAGCGATTTGTCAAAAAGCAGTTTGAGGATTTTAACAACCTTTGCACTACTCTGACGGACGCAGGGATTCCACTTGGGATACGTCATATCTCCTCCTCTTCCTCCCTCGTCCGTTTTCCGTATATGAATCTGGATGCGGTTCGTATCGGTTCCGCATTTCTCGGTCGTCTCGCTGTTTCCAATTCCTGTGGATTTGAAAATGTCTGCGACCTGACAGCAAGTGTGGACGACGTATATGAGCTTCCTGCCGGACACAATATCGGCTACGGCAAAACCTGCCGTCTGACCAAAGCTTCTACAACGGCTGTCGTATCGGCTGGATATTTTCACGGACTTGGTATGACACGCGAGACTGCTCCGAAACATCCCTCGCCGCTTCGTCTGCTTCGCCTGTGCAAGCATGCCTGCTTCCAGAAAAAACAAACGGCAGAGTTTGAAGGTCAAACCCTGCCAGTTCTTGGTCAGATCAGTATGAATTCATGTATCTTAGATGTGTCCAAAGCTCCCGTCTCTATCGGGGACTCTGTGACATTCCGGATCAATCCGCTCTTTGTGAATTCCGCAGTTCCACGGGTGTACTGCTAGATTATATAGAAAGACCAATCGGTCCATCAAACTTATTGATTTTCACGCCATTTACAAGTAAGTCATCGCTGATTTCGATAACGATGCAATTTTTTCCGTCAATCTTTCGTACCTCAATTGCATCCGTCTGTTCTACCGGGAGGGATACCTCCGTCTTGCCGGACTTGATCTTCAGCTTATTGCTTCCCTCGAACACATTGCTTAACAGCACTTTTCCATTCTCTTCGGTTGCCTCATCGAAGGTCTTCGTGAACGCCTGAATCTCCTCTTCTTCAAATCCGCTTTCCTCTAAGATACGTGCCGTTTCTTTCTTATCAACCACGACTTCCTCCTGGCTGTCCTTTAACTCCATCTCATGCTCCCGCATGTTCGAGTAGATTGCCTTCGCCTTATCAAATGTCATCTCCTCCACGGCTTCGATCGCATTGATAAACATCTCGTTCTGCTTACCCGCGGTCGCCGGAATCTCACAGCCAAACACATCCATAAGCAGACTGTCATTTAACTCAGATGGTTTCTTCGTATAGTAAAGTGCCGCATGTACATCACTCATGCGTTCATTAAATGCCGGGAATAAGAATCCGTTCATCGGCAGCTCGACCATCATATTCCGCATCGCATTCTCCAGACTGTTATCGACCGGGTTGTACATCAGCCCTGCCTTCGATGGTTTGAGTGGACAAAGTAATGTCAGGTTGAACTTGTACACGACATCGGATGCATCCTCCATCTCGATTCCGTCCGCGGTCTTTCCCGGTACATCGTAGACACCATACACCAGCATAATATAATAATTATCCACATACGCATACGAATCGCGTATCTTCTCAAAATATGCCTGCAGCACCTGTGGATCTTTCAGTTCACTGTTTAACACCTGCATGAGTGTATCACGGTTTGGCACTGTAATTCCATTTTCTGTACGAAACACAAGATTCAGCAGATTCTTACCGATCCGCCCGGACAAGCCCTTCTTGATCAGGTCAAAATATTTGTGCTGCTCTTCCTCCTGCAAAACAAGGAATTTGCCTTGCTCCAAGATATGCATCTCTTTATTCGCATCGACATAGCATCCGGCAAGCCCGTGAATGCAGCAGTCGTTCTTCGTCATAATCTTCTTGATCTCAGTTACTTCGTTCTGTATCATGTTCTATCTCCTAACTCTGATTTGTTCCTCATCCAAGTTAAACCACAATGGGCTGTTTTCACCACATACCAAAAGAAAAGGCACTGCCAAATCACGAGCAGTGCCTTTTTTCTTTCGCAGCTTTACACTGATTCTACTTTAACCTGATAATGATAGCATAAAATCACCGGAATTTATACCATATATTTACTTTATTTCACAAAATCCGTTATATTTCGAGCCACATAGACACCGCTGGCAGATGCATGTGACAACGAATGCGTGATTCCACTGCCATCTCCGATAATATATAGTCCCTTATGACGTGTCTCCAGTTTCTCATCCACATCAACTTCCATATTGTAGAATTTGACTTCCACGCCATAGAGCAGTGTGTCCTCATTTGCTGTACCCGGTGCAATCTTGTCAAGCGCATAGATCATCTCGATAATGCCATCTAAGATACGCTTTGGAAGCACCAGACTCAGGTCCCCCGGTGTTGCACTGAGCGTCGGTGTGATAAACGCCTCATCAATCCGGCTCTGTGTCGAGCGCCTGCCTCGGATCAGATCACCAAACCGTTGTACAATAACACCGCCACCAAGCATGTTGCTAAGTCTGGCAATACTCTCACCATACCCATTTGAATCCTTGAACGGCTCAGAAAAATGTTTTGCAACAAGCAATGCAAAATTTGTATTCTCCGTCTGCTTCTCCGGATCTTCATAGCTGTGACCATTTACAGTGATGATGCCATTTGTATTTTCATTTACAACAGCCCCCTTTGGATTCATACAGAAGGTACGCACGCGGTCACCGTATTTCTCAGTCCGGTACACAATCTTGCTCTCGTAAAGTTCATCGGTCAGATGCGCAAATACAACTGCCGGAAGCTCCACGCGCACACCAATATCCACACGATTTGATTTCGTTGGAATCTCCAGATCATCGCAAATCTTCTCCATCCATTTACTTCCGCTTCGTCCAACCGATATGATGCAATTCTCACATGTATAGGATGCATCCTTGCAGACAACCGTGTAGCCGCCCGCATCTTCTGCGACAACCGAATTCACTGGTGTATCGAAGAAAAACTCCACCTTATCCTTCAGATACGCATACAGATTTCCAAGCACGACATAGTTGATATCCGTCCCCAGATGACGTACAGATGCATCAAGCAGATGCAGATCATTCTGAATGCATACCGTCTTGAACCGTGTACCCGCCGTCGAATAGAGCTTCGTGCCCTCGCCACCATAACGCATATTGATCTCATCAACATACTTCATCAGTTCGAGCGATTGTTTCTTGCCAATATACTCATAAAGCGTACCGCCAAAATCATTTGTAATATTATATTTTCCATCCGAAAATGCGCCCGCACCGCCAAATCCGCTCATGATCGAGCAGCTCTTACAGCCGATACAGCTTTTCACCTTATCTCCATCAATCGGGCAATGCCGTTTGTCCAATGCATGTCCTGCTTCAAACACAGCAATCTTTAAATCTGGATTTTTCTGTACCAGTTCATACGCAGAGAAAATACCGCCCGGTCCTGCACCAATTACAATCACATCATACTTCATAAATAACCTCCCAAAATCAAAACATAAAAAAAGACCACGAAACAATTGTTTTCGTAGTCAACTCTTTACGGTAGCTGGTAGAAACGTTCAACCATATTATGAACATATACGCCTATTTGATTCATAGATTTAATTTATTTTATCATAATAAATAGGAATACACAATCGTTTTTTCTCTCTTTTTATAGCCTCTTTATAAATTTTTTCCTGCAATTCGCGAAATTTAATTCTTGACAAATATCGATAAAACTGTATAATAGTACATGTGTCTTGCGGACACACCCAATTATAGGGGATTGGTCAAATGGTATGATAGGGGTCTCCAAAACCTTTGGCGGGAGTTCGATTCTCTCATCCCCTGCTTGTGAAAAAGCCTTGAAACATTGTGTTTCAAGGCTTTTTGTTTATAACATTTTACTGCATGCATCCAGAACATCAATCAGTTAGATCAGTTTTCCATCATCCTCATGTTTCGCTGTATCCAGATAGCGTGTTGAATTGAATATACGCATTGTATTGTGTATTGAGCTACTGCATATCATAAAACTTCATCGTCTCCCGGTCACGATATTCATGTTTCTCATAATATCCGATTAATTTCTGCTCACTGTCCCGCAAAGCCACCATGTATACATCCTTGTTCTGCTTTGCATTGTAACTGGTATATACAATATTGTGACTTACATCTGCTGCAAACCAATCAACCACCTGTTGGATCCGCTTGTTCGATTCCGGATTGTGACAGGCAAGCAGACTTTTCCCTATGAGTGCCTCGCCACCACGCTTTGCATAATTTTTAATTGCTGCAGGGTTCATGTAAATAATTTCATGCTGTAAGTTACAGATTACAACCGATACACGTTCCTGATCAATAATACTTTTAAAATATGCGTTTAATTCTTTCATAACGTTCACTTTCCTTTTTTATCTTTTTGGCACATACGCGTGCTTCATTGTAAATTCCAAGTTTTCCCTTTTAACACTAGCTTCTCGAATGATTCTGCAAATCTTATATCATCTTCCTCGGTTCTTTTCCTTGGACCTTTCAAATGATTCTTCCCGGAACTGCGCCGTGCTTTCTTATTCAAATGCCGCTCCATCAGCATCTGGTCAATGTTCGCGTCTGTGTACCATTTCCCGGACTGATGGATCGCATACGCACCTTTCCCAAGTGCCATCGCCGCCACACCATAATCCTGCGACACAACGATATCGCCCTTATGGCAAAGACTAATCAGCTTGTAGTCCACTGCATCCGCGCCGGCACCAACCACGATTACCTCACTGTAATCAGAATTCAGGACATGATTCGTATCGCAAAGCAGCGTCGTTTTGATATGATATTTTTCTGCGATTTCCTCCACGATACGCACGACCGGGCAGGCATCGGCATCTACAAATATTTGCATGATCTATTTCCTCTTACTATGCAACCGTTGCCCCAAATGGCATCAGCGATAATTTCGCGAGCTTGAAAAATTGCTTTCCGAATGGAATACCTATAATCGTAATGCACAAGATGCATCCCCAGACTACATCTGCAATCGCCATCGGAATCCCCGTCAAGAGCAGCCAGAATATATTCGCGATAAAACTCATCGCCCCGCCACCATATGTAACCTCCTTGCCAAATGGGAAGAATGCAAGCCCAGCGAATTTAAAGCACTGCAAGCCAATTGGAATTCCTATGATTGTAATACACCAGCCGATTCCCGCAATCACCCACGAAAGCCCGGCTGCAAAGCCGCCAAATATAAACCATAAAATATTTCCAAGTATACCCATGTTTTTGTTTTCTCCCCTAGTATTTTATTCTTTGTTATTGTTCTATTCGAATCGTTCGCGCACTATGTGAATTGTGCTCTCGCTATTCGAATCGTTCGCTCAGTTCGCTTCCAGACAATATTGGCTTACCACGGCGCATTCATACAATAAAACAGCACCACGATCTGTGTCACGATCATCATCGGAAGTCCCACCGCGAAATAATTCTTCTGCGTCTTGTGATGAAATAAGTACATCGCAATTATACCACCGATCGCACCGCCAGCAAATGAAAATCCTAGCAAAGTCGCCACCGGGATTCTCCATTTTCCCTTGATCGCCGCATACTTGTCAATGCCAAACAGGATAAACGTTACGAGATTGATGACGCCCAGATATAATAGCAGAATCTTCCTCTGGCTCATGTATCTTACAATGTTAAATGTCAGCTTGTCTGCCACATAGCCTTTTGCGAATAAGAATATCACAATGGCAATCACCAAGGTACAGGCAAGTGTGACATGCAACATCGCATTTGATTTGGTTGTTTTTTCATGTAGTTTCATATTATGACCACGTCTTCCATACTTCCGGATGATATCCGAGTGTCGACTGCTTTCCATTCCGCACAACCGGTGTCTTGATCACCTGCGGATTCTCCAGTATCTTGTCCAGCTTATCCTCCGGGGCAATGTACTGAATCAACGCCAACAAATCTTTATCCTTAAAATCCGGATTGATCATATTCTCCATGCCGCCATTGACGGATGCCACAGCCTGGAACTCGCCTTTGCTCATGCCCTTTTCTTTCATGTCGATAAACTGATATTTAATTCCGCGTTCCTTGAAGAAACGCTCTGCTTTCTTTGTATCGTTGCATTTTTTTGTGCCGAAGATTTGGATGTTCATTTTTACCTCTGTTTATTTACGTTTTCTTTTTACCTCAATTAACTTCTCAAACAATTCTTCATTATCTATAACCAAAATACACAATTTTTCCCTTGCCCTTGAAACACCCTGATACCACAATTGATAAAAAATATAGTCCGGATTTGGATGTTCTTCTCCTTGTAGTCTTCCTTGTTCTGAATATCGAAAACTCCTGTCCATGCTAATAAACACATTATCAAACTCTTGTCCAATTACATGATGCGTATTTTGATATATTTTATGATTATCTATTAATGCACTCTTCTTTCTTGATGGTGTATATGATATAAATTTAAATTCCTTGTTCTGTTCATAATACTGAATTATCGGAAAAGAATCTATATAATTATTTACATACAAATTATATATGTCTTTTTGACTATCTTTTTATATCTTCTCAAATGTCCGCAAAGCCTTATTTTATCGGCTCTACGGGCATTTTGCTTTTGTGGTAAACCTCACATATCTAGGTCTATCTTC
>ERZ773165.1239-NODE-1239-length-16007-cov-15.368982_pt1 | contig 16007 bp, 1 predicted proteins | sample MGYA00581003_ERZ773165 | MGnify/ENA primary metagenome ERZ773165 (study PRJEB29015, sample SAMEA2737817) | human gut metagenome | biome: human gut; feature: human-associated habitat; material: faeces | place: China | collected 2012 ... | reverse complement strand
GCTTACAGCGTATAGCTGCTTAGCACATTATTGAATTATTAACGAACTATTGATACATACAGAAAGAATCTTCAGACAGCTTGATACACAGGCCTGAAGATTCTTTTTTTATTGAAAATAATCAGAAAACGTACACAATTTCCACAGCTAGTTAAATAACCATAAAAATCATTGGATAGTTTACAATCTTAGAGGCTTTTTTAAACAAAATTTGTTATTTTTGCAAACCTAAATATAACGCGCACGTATATGCGCGATTATATACCATACATGAAGCATCATTCATGATGAACAACAGATAAGATAAAAAATATCATTCCAGATAAAAATGAAAGTAAACGATATACACAAAACCCAAATTGATTACAAGAATAAAAAGAGAGCTGATTACAAACAAAGCACATATAAGAAATGGATATCACTCATCACCCTGCTGCTGATCAGCATACAGATAGCATGGGCACAAGGTTTTACAGACAAAGATCTTACAGAAACCGAAATTTGTGACTTTCAGAAAGGAACTATCTCATATACCATACCTCCGGGAAAGATTTCGGAGGACACTCACTGTACCTGGACGGTAAAGACAGACGATAAGGTAACGACAGAAGGCGTAACGGTATCAAAAGATACGCATACGCTGAACCTGCAGCTGAGCCAGAAACCCCGCTCGATAGAGGTTTCGTATACCGATGCAGAAAACAACCAGCAGAAAATCAGCTTCGAGGTGGAACCGAAAGTATATGGCGAAACCTATAACGGCAAAAACAATACCAAAGTGAATTTCTATGCAGCCCAATATGCCGGTGGTGAAGGAACAGAAGACAACCCTTACATCATCAGCAACGACCTGGAACTGGCGAAGCTGGCACATGATGTGAACACAGGAAACGGACTGCAGGTATTATCCGGAACCTATTTCAGGCTATCCCAGGACATCGACCTGAAGAAAGGTATCTGGATGCCTATCGGTACCTGGAACACAGCAACCCAACACTTCTTTGCCGGAAAAATCAACGGTGACGGACATGCCATCAAGAATATGCTGATACAATGGACCAACATCAGCGGAAAGGAAGCATCATGGGGACTCTTTTCAAGACTGAACGGTACGGGAAATAACAAAGCAGGATATGCATCTGTTACCAACCTGCTCATCGAAAATGCATGTATCGAAAAGAAAAAGGATTATGTACCGGTAGGGAGTTCGGTGATCAAACTGGGTATTCTTGCTGCCGACATGACACAGAATGCAGAAATCGGCAACATCATCATCCGCAACTGTAAGGTGACCGACCATGGAGAAGCCTACAAAACCATCAACAATTATCGAGTAGGTGGAGTTGTAGGATACCTGAACAACAACTTCTCCCTGAGAATATACAATATCTCTGCCGATACAGAGATGAACATGCACACCCAAGCCACGCTCAATCCTTCTGCATCAATCAAGGGCCAGGTAACCATTTCCGGAGGATTTGGTGCAGCAAGTAGATTGCTGAATGCCGGTTATGCCATCCTGCCAAGGAATATCTATATTCACGGACCGCAGATGAAAACCAATTCTGATACCAAGAAATGCTATCGAGGTACGGTTATGGCGTTTATCGCTGCCGACAACTTTGTAAGCAAAGTAAATGATACATGGTATTATACTCCAGTAAACAAAGTATCAGAACCCAATGATTTCAATAATGGTTCAGAAAAGGAAATCGATGCCGTAAACCAGACTACCAACAAAATCTTCGGCAGCAATTTTGCAGAGCAGAACAATGAATTTATCAAAGAAATGGATGACATGAAGACCTGGGCTTATTCTAATTCCAATAAGCAGTTTTCTTTCAATTCCATCAAGATAAAATACGAACGTGGAACAGAAGATAAACTCACTGTAGTAGATGAAGACGGAACCGATTCTTCTGAGAAATATGATTGGTATGTATCAAAGGATAACGCAACCTGGAAGAAGGCAAATACAACAGAAGCCTGCAATCCATTTATCTTGCCTCGCCAGGAATACGACCAGTATGTATATGCCACGAAAGGCAGTTCTAGAACCAATGCCGTTTTGGTAAAGGCGATTCATGTAGAAGCATCTCTTTCAACAAATTCCACAAACGTCATTACCTATACCGTGAATGTAACCAATGATACGGAGGAGAAATTCACCAATGAAGAATTGGGACTGAAGATAACATACCAGTGGTATAAGGGCGAAAACAAGCTGTCAGAAGAAACAAAAGCCAGCTTTACTCGCCCTGAAGATGCCACCCACAAAGATAAATTCAGATGCTTCGTCACTGTAGAAATATCTCCCGATTACACTTTCAGCAAATGGGTAAATGCAACAACGGTGGTTTATCTGCAACCAGCCACAATACTATCTGAAGATATAAAGAAACAGGAAGAAGTTAATATAAAGAATGCTGAATATGGTTATTCGGCAGATCAACCTATGCTCACCTGGAAGGGAGCCTACAGCAAGCTCTCTGACAAAGCTTCATGGGACGAGAACGTCATCGTGCTGATGGGAAAGAGTAATACGTCTATCACCAACGACCAGACATACGGCTTCAACATCACCAAGAATAATACAGGAAAGCAAATCCTAACCGGAAAAATGTGGAGTGAAGCACAGAAATCTCCACTTTTCAAAAACGTTACCATTACAGGTAAGTATAATCAGACTGAATATGAAAATGCCTGTATCGAAATTACAAGTCTTGATATGGGTTTGCCTATCTGGAAAGATACCCGCTTTGAGCATGTTACCTTCAACAATGAAGGAATAGGTGATGATACCTACAAGAACATCTTCTGCCAATATAACAACCTGGAGATGGGCGAAGGCATCAGGATGACGGGATTCAACAAGAACTCTACCAACTATGGTACCATCGATGGTGCCGTAACCACTCCTATGCAGATATTCGGTGGTTTCAGTAACGATGGCCGCTTCTATCCGCTGAACAATAAAGACAGCATCGCTGCCTTCAACCGTTCCATGCCTCATGGTAAAGAGGGGTTCTGCATCACCATCAAGTCGGGATTCTATTCTGCCATCTGCGTAGGTGGACGTCAGACTATCACTAAAAACGACAAGGGAGAACAGTTGAATGGTGTAATGGGAACTCCAACCCAGCCTATCAAGTGTACCATCACCATGGATATCGACAGAAAATGGAACGATGCCAAAAACCAGAAGAGAACCATTGGTGATAAAGAAAGGACCAACGACTATGATGCCGGTATCATCCTAGCCGGAAACCACGAGGGTGCGATGTATGCCGATGTGGATATCATCATCAGGAGTGGTAAGGTGGCTCGTATCGTTAACGGAACCCTGGGAGCACAAAGCGAATTCACTCTGGACTATGGAGAGACAACATATAATGTTCCTTTGAATACATTCATGGGTAGAGCCAACATTCTGCTCGACCCAGCCAATTCTGCATATAAGAACATCGATGGTTTCAAGGATGATAACGACCGCGTAGTCGTTACCGAACTTTACGGTGGTAGTATGGGGCGTGGTCATACGAGCGATGTAAAAATCAACAACCCATTCTATGGCTACAGTACCATCACCATCAATGGCGGTACCTTTAAGATTCTGCCAGATAACAACGACAAGAAAGACAACATTCTCTGCGGTATCTTCGGTGCAGGAGCAGGTGGTATGAATGGTATCGGTACCGATGCCCACCATACTCCTGATGAAAGCATCGCATATTGGAACACCAGCAAAGAAGTGATGCTTTACGGTCCGTATGATAAGGCAAAGAACAACCTGATAAGCTATACATGCTATAACGCTGACGAGCATAAAGATGAAGTTGTGGATCCAAGAGATACCAACACCAAGATTATCATCAACGGTGGTAATTTCGGTTCTTCCGAAAAGAAGATTGACGGTATCTACGCAGGAGGTAGCGGATATATGAGTCCGGGATTGTGGACCAACAAAGGTATTCCAAGTAAGACGGGCGGTAATGTATACGGGAACACCAAGGATGCTGCTGTTTCGCTGACCATCAATGGCGGAACTTTCTATTGCGAGAATGGTATCTTTGCCGGAGGACGTGGAACCGACCGATATTATTCTTCCAACCCATATAGCGGTAATGCCAGCGATTATACTGCCCTCGGTCAGACCTATGGAAATGTAGCTCTCAATATCAATGGCGGAACCTTCTATTGTCCTATCTTCGGTGGCGGATATGGTGTAGCAGATGCCAAATTAAATGGCACCAATACCATCTCTACCCTCTCGGATATGGCTCGCATCTATGGCAAGTCCAACGTCACCATCAATGGCGGCACTTTCTACCAGGACATCTATGGAGGTGGCGATATGGCGGTGGTAGAATATCAAAGCAAGGATGAAGATTATGCTACCAACGTGGTTATCAGCGATGGCGCAGACATCCGTGGTTCTGTCTTCGCTGGCGGTAACGGACGTGCGAAACGACCAGAAAATATTATTTATCAGAATAACGACGGCTATACCCAGACTCCTGATTACGTAGGTCTGGTAATAGGCAGCACCAACGTTATCTTTACCGGTAGTACACAAAAGGCATCTTATATCTACGGCGATATCTATGGCGGTGGAAGTCTGGCACAGGTACAGGGAAATACCAATGTCAACATCTTTGCTGCCAACTTTGCCGGACAAGTATTCGGCGGTGGAAAGGGTAACATCACAGATAAGGACGAAAAAGACCTCACCTTCACCTATGCCAACGTTACAGGCAATACCTACGTAACCCTGGCACAGGATATGGGTGGACAGGAGGAAGGCGATGACGGAAAGAAGAAGGACAGCTTCTCCATCAACGTCATCTGGGATAAAATTTGGGATGCAGAAAATGGTTTCATTAAATGGAATCCAAAAAGCAGAGAAAACCGCGAATATTTCTATGCCAGCGATGTGAAAGACGGCAAGGAACATTTCCTGAATCCTCATAATATCTATGGTGGCGGTAATCTTGCCTGCAACGTAGAGGGGACTGCCTTTGTTGAAGTGCAGAAAGGTATGACTCCATTCGATCTCCTGCAGACCACCGAATGGAAGGAATCGTATAACGACAACAACTATCCGCATTTCTCTGTATTCGGTGGTGGATATGGTGAACATACCACCGTAACCGTTACCGATGTGACGGTGAATGTGGAAGGCGACTATGGAGATTATAATGCCGAAGTGGAGGACGAAACCGACCAGATGGCACGTCCTCACAACCGTGCACAGAAGAAACAGAAGACAACACTTCCTGTCTTCGACAATTCCAAGGGTATCCCAAACTTCACCATACTGGGCGTTTTGGGTGGTGGATATGCCGGAACCGTAACCAAGAACACCAAGGTTACTGTAGACGGCAAGACCTTCCTGCACCGGGTATATGGCGGAGGATTCGGTGATCCTTACAACAAGGCTGTAGACAACACGACAGGTCAGATTGGTGATGGTTCAGAAAGCTCACGTTCGGTAGTTCTCGTACAAGGAGGAAAAATCTATGGCGACGTATTCGGTGGTGGAGCTGGTGTTGCACCAAAGACAGCTAATGCCACTCCGTTCACCAACGTAGCTCGTGTCAACGGCAATACCATGGTTCAGATATCTGATGATGCAAAGATATATGGTAAGGTTTATGGCGGTGGAGATATGGCAAATGTAGGACCTGCAAGTTATCAACCAGACTACAGCAGCAAGCCAGTGAGCGAAACTAAAATAAATCCCCAAAATGGAGAAATCGAATACGTTATTCCATACTTGACTGAAAACAATCGTACTCTGGTGAATATCATCGGTGGCGACATCTTCGGTTCTGTATATGGCGGCGGCAAGGGTCTTCTCAAAGAGCAGGCTGAGCAATACGACCAGGTGGGAAGAATCAACGGTAACGCCATCGTTCATATCGCCAACACCGATGCTGCCCATTCCATCTCTCTCGATTATGAGGGAAATACCGTGCCATACGTATGGTACAACATCTATGGCGGTTGTGCCTATGGCACTGTAGACGGCAACACCCTGGTACATATCGAGGGCGGTATGCTGGGTCGCGACATCTTTGGTGGCGGTTATGGAGATGATAAAGACGATACCTATGCCAACATCCTCGGTAACACCAAGGTGCAGATGGATGGCGGTACCTGGATATGGAACCAGAAAGCTGATGTGGATGGCAATATCACCACCTGGACCGCAGCTCAGGATAAGAGCCAGAAAATCTGCAAGGATCTCAAGGAATTTAAGTTGATAGTAGAAGATATCCAGCATACAAATATGCTGGACAGCCTGACTAATGCCCAGACAAAAGCTGCTATCCAAAGAATTCTGACCGATAAGAACACTCAGGAATTCTTCAGATTCAACAACAGTAAAACCCTCTCAGGAAGCTTCAATAAGAACAATAATATCTATGGAGGCGGCAACCTTGCAAGCTATGTGGGTTTTGATAGAAATGGAAGCTCTACAGGAACAAACACCGGTGAGGCTATCGTGGAAATCAACCACTCGCCTCTTGATGATATCACAGACAAGGACGGCAAACACCTCAGCATGTTCGACTATACCACCCTGCCAGGTCTCTGCTGGTATATCAGCGCCAAGAATGTTTCCGACCCTCAGTTCTCTGTTTTCGGAGCAGGATATGGAGCCAAGACCAAGGTGGCTAAGACGGAAGTGTATGCACAGCCGGGTAGCAAGATTGGCGACAACGGAATTATGGAAGTTGACGGAAAAGCCTATCGCTATATCAACCAGAAGAAAGACTACGAAGCATACGTTGCAATAGAGAAAAATCTTTATGCTGATTTCAAGAATAAAGTTTCCTCAGAAGAAAAGAAACTCTATTATGGTAGCTCAGACGGCAGCGATAAAGACCCTAATACTTACCAGCGCTACCGTGCCAGTCGCCTGGCATGGACGCTCGGCATGCCGGGATTCTCGTTCCAGACCATACACGGTGGTGGCTTTGCGGGATATGTTACGGGCAATACCTATGTGGAAACCGACTGCCAGCTTTTCTGCGAGAATATCTATGGTGCAGGTCTCGGAGCCGTACCTTCCGGAGACGCGACCAATCGCGAAGAATGTGATTTCGGCTCTGTAACAGGAAACTCCAAGGTATTCGTCAAGTCGGGCTTTATCGCCAGGAACATCTATGGCGGAGGTGCCGGTATCGAATCAGCAGAGACTCCAGACGGCTATTTCATCGACTTTCCTAAGATGGCTCACGTCAACAAGACTGAAGTTCACCTGTATGGAAGAGACATCAAATTCCAGGCTACCGGAGGTGTGATAGACCGTACCATCGTGATGGGTAGCGTATATGGTGGTGGAGATGTTGCCAACGTAGGCTCTGCAGAAGTAACCGAGGAAAAGAAATTCGAGCACGACAACTATGCGATTCCTGCAGAAGCAGACCGCACAACCTTGGTCAATATCCGAGGTGGATCTATCTTCTCAGCAGTCTTTGCAGGCGGTAAGGGACGTCTCAGAAGCCAATGCCAGGATTATCAGCAACTGGGCAGCGTGAAGGGAAACACCTGTCTGGTGATTGACAGACCATGTATGGAATATCCTTACTGGGACAGCAGCAAGAAAGCATATCTAGACCCTTCTGACGACGAAAACATGCAGCATCCGGAAGATAATATCAATCAGGACATTCTCCCAAATCTGCTGGAACGTGTATACGGAGGCGGTCAGAACGGTATCGTATATGGCAACACCATCGTAAGAATCAATGACGGCAACATAGGCCATGGTATCTATGGAGGCGGTTTGGGAAGCTGTGACACGATTACTGTAGCTGAAAAGGAAACAGAATCTGTTACTTCTGCCGACGTAACCCGGAACACCAATGTACTTATCTATGGCGGAAAAGCGCTACTTACCTCTTACTGGAAACCGGAAACCCGATCATGGGAACCGGCAAGCATCATCGATGGTATCATCTACTCTCCACAGTACGACCATGATGCCTTGAAATTCAAGATAAACCACAACATCTATGCGGGTGGCAATATTGCCTGCGAAGTAGGAAAGAACACCTATCTCACCATGGCAAAGGGACTGCTGCACGAGAATACGAAGGCGGTTTCGGGACAGGACGACAGCAAGATTTTCTTCGAGAGTGAAGAATGGCATGAGATTTTCGACAAGGTGGGCTCTCCTCACTTCTGCGTGTTCGGTGGCGGCTATGGAGAACATACCGTCATCAAAGGCAATACCTATCTGGATATCAACATGGAACGTGTCAGCATCATCGATCATAAGCTAGACATCAAGAAGGGCGAAGAATACAAGCACTTCTTAGGCGGATATTCCGTGATGGACTTCGTAGGTGGCGGATACTCTGGAAAAGTAGAAGGAGAAACTTACGTAGAGGGTAAGGGTGGAGCCTTCTGCCGACGACTCTTTGGTGGCGGATTCTATAACTCGGTTAACGCAACCCATGTAAATATCGAGGCGATGGACTGTCAGAACATCTTCGGAGGCGGTATGATGGGTGATGTCATCAAGAGTACCGAAATCAATATCGGAAGAAATAAGACTGCATTAGCTTCTGAAAGCTCATTCACCAACAAGGATATCTTTATCCATGGAAATATCTATGGCGGTAACGACGTTTCGGGCTATGTCAACATAAACGACAACTTGGGTTACTTTGCCGACAATGGCGGAGGAGGTACCCATATTAATATATATGGCGGAAGAATAGACGGTGATGTATATGGTGCCGGAAATGGTGACTATCTCTATGCCCTCGACAGAAAGGGCAACACCCAGGTTACCGTCAACGAGAACTATCCGCTCGATCCAAACGACCCGAATTCGGAAACCACTCCACTGGTATTCACAGTACCAATGAGAGAAAACATGCCTTCATACAAGGCAGCGAGCGATGCCTTGAAAATGGTGAACATCAACTCCTGGCGGCCACTCACCAACAAGGTGAACATCCATATAGAAGGTAACAGCGAAAGCGATATCATCCTCATCAAGGGCGATGTATATGGTGGCGGCAACTCGGCTACCGTGCAGAAAGTAAAGGATGAATCCAGCAACTCGGGAGCATTGAGCGGGGATGTGAACATCTGGATTGGCAGCAACGTCAACATCCGAAGCGTATTCATGGGCTGTAACGGAGATGCACTCTTCACGGCATCGGAAGATAACAACTTCATGAACAAGTTCCAGAAGTTGAACGGTGATTACTATGATGCCAGCAAGGAACTGAACCTAGCCGATACCATCGACTGGGAGAACGATCCTTCGAGCAATGACATTGACATTCTCTATCTGCCAACAGAGAAAAAGGAACGTGCACTCGTATATCCTCATCTCATCGACCTCTACTTCCAGCCGGTAGAAATGAACATCCAGGGCAAGCTGACTTGGGGAACTGACTTGAAAAACTGTACCATCGGTTCCTTCTTCTGCGGAGGTAACCGAGGCAACATGAACATCTATCCGGATAAAAATGGAAAAGTGGTAGACTATACCTTCCCTAAAGGTCTCACCATCACCGAAAAGATTGTAGGTGGCTGCAACAATGCCAACTACGACTATAAGGGACTGGTAACCCACGAAGGAGGTTATCTGCTGGGAACGGCACATTCAACAGAGCCATTCATCAAGCTGACCATTCAGAACAAGTTCATGCCGAAAGTGGCAGATGGAGCTTACAAGGGTGGCTGCGTATATGGTGGCTGCTACAAGACAGGAACCGTGAGAGGCGACGTGAAGATCAATCTGCAGACAGATATGCTGGCAGGCAAATCGAAGACTCTGCTCGATGCTTCCAACACGTTGCTTGCTACCAACCCCGACTACTCCAGCCTCAACGTCTATGGTGCCGGATATGGTATGGAGAGTTACGTATATGGCAATACCCGTATCGTTATGGGTGATGGCATCCCATGTGCTAAACCAACGATGGATGGCGATCAATTCCAAGCTTCCGGAATAAAGGACGATGGAAATCCTGAAGGCTCAGGCGTATCTGCAAACTTCATATATGGTGGAGGTCAGCAGGGCAATGTCATTGGTCTTACCGATGTGGATATCCTCAACGGTCATGTCTACCGCTCTGTAACTGGTGGTTCCTATTCCGGCTATGTCTATGGTTCTACCCAGGTAAAGGTGGGTTATCCTACCTATTATAAGGTGAAAGCATTGAAGAACGGAAAGTATATTCTGAACCGTACAGACAAGAAGAACAACAGTTTGCAGAATGACAATGGCAGCGAAAAATCTCCAACCATCAAGCAGGAGATTCATCTGCTTGCCGGAGAGTTGATAACCCAAGGTGTATATGATGACATCGTAGCGATAGATAACGGTACCCAAACCGATATACCAGCAGACAAGAAGTCAGACTATTTCACCAAGGTAGATACCGCTACTCCATCCATGGGATGGGACAACGTACATATCAATATCGATGAAGCGATTTATGGCGGAGGATATTCCCTCGCCCAGGGCACCTCTGTCCTGGCAAATAACACCACGGTACTCAAGCTGACAAAGGATTTCAATGTAGATAAAGCCTTTACCAATAGTGCAGAACACCAGGAAGAGTTGAAGACGTTCCCTGATGGTACTACTGCCGGCTTCGGAGGCAATACCCTCATTCTGGTAGGTGACAGCAAAAAGGCAGAGCATATCACCATTTCTCGTCAGGATATGAAGGAAATCGATCTTCCGGATGGTACCGACCTCTATGGCTACTATTACAAATACTACGATGATGCGAACAGTAATCAGTATACCTATCGCTTCATCTATGAACAGGTCAAGTACATCAAGGGCGATGTAGTTCCTCCAGGCTTAACTGGCTGCCGTGAGAATAAATTCTATGAATACGACAGCGAGGGTGGTATCTTCGGCGATGGTCACCTCTCCTATGCACAGGGCTTCCGCAGTGCCGACATCACGGGCTACGGTTTTGCCAACCATACCATCGACAACCCGAAAATCATCAACACGCTCCAGCGTATGGACATCCTGCGCCTGGAGGATAACTGCTTCTCGCTGCTCGGTGCACGCGACTATACCGTCAACGAAATCAACAAGACTCCTTACTCTATCGCACGTGTGGGAGAAATCAAGATGGTAGCTACCGATATTCAGTTGACTGACAGTAAGCTGCAGGCTGAACAACCAGAGAGCACCAAGACATCGGAGAACACCCAAGCATCGAATGTCTTTAAATATACAAGCAAGGCACGCAACTATATGGGTCTTGCCAACAACATTCATTATGTAGGTGCCGTGAAATCCAATGTTCAGTTCTCGGATAAGTGGTATGATGAGAATGGTGAAGCTAAAACGCAAACATATCAGGAATTCAAAGAGGATTGCATCAAGAAGTATGAAGATGGTAATAAGCAAGATGTAACAGGATTCCAGTCGCGCAACAACGGTACGGCAAAGAATATGATTGGCATCGCCTCAGGTTATGCCTTGAAGATTCAGAATGCACAGGAATCCATCGACCCAGACACCAAGAAGATGAAGGAGACGATCTACTATGGTCCTATCTATGGCATCATAGAGATGAACCTGATGAATGCCCGTAAGGGTGAAGGTGGTGGATATGTGTATGCTGACAACATTCATGAAGTACCAGGTGAAAACTCCAAAGGCTTCCTGGAAACCACCGGTAACTTCGTCTTCCCATTGAATCACACCAATATAAGCAGCAACCGTTTTATCATCGACGACTGCTCGCCTACCGGATTCTATGCGATGGAAGGTAAAGATCCTGACACGAATGCAGAAATCCACTACTGGTATGTCACTGGTTTCAACTATTATTATAACGCTCACATCACGGGTTATACCTATAAGGAAAAGATTCACTTCGACAACGACAACTCAGATGGTCTTACCGCCCTTGCCGGACTCAAGAAGGGTCAGGAAATATACATCAAGAGCTGGAAGATGAGAAGCGGACATGATGAAAGTTACAAATGTGATTTAGAAAAAAATGCTGCCGATAAGTACACACTGTATGTAGGTGCTTCGGCTTCCAATACCTATGCAGGTCCTTTAGATTCTTCTGATGCTGATAAATCCAAAAAAGGCTTTGCGGCTATTCTCTCTATGTCGGAGAAGGCTGATCCTAATAATATAGATTCAGAAGACTACAATAGAGAATGTCTGAACACGACTCTTCCTACAGATTTGAATGGCGATGCCAAGATTTCATTCCGTCTGATGGATAACAACACCGCTAATGCTTCGACAGACTATTATAACAAGCATCTCTCCAAGAAATGTCAGGCTACGCTGGTATTGGGAGCCAAGCTGCTCGATGCAAACGGAAAACCTATGTTAGATGACGATAAAAAGGAGATAGAATATACCTATACCATCTTCCTCACCATCGAATATGTGCAGGGACCTAACTTCACCGGTCATATCACCATCGACAACTGTGCTTTGCCGGGAGAGATGATCCGTCTGAAGAAAGACCAGGTGAAGATTGCTGCCGACCAGGCTTTCGCTGCCAACGGTTACTTCTGGCACATCGGAAAGTTGAAAAGGGATGACAAGGGTAACTTACAGAAAGATAATAATGGCGATTTACAGTTTGAAGAAGAATCATGGCTGACGAATACCAAGGATTCAAAGAACACCTACAAGCAGGGAGACAAGATTGACAACAGTCGCAAAGACCTCTTTGCCGGTAGCGTCTACGACAAGACCAAGGACTATCTGGATATTCCTGCCTACTACTTCATGAACGGTTATGGCGTACAGTTGGGTGTCACCATGAACGGATTCAACGATGTGGTATTCCCAGTGAATATGGCGGCAGGCGATACCCTCACGGTTCATAACTATCATCAGATGGATCCGCATAAGGCGGGTGTCAACCTCCATCTCTCAGAAGCCATCCAGCGTGCCAAGACGGAGCCTTCTTTCGCAGAGCCTCGCATCTACATCAACGATGCCAGCGACCTGAAGGCGTTCATCAACTTCGTGGATACCATCGGAACCGGATCGGGAAGCAAGGGATATGGCAAGAATGCACAATTCGTCCTGCAGAACGACATCACCATGACCAGCGACTTCGATGGAAGCAAGGCTGTATTTGCCGGTACTCTTCATGGCAACGGACATGTAATCAAGGGTCTGGCTCAAGGCAAGTCATTCCTCCAGGAGAACCGGGGCAATATCTATAACCTCGGTATGGAAAGCGGTAGCATCGCTGCCAGCAACAAGGGTTCTTACCATTGCTGCTTTGAGTATGCTCCAGCCTCAGCGCCTGATAACCCTATCGTTTACGATATCGATGGAGTTAGGAAGAATTACACGCTCGACGACTTCAAATATGGTAAGGTTGCCTACGATCTGAACGGATATTATCTGCGTGCACGCCAAGGCAACAGCACAGATGAAGACAAGAAGGCAGTGAAGTATGTGTACGACTATTATGCCAACGGAGACTATCAGTATGCCCATCGTACGGATGCCATCACGGGTAAGAATACGGGTATCACCTATCTGCGAAAAGGTCAGGACAGCGACCTGCCTAACTACGGTCAGGCTGAAACCCGTCATGACAAGACGCATACCATCGACCAGGCTCGTGCACAGGGCTATCAGGCTGCAACAAAGACTGAAAAGGAAAAAAGAATAGGCAACTATCTGCCACTGTTCAATGCAAACAACAGCAGTAGTGAACTGATGAACGACTTCCTCTTCTGGGGACAGAGTCTGCAATCAACTCCTGCCGATTATCCTGCCAAGATTGCATCACAGCAGAATAAATACATGAACAACCGTGTTTATCGAACCGACGGTTACTATGGAAGTAAGGAGAAAGACAAGTTCCATTACAATGCCTACAAACAGGACACTAGAAACATGGGTACGTATGTGCATATCCCGACAACAACGGCTATCGACTTCACGGCTGAAGACGCAGATAATGCCACATCGTTCACAGATTTCATTGTAAAGGATGGCGTCACCCAGAACCTCCTGGTTTATACAGCAGCAGATGATGATAACAGCGATACCGATGCATACGATGTAGTCAACAAGACTCTGGCATATAATGAGGATACCGAAGAACGTTCTATCAAGGGTCATCACATCGTGAAGGAAACGTCAGGCGACTTATCTACAGTCTTCTTCCATCTGGTAGAGCGCACACCAGACGGTAAGAACAGCGAAGGCGATGACTGCTTAAGCAATGATCTCTGTGTACCTATCCCATTCAAGGTTACCGACCATGCCTGGTATGTACGCAAGCCGATGTATTATGCTAACGAAACAACGGGAGCATGGGAAGGCATCTGCCTGCCATTCACGGTACAGAAGGCAGTGGCTTCGCTCAATGGCGAAATTACGCATTTCTACGGAAATAGCAATTTGCATCATGAATATTGGCTCCGTGGTCTCACAGCTGTAGCGACGACAGATAGCAAGACAGCAGCTACCTTCCAGCGTCCTGGTGATGGTCTGTTTAAGACAGAGAATACCACTAGTATGGATTATACATTCCATAATACCTTCTTCGTAGATACCTACGGAGACTGGCTATATAATAATGTAGAGAATCCATATTACGGAGAAACGCAGACCCTCACAGATTATCTGCCTCTCACAGCAGAAGTACCATACATAGTCCGATTCCCAGGCAACCGTTATTACGAGTTCGACCTCTCAAGCGAGTTCTACAACAACATCCTGAGCCGGAAAGAAGCAGCACAGACCATCACCTTTCATGCCTTCGGAGAGAAGAGAGCAGGTGAAAATGTGAAGAAAGCCATCGAGATACCAATCTCTGCTAACATGGAAACCCATGTAAATGGCTTCTATCATAGAGGAACCTTCGCTGCCAAGCAAGTAGCTAATGGTACTATCTACGGAATGAATGCAGATGGAACCGCATTCGAGGATGACTCTCAGCTAGAGAACATCATGCCATTCCGTACCTATATGACATCAATATCCACAAACGCCCGGACACGTTCTGCCGATACACCTTCCGTGATTCATATCGCAGAAACAACAGGCATCGACAAGATTCAGCCTGAGGTAAACGGCAACGGAGAAGATACGCCGGAAGGCGATGAACTCATCGTACGTCCCATCCCGGAGCATCGTGTCCGCATCGAAAGTACCTACGCCACCCAACTCAAGGTATTCTCTACCACTGGACAGCTTTATCGCATCCTGGATGTGCAGCCGGGAACTGCTATCTACAGCGGTTTCCATCCTGGCTTCTACATCTTCGGCAAAACAAAGGTGATGGTGAAATAAATAACCAGATTATTCTGGAAAAAGATAGATTATTCTGGAAACAAAAAGAGGGTGTGTCATTCCGATGACACACCCTCTACCATTATCATTAAAACCTAAAAACCAAATCTTTTTTACTTTAAATATCTACGAAAACCTATTTTGTTATCCTATAAATGTATGTCCATAAATTATCTTGGCAAATTGAAAGCCTTGGTCATCTCAGCCATCTCTTCCTGGCTCATACCATCAGGCTCGAATCCCATACACTTGGAATCAATGTAGATCTTCGCACTCTTAGAGAGCACGTCAATCTGGTCGAAAGCATCCATCACGTCCAAACCCTTGGCAAAGACGCCGTGCTTCTCCCACATCACTACATCATAGTCTTCCAGCTCCTTCAAGGTTTCCTCAGCCAGCTTCAGACTGCCTGGCAACTGATAAGGAACGATACCCAGACCGAGTGGACAGAACGCCTTGGTCTCTGGAATCATACTCCAAAGCAGATTGCTCAAAACGTCCTTGCCCATGAACTTCTTGTTGTGGCTCATGGCGATGAGCTCGATAGGGTGAGTATGAACGGTAGCCTTGTAGTTGGAACCCTTTTCGATGAGACGGGCGTGAACGCTCAGGTGGCTTGGCAACTCAGATGTAGGCATCACGGCATTATCAGCAATGATGACATAGCTGGCGCAATCGTCGAGGATTCGGATGATAGAACCGTTCTCCA
>ERZ773165.1233-NODE-1233-length-16125-cov-14.274362_pt1 | contig 16125 bp, 7 predicted proteins | sample MGYA00581003_ERZ773165 | MGnify/ENA primary metagenome ERZ773165 (study PRJEB29015, sample SAMEA2737817) | human gut metagenome | biome: human gut; feature: human-associated habitat; material: faeces | place: China | collected 2012 ... | reverse complement strand
GATAGACTTTGTTTACAAGGATGCAACATATAAGAAATCGGTGGATTTGTTTGGGCTAAAATCGCGCTATAATACAGATTGCTTAATGGAAGCTTTGCGATGGTTGGATAAAAAAGACAGATTCACACCTAAGATGCTGCATGACTATGCAAATCTTGAAGGGTGCAGTGAAGATGCAATCTGGGAAAGAGAATTTAAGATAGATATTGATAGAAAAGAGCATAATCTCTATCGGAAGATGAAGGAAGATCTGATTGGGATTACGCCTTGGAAATCAAAATGAGTGTTGCAGTTGGATAATGAGAAAGAATAATAGAATCTTATTGTATATTTTTGTGTGTTTGGTGGTATTACTGCTACCAAACATGATTTCATTTGTTAAAATGGAATGGCAATGGTTAGGTCACAATGTTGCAAAGGAAAATCTATGTACTTCTATTTCATTGGCTTGTATTGCTTTATTAGTGGAATTTTTCTATAGCCATCGTCATGAATATAAAAGACAGTCCCCTAAAATATATGCAACGTCTGCTTCTCCATTATATTTTGATTCACCAACTTCGATCGACTTATTTAATAGAAAAAGTTATGCAAAACTATTGTTGAACAAGATATATTCTTCATTTTGCAGTAAAGAAAGGAACAAACATTCTTTTGTCATTCATATTGGAGAACACTATGGACAAGGAAAAACATCTTTCTTAATGATGTTGGAAGAAGAAATCAAAAGTAGAAAAGTTCCTGTTGTCAATATCCATTTTGAGCCTTGGCTCTGCGATTCTGAAGCAGGTATAATTAACGAATTCTTTGATACATTCAGAATAGAAGTCGGTAAATATTTGCCCCGTTTGAATGGAACAATGCAGCAATATGTCAGATTACTATTGTCTTCTATTAAATATGAGTCGAGGTGGTTGACAGTGTCCTTAGCTTCACTGTTTGGTTGCAAAAGTACCTTGAAGACGACTCATGACTTGATAAGGGATGAACTTATGAAGATAGATTGCCCCATCATAATTACCATTGATGATGTCGATCGTTTACAAGGTAAGGAATTAATGATGGTATTGAAAATCATCCGTGATACAGCTGACTTTCCGAATGTGTTTTATATTGTTGCAGCAGACAATATTCATCTTAAACGGATGTTGAAAAGTTTGAATATAAACAAACCTGATGAGTATCTGAAGAAATTTTTTAATTTAGAATTTCAATTACCTGCCAATGAGAATGTTGCCTTTGGGGAATTACTGAAAATGTTGGAAGGGAAATACCAAGATTTGGGAATAGATGAAAAAACGAGTGCATGGTATGTTTGGCAAATCCGGAATGTAGTATACATTAAGGAAGCATTTCCTAATATGAGAGATGTGTATCGTTTTATCAATTCCTACTTTCTTTCCATAGATTCAATGCAAGAGGTTAGACAATTAAATCTCTATGATTTGTTCTTGTTGACATTGATTCAGACATTGAATATTGAATATTACTTGCAATTGAGAGACAACAGTCTGAATTTATTAAATGTAGTACATTCTGGAAATGATATACTACTTCAATGGAAAGGTGATTTGAATGTCATTCAAAAAAGACAGGAGAAAGAAGCCATGGTACAAATGGAAAGAATACGCGCTAAAGATATTAACACCCCATATAAAGAAAAACGCTCAGAAGAAGTTGTGGTTCCAGACTTTGAAGAGACTATAAAGAAAACGATTATAACCCCTAATGACATATTGCCAGGTTTAATGAATCTTTTGTTTGGTCAAGGTACACAAAATGTAGCTCCTAATCGTGCTTGCCGACATAATATGTTTTTCAAGTATTTTGCCAATATAGATGCAAGCTATATGGTATCAAGAATGGAAGTTATAGATATGTTGAACTCAGACGAGAATGTATATCGTAGTAGGCTTATTGAAATGTTTGAAACTCAAAGGGATGCTCATTTTTTGTCGGAGTTTACGTATTCTATACCTTATGTGAAAAAATACAAGGAGACTGATGTTCTGAAACGTTTCTTCATCTTTATAGCATTATCCTATAAATACAAGAGAGATATGACCGACCACAGCATGATAAAGTCTTTGGCTGATTATGAAGGTTGGGAACCAAGCAGACATAAGTTGTTCAATGTGCTTGCTTGTATGTATAGAAGAAATAAACAAGTTAATGTAAAGGACAAACTATATGATTTTACTTTATTGTGTTCGACTTGTTCAAACATCAACATATTGTTGGTCTGCTTAAATATCATGTCAAACCAACTTGGCTACTTTATATTTGACAGAAAATATGTGGATGAAACAAATAGTCTATTGGTAGATAGATTCTTCAAGGAAAAAGTTGAAAAAAGCAAGGGTAACATTGGCATACAAGAAATAGACACGATTCTACAGATACAATGTGACTATGACATGAGGGAACATTGGAATAAACGTTTCGAACAGTTGATAAAGGAAGACAAGGACACTTGCTTGAATTTATTTTGCAGATTGGTGATATTCTACAATAACGGCAATATAGAATGGAATTTTCATTACAAAAGAGCTATATTGGGAGAATCATCTTTACCTAAAAACAATCTCTTATCTAGGTTAGCTGAAGCTTTTCCTGACGAGAAAGATATATTCCATTCACTCTTAACATTACATAATCATTGTAGGAGCTTGACTGATGTATCAAATCTGAAAGATGATGCATTTATAAAAATGGCAAGTTCAAGGCAGAATAGTTAGTGTACAAAAGTTAAATGCAATATTGGGCTATGAAAGCAACTATTAGAACATTTCAATCTGGATGTGGCGATTGTATTTTTCTGATTTTAGAGGATGGAATGAGTGGTGAAAGTTTTCACATCATGATTGATTGTGGAGTATTTACGCCAGAAATCAAGACGTTTGTAGTTCAAGAACTTAAACTAAGGCTTGATTTGCTTATTGTAACTCACTACGATGATGACCATATAGCGGGCATCATTAAGATGCTTTTAGAGTTAGAGAAATTAGAAATAGGGAAGATATTATTCAACTGCTTTCAGGATTATGATGAAAATGCAAATGTCGAGATTCCATCCGGGGATAAGGATCTGTTAAACAAATATATTACAAACATACATCTGTCACCCAATCCAAGCAATACAAAGATCAGTGCTCCTCAAGCTGCGCTTCTCAGTCTGTTGTTGAAATCAAATGACAAATGGTTTAAAGCGTGGAACAGGAAAATACTTATAGAAGGAGACACAATAAATGTTGGAAACGATACAAAATGGGGGCAGTTCCTCGTTTTATCTCCGTCAAGTGAAGCATGGGAAAATCTGAAAGATTACTTTGTAAAGGAATATGTGAAATGCGTTCACTCAAGACCACCACAAGGAGCATTTGAAAATCAAGATGCTTATTGGGAGATGCTTATAAGGATAGCTGCATCGAAGCCACAAATAAAAAAGATGATACCAATAAGTTCATCTATGATAACCAAATCGTTCTTGCAGAAAAAAGCAGCTGCAAATCCGAATGAGGTTAGTATTACTTCACCCAACAAAGCTTCATTGGCCTTGGTATGGGAGTTCAATGGAAAGAGAATATTATTGGGTGGTGATGCTATTGCCTCTCAATTGTATGAAGCGATAAAGAAGCACTACGATGGTAATTATATTTTGTTTGAAGCTATCAAGATACCGCATCATGGAAGCAAGAACAATATGAGTAATGAACTTTCTCTGCTTATTGACTCTGAGCATTATTTTCTAACTGGAGGAAAGAAAGATGAAGGTCCAAACTATGAAACGTTGGCGAAAATCATACTTCATCCTATTGAGGATGAAATTCAGTCCCACACAGTTCATTATAACAGAATATTGAACCTTACCGAACTTCAATGTTTGATAAAAGATGAATATAAAGAACTCTTAGAAAGCTGTAAGGCAAAACTAACCAATGAAAATGAATACACATTTGAATATTGAGGATGTTGCTGGAAGCATTGTGGTTCCAGTCTGGTGTGGAAGTGAAAGAGGAACAGCCTTCTTCATTTCACCAACGAAATTGCTGACAGCATTTCATGTTGTAGCAGAATATGTAGCTGACGGTAGTGATATATTTATAAATGTAAATGGCATAACTACGGAATGCAATTGTGAGGAACTGGCAAAAGGTAGAGACATAGCCATACTGACATGTGTTTCCTATAAAAATGAGTGCTCTCCATATTCATTATTGGCTTCTGATTGCAGAAAGGGGCAGGTCTTGTCCGTTGTTGGCTATCCTGAGGAATTAGGTAACGGCGTAGATGCCTTTTCGTTCTCTGTGGTGAATGTCCGTACCATAACAAGCATTCCAAATCAGTTTGACATTGTTGTTAGGAGAATTGACACGTTTGCATTGTCAACCTATATTGGAATGTCAGGTTCTCCTGTAGTCAATGATTTTGGCTCTGTTGTGGGTATCGTTACGGATGAGCTTTATAATTCGTTAGGTTACACTTCCATTCATTCAATCATGGAAAATCTGACTGAAAAAGGAATCAAGTATGAAGATAACGCAGACTTGGAAGATACATCTGATTTCGGACTTGGAACATGTGCCAAGTATATCTTGGAAGCGCAGGAACAGGCAGGAAGTAGATATTCGCATGATTTACAAGTTGATGATAAAGATACCGAAAGAATAATATCGAGGTTTGCTGGTATCGGATTTGATGATGACTTAGAGATAATTGCAAATAACTATAAGAAATTTTCAGAAACAACAAGGGAGGTAAAGAAAAAGACAGAAATTGAAAAGTTCAAAAAAAAGTATGTTGATAATCAGATTTTAACGAATGAATTTGTTGAAGAACTGTATCAGTTGAAAAATTTAAGAAACAAGTCATATTCTGACTCCTCTGTGCATTTGTTTACTGCAAAAGAAAGGGAACAAATATCTGATATAATTTCCAAGGCAAAGCAATATCTTCGGATGCAAAAGTATCTGGACGAAAAGGGGTTGGCTATCGTTGGTGATGCAGGATGTGGCAAGACTTTCACTTTGTGTAAGATTTCCGAAAAGTTGTGTAAGAAGGAAAATGCTTATTTGCTTTTTGGTACCGATTTTTCTGCCAGTGAAATGCCTTTAGAAACCATTTTAAGAAAGTTTAAATGGAAACAGCCTAATTCCTTTGATTTGCTCAACGATAAAATGCAGAAAGAAGGGAAATTCGCTATATTTATTATTGATGCCATCAACGAGGGCGCAGGAATGTATTTTTGGCAAGAGAAACTTCCAACTCTGTTGAATCAAATTAGAAAATGGAGTCGAATTAAAATCATTGTATCCATCAGAAAACAAGCTGTGCAGACTGATGTCCTGAATGAGACTATAGAAGGTTTTACAAGATTATCAATTCCAGGGTTTAGAGATGTTAGAGAAGCAGTGAAGAAATTCTTCGAACATTATAATATAGATAAAGATATTGATGATTTTAATCAGATACAGTCATTCAGCAATCCTTTGTTCTTAAAAATTTTTTGCGAAGCCTATAGTGAAGCGTACTATGGAGATTCTAAATCTCCTAATATCATAGAAATATACAAGAGCTATATATACAAGCGAAATCATTTAGTCTCTGTCGGTGCAGATGTTGATCCACGTATGAATTATACAAAATGCCTTTTGGACAAAATCGCTTATTATTCTTTGTGGAATTTACAATGTGGAGATGTGTCAAGAGAAAAGGTGAAATCTTATTCATACCATTTATGTCCATATAGAATGTGGAGCAATGATTTACTCAACAATACACTCAAAGCTAATTTGCTTATGGAATACAAGACATATGATGGCAAAGAATGGATAACCTTTGAATATGACAGTATGGGAGACTATTTGAAAGCTAACGTTCTTTTGAAACATAAAGATGACGACTATTCTAAGCTTAAGTTCATGTGTCGGCTTATTGATTTTACTCATACTGAATATCAAACATTCATAGATAGTACGAAAATATTCAACTTCATAAAGGCATTTCTGTCTATTTGGAATCCTCCTGTGGGATTATGGCATCATAAAGAGATTATTAATGGCAAATTGACGGAACTGTTTATCGATAGTTTGGCTTTCAGAAATGTTACAAATGACCTTATGCAAACAGACGGAACAATAATGGAGGAAATATTGAATGCTAATCCTCATTATCTACAGCCAGATGTATTCATTAGTTTGTTGGAAAGTCATAATGAATCAGTGATAAATGAGTTTCATCAAAAATTACTTTCCATGAGGATGAGCGAAAGAGATACGATATGGTCTGCATCTGCAAATTCTTTCTATTATATAGATGATGAGTTGAAGCGATTATGGAATAATAATGTAATAAACAAGAAGTCATTGCTTGTTTTTGAAGTCTGGCTGTTGAGTGCTTCTTACCCAAGTGTGCGTTTTCCTGCATTAAGGCATATTGTAAATCAGTTAGAAGAGACAGATACTGTAGATGAAGTTTTATACCTAATGAGTGTTTTCAAAGATGTGAATGACCCTTATGTTTTGCAAGGTCTGTATGCAGCCATTTACGGATATATAGTAAGAAAAAGAAACTGTAATTTGTCCATCAGTAAGGTAATTGTTGAAATGCTGTATCCTAAACATGGTCAAGCTCCTAATGATTTTGTCTTACGCCATTGGACGCTGAAGATATTGGAATGGCAGTGGCATCTTTCTTGTGATGATACATATTGGAAAGCTGCTCAACCTCCATATGATCCACCTATCAGTAATCCTTATGAAAATATTCCAAACGAAGATATTCCAGAAGATTTTTTCGGGACAAATCATGGTGCAGATAGTTTGCACCGTTCCTTGTTTGTATGGGATTTCTATCGTTACACTATGGGTGGAAATACATCTGACGACTTGGACAAGTTTATAGGAAAAGATGACAAGCATATTTCCATCAAGGATACGGCAAAAGCCATTGCGTTGCTGATAAAAAATAAATATGGATGGAATAAGGCTTTGGATGAATATGATAGCAATGTACCATATGAATCTAGTCATTTTCATAGAACGGAACGAATAGGAAAAAAATATCAATGGATTGGTTTGAGCGAGGTATATGCCTATCTGTTAGATACCTGTAAACTTAGCAGAGACCGATGGTCGCAAAAAAAAGTTTTTATGGCAGTTAACTATCCTTGGTTAGTTTCTAATCGTATTTATCTGGATCCTTCTTTAAGAGAAAATGATACCTTGGACGATGTAGTCAAAAGTCTTTTTGATGAGTATCCAAAAGATTCTACTATGGAGCAGAACATAAAATCTTGGATTGATGATGAAAAATGTATGCCACCCTTTAATCCTATTCAACTTGATTGTGACGGGGGTGAGTGGGTTGTACTTCAAGGATATGATACAAGAAAAGAAAAGGATGATGTTGAAAAAGAACAAACACGAGAACGTTTCTTGTATTATAACACTTGTCTTGTGGACTTGAAAAACATGTCAATTTTTGCAGAATGGGCAAAAACTGCCAATTTTTATGGAAGATGGATGCCTGAATCAACTGGGTCTATTGATTTTCTATGGAATGACTATCCATGGGCGAACACATACACGTCTTCTATATATGAGGATGGGTATGTTGATGAGAAGATACCATGTGATGTAGAATTGACATACGAAGCAGAGTTGCAGGAGGATTTTAGAGGTATTCAAAGTGAAGAAAATATTGCATCAACAGTTTATGCTCCATGCCGTGATATAATGGATTCGCTTGGGCTTTATACGGCAGAGCGTGGAATAGTAAGAAAGAGTGATAATGGAGAAATCGTAGCAATAAATAGATTGATTTTAGGTGAGAGTTTCCATGGACTACTCATTAAGAGAACATTTCTTAATGAATACTTAAAGAAGCAAAGAAAATGTCTATTCTATTGTCTTCTCGGAGAAAAGAACCTTATCTCTGCTCCACATTATCAAATTCTAGTTCGAAATGATTTAACAGGAGCGGCTTTGTATAAAGATAATGATGTTGCAGAAATGATACAGCCATTGAGATTTGAGCCAAAAGAAGAACCTCAAAAAGAGTCTGAAGGTGAAGATGAATATGGTTTAGGGATGCCAATTGAAAAATGGTTAGCCATGCCCAAGCAAAATTCAAGTGCTCTCTTTGATAGATTAAAAGAATTGGCTGAATTGTCAAAACAAGATGGAGCAAAAGAATAATAAAACTATATTGATATAATCTTTCAAACAATGAACACGAACACTCAAATAGACAAGATAGATAAAATACTCTCGAAAATATCGGGCAAGGAGATGAAAGCCTTTGTGCGACAGTATGCAGCTACGCATGAGGACTTTGCTACGGCTTTGGTGGAAAAGTTTTGGAAGCCAGAGCGTGGTAACTACAAGGAGCAGGTGGAGGCTTGTTTTGCCCATGCTGGTGTGTTGGGCAAGCGATTCGGACAGCCCCAATTGGACTGGAGGAAGATAGAGCAAGACCTAGCTGCAATGAAGAGGAAAGCCAAGAGCATGAAGAAGAAAGGTAATCTGATTGATGCTGCCTTGATTGCTGGATATGTAATGACCATCACTTGTCGAGAGTTCAAGCATGACCACCTGGCTTATACTCCTGCCAGATATGATGTTTGGGCAGAAGAAAACAAGGTATTGAAGGATATTGTCACCCAGTCGGCAGACATGGTGAGGGAGTTGTTGATCAATAGCGATGAGATAGAGGAGGATTCCCGTTTGGGTATGCTTGGAGAGATAGCAGAGCAATGTGAGGAAATTGGCGACAACTATTTCATGCGCTTCGAGTGGTTCGTGGATGAGGCGATGCCGTTGCTTTGCGGTGATGATGAAAAGGCGTATCTGGCTCATATCAGCAAGCGATTGAAAAACAAGAAAGAGAAATACTTCCATTATCGCTATTACATCCAAAAGGCTGATTACTGGACAGCGCATGGCAATCGTGCAAAAGCAGAGAAACTGATGTGGGAGAAACGTGATGACGAGAATATCCGTGACCATTATATCGACTGCCTCATAGAATGGGGTGAGTATAAGAAAGCCGTAGAGGTGATAGACGATAACAAAGATGACTTTCACTCCTACTCCAAGAAATGGGAGGACAAAGTGGTGAAGGCATTGAAACTATCAGGTGATAAAGATTGGCTGATAGAAGAATGCAAGAAACGATTTATCATCAGTGGTTATCGAATCAAATATTACGAGGCTCTGAAGGAGGTGATAGACAGAAATGAATGGTCAGCCTTCTTTGATGAGCTTTGGAAAATGCCCGATTGGGAGCATGATTATGAGGATGCAGAAGCCAAAATTCTCATCAAAGAGGAACGGTTGGACTTGCTCAAGGATATGTTTGTACATAAGCATTGGAACCTGTGGGAACTTTATCCGGAATATATCAAGTTTGTGCCCAAGCAAGATCATGTATTTGTGGGTGAGATACTATTCAAGGACATCAAGAGATTGGCTCTGCTCAAAGAAAAGCCAAAGGAGTTCAACTGGCTGTTGGGACAGATAGAGAGGGTAATGAGAAAGTCTGCTGCCGTGGATAAGATTATCAAGAATGGTATCAGACAGCTTATTGCGGATTATCCCGACAAATATTATTTCAAGAGTTATTTGGGAAGCATTCTGTAGTAATGTTTAATGTTTAGTGCTTATTTAGCGGAATGACAAGAGAAGAATTTGCTGAGAGATGGCAGCATCAACATTATCCAACAATGGATTTACAGGCTGAGGTACCATTCTATTACGATATATATCAAAGGATTTGCTCCATTGCGAAAGATGGAAGCAAGAAATTCAATGAGTTTTATGTTATCCTGATACTGTTGTATGTGGAGAACATGGGACATCTGAAATTGGATGGCGTATATGCCCAGCTGTATCGCCGTTCGGAAGATATGGTGGGGCATTGGTGCGGATTGATGGAGTTGTCTGCTCCAACAGTGAACGCAGTGAAGATGATTGTAGGTGAAGCCATAGGAAAAGCACCAGAGAGCGGTCTTGTGAAATGGGTTCAAGAGAGCGTGGCGTCTCATGATTTCAACGAATTGAAGTCTGTAGCTTTGTTCTTTGCCCATGCTGACTTGGCTGTCGGCTTGCTTTTTCCGAACAGTAATTACCGTGAAGAGGTGTATCTGCAACTCTTCAATGAGAATGATAGGATTGCATCCAACATGGTATCTTCAGACTTTGCATTCAACTGGAAGGATAAGGAAGGAGTAACGGTGATGCAACGCCTTGGTCATTGCTTTGAACGGATGGGAGATGCTGTAACGGCACATTCCCTTTCCACTATCCGAGGTATTCGGTTGGACAGTTATCGTGTAGTGGCATCGAAGGATGGTAAGTTGACCTTGATGAACAAGGATAACGAGCAGTACGCTCCTGTTGTTGTCACGACTTCTATTCCTGATGGACACCTGGAGATGTGCCTTATCTGCCAGATAGTGGGATGGAATGGCGAGTATTATATCAATGGTTCCGGCATGTGGATGGATATTGCTGTCTATGAAAGATGGGACAACAAGAAACTTTGGGATGGTATCGAGGAGGATGAGCGTGATGACTGTTCTTGCTCCTATTTCACGACACCTTCAGGTGAGCATGTAAGCTGTTATGAGGATGCTTATGGCGAGGAAGATTCTGATGAAATTTCAGATTTCGATTTATGGGGAAATCTGGATTTCAATCTTGGTGAGGACCCTATTGAGGCGGAAGCAGCAAGGAAGCGGAAGCGTAACAGAGAGGAAGGTCGCAAGCAACCGAATTACAAGTACAAGCCTACGGGTAAGAGTCCTTCACAATATTTTGCAAGAAAAATCGACGAGGTGTTTAAGTGGACGGTGGAGGATTCTACTGACCTCAACTATGGTCTGCGCGTGCTGGAAGGTTGGATGAAGCAAGCGCATGTTTATATAGAAGGCAACAACTATGCTTATGCTTATTTTATCGCCTCGTCTATTGTCTTCAGTGGTGCCAACTATTCAGATTGGTATATCGCTGACTATCCGAAACAGGCTACTCGCATGAAAAAGATTGTGCGTGATGGCTATGAGGTGGTAATGGAGACATTGCCACACGATCCTTCCAACTGGCGAGAAGCCTTTGTGAAGATACTGAAGCAATTGAAGTCTTATGATTGGGAGATTTTCAAAGGCAAAGGGGCTTTTGACCTTGATAAAGCCATCAAGGATATTGAGAAACTATTGAAGAAATAATTTCTTTGGAATGAAGGAAATCAAGTTGTTTGATTACCAAGAAGATATGAAGGAACGGATTGAGAAGGCGTTGCGCCTTCATCGGTCCGTGATGGCACAAATGCCAACGGGAACAGGTAAGACATACCTGTTAACAGCAGTCATAGACTCTTTTGTGAGCCAAAATCCAAATGAAAAAGTATGGATTGTTGCCCATAGAAGAGAACTTGTGTCGCAGATAGACGAAACCGTAAGAAAGTTCCATTCCTATTCCGCATCAAACACCTCTTCCCTATTGTCATCCGTCAAGGCGGTGTCGATACAATGGTTGTCGAAGCACTATGACGAGATAGAGGAAGAGCCAGGAATGATAGTGATTGACGAGGCGCACCATGCCCTTGCCAAGACCTATAAGGAGATGTGGGAGAGATTCCCGAATGCTAAGTTCCTGGGACTGACGGCTACTCCTTGCCGATTGAATGGTAAGGGATTTAATGATTTGTTTGATATCTTGGTGCAGTCGTGGAGTGTTCCTGAGTTTATCAGCAAGGGAAGATTGGCAACATACGATTTTGTGAGCATCAAATCGGATAGTGTGACGCAACGGCTCATCGACTCCTTGCAGAAGCGAGGAGCAGATGGTGACTACCAGAACAAGGAGATGGATATGTTGCTGAATAAAAAGCCGAGCATCGAAAGGCTCTATCGGAGTTTGGAAGAATATGGTAAAGACAGGAAGGGCATCGTGTATGCTATCAATATTTCTCATGCTCAGAAAATAACAAAACTGTATCAGGAACATGGTGTGAAAGCCATAGCTATAGACTCGAAGACACCTGCTACGGAAAGACAACAAGATATTGAAGCCTTCAAGAAAGGTGACATCCAAGTGCTGGTGAATGTGGACATCTTCTCAGAGGGATTTGACTGCCCGGATGTGGAGTTTGTACAGTTGGCTCGACCTACATTGTCGCTTGCCAAGTATCTGCAGATGGTGGGACGAGGATTGCGAGTGGCTAAGGGGAAGAAGAACTGCGTAATTATAGATAATGTGGGACTGTATCGGGTGTTCGGGTTGCCATCGCAAGTATGGAATTGGAATGCTATGTTTGAAGGAAAACTGAAAGTTGGCAAGAAAAAGGAGACAGCCAAGGAAAGAGAGTTTTTCCTGAAGGTGCAAGACGATATTCAGATTAATCCAGACTTGGAAATGATGATGGTGATGAGCCATGAGGAACTGATGCAGTCGTTGCTGTATCGGGAGTTTGTGGATTGCAATGATGATTTTGCCATCGTCAAGTTACCTGACGGAAAGATGACGGTGGTAAATAGACAAGGCGAACAGGTGATAGAACCAGGCAACTATTATGAAATGAAGTTCTTGCGAGGTAATATCTTATTCTATCGACCTCGCAGAAAGACTGTGTGTTACTACGATCTCTTGGCGAGAGTTGTCATCGACGAGGACATTCATGCGAAGGATGCTCCCAAGGTAATCACTATTAATGAATGGGAGTTCGTCGAATATAATGGTCTCTTCAGGTCTCGTACCTACGAGAACTTTGCTTTACCTTATCGCCCTTCACAATATGACCTATTGAACCGTGGGCATTACTTGATATATCACAATAATTATTCCGTAGGAAGTGGTTGCCAGGTATGGTACTATTATGAAGGCGGTGACGGTTTGATGCGTAAGGATTCTATAGATAGTAAGGATGTGTGCTTTTTGCGTAATGACTATGAGCATGTATATTGGTTATGTGCTAAACTGTATGGCCGAAATATTGTTGTCATGGACAGCAAGCAGGACTACTACATGGTGGATTCAAATATGAAGAAGACCTATATAGGATGCAATAATCCAAAGAATGAGAAGGAAGATTTAAATGTCGTGATGCCTCGCATTGGCAAGAAATACTATCATGAGATGATGTTGCAAAAGAAGGAAATGGAAGCAAGCGAGATGCTTCTTTTGCGTGAGAAGTCAGAGGCAGGACATGTGGAATTGTATCAAGCAGGAAAGAAATGGGGTGTGAAGGTAGATGGTAAAGTTATCGTGCCACCCCTCTACCACAGTATAGCGCAACCTGTCGGTGCTTATTGCGCCTTTGAACAGGTTCCCAGACATTGGGGTGTTATGACATTGAAAGGAAAAGTGATTGTTGATGCAAAATATGAGAAGGTGGAGATTCGTGATAATGGAATCGCTGTGGTAACAGGCATCACGGGAAAAACACAGACAATCAATCTGAAATGACGAAGGATATTCAGCTTTTTGATTATCAGGAGGACATGGTGAATAGAGTGCAAGAAGCATTTAGACACCATGACTCTGTGATGGTACAAATGCCGACGGGAACGGGAAAGACTCATGTGCTTGCAGCCATTGTGGGGTTGTTCCTGAAGAAGAACGTATGGGTGGTTGCCCATCGCAGAGAACTTGTATCACAAATCAAGGATACGCTTGCAAGATTCTTTCCAACCTTGGATTCAGAGAAAATCCAAGTGTCATCTATACAATGGCTGTCGAGACACTATCGAGAGATAAAGGAAAAGCCGAGTCTGATTGTGATTGACGAGTCACACCATGCGTTGGCTGAGACATACGCTGAGGTAATGAATGCCTATCCGAAAGCGAAGAAGTTGGGACTGACGGCTACACCATATAGAATGAACGGCAAAGGATTCACGGATTTGTTTGACATGCTGTTATGTTCTTGGAACATGGAAAGGTTTATTGCCGAAGGGCGGTTGAGCCTGTATGACTATTACTCCATCAAGCCTGACAGTGCTGCCCAGCTGCTGATAGACTCATTGCAGAAGCGAGGAGCTGATGGTGACTATCAGCAAAAGGAGTTGAACGAGGTGATGGATGTGAAGCCGTCACTCGAAAGACTATGCCTTACCATCAAGGAGTATGTACCAGGAAAGAAAGGTATCGTATATGCTATCAGTATTCAGCATGCAGAGCATATAGCAGAGTTCTATCGAGAGAATGGCATCAAGGCAGTGGCGATTTCGAGCAAGACACCGCTTGCTGAGCGACAAGAGCTTATTGAAAGATTCAAATCGTCCTCGCTCTCCTCTTCCCTAAATTCCACTTCTGATGATATAGAAGTGTTGGTAAGTGTGGATTTGTTCTCGGAGGGCTTCGATTGTCCTGATGTGGAGTTCATCCAATTGGCAAGACCTACGCTGTCATTGGCTAAGTATATGCAAATGGTAGGACGCGGACTGCGAGTAGCAGAAGGTAAAGAATACTGCGTGATACTGGACAACGTGGGACTGTATAAGCGGTTCGGGTTGCCATCTGTGGATAGAGATTGGCAGAGTATGTTTGAAGGACGTACTTCTCTGGAAGATGTCCTGCAAGAGACGTGTATGCAAGTCAACAGTCACAACTGTAGGATGGACCTGGTTATGGATGGTGATGAGGAGATGATGAAAATCATCAATCATGAGCGTCAACAGCAGATGATTATGGACACCTATGGCTATAGCCTGATGGAGAACGACAAAGGGTTGTTGGGCATCAAAGACAATGACGGCAATGTGATATTGGATTGCATATATAAGAAGATAGAAGTGACCAATGATGGCTTTGCCTATTGCTACATAAGAAAGAAAGTAGGTAGGAAGGAATGGATTGACTTGCGGAACAGGTTGTGGTTTGCCAATAAGCCCCAAAGTGTGAAGCTGATGGGCATCGACTTCTGTACAGAGGATGGCAAAAAGCTGTACCCTCGCATCCTATCGAAGTATATTGATGAAAAGACCTATCTGACGGTGAAGACCTTGGAACTGCAAGTAGGAACAGGACTGAGCTGGAAGCATAGGTTTATTCCTTGGGACGAGCCGAATAAGGTGTATATGTATAAAGAAGGAGAAGGTAACTCACGACTGTATATTGATGAGAATGAACAATATTATGTGCAGAAGAACATCGGCAGCCTACTGGAGAAAGTGGATTCTCGTGAGGAATTGGCTGTGTTTGCTCAAAAAGACAAAGAAGAAAGGGAGGAAAGCTTAGAAAAGCTTAAGAATTCATATAAACTTTATGAATATTATCCTGTTGATAACTTCTATTCTGTCAAGAAATATCTTGGAACAGCGAAAGATAAGATAAGAATCGAGAAAGACGGCATTTGGTATGTGGAGGATGCCCAGGTTAATGAAAGCTTTTGGGTTGACCCTGTCACACATAGGAAACATTATACAAGGCCTGTCCTGTTTAGGCGTGGTTATCTGAACATCATAAGGGAAGGCGACTGGTGTTATGTGAGAAATATCCCTGGACTCATGAACAGGCCATTAAGGCAATGGGAAATTGTGGCAGATGACAATATCTGTGTCATCAATAATACGTATCTGATAGAGAAAAGTGAGACTGATCAATGGTATAAGATATGCAGGAGAACAGATGACTTCACTTACTTTTCTGTTTTGGCATGCTATTATGAAAGTGAAATCATCATGGATGATACGGAGATCCAAATTACTCAATTTGATGGTGAGGGCTTGAAAATGACCCAAGAAGGAATGCCTTATACACCAATTGTGATAAAAACACGTAAAAGAAGTAGATGGCTGTGACGAAAACAGACCGATGTGAATAAGAGTTCATGTCGGTCTGTTTCGTTATAACGGAGAACTGTTAGCAGTGAAAAGGATGGCGGGATTGATACTCTTGCCATCCTTTTTGCATGTAAGGTGGAGATGGCTGCCTGTACTACGACCGGTATTGCCAGTGACACCAACAATGATACCTGGAAATACACTTTCACCTTTGCGAACAATAATTGAGGACAAATGACAATAGCTGACATGGTAATTGCCATGCCTCAATGTAACATAGTTGCCGGAACGATTGTCATACCCTACCTTTTCGACAATACCATCCATCATGGCATAGGCAG
>ERZ773165.1229-NODE-1229-length-16148-cov-13.891692_pt1 | contig 16148 bp, 15 predicted proteins | sample MGYA00581003_ERZ773165 | MGnify/ENA primary metagenome ERZ773165 (study PRJEB29015, sample SAMEA2737817) | human gut metagenome | biome: human gut; feature: human-associated habitat; material: faeces | place: China | collected 2012 ... | reverse complement strand
TATACGCTTCTCCTTCAGGTAACATTGAAAAACATTTCAAATTCACATTCACATTTTCGCCTTTCCTTCTATCCACCAGCTAACCCACACAGGAAGTAACTGTGCGCCCGATGTCCCTAAAACTGCGTGGCGATGCACCGCCAGCCACGTCCCGACGCAGCGGGCGATACGTCGGGATGCAGTTGGCGGTACATCGCCACGAAGAGGGGGATGAGAGGGGGATGCACGGGATTCTTGACAAGGATTCACATGATTCGGGATAAGGATGCACGTGATTCAGGACAACTATTGCATTTTGCCGATTTTTTTTGTATCTTTGCACTGTGTTAGAAGAAAGGCTGCACTGCCATTCATCAAGAACGGCAAATGATAAATTAACCACTAAAAAAGAAAGGAAAAAAGAAAATGAAAAAGGAAGTTTGGAAAACTATCTTGCAGATGCTCATCGCAGTACTCACCGCCATCGGCACTACCCTCGGCGTTACCAGCTGCATGTAGACTGATTGTTTAACCATTAAAAAAACTATTTAGATTATGGGAATTAAAGTAAAAGCTATCGAGCGCAACGTGTCGTTCGAAAAAGGAAAGCAGAAGTACGCGTTCGTCATGCAGGCTGATCTCTACAGCCAGCTCAACGCAAGTAAGGTAATCGAGGAGGCTGCCATCCGAAGCGGTCTGCCTAAGGCGGTGATCAATGCCGGATGGACTGCCATCGGCGATGTGATAGCTGCCTGGGCCACTGAGGGCCACAGCGTGGCTGTACCAGGACTGGGTAGCCTCCGATTCGGTCTCAACTCTACTGCCGTAGAGGATGTGAACAAGGTGAGCACCAACCTCATCACCCGCCGTTACATCATCTTCGTGCCTAACACCGAAATCAAGAAGGAACTGGAGAACACCTCGGTCAGCATCACCTGCTACGACCGAAACGGTAAGGTGGTGAAGCAGGTTACCTCTACCGACAAGCCTTCGGGCGACGACAACCCAAGTGGTGGCGACAACCCAAGCGGTGGCGACAACCCAAGTGGTGGTGACAACCCAAGCGGTGGCAGCGGCGGTGATGGCAAGACCGATACCGGCGGAACTGAAGGCGGTGGATCCATGGGCTTATAGCCTGAAAAGCGAAAGTAAGCTAAAGTAGGCTTATAAACAAAAAGAAGGGCGGCATGTCCGAGGCATACCTTTTGCAGTATACCTTGGCCATGTACGCCCTTTCGTATCCTTGAATTTCTCTTTCGTCCTTAAATTTTTCTAAAACCCAAACAACGAACTTATTACGCATCCCTGCGTTACGTAGTTACATAAATTCTGCTACAAATTAGAAGCTTTATCTATGCACATCACTATGTGCTGAAGCTTCCATGCACACCGCAATGATTGTCCCCCAATCATTGCCTAGTCTAATAATAATATGTAAATTCATTATTTCCCTATAATAATGTCACGAAATCAGCGGCGATATCCACCAGCTTCTTGCGACGAGCCACACCGATGATATAGTGTGCCTCCTTGGCTGAGCAATGGAAATATTTCTTGATGCCCTTCACCAGATCCTGCTTGGTGATGGAATCCACACCCTTAGGGAATGACCCCTTAACCGCCTTTTCTATATCACTCATCTTATACTCCAGGTGTCGCTTATGGAAGTAAGATGACACTGTGACTGTGAAGACAATCACGAGTATGATGATAGTAAACAATACTGTCTGATTCATGATCTTAAATTCTATACGTTTTATCTTGGTTGTTACACTTTCTCTACTGCGTCTGGCATCATCCCACCCTAATGGGGACAATCCGCCCCGTGCAATAGGCGCTTGCGATTACTATTATCGTAAATCACGCTGCAAATATAACAAAAATATTCCAATGTTGTTCAAAAAATCTCGTTTTTTTTACCCTTTACGCATAAAAAAGTGCTTTTTCTATCGTTTTTCCCGATAAAACATGGTTTTTTCAAAAATTATATGTATTTTTGCAGTGTGTTGGAGTGCCGCCCCAAGGTGGTGCTCCTATAATCTGAAAGCCCCTTTATATATATAAATAATGTATTGGGACCGGAAGAAAAGAAAAACTTTCAATTTAAAAGCAAAACTAACATAGAAACATAATAACAAAAAAACATAGAGAAATGCAAGAAACGGTAAAAAAGGTACTGACCGGCGATTTTAATCGCAAGAAGGCACTGCTCTTCCTACTGACGGCACTCGTCACGGTCTTCGTTTGGAACTTGCCCATCGACAGCTTCGGCATCGAGGGACTTACAGTAGTTCAACAGCGCATCATCGCCATCTTCGTGATGGCAGTGATGCTGTGGCTCACCGAAGCTATTCCGGCTTGGGCCACGAGTGTGGTAATCATCTTCGTACTGCTCTTCTTTGCCAGCGACTCGTCATTCAAGATCATGCAGGGTTCTGAGGCCGAGATGGGACAGCTGCTCGACTATCAGGGTGTGATGGCATGCTTTGCCGACCCAACCATCATCCTCTTCCTGGGTGGATTCGTGCTGGCGATAGCAGCCACGAAGAGCGGACTGGATGCCAAGATGGCCAGGCTGCTGATAGCCCCGTTCGGCAAGCGCTCGGAGAATGTGCTGCTGGGCTTCATGCTCATCACCGGTATCTTCTCGATGTTCATCTCCAACACCGCCACCGCCGCCATGATGCTCACCTTCCTCACCCCAGTGTTCAAGGCATTGCCTCCGGGCGGCAAGGGTCGCGTGGCGCTCACCATGGCCATTCCTATCGGAGCCAACCTGGGCGGTATGGGCACACCTATCGGAACCCCTCCTAACGCCTTCGCCTACAAGGTGCTCAACGACCCTCAGGGTCTGAACATGGGCATCGGATTCGGCGACTGGATGCTGATCATGGCACCGATGGTCATCCTGATGCTCATCGTGGCATGGTTCATCCTGCTCAAGATGTTCCCATTCTCACAGAAAACCATTGAAATCAAGATAGAGAGCCATGTGAACAGCAACTGGCGTACTGCCGTAGTGGCTGCCACATTCATCCTCACCATCATCCTCTGGGTATTCGGTAAGCAGCTGGGCGTCAATGCCAATACCGTGGCGATGCTGCCTATCGCCGTGTTCGCATTTACGGGCGTCATCACCGCCAACGACCTGAAGGACATCGACTGGGCGGTTATCTGGATGGTAGCCGGAGGTTTTGCCCTGGGTCTTGCGATGAACGGTACCGGACTTGCCGAGGCTGCCGTGAAGAGTATTCCGTTTGGCGAGTTCAATCCGCTGGTCATCATGGTGATCTCCGGTCTGGTATGCTTCGCGCTGAGTAACTTCATCTCCAACACCGCCACCGCTGCCCTCCTGATTCCTATCCTGAGCGTGGTATGTGCCGGAATGGGCGACAAGCTTGCCGAAATCGGCGGTACATCCACCATCCTCATCGGCGTGGCAGTAGCAGCCAGCTGTGCCATGTCGCTGCCTATCTCTACGCCTCCTAACGCCATCGCCTACTCTACCGGTCTCATCCAGCAGACGGATATGGTGAAGGCAGGAGCCACCATCGGCGTCATCAGCATCCTGATAGGCTACTCGGTGCTGGTATTCTTCTGCCGCATGGGAATACTGTAAGGAAAATAAAATAAACTAGAATAATTAATAAGGACACTGCAAAATAAATGAGGTTTTATTTTGCAGTGTCTTTTTTTTGGCGTAACTTTGCACCCGCAAAAACAAAATACAGAAAAATATTGAGATGAAGAAGATAGTAATCGGAATAGACGTAGGCATTTCTACGACCAAGATAGTAGGTATCGACGCCAGCGGCATGGTTATCAGTCCTATCCGCATCAAGGCAACCGACCCCATCACATCGCTCTACGGAGCCTTCGGAAAATACCTGCACGACAACAGGATTTCCCTCGACGAGGTGGAACACGTGATGCTGACCGGTGTGGGAGCAGCCTATATCGACGAGCGCATCTACGGTCTGCCCACATCGAAGAGTGAGGAGTTCGTTGCCGACGGTCTGGGAGCCCGATACGAGAGCAAGCTCGACCGCATGATCGTGGTGAGCATGGGCACGGGCACATCGCTCGTGAAATGCGACGGCGAGGACATCAAGCACATCGGAGGAATAGGCATCGGAGGCGGCACCCTGGCTGGTCTGAGCCGCATCATGCTGAAGACCGATGACATCAAGCAGATCATCAACCTGGCTAAGGACGGCGACATCTCGAAGATCAATCTCCTGATAGGCGACATCAGTGCCAAGCCGCTGCCTGGCCTCCCGATGACCGCCACGGCTTCGCTCTTCAGCAATGCCAAGGCGAATGCATCGCGCGAGGACATCGCCATGGGACTCATCGGCATGGTATTGCAGAGCATTGGTTCTGCCACCATCCTCTCGTCTCTGGAATCGGGCATCAAGGACTTCGTGATGATAGGCAATCTCACCCTCCTGCCCCAGTGCCGCGAGGTGTTCCCAGCCATGGAGAAGCTATACGGCGTAAGATTCAGAATACCGAAATACTCGGAGTTCTGTACCGCCATCGGTGCTGCCCTCGACTACAAGAGGGGGAAGAAAGAGTAACAGTCTGCCCCGGCAAAGAAAGAAAGAGTAACAGTCTGCCCCGGCAGAAAAAGCACAAGAAACAAGAAAAAAACACCCACAGAAAGCACAGCGCTGCAACGGCCTGATATTGAACACTTTAAACGTTTTGGAAAACAAAAATTTGTCAAAGTTTTCCAAAACGTTTTATTATTTATCTGATTATCAGCGACTTAACATTTTTTAACCATAAAAAAGTTATCCAAAAGATACACTTTTCGAGAATTATTCGTATCTTTGCAGTGTTGAAAATGGTCACCTAGTAACCACTTCCCAACATAAGAACTTAATTTTAAGCAATTTAATCAGTAATCGTAAAAGTAATAATAGAATGATTCAAACAGTAGTAAAGCGTGACGGACGCATCGTTGGATTCAACGAGCAAAAGATAATGGCTGCCATTCGCAAAGCCATGTTGCATACCGATAAGGGCGAAGACGCCTCACTTATCGAGCAGATTACCGACCACATCTCTTATCGTGGCAAGAGCCAGATGAGCGTGGAGGCCATCCAGGACGCCATCGAGCTGGAACTCATGAAGAGCGCCCGCAAGGATGTTGCCCAGAAGTATATCGCATACCGCAACCAGCGCAACATCGCCCGCAAGGCGAAGACACGCGACGTGTTCATGAGCATCGTCAACGCCAAGAACAACGATATCACACGCGAGAACGCCAACATGAATGCTGACACTCCGGCAGGAATGATGATGAAGTTCGCATCGGAGACAACCAAGCCTTTCGTTGACGACTATCTGCTCTCAGAAGAATCGCGCGACGCTGTCATGCACAACTATCTCCACATCCACGACAAGGATTACTATCCGACAAAGAGCCTCACCTGCGTGCAGCATCCACTGGACATCATCCTGCAGCACGGCTTCACGGCAGGCCACGGTTCAAGCCGTCCTGCCAAGCGCATAGAGACCGCTGCCGTACTGGCTTGCATCTCGCTGGAAACCTGCCAGAACGAAATGCACGGCGGACAGGCTATCCCAGCCTTCGACTTCTACCTGGCTCCTTACGTACGCATGTCGTATCAGGAAGAGGTGAAGAACCTGGAGAAGCTGACTGGCGAAGACCTGAAGGACCTCTACGATGCTCCTATCGACGACTACGAGGAGAAGCCGCTGGACGGACTGCAGGGCAAGGCACGCCTGGAGCAGCACGCCATCAACAAGACCGTGAACCGCGTGCATCAGGCGATGGAAGCCTTCATCCACAACATGAACACCATCCACTCACGTGGCGGTAACCAGGTGGTATTCTCAAGCATCAACTATGGTACAGATACCAGTGCCGAGGGTCGCTGCATCATGCGCGAAATACTGCTCAGCACCTACGACGGCGTGGGCAACGGCGAGACAGCCATCTTCCCTATCCAGATATGGAAGAAGAAGAGAGGCGTAAACTATCTGCCTGAGGACAGAAACTACGACCTCTACAAGCTGGCGTGCAAGGTAACAGCCCGCCGTTTCTTCCCTAACTTCCTGAACCTGGATGCTACATTCAACCAGAACGAGAAGTGGAGAGCTGACGACCCTGAGCGCTACAAGTGGGAGATTGCTACCATGGGATGCCGTACCCGCGTATTCGAGGACCGCTGGGGCGAGAAGACCAGCATCGCACGTGGCAACCTGAGCTTCTCTACCATCAACATCGTGAAACTCGCCATCGAGTGCATGGGCATCGAGAACAAGCAGCAGCGCATCGACATGTTCTTTGCCAAGCTCGACAACCTGCTGGATATCACTGCCAAGCAGCTGGACGAGCGCTTCCAGTTCCAGAAGACTGCCATGGCAAAGCAGTTCCCATTGCTGATGAAGTATCTCTGGGTGGGCGCTGACAAGCTGAACCCTACCGACACCATAGAGAGCGTTATCAACCACGGTACTCTGGGTATCGGATTCATCGGACTGGCTGAGTGCCTCAAGGCGCTCATCGGCAAGCACCACGGCGAGAGCGAGGAAGCTCAGGAACTGGGTCTGAAGATCGTGACCTACATGCGCGACCGTGCCAACGAATTCAGCGAGCAGTATCACCACAACTACTCCGTACTGGCTACTCCAGCTGAGGGCTTGAGCGGCAAGTTTACCAAGAAGGACCGCAAGGAGTTTGGCGTCATCCCTGGCGTTACCGACCGTGATTACTATACCAACTCCAACCACGTGCCTGTATACTACAAGTGTACAGCGCTGAAGAAGGCACAGGTTGAGGCTCCTTACCATGACCTGACCCGTGGCGGCCACATCTTCTATGTAGAGATGGACGGCGATGCTACCCACAACCCTTCTGTTATCGCAAGCGTGGTAGACATGATGGACAAGTATAACATGGGCTACGGTTCGGTGAACCACAACCGCAACCGCTGTCTGGACTGCGGCTACGAGAATGCTGATGCCAACCTGGAGGTTTGTCCAAAGTGCGGCAGCCACCACATCGACAAGCTGCAGCGCATCACCGGTTACCTGGTAGGTACCACCGACCGCTGGAACAGCGGCAAGCTGGCTGAACTCCACGACCGTGTGACACATATTGGAGGTTCAAAGTAAACTATGATCAGCGTATTAAGCGTAGTACATGATACGATGGTAGATGGTCCGGGCTTCCGCACATCGATATATTGTGCCGGATGTCCGAACCACTGTCCGGAGTGCCATAATCCCCAGTCATGGGATATCAATCATGGCACGATGACATCTACCGAGGAACTGATGAAGGAGATCATGGACGATCCCTTCGCCAACGTTACCTTCTCGGGGGGTGATCCAATGTTCCAGGCAGAAGGCTTTGCCGAACTGGCGCGTGCCATCCGCCAGCAGAGCAACAAGACCATCTGGTGCTTCACAGGTTACCTCTTTGAGAACCTGGTAAAGAATCCGGCTCAGCTGGAACTCCTGAAGCTGATAGACGTGCTGGTAGACGGTCCGTTCATGAAGGACAAGCGCGATGCCGACCTCTTCTTCCGGGGCAGCAGCAACCAGCGCATCATCCATGTGCAGAAGTCATTACAGGAAGGCAAAGTAGTAGAATTACATCTCACAAAAGAAAATCCGAATCCCGTACTCTGACAACTCAGTACGGGATTCGGATTTTTTTGTGAGCCTATTTTCAAAGGCATCATTTCCAAAGGCATCATTTTCAAAGGCACCATTTTCAAAGGCTTCATTTTCAAGGCTTCAGGACAATCTTATCAGCCAGCATGGCCCGATCTTCATCCGTAAAGAAAGCTTCCATCTGCCGGACCAGTTTCAGGATATAATCCCGCTCCCAATCCTTTTCATGACAGAAATGATCATCATAGAAAAGCAGGTCGGCATCCAGCGGAATCACCCCTAACCTGCCAGATGGCCGAATGCGTCCACACCTCCGCTCTATATCCTTCAAAGCATGCTGCACTCCTTCTTCACCCACACGGCAATACCCTACTCCAACCACATTCAGGAACTTGGCAGAATTAGGCATACCGATAGGGTCAGTCCACATAGAATCGCTAAAATCTATATCCTTAAAAGCCGATTTCAGATAACGCTGAGCCTTCAAGATGTGATTCTCCTGATCTTGATTCGACCCCAATCCTATAATTATTCTTCTTGATCTTCTATAACCTACCATTTTCTTTTATTTTTATTGCCGAGTGCAGCCAATTATTACAATTCTTATGCAAAGATAATGCCAACGAGCGCAGTGAAAGCTTGCTTTCAAATTGCCGAGTGCAGCTTATCTTATGCAAAGATAGTAAAAATACTTAAATAAATGATGGTTTTATTCCTTTTTTTATTATTTTTGCAGTATGAATCGAATAAAGACATATTTTCTGGCCTTTTTGCTATCAACCTGCGCACTCTCTTCGGGGGCGCAGATGAGATGGAATCAGACCTATCAGACATACATCAACCAGTATAAGGACCTAGCCATCGAACAGATGCTACGTTACCGCATACCTGCCAGCATCACCCTTGCACAGGGACTCTTTGAGAGCGCAGCCGGCAGAAGCGACCTCGTACGCCAGGGCAACAACCACTTCGGCATCAAATGCCATGACTGGATCGGTCCTACACAGTATCATGACGACGATGCCCGGGGCGAATGCTTCAGAGTATACCGTGACGCAAGAGACAGCTATGAAGACCATAGCAAGTTTCTTGCCAACCAGCCACGCTATTCCCGACTGTTCCAGCTCTCGCAGACCGACTACAAGGGTTGGGCGAGAGGACTGAAGGCCTGCGGCTATGCCACCAATCCGCAGTATGCCAACAAGCTGATACAGATCATCGAGCTCTACAAGCTCTTCGATTACGACAAGGCAAAACGCTACGACCGCTTCATGGCAAGCCACAGCGGCACCGACCAGCCTATCAACGGTCAGGGACTGCTGCACCCTATCTACCTGTTCAACGACAACTACTATCTCTATGCCCGCGAGGGAGATACCTTCAAGGCATTGGGCAAGGAAGTGGGCATCAGCTGGAGAAAACTGGCAAGATACAACGAGCGCGACAAGCACGACGTGCTGAAGAAGGGCGACATCATCTATCTGAAGAAGAAGCGCAAGAAGGCGCCTAAGCAGTACAAACGCCGTCCACACGTGGTTCAGCCGGGAGAAAGCATGTACACCATCTCGCAGAAGTATGGCATGCGCATGAAGTATCTCTACAAGAAGAACCATCTATCGTCTGACTATAGACTCAAAATAGGCGACAAGCTGAGAGTGAGATAGTTTTTGGTGAAATGTGAATGAAATGTGAATGTGAATGTGAATTTCAAATGAAAAGACAATGAAGAAAATGATATTATCCCTCGCCACTATGGCGATGCTGCTGGCGCCCAGCACAATCCAGGCGCAGAACTTTGACGATTATTTCGTAGACAAGACTCTGCGAGTAGATTACACCTTTGCCGGCAACAAGCAGACGCAGATGATTGCCGTTGACCAGCTGAACGTGATGCCACGATGGTACGGAAAGCACCAGCGACTGGCTGAACTGCCAGTTGAGGGCAACGGACAGATTACCGTCCGCGACCATCGCACGGGCAAGGTCATCTATCGCAACTCCTTCTCCACCCTCTTCCAGGAATGGCTCTCCTACCCGGAATCAGAGAAGAATACACAGAGTTTCGAAAACGTATTCCTCGTGCCGATGCCAAAGGATACGGTAGACATCACCGTTGACCTGCGCAACAACCGACGCGAAGTGATGACATCGCTCACCCATCAGGTGGCTCCAAAGGACATCCTCATCCATCAGATGGGCAATCAGCCTACTCCTTACGAAACCCTGCAGCAGGCTGCCGATACCACCAAGTGTATCCACATCGCCTACGTGGCAGAAGGCTATACCGAGGCAGAAATGCCTATCTTCCTGAAGGATGCCAAGGAGGCTACGGAAGCTATCTTCGCCCATGAACCATTCAAGAGCATGAGAGACCGCTTCAACATCGTTGCCGTGAAGTCGCCATCGCAGGAAAGCGGACCTAGCATCCCATCCAAGGGCATCTGGCACAAGACTGCACTCAGTTCACATTTCGATACCTTCTACAGCGACCGATACCTGACCACCCTGCACCTGAAGGACTTGCACAACTGGCTGGCTGGTACGCCATACGAGCACATCATCGTCCTCGTGAATTCAGACAAATACGGTGGCGGCGGCATCCTCAACTCCTACAACCTCACCACCTGCCACCAGCAGTGGTTCAAGCCGGTAGTGGTACATGAGTTCGGCCATTCGTTTGCCGGTCTTGCCGATGAGTATGCCTACGAGTCAGAGCAGATTCCGATGTATCCACACGATGTGGAGCCATGGGAGAAGAACATCACCACCCTTGCCGACTTCCACGGAAAATGGGAGAATATGATCAAGAAGGGCACCAAGGTTCCTACTCCATTGTCAAAGAACGAGAAGGTGGCAAAGACCAAGGTGGGTGTCTTCGAGGGTGCCGGATACAGTCCTAAGGGCGTATACCGTGGCGTTCAGGACTGCCGCATGCGCATCAATGAGACTCCGGAGTTCTGCGCCGTTTGCCAGGATGCATTGAAGCAGATCATCGATTTCTATACGAAGTAAATGAGCAGATTCTGCATGAAGCAGATGAGCGGATTCTGCATGAAGCAGATGAGCGGATTCTGCATGAAGTAGATGAGCGGATTCTGCATGAAGCAGACGAGTAGATTCTGCCTTGTATAGAAAAAGAATCGAAATAAAAACCTATAATAGAACAACTTATGAAAGAGAAAGAATTAAAGATCCAATACCAGATAGCTGAGCTCTCGGAGTTGAGCGAAACAGAGCAGGAGTTGGTGAAGAAGGCGATGGACGCTACAAATCACGCTTATGCCAACTACAGCCATTTCTACGTAGGTGCAGCCTGTCTTCTTGCCGATGGCAAAATGGTGATAGGCGCCAATCAGGAGAATGCGGCATTCCCATCGGGACTGTGTGCCGAGCGCAGTGCCATCTTTGGTGCGCAGAGCTATTATCCGGAGTTGGCGATTACCACATTGGCGATAGCCGCCCGCAATGAGAACGGCTTTCTCAAGTCGCCTATTTCGCCCTGCGGTGCCTGCCGCCAGGTGATATTGGAGATGGAGGACCGCTATCAGCAGCCCGTCCGCATCCTGCTCTATGGTGAGAATGGCATCTTCTGCTTCCACAGCATCAAGGACCTCCTCCCCTTCTCTTTCGTGGATGCGAATATGAAGGAATAAAGGTTATTGCCCCATGCGCCCTGAACCAACGGTCACCGGCCGAAGGGAAAGGTAAAGGGCAGCACCTCCTAGCCCAGGGAGGTTATTGCCATGCGCCCTGAAAGGGCAGCACCTCCTAGCCCAGGGCAACGCCCTGGGTATGTGTTAGTTATAAAAAAACGCCCTGTAAGGGCAAAAGCTTTAAAATACCAGATGATTTATAAAGCTTTTGCCCTTACAGGGCGACTTGTTTACGTCCATGATTACCCAGGGCGTTGCCCTGGGCTAGGAGCTTCTGCCCTTTCAGGGCGTGTGGCGAATCGGGGCTATTTGATTTATTTCAAACCTCCTAACATGTGGCGAATCTGGGCGATTTGATTTATTTCAATCCTCCTATCGTGTGGCGAATCGGGGCGGTTTGTCTTATTTCAATCCTCCTATCGTGTGGCGAATCGGGGCGATTTGATTTATTTCAATCCTCCTATCATGTGGCGAATCTGGGCGATTCTTGCCTGTTCATTGGGAGTATTCCTATACTTTAAATATCCTTCCAGGGAAAGCTCGAAACATTCCTTCGCCTTCTTCCTTTCTGCTGTGGAAGCCTCCGAACTTTCCGAAGAACCCGAAACCTTTTCTGAAGAAGAAGCCTCCGGACTTTCTGCTGCGAAGAGATGGCAGAAGCCCAGACGATAATAGGCATCAGGCTTCTCATTATCCCTGCAGAGCGGCAGCATCTTCTCGTAGAACGGCAAGGCACGGTCATATTGCTGGAGCGCAAAATAACTCTCGGCATCCATCCAGTAATAGAGAGAAAGCTCATGGGGAGCCACACCCTGCAACTGCGGAATCACCTCATCAAAAAGCTTCACAGCTTCATCATACTCCCATTCGTAATACAGACATACCGCAAGATAAGCCCGGTAGCGGGGATTCAGCTTATAACGCCTGTTGAGCGGCTGGAGCAACATCAAGCACTCATGAAACTTCTCGGAAGAAAAGTAGTCCAATGCCCTAGCCAGCTGCTCGGCATCCGCCTTTCTATCACCCTTCTTCTCTTGAAAAGAGGGGCTTTCTTCTATCTTTTTCGAATGCGCCAAGGATGGGCTGAAAGCACAAGAACTCCTAGACCCAGAAAGGGCTAAAGTTCCCAACCCCGGCATTGAACAATCAGACATTGAACAATCCGGCTTTGAACAATCAGGCATTGAACAATCAGACATTGAACAATCCGACATTGCCCAACCCGTCATTGAACACCCCGGCAAACTCCCCCAGACAAGCAGGCTGCCAACCAATACCCTAAACTTCATTTACTCCTCCTCCCCATTCTCATACTCCGACTCATAGCAGCCGGCATCAGGCGTCTCCTTTCTCCTCAACCCGTTCCTGTCTACAGGCAATGAGGTAGCCGGATCAGCCTTTCCTATCGCTGCCGACTCCTTGCGAAGACGGAAATCATACTTCAGATTATCGGTATCGAACAGCACGAAATGCTTCTCGCCATACATCGTAGTATCCTTCACATCCTCATAAATGACATTGGTAAACTTCAGACTGTCGTCCCCTTGCATCTTCTCCGTACGAAGCACGCAATGGTCGAAGAGGAAATTGAAAGGAATCTCCGCAGAGGAACCTTCGGAAGACGAACCACCGGAAGACGAACCACCGGAAGACGAACCACCGGAAGAGGAACCATCCCCGGAAGCACTTTCGGAAGAAGAAGACGGTGGCGTCCAAACCACCTCATCGTCATGATAGCCCGTAATCAGGGAATTGCGCACCGTGAGCTGAGGAAGAGGATACTGGAAACCGAGAGCCGTAGACCTTCTGCCATCAAAAGGATAGAACTGAGCAATGGTACAACCGTTCACCTCCACATCACCGCCATGCACAAAGAGCGGAGAGAGCAAGGCATTGCTCAGCTGGCAATCATGGATCTGCACCTTGGCAGAATCAATCAGAACGCCCCAACCCTGGTTGTTATGAACTGAAGAATTCTGCAAGAGCAGCTTCTGCCGGCTCACATCACCCGAATCCACCTTCAGCGCAGAATAGGCACTATGAATATCGGCATAGGAAATCTCGTTGTCATAGGAAGAAGACATCAACTCGATGCCCTGCCACTGACCCGGAGTGCGGTCGTAAGGCAGATAAGGGAACATGCGGTCCAACCGGTCGCCCCTCATTACTACTTCCTTGCCCGCCTCGCCCTTCACCTTGAGCGTGCCGTAGACCTGCATGCCGGCATCTTCGTGGAAAAAGAGCTGCGTGCCGGCACCCACGGTAAGCGTAGCCAGACTGTCTACCCGGATACCACCATACACCACCACCGGCTTAGCCGACTGGAGGAGCGAATCGCGGCTGATCCTGGCATTGCGCATCATCAGCGCATCCCAGGAATAGGCATAGAGATTCATCTTCTGCTGCACCCCACTCTCCAGGGTGAACACCAGGTTATCCTCCACCTTCCGGGGCGTATCCTGATGCTGCGTGCGCGAGGTAAGTTCGATGAAGACACGGATGCTATCACCCTTCCTCACCTCCACATCCTGAGTCTGATAGCCTGCCGCCTCGCCCAGATACGTACCATCCACATTGACGCGGAAGCCCGTCTGATTGCCCTTTTCCAGTCGCACCGAAGAACATCGTAAGCCCTTGCCTGCCCGATTATACACCCAGAAAGAGGCGGTAGGCGTAGGCACATTGGAGAACGTGGTATCGAGCGATACGGAATCTACTGAAAATGAGAGCACATCGCTGCGAGACGTAGAGAAACTCTCGTCTTCCGCACATCCCGTCAGCATCGCAGCCGTCAGCGCTCCACAACCTACTATATAAAAAAATCCCTTTTTTCGTTTCATATCTTCTATAAAACGAAAAAAGGGACGTATTATTGCATTCTGCTTTTTACTATTGTTACATACATTTACTAATGTTACGTGCAAAAAGCCAACCGCTACATGAACAGGGCGAAGATAGAGGCACCCACAACCGTCATCACACCGCAGACCACGATGCTCAGACTGCTCATGGCACCCTCGATGGTACCCATCTCCATCGCCTTGGCAGTACCCAGTGCATGGGCAGAACAGCCGATGGCGATACCCTTGGCTATCGGTTCCTGGATGCGCAACAGCTTCAGGAACTTCTCGGCAAAGATATTGCCCAGCACACCCGTGACGATGATAACTACCACTGACACAGCCACATGACCGCCCAACTCCTCAGATATGCCGATACCTATCGCCGTAGTGATGCTCTCAGGTAGGAAGGTAACGTAAGAGGCATGATCGAAATGGAAAAGCAGGGCAAGCAGCAATACGGAGCACAAGCTAGCCAAGACTCCCGACACAATGCCTGCCACCACAGCCCGATAGTTCTTCTTGAGCAATTCTACCTGCTGATACAGAGGAACAGCCAGACAGATGGTGGCTGGAGTAAGCAGATAGCTGATCATATTGGCACCGGCAGAATAGGTCTTGTAGTCTACACCCGTAAGGAGCAACACGCAGATTACCAACACAATAGCAATGAGAAGGGGATTCATCAGCGACCACCCCGTCTTCATCTTCAGCAACATACCGATTCCGTATGATGCCAGACTGATCAGAACTCCGAAGAACACGGAATCCTGGAAAAGCGAAATAGAACTCATCATCATTTCTTAGCCTCCTTTTCTGTCTTGTTTTCTGAAACTTCTACACTTGCAAGGCTTTCAGCAGCCTTCGCCTGCTGCGCCTTCATCCGGTTCTTGCGGATTACCATCTGGGTAATCCATCCCGAAACACCCATCACGATGAAGGTGCTCACCACCGTCACAATGATATACTGCAGCCACGAATTGCCTATCGCCTGCCAGGAATCGATGAGCCCCACGGCAGCAGGGATAAACATCACCGGCATGACGGCAATCAGAAAGCTGCTCGTCTCACGAATATCCTTCACCTTAATCCATTTCAGCTCCAATGCCGCAAAAAGCAAGATGATGCCATAGATACTGGCAGGAATCGGCAACGGCAACAGGAAATGGAGCAGTTCTCCTGCAAAAGAGAACGCTATGATTATCAAAAATTGAATTAAAAACTTCATCCTGAATTATTTTTTTCTTTGAACCTTGAACTTTGAACCTTGAACTTTGAGCTTTGAACTTTGAACTTTGAACTTTATGATTCCCCATGCCTCCCCTGAGCCACCGTTGAATCCGATTCCATCGGATTCCCTCCCCAGGAAAGGTCAACAGGAAGCCCAAAAGCAAACCTCTCTTTTACAACAACCCTATATACTGTTCAATGATGCTGGCAGTCTTTTCTGCCCCCAGGCGCACGGTATCGAGGCAGATGTCATAGTCATCGGCATTGCCCCAGGTAAGCCCGGTATAATACTTATGATAGGCGATGCGGCAGTCATCCGCATGCTCCACGAACTCCTCAGCCTCCAGTCTTCCCAGACCTTCCTCATGGCGGATATTCGCAATGCGCTCCTCAAGATTGCCCTTCAGGAACACCGAAACGAGATCCTTGCGGTTGCGGAAGATATAATTGCCGCAACGGCCGATGATGATGCAGTTCTCCTGCCCAATCATATCAGTCAATACCTGAATCGGCTTTTCGGTGAGCGCCTTCTGAGACTCACCCAGGGAAGACATGGCAAAGAGCAGCTCGTCTACCGGACGTTCATCAAAGAACGACTCCATCTCATCAAGCACCCCATGCTCCCGTGCCATATCCATCAAAGTCTTACGGGTATAGAAAGGGATACCATAATGTTCAGCCAGCAACTTGCCCACATGAATAGCGCCGCATCCACATTGGCGCGCAATAGTAAAAACGATAACTCGCTCTAAATTGGACTTTGATTGAAAATCAAGAAGTTGGGCGTTTGCCT